>Ga0315297_10003462_pt1 | contig 10150 bp, 7 predicted proteins | sample YL17G15_0_MG_FD_203628 | JGI IMG/M metagenome (GOLD analysis project Ga0315297, IMG submission 203628) | Sediment microbial communities from Yellowstone Lake, YNP, Wyoming, USA - YL17G15_0 | ecosystem: Environmental > Aquatic > Freshwater > Lake > Sediment | place: USA: Wyoming | collected...
AACACATGGGGGTTGAACTGATGGACAAGGCGGTATTGGTTGTTGGCGGTGGCATCGCAGGAATACAGGCCGCGCTGGATCTTGCGGACAAGGGAATCCCGGTCCACATGGTCGAGAAGACGCCCAGCATCGGTGGCCGGATGGCCCAGCTGGACAAGACCTTCCCGACGAACGACTGCTCGATCTGCATACTCGCGCCGAAGATGGCGGACTGCTTCGGGCACCCCAACATCAACGTGATGACTTACAGCGAGGTTAAGGAGGTCACCGGGAAGGCCGGCGACTTCAAGGTCAAAGTGCTGAAGAAGTCCAGGTTCGTCGACGAGACGAAGTGCACAGGATGCTGCGAATGCATCGCGAAGTGCCCGACGAAGGTTCCCAACGAGTGGGAGCAGAACCTGAACCAGAGAAAGGCGATCTACATGCCCTTCATGCAGTCCGTCCCGCGCGTCGTCACTATTGATAAGGAGAACTGCAAGAAGCTGACGGAGGACAAGTGCGGCGTCTGCGCCAAGGTGTGCAAGAGAGAAGCGATCAACTACGAGATGAAGGACGAGGAGGTCGAGCTCAACGTCGCCGCAATCATCATAGCCACCGGGTACGACTTATGGGACCCGACGGTTGCAACGGAATACGGCTACGGCAAGATCCCCAACGTTTTCACGGCGATGGAATACGAGAGGATGATAAACGCCGCAGGGCCGACCGGAGGGCACATAAAGAGAAGGTCGGACGGGGAACATCCCCACAAGATGGCGTTCATCCAGTGCGTCGGCTCCAGGAACCCGCAGATGGGGCACCCCTACTGCTGCGCGGTCTGCTGCATGTTCTCGGTGAAGGAGTCCATGCTCGCGAGGGAGCACTACGACGACATACAGTCTACGATATTCTACAAGGACCTCAGGACCTGCTCGAAGAACTTCTATGAGTATGCGGAGCGGGCGAAGAAGGACTACGGCGTAAGGACGATCAACTCGGACGGCACGGTCAAGGAGAACAAGGACAACCACAACCCGATCGTCGTCTACGACGTCGGCGGGAGGCCGGTCGAGGAGGAGTTCGACCTGGTGGTCCTGGCGAACACGCTGATCCCGAGGAAGGACGCGGCCGAGCTGTCGAAGATGCTCGGCATCAAGCAGGACGAGTTCGGATTCTACACCGGGCCTGACAAGGTCATGGAGCCGGGAGCGACCCACATACCGGGAGTGTTCATCGCGGGATACGCCGCAGGACCAGCCGACATACCGGAATCGGTCGCCCAGGGATCGAGCGCGGCCGCAAGAGCAGTACAGGTAATAGTCGAGAACGGGGGGATGAGCTAAATGGCAACTGCATGCAGCCCGGATCCGAAGGACCCGGTCAGAGTTGGCGTGTTCGTCTGCTTCTGCGGTTCGAACATAGGCGGGACCGTCGACGTGAAATCGGTGGCGGAGTATGCCAAGACCCTTCCAGGGGTGGCATATGCGACGAGCAACCTGTACACATGCGCGGAGGACGGCCTACAGAACATCAAGTCGGCGATCAAGGAAAACAATCTCAACAGGGTCGTCGTCGCGTCATGCACGCCGAGGACCCATGCGCCGCTCTTCCAGACGACCTGCGAGGACGCGGGGCTGAACAAGTACCTGTTCACTTTCGTCAACATCCGCGAGCACTGCTCGTGGGTGCACATGAAGGAGAAGGATGCGGCGACCCAGAAAGCGAAGGATCTCGTCAGGATGGGCGTCGCCAGGGCAAAGCTCCTATCACCGCAGGTGGAGCCGAGGATCCCGGTCGAGAAGAGCGGCGTCGTCATCGGCGGAGGAGTCGCCGGAATGACCGCTGCCCTGTCGCTGGCCAAGATGGGTTTCCCAGTGCACCTCGTCGAGAAGGAGAAGGAGCTCGGAGGGTTCGTCAGGAACCTGAACAACCTCTATGTGACCACGAGGGACGCGATGGAGACTCTCAGGCCTCTGATAAACGAGGTCACCTCGCACAAGAACGTCAAGCTCTACCTGAACTCGAAGGTCTCCGATGTCTACGGATACGTCGGCAACTACGACATCAAGATCAAGACGGGCGACCAGGAGGTCAAGACCAAGGTCGGGACGATCATCGTCGCGACAGGGGCGATCGAGTACACGAAGGATTCCCTCTACGGATACAACGTCTACAAGAACATCGTGACCCTGACGGAATTCGAGCTCATGTGCAAGGCGAAGACCCTTCCGAAGGTGCAGAAGGTCGCGTTCATCCAGTGCGTCGGGTCGAGAGGGCAGGACAAGTCATACTGCTCCAGGATCTGCTGCAACGTCGCGATCAAGAACGCGATAAACATAGTGGACAACTACGACGGCATGTTCGGCCAGGCGCAGCAGCTTGGCAGCGTGATGGACGTCCCGGTCGAACAGAAGGCTCCGACGGAGGTCCTCGACAGGAGGAGGCGCCGGAGAGGGCGCGGAGACGAGGAGGAAGGCGTCGCCACTGAGGAGAAGTTCGGGCCTGGAGAGAAGATCGAAGTGACGGTCTTCAACCGCGACATCATGTCCTACGGACTGGACCATGAGCTGACTTTCAACAAGGCCAGGGAGAAGCGCGTCAGGTTCGTGAGGTACACCGCCGAGCACAGGCCGGAGGTCGTCATGAACGGCGACAAGCTCAACATCAAGTACTTCCACGAGACGCTGAAGGTCGAGAGGGAGATGCCGGTCGACCTGATCATACTGTCAACGCCGCTGATCGCACAGCCGGACGCGGAGCAGATATCGAAGATGCTCAAGGTCCCGCTTGGCCAGGAAGGGTTCTTCCTGGAGGCGCATGTCAAGCTCAGGCCTGTCGACTTCGCGACTGATGGCATATACGTCTGCGGTACCGCGAAGGGACCGGCGGACATCACGGAGACGATAGACCAGGCGGAAGCCGCGGCGTCGAGGGCCGCGATCCCGCTCATGAAGGGATACGTCCAGGCGGAAGCGATCATGTCGCAGGTGGACCAGGAGGTCTGCAGCGGGTGCGGGACCTGCATAGAGGTCTGCCCGTATGGCGCGATCTCGAAGAACGAGAAGGGCCTGGCAGAAGTCATCGCGGCGGCATGCAAGGGATGCGGCTGCTGCGGAGCATCGTGTCCAGAGGGAGCGATAACGATGACCAATTACTCTGACGAGCAGCTGATTGCAGAGACGCTCGCAGCCCTGAAGGAGGCGATTTGAGATGGCCGACGAGACATTCAACCCGAAGATAGTCGGATTCATGTGCAACTGGTGCTCGTACGCCGGAGCGGACCTGTGCGGCGTCAGCAGATACCAGTACCCGCCGAACCTGAGGGTCGCGAGGGTCATGTGCAGCACAAGGATCCCGCCTCACATCGTCATGCGAATCCTCGCGGAAGGCGCGGATGGCGTGATGATCGGAGGCTGCCACCTGGGAGACTGCCACTACATCAGCGGGAACTACTTCACTGAGAAGAGATTCGACCTGATGAAGACGCTCCTGAAGGTCGCCGGACTCGAGCCGGGAAGGCTAAGGCTCGAATGGGTGTCCGCGTCCGAGGGAGAGAAGTTCTCCAAGGTCGTGACGGACTTCACGAACCAGATCAAGGCGCTCGGACCGACGCCGGTCAAGACGAACCCGGACATCAAGAGGAAGCTCCTGGCTGCCGAGGAGGCATCCAAGAACTTCAGGCTGACCGCGCTGACGTCTAAGGAGTACATCCTTCAGACGAAGGGCAACGTGTACGGCCAGAAGCTGGAGCCCGAGAAGCTCAAGGCGATCATAGAGAAGACCGCGAACGAGGAGTTCGAGAGGGCTCTCATTCTCGCGCTGACGATGGACAAGAGCCAATCCGTGAAGGATCTGTCCAAGACGATGAACGTCCCATCGGACAGGGTCCTGGACCACATCGTCGAGCTCAGGAAGAACAACCTGATCGCGATGGAGCACGGGCACGGCCTGACTCCGACATACAAGGCGATCATCATCGGAGGTGAATGAACATGGCTAGCGGACCGATCGGATCGGTATTAGTCGTCGGCGCTGGAGTGTCAGGGATACAATCGGCGCTCGACCTCGCAGACTCTGGATACAAGGTGTACATGGTTGACCGCAGGCCCAGCATCGGCGGCACGATGGCGCAGCTGGACAAGACGTTCCCGACGAACGACTGTTCGATGTGCATACTCGCCCCGAAGCTCGTGGCGGCCGGCAGGCATCACAACATCGAACTGATCACCGGCGCTGAAGTCGCAGTGGTCGAGGGCGACGCCGGCAACTTCAGGGTGACGCTGAAGAAGAAGGCATTCAGGGTGAACGAGGAAAAGTGCACTGGCTGCGGCACATGCGCGCAGAAGTGCCCGATAGAGGTCAAGGACGAGTACAACGAGGGGACGAAGAAGCGCAAGGCGATCTACGTGCCTTACGCCCAGGCGGTCCCGCTCATCTTCACGATAGACCCGGAGGCGTGCATCGGCTGCGGCATCTGCATGAACGAATGCAGGGCCAAGGCGGTCGAGTACGACCAGCTGGAGAAGGTGATCGAGCTGAACGTCGGCTCGATCATCCTATCCCCTGGTTTCGACGAGTTCGACGCGACGAGGAAGCCGGAGTACGGATACGGCCGATACAAGAACGTCGTCTCGAGCATCGAGTTCGAGAGGATGCTCAGCGCGACCGGGCCCTACTTCGGGACCGTTATGAGGCCTTCGGACGGAGACATACCGAAGAAGATCGCGTTCGTCCAGTGCGTCGGATCGAGGGACAAGAAGGTCGGGCACGAATACTGCTCGTCCGTCTGCTGCATGTATTCCATCAAGGAGGCCGTGATCGCCAAGGAGCACACGGAGGGCGTCGAGGCGACCATCTTCTTCATGGACATGCGCGCGTTCGGCAAGCAGTTCGATGAGTATTACAACAGGGCGAAGAACGAGCAGGGCGTCAAATTCGTCAGGTCGAGGGTCGCGAGCATAGCGGAGGACCCGAAGACGAAGAACCTGCTGGTCAGGTACACGGACAACGAAGGACCGAAGGAAGAGGAGTTCGGCCTCGTCGTGCTCGCGGTCGGGTTCAGACCGCCGATGAGCGCGGAGGCGCTGAGCAACGTCCTGAGGTCGTCCAGAGCCGGCGTACTGACGCTCAACGATGATGGATTCTGCGCGACGAAGATGTTCACGCCGGTCGACACGACAAGGCCCGGCGTCTTCGTGAGCGGCGCCTTCTCGGCGCCGAAGGACATCCCGCAGACCGTCGCGGAAGCTTCTGCGGCGGCCGCAAGGGCTGGCACCGTGATCTCGAAGGCGAGGAACACGATGGTCACCCCGATGGAATATCCGGCGGAGATCGATGTCGCAGGCCAGGAGCCGAGGATCGGCGTCTTCGTCTGCCACTGCGGGATAAACATCGGCGGCGTCGTCAATGTTCCCGGCGTGGCGGAATACGCGAGGAGCTTGCCGAACGTGGTGTACGCGACGGAAAATCTGTACACCTGCTCTCAGGATACCCAGGAGAAGATCAAGGACATCATCAAGGAGCATAAGCTGAACAGGGTCGTCGTCGCTTCTTGCACGCCGAGGACGCACGAGCCGCTGTTCCAGAGCACGATCAAGGAGGCCGGTCTCAACCCCTACCTCTTCGAGATGGCGAACATCAGGGACCAGTGTTCATGGATACACATGCACGAGCCGGCGAACGCCACGGCGAAGTCGAAGGCCCTGGTCAGGATGGCCGTCGCAAAGTCGAGGCTGCTCGAGCCTCTCGAGAAGCTCGAGATCCCGGTCAACCCGGCGGCGCTGGTTCTCGGCGGAGGAGTCGCCGGAATGACGGCGGCGCTGGAGCTGGCGAAGCAGGGATTCAAGGTGCACCTGGTCGAGAAGGAGAAGGAGCTCGGTGGAAACGCTAAGAAGCTCCACTTCGTCGCCGAGGAGGGCACGGACCCGCAGGCGATCATGAAGAAGATGATCTCAGAGGTCGAAGCGAACGGCAACATCACCCTGCACAAGGGGACGACCGCTTTGAGCATAGACGGCTATGTCGGCAACTTCAAGACGAAGCTTTCGGACGGCAACGAGTTCGATCACGGCGCAGTGATCATCGCGACCGGCGCCCAGGAATGGAAGCCGAACGAGTTCTTGTACGGCAAGGAACCCAAGGTCCAGACGCTCCTCGAGTTCGAAGAGGCGCTCTCGAAGAAGGAGGTCAAGGGTGACAACATAGTGTTCATCCAGTGCGTCGGATCGAGGGAAGGGGACTTCCCGAACTGCAGCAGGGTCTGCTGCACGAGCACGATGACGAACGCCATCAAGGCCAAGGAGCTCAACCCGAACGCCAACGTCGTCGTCCTCTACAGGGACATCAGGACCTACGGGTTCAGGGAGAAGTACTACCAGATGGCCGCGGACAAGGGCGTCATGTTCATCAGGTTCGACGACGACCAGAAGCCGAAGGTCGAGCACCACGAGGGGAAGCTGACGGTCCATGTGAAGGACGGCGAGTCGGGGGACATGTTCATGTTCCACCCGGACCACTTGGTCCTCGCATCTGCGACCAGGGCGAACCCTGACAACGAGACGATCGCGCCGATGCTGAAGGTCCCGCGCATCAAGGAAGGCTACTTCCTCGAGGCGCACATGAAGCTGAGACCTGTCGACTTCGCCACAGAAGGCGTCTTCCTGGCAGGAACAGCGCATGGACCGAAGTTCATCGACGAGAGCATCTCGCAGGCGCTCGGAGCAGCCGCGAGGGCAGTGACGATACTCTCTAAGGACAAGCTAGAGGCGGAGGGCATTGTCGCGATGGCGGACGAGGACGCCTGCGACGGATGCGGCATCTGCCAGCCTATCTGCGAGTACAAGGCGATCGAGATCGTCGCGCACCCGAAGTTCAAGGACAAGAAGTTCGCGGAGATCAACATCGGTCTGTGCAAGGGCTGCGGAGCGTGCGTCGGAGCATGCCCGGCGGGAGCCCTGACGCAGAAGGGATACAAGGACAACCAGATCATCGCGATGATCGACGCTGCCCTTGAGGAGGAGGTGAAGTGAGATGAGCGAGATTGTACACGCACATGCACCGGCAGCGGCTTCGGACGAGGTTCCGGCCGACTGGAAGGCGAAGGTCATCGTCTTCTGCTGCAACTGGTGCTCGTACGCAGGGGCGGACCTGGCGGGCGTAAGCAGGCTTCAGATGCCTTCGAACTTCCGCGTGATCCGAGTGATGTGCTCCGCGAGGGTCGACCCGGAGTTCGTGCTCAGGGCGTTCCAGAAGGGAGCCGACGGGATCCTCGTCGCAGGATGCCACCCGGCGGACTGCCACTACATCGGTGGCAACTACAGAACTAGGAGAAGGATGGCCCTGCTAAGAATGCTCATCAAGCAGTTCGGTCTGGACAAAGACCGCCTCCAGCTGGAATGGATATCGGCAGGAGAGGGGGAGAAGTTCCAGCAGACCATCAGGAACTTTACGGCGAAGATACAGGAGCTGGGACCGAGCCCAGTCAGGGAGGCCCACAGAGGAGGCTGAACCATTTGGCGTCAATGAAGTCGAGATTGGAAGCGGCGGAGATGACCCTGAAAGGAGAGCGGGTCAGATGGCTGGTAGGCAAGCAGGAGGCGCTCACCGAGAAGAAGAACGTCTTCGGCGAGCAGCTCCAGAAGGGCAGGTACCAGTTCATCGTTTCGAAGGCCGCTTCGACCGAATACGCTAGGAACTCGCTCCTGGCGAATCTCGACAAGCCGCGGACGGTCCACGAACTCAACGAACTCACCGGTATGCCGAAGCGGGAGATCGTCGAGAACATCATAGCCCTCCTGAAGTGGAGGAAGATCGACATGGTCGGTCACAAGGGCCGCTCGCCGACGTACATTGCGCTGGATACTCAGACTACTGATGGCGATTCATGCAGAGGTGAATAAAATGGCAGACAAGATCAACATAGCCCTCTACTGGGGCGCGGGATGCGGGGGATGCGACGTCGCTGTGCTGGACATAGACGCGGCGATACTCGATGTCGCTGCGATGGCTAACGTGACGCTCTGGCCGATCGGCTTCGACACGAAGTACGAGGACATCGAGAAGATGCCGGACAAGAGCATAACGATCTCATTCTACAACGGGGCGATCAGGAGCGAGGAGAACGAGCACATCGCCCGGCTCCTCAGGCAGAAGTCGGTTGTCATGATCGCGTTCGGATCGTGCGCGTGCTTCGGCGGGACGCCTGGGCTCGCGAACGTGACGAACAAGAAGGAGATAATGGATATGGTCTACACGAACAAGACCCCGTCCACGGACAACCCGAGCGGCGTAATGCCCTCGACGCGCATCAAGGTGCCCGAGGGGGAGCTGACGCTTCCTGAGCTATACGACGACGTCCTCACGCTGGACGACATAATGGACGTCGACATATTCATGCCCGGATGCCCTCCGACGGTCGAACTCATAACCGCTGCGCTTACCGCGGTCACGAAGCACCTCAAGGAAGGCGCTCCGCTTCCGCCGAAGGGAGCGATCATCGCCTCCGACAAGACACTGTGCGACGAGTGCAAGAGGGAAAGGGTCGAGAAGGGGAGGAACGTCGCGAAGATCATCCAGCCCTACGACATCATGCCGGACCAGAAGAAATGCCTCATCGACCAGGGGATCATCTGCATCGGACCCGCGACGAGGGCCGGATGCGGAGCCATGTGCCCTGTGGGCAACATGCCGTGCAGAGGATGCATGGGGCCGACCAAGTCCGTCCTGGACCAGGGAGGGAGCATGCTTTCCGCGATATCATCCATCCTGAACATCACCGACAAGGAGGGACAGATGAACGAGGAGGAGATCGAGACGCTCCTCGAGCAGGTCAAGGACCCGCTGGGGACATTCTACGCGTTCACGCTGCCGAAGTCCTTGCTTAGAAGGACTGTAAAAGAGAGGGGCAGGAAGGTGGTTTAGATGGCCGGACCAATGATTTTCGATCAACCAGTCAAGACGGACAAGAAGATGATAACGATCGACCCGGTGACCAGGCTTGAAGGACACGGGAAGATCACGATATTCCTGGACGAGAAGGGCAACTGCAAGAACGCTTACTGGCAGGTGCCGGAGCTCAGGGGATTCGAGCGGTTCTGCGTCGGCAGGCACGTCGGCGAGCTGCCGGTCCTGACGAACAGGCTCTGCGGGGTCTGCCCTGCGGCGCACCACCTCGCATCCGCGAGGGCGCTCGATGCGGTGTTCAGCGCCGAGCCGACAGAGACGGCGCACAAGCTGAGGGAGCTGTTCTACATGGGGCAGTACGTCCACAGCCACATCGCGCACTTCTACGCGCTGGCAGCCCCGGACTTCGTGCTCGGACCCGCCGCGCCGAAGGAGAAGAGGAACATCCTCGGGGTCGTCGAGGCCGTCGGAGTCCCGATCGGTGCCGAGGTCATCAAGCACCGCCACTACGGGCAGAAGGTGCAGGAGATCATCGGCGGACGTGCAACGCACCCAGTGTTCGGCATCCCTGGCGGGGTATCGAAGCCGATCACAGAGGAGGAGCGCGTCACGATGGAGGATATGGCGAAGTCCTGCGTCGAGTTCGGGAAGTTCACATTGAACCTGTTCAACGACGTCGTCCTGAAGAACAAGGACTACCTCGGCCTGATAACGAACGGCAAGTCATTCTACCAGGAGACAAACTACATGGGAATGGTCGATGAGAATGACAAGGTCAACTTCTACCGCGGAAAGATCAAGGTCGTATCGCCCGACGGGAAGGAGCTCGCGAAGTTCGAGGCGAAGGACTACCTGAAGTACATCGCAGAGCACGTCGAGCCGTGGACCTACATGAAGATGCCTTACTTCAAGCCGATCGGCTGGCACGGGCTCGTCGACGGGGCCGCCAGCGGGATCTACAGAGTCGGACCACTCGGAAGGCTCAATGTCGCGAAGGGATTCACGACGCCGCTGGCGCAGGCCGCGTACGAGAACATGGTGAAGGTCGTCAGGAGCCTCGGAGTGACCGGACCGGTGCACCACACGCTAGCCTACCACTGGGCAAGGGTCGTCGAGCTGCAGTACGCCGCTGAGAGGATGCTCGAGCTGGCTTCGGATAAGTCGATCACGAGCACGGACGTCCGCGGGAAGGTCGGAGAGCCGAACGAGGGCGTCGGCATCGTCGAGGCGCCCAGAGGGACGCTGATCCACCACTACAAGAGCGACAAGG
>Ga0315297_10003464_pt1 | contig 10149 bp, 7 predicted proteins | sample YL17G15_0_MG_FD_203628 | JGI IMG/M metagenome (GOLD analysis project Ga0315297, IMG submission 203628) | Sediment microbial communities from Yellowstone Lake, YNP, Wyoming, USA - YL17G15_0 | ecosystem: Environmental > Aquatic > Freshwater > Lake > Sediment | place: USA: Wyoming | collected...
AGCCAGATGCCGACAAGCACCAGCACCTCGACCAGGATGACGCCCGCATAGACTGGGCGCATGTCCTTGGCGGGCGCCTCAGCCCGGGTCGCCGAAGACATCGTCGTCACAGCTGCGCACTCCGTTCTTTGAGCCGCGTCGCCGCCTCGACCAGGTGCTCACGCGTCTGGCGCAGCCAGGCACGATCGGCCTCGAGGATCGCCCGCGACTCGTTCAGCGCCCGCGCGGTCTCGACGGGTGCCGGTCCCCCGTGCGTCGCGCGCACCTCGACGAAATGTCTCGGGCTGAGCATGTTCGTCAGCGTCTCCTCCGAGTAGTGGATCGGCGATCCCAGGACCTCGGCCGTCGCTGCCGCCACCACGCCGCTGAGCAGCGTGGACGGGTTCTTCGCCCGCTCCTCGACGACCCGCCGGGCGACGGCGTGAGCGGCCCCAAACGACAGCCCGTGCTCCCGAACGAGGACGTCGGCCAGTTCGGTGATCGTAATCCACCCTTCGCCGGCTCGCTGCTCGAGGCGCGCCACGTCGAACTCGGCGCTCGCCAGCGCGGCCGATACCAGCGTGATGGCCCGCGCCGCATCGTGGAACATGTGGTCCACGAGCGGCTGCAGGTCATCCTCGGTGTCGACGATATCGCCGAAAGGCGTATTGTGGACCGCGACCAGAATCCCGATGGCCTCGCCAAGCGCCCGGCTGGCGATCGCACGCGCGTGCTCCAGCGCCACCGGGTTGCGCTTCTGCGGCATGATGCTGCTCCCCTGCACGAACCCGTCGCCGAGGCGCACGTACGCGAACTCCGCCGTGCACCATAGCAGCATGTCCTGCACGAACCGCCCGAGACCGGCCAGGAGCACCGCCGTAGCCGTCACGCTCTGCAGCAGGTAGTCGACGGTCGCGATGCTCCCGTAAGTGTTACCGGTCGGACCACTGAAACCGAGGAGCTGGCTCGTCAGGCCGCGATCGATCGGGAACCCCGTCCCCGTGATCGCGCATGCACCGAGGGGATTGCGGTTCGTGACGTCGTACGCGGGCTTCAGCCTGGCGCCGTCACGTTCGAGTTGCTCGATCACCGCCAGCAGGTAGTGCGCCACCGTGGACGGTTGCGCCGGCTGGGTGTGCGTGTGCAGCGCCAGGATGGTCTCGTGATGGCGTGCGGCGAGCTGCACCAGGCCTTCGCGAAGCGACAGGCTCGCGTGCAGGATCGTCAGCACATAGTGCCGCTGCCGCATCCGGTACGTCGTCATGTCGATGTCGTTCCGGCTGCGGGCCGTGTGCAGGCGCCCCGCGACGTCTTCCCCGCAACGATCGACAAGGAGGCGCTCGACGAAGAAGAAGAGGTCTTCGCAGGCGCCGTCGAAGACGGCCCGGCGGACGACGGCCGGGTCGATCGCGTCGAGTCCGTCCCGGATGATCCGGGCGTCCGGACGGGCGACGATGCTGCGCTCCACCAGCATGACGAGGTGGGCGTAGTGGATCGCCAGCAACGGGTCGAGGAAGAGCCCCTTGGCGTCCTCGAAATTCTCGTTGAGGACACACCTTACGTATTCGGGTGCAAAGGTCATAGACAGATGACACGAGACAGAAGACAGAATCCCATCCCTACGGCATCACGAACTCGTGTTGCGCCTCGCGCACCGTCAGCACCGGGCACGGCGACTTGCGCACGACCTTTTCGGCGACGCTGCCGAGCAGCATGTGGGCGATAGGGCCGCGCCCGTGCGTGCCCATGACGATCAGGTTGATCTCGTGGGTCTTGGCGTAACGGACGATCTCGATGAACGGGTTCCCGGCCAGGAGCGCGGTCTCGACGCGGAAGCGCTGCCGCTCCTCGTCCGTCAACATGGCCGCGAGCCGCAGACGGGATTCCTTCTCGATCTCGTCTCGAAGCTGGGGCATGGACGCCACGTAGACCTCCGCGGCCCACGCGTGCGCCAGCAGGTCTTCCATCACGTGAACGAGGTGGAGTGATGCCCCGAAGGCCTGGGCCACGGCCTTCCCGTAGCTCAGGGCCGACTCCGACGCGTCACTGAAATCGGTGGGAACGAGGACGGTCTTGATGGCGAGCATGGGCACCTCCTCCGGGGACGAGGGACTCGGGAATCGGGATTCGGCGCTCGGGATCCGGGACTCGGAATTCGGCGGACCCGGTTCGTCACCCCGTCAGCTCACTGGCATTATGGCAGATTTGCGGAGGCCCGACTCTGGTTCTCGAGGCAGGGTGAACGAAGGCAAGACCCAGGTCCGGAGGCCTCGAATCCTGGGACTTCGTGCCGAATCCCGAGTCCCGAGCCCCAAGCCCTGAGCTGTTAGAGATTCAGCCAGTACGAGAACTTCACCAGGAACACGTCGTTGACCGGGATGCCGAGCATAAACGCGCCGACACGTACTCTCTGGCTCTCGGCATGCGCCTCCAGTTCAAGCAGACGGAATCCGCATGCCTGTGGTGTGCTGCGGAGACAGGGCGGGGTCGCTTGCCACGGGCCCGTTCAGGCGAGACAATTGACGCGGGGGCGCGATGAGCGGAGATAACCCGCAAGAACAGGCCGTGTCTGGTGGATCTTCACCGGCGCCGAGTTGGCACGCGCTCTCGGGCGCCGAGGCGGTTGGTGCCCTCGACACGAGCGCCGACGTTGGCCTGACGACCGATCAGGCGCACGAGCGCCTCGCTCAACACGGCCCCAACGAACTCGCGGAGCGTGACCAGAAGAGCGTCTGGCGGATGCTCTGGGAACAATTGTCCGGCACGCTCGTCATAGTCTTGATCGTCGCGGCGATCGCGTCGGCCGCTCTCGGCGACTTCACCGACGCCGCCGCCATCCTCGCCATCGTCGTCCTCAACACCATCCTGGGCCTGGTGCACGAGCATCGGGCCGAGCGCGCCATGGCGATGCTGAAGCGCCTCGCGGTGCCGATCGTCCGCGCACGCCGCGACGGAACCGTCGTCGAACTGCCGTCGCGCGATCTCGTTCCGGGTGATGTCCTCCTGCTCGAAGCGGGGGATGTTGTGGCGGCCGACTGTCGCCTGCTGGAGTGCGCCAGCCTGCGCGTGCTGGAGGCCTCGCTCACCGGCGAGTCGGAGCCTGTCGACAAGACGAGTCAGACGCTGATTGAGCCAGACTTGGCGCTGGGTGATCGCCGGAACATGGTCTACATGAGCACCATGATCACCTACGGCCGGGGACAGGCCGTGGTGGTGGCGACAGGCATGCGCACGGAACTCGGCCGCATCGCCGACCTGATCCAGACCGTTGAGCGGGAAGCCACACCGCTGCAGAAGCGGCTCGATCAGCTCGGCCGGGCGCTCGCGGCCATTGCCCTGGTGCTCGTCGCCATCATCTTCGCCGTGGGTCTGGTGCGCGGAGAGGATCTGAAGGTGATGTTCCTCACCGCGGTCAGCATGGCCGTCGCGGCTGTGCCGGAGGGGCTGCCTGCCGTCGTCACCATCGCGCTGGCCCTTGGCGCTCAGCGCATGCTGAAGCGCCACGTGCTCATCCGCAAGCTGCCGGCGGTGGAGACGCTGGGATCCGTGACGGTCATCTGCTCGGACAAGACGGGCACGCTGACAGAGAACCGCATGACGGTCACCGTGCTCGACGTGGCCGGGGAGCGGCTCGACATCACCGAGTCTCTGCACCGGGCCGAGCCCGCAGTGGACCTGGAACCGGGCCAGGCGAACGTGCCCGACGACCATCCCGCGCTGACCATCCTGCTGGTCGGCGGCGCGCTCTGCAACGACGCGGTGCTCGCGGCGCAGACGGATCAGCCGGGCCACTTCCACACGCTCGGCGATCCGACGGAAGGGGCGCTGGTCGTGGCTGCCGCCAGGTTCCACCTGCGGAAGCCGGACCTCGACTTCCTGTTTCCGAGGGTCGCCGAAGCACCGTTCGATTCGGACCGGAAGCGGATGACGACGGTGCACGAGATGCCGGCGACGCCGCTGCCTGCGGCCCGCGGCCTCGAGCCGCTGTGGGGCCAGGAGCCCGTGCTCGCCTCCCACCGATTCGTCTCGTTCACGAAAGGCGCGGCCGAACCGCTCCTCCAGGTGGCGACCGCGGTGTGGGCCGACAACCGTCCGCAGCCCCTCAGTGCGGACTGGCGGGCGCGGATCATGACATCGCACGACCGCCTCGCACAGGACGGCATGCGCGTGCTCGGGTTGGCGTTCCGCATCTTCGATGCGCCGCCGGCTGACGAGACGGCTGGGCTGGAGCGCGACCTCGTGTTCGTCGGCCTCATCGGCATGACGGACCCGCCGCGCCCGGAGGTCAAGGCCGCAGTGGCCACGTGCCTGCAGGCAGGCATCCGGCCGGTGATGATCACGGGCGACCACCCGCTCACGGCGCGCCACGTGGCCCGCCAGCTCGGCATCGGCGACGCAGAGGCCCGCATCACCACCGGGCAGGATGTGGCGCGGCTCTCGGACGAGGAACTGCGGCGCACGGTCGAGTGCACCGCGGTATTCGCGCGAGTCTCACCCGAGCACAAGCTCCGCATCGTCCAGGCCCTGCAGACCAACGGCGGAGTCGTGGCGATGACCGGGGACGGCGTCAACGACGCCCCGGCACTGCGGCGCGCGGATATCGGTGTCGCGATGGGCATCACGGGCACGGAGGTATCGAAGGAGGCCGCGGACATGGTGTTGCGCGACGACAACTTCGCCACCATCGTCGCGGCGGTGGAAGAGGGTCGCGTCATCTACGACAACATCCGCAAGTTCATCAAGTACCTGCTCAGCAGCAACTCGGGCGAGCTGTGGGTGATGCTGATCGCGCCGTTCCTCGGCCTGCCCCTGCCCCTGCTGCCGCTGCAGATCCTGTGGATCAACCTCGTGACCGATGGCCTGCCCGCCCTGGCGCTGAGCGTGGAGCCCCCTGAGCGCCACACGATGGAGCGCCCGCCGGTCTCACCGAAGGAGAGCATCCTGGGTCGGGGCCTGCTGCAACAGGTGATCTGGGGCGGACTGGTGCTCGGCCTGACCCCGCTCGCGATGGGTTTCTACTACCACCAGATCGGCCATGAAGGCTGGCGGACCATGGTCTTCTCCACGCTGACGCTGTCTCAGCTTGTTCTCGTGCTGTCGATCCGGTCCGAGCGGGATTCCTTCTTCACCATCGGTCCGTTGACCAATGTCACGCTGCTCTTCATCGTGGCCTTCACATTCCTGCTGCAGTTGATGGTGACCTACGTGCCGTTCTGGCAGCGGCTGCTGAAGACGTATCCTCTCAGCGGCGAAGAGATGGCCGTCAGTCTCGCGTTAGCGACCGTGCCCTTCTGGGCCGAAGAAATCCGGAAGTGGTTCGTCAGACGGGGAGCGTCCTCCGGCAGCAGCAGGTAGCGCGGAGCCGCCGTCAAGGCTCCCACACCGGCTATTTCGGATTGGCGCCCTTCACCAGCGGGTAGTTGGCCGACGCCCAGGCCTGGATGCCTCCCTGCAGGGCTTTCACGCCTCTCACCCCGAGCCGGTCGAGTTCGAGCGCCGCACGGGCGCTGGTATGCTCGGCCACTCAAGCACAGTAGAGGACGATGGGCTTCTTCGCGCCCTTCAGGCCGGGCGCCTTCTTCTGGATGTCGTCCAGGGGGATGAGGACGGCGCCGGGAATGTGGCCGTCCGCGTAGGAGCCGGCGTCGCGGACGTCGATGACGAGCACCTGCCCGGCATCGACGGCCTTCTTGAAATCAGCGAGGGAGATCCGCGGCACCGACGCTTCGTCGGCAATCTGCGCGAAGACCGGTGAGCCGAGCGCCACGGCCAGGACAGCCAGCCATAGTAGACGTGTCTTCATGAGGGGGAGGCTCCTCTGCTGCGGGTCCGCCAGACGGCGCCGCATGCGCCGGTTTCCGGCCGCCCAGGTCATGATACCGTATCGAACATGCGCACCGAATACCATCATTGGTACTCCGGCCGGACAAGCCGGGAGATGGGGCTCGTGGTCTACGGCCATTGGGGTCCTCCGCTGCTGGTCTTCCCCACGAGCGGTGGCGACGAGTGGGAAATGGAACGGCAGGGGATGGTTGCCGCCCTTGCCGACTTCATCGACGGCGGACGCGTGAAGATCTTCGCAATCAACGCGAACAGCAACGACGCGTTCTACAACAAGGGCGCGCACCCCTTTCATCGCAGCTACCTGCAGGCGCAGTACGACGCGTACGTGCGGTACGAAGCCGCGCCGTTCATCCGTCAAAGCTGCCAGTCGGATGACATCGCCATCGCCACGATGGGCATGTCCCTTGGCGCGTACCACGCGGCCAACTCGCTGTTCAAACACCCGGACGTCTTCAGGCGCTGCTACGCGCTCTCTGGCGTGTACGACATGAAGCGCTTCATGGACGGACTCTACGACGACAACTTCTACTTCAACAACCCCGTCGACTACATGCAGCAGATGGACGACCCCCACGTGCGCGGGTTGCTCGCCGGCTGCGAGATCCACCTCGCCACGGGGCACGGCCCGTGGGAAGACAAGAGCCCCACCTACCGGATGTCCGGGATCCTGGCTGCGAAGGGCATCACGCACTCCCTCGACGACTGGGGCTCCTCCGGCGGCCACGACTGGCCGTACTGGAAGCACCAGATGCGCGAGTACCTGGCCAGGTGGTAGGAGAGAATGGCCTCGCGACGCCTGCTCCCGGCGTTCGGCCTTCTGCTCCTCGCGCTCCTCGCCACCTCACGGCCCCAGCGCGTCGGAGACGCCCGCGAGTACCTCGCGATGGCCATGAACCTGGCCAGACTTGGCCCGCCGGCGCTGTCGCCCGCCGAGATGGCGACGACGCAGGCGCGTCTCGACCGGCTCCACTTCACCGGCTTGTCCCTCACGACGCCAGCCCTGAGGGCCCCGGACGGGCGGCAGGATTTCTACCACTTCTGGCTTTACCCCGCACTGGCCGTGCCGGAGATCTGGCTCACCAGCCTTGCGGGTCTGCACCCGAACTACGGGTTCGCCGCGTTGAACGTCCTGCTGTTCATCGGCGCGCTGCGGGTCGTGTCGCAACGGGTGGCCTGGTGGATCGCCGCCGTCGTGTTCTGCGGCCCCGTGCTGTGGTGGATCGACAAGGCCCACACCGAAGTGTTCACCGTGTCGCTGCTCGCCGTCGCCTGCGTGCTCCTGCGCGAAGCTCCGTGGTGGTCCATGGTCTGCCTCGGTGCGGCCGCCACGCAGAACCTGCCCGTCGCGGCGCTGATCGCGTGCGTGGCCGTGACGGCGCCGCTGTTGCGGGATGACGCCTGGAGAGACTCCCGCTTCTGGATTGGCGCGTCGGCCGCCGCGGCACTCGCCCTGCTCCACCCGGCGTACTACCTGTGGCGACTCGGCGTACCGAACCCCCAGATGTTCGCGGGCGTCCACCCTCACGTGCCCGCCGTCGCGGAAATGGGCGCCGTGCTCTGGGATCCGAACGTCGGTTTGCTGTGGCACGCTCCGCTGTTCGTCCTGACGGTGCTCGCTGCCGCGGTGACGCTGGCCGTCAGGCCGCGCGTGCGGGTGCGATCGCCCGAGATCTGGCTGGCGCTCGCGGGCGCCGGCATCTTCCTGTTCTCGGTTGCCCAGCCGCGCAATTTCAATCACGGCAGCACGCCTGGCATCAGCCGCTACGCGCTCTGGCTGATCCCGCTCACCATCCCGATCCTGCAGCGGGCTTCGGGTGTCGCGTCCGCGCGCTCGCAGCGTTGGTTCGTCCTGCTCGCGCTCGCCTCCTGCCTGTCGTGCACCGTCGCGTTCCATCCCCGCTGGCCGGAACGCTACCTGTCTCCGACGCGAGCGGCGAGCATCATCTGGGAGCGGTGGCCGGGGCTCGACAATCCACTTCCCGAGATCTTCTCGGAGCGGGTTTCAGGCGCTGAGCCAGGGCTGCTCCCGGCGGCCACACCGGGCTGCACCAAGGTGCTGATGATCGGCGGCCAGTGGCCGCCCCACTGCTACCCCGAAACCGTGCCGGCACCGTGCGCGACACCCGAAGTCCTCTGCTACGCGAATCGCCATGAGGGCGGGTATACCTTCGTCCCAGTGGTCCTGCCTGTCGCCTACGTGTTCGACCGGCAGCAGGGCTGGGTCTGGAGCCAGGATCCCGGGTCCGCGGTTCGGCGTGCGCTGACCCGGTTGCGCTGGCAGGACCTGCGTCGCGTCGCACCCGGCGCGAGGAGTGCGATGGTCGTGGGCTTCCAGGACGTGTCATGGACGTACGGCCTGCAGAGCGACGAGGAGCTTCTGCTCTACATGGCGGACCCGCACCAGAACGCGAGCGTGACGCTCAGTCTTCCGGGGCCGATGGCCGGATCCCTGTTCGACCCTGAGGCGGGCAACGAGGTTCAACCCGTTCGAATTGACGCACCGCCGTGGACGCTCACGACGTTGCCGGTGCCCCCGGGCCGGACCGTTGCCCTGGTGCTGACCCGGGTTCGCTGACCCTGCGAGACACGTGCAGGCAGGCATCACGAACCCGTGAGTACGAAGGCCACATGATCACGAACGCACTGCCCCCGCTCCCGCGCTCGATCTACATCGAGCCGACCACCCGTTGCAACGAACTCTGCCGGCAGTGTCCACGTACGTGGCTATCGCGCGAAGACGACCGGGATCTGAGCTACGAGGACTTCCGCCGCATCGTCGATCAGTTTCCGGCGCTCGAACGCGTGGTGCTGCACGGGCTGGGCGAACCGTTGTTGAATGAAGAACTGCCGCGCATGATCCGCCATCTCAAGGCGCGTGGTGTCTATGTCCTCTTCAACTCGAACGGCGTCCTGCTGACCGGAGAACGCGGCCAGGCATTGACGGATGCAGGGCTCGACGAATATCGACTCTCGATGGATAGTGCCACGCGCGACACGTACGCGAAGATCCGGGGAGTTGACGCGTTCGACACCGTTCTGGGGAATGTGCGTGCGTTCATCGATCGGCAACAAGCCCTGGAGGCCACCGCGCCTGCTGTGTCGCTCTGGTTCACCGCCATGCGCGAGAACCTCCATGAACTGCCGGCCCTGGTCGATCTCGCCGGGAGCATGGGAATCAAGGAGGTCTACCTGCAGCGCCTCGTCTACTTCGAGAAAGGGCTGGCGCGATCGGGGCAGTCGTTGTTCCGCCGCTCTACGCCAGAAGAGCTCGCCCTGGTCGGCCGCTGCGAGCAGGCGTGCCGCGAGCGAGGCATTGCGTTCAAAGCCGCAGGAACCGCTACGCCCGTTGAGAGCCTGAAGCGCGATTTTGGCGAACGCCCGTGGTCGGGGTGCGGCCGGCCCTATGCGTCGACATACATCACGGCCGGCGGCAATGTGCTTTCGTGCTGTTTCGCGCCTTTCGGCCACAAGAGTGCCCGGGAGTATCGAGAGGAGCGTGTCCTGGGCAATGTCTTCGAGGAATCGATCGTGGAGATCTGGCAAAGAACACGGTACCAGGCGTTTCGGCGCGCCTTCGAGAGCGACCACCCTCCCAGGCACTGCTCGGCGTGCGGGTTGAACTGGAGCTATTAGGATGACGGCTCCGCATCCCTCCGTGTCGGTGGTCATTCCCGCGCTCGACGAGGAGCAGAGCATCGGGGCGGTGATCGAGGCGATTCCCCGCGACATCGTCTGTGAGGTCGTCGTCGTGGATGGCGGATCGCGGGATGCCACGAGGGACGTCGCCCGCGAACGGGGCGCCCGGGTCGTGAGCGAGCCCTTGCGCGGCTACGGGCGCGCCTGTGCCCGGGGGGTGTCCGAGGCGCAGGGCGAGATCGTGGTGTTTCTCGATGCCGATGGTGCGAATGACCCGCAGGATATCCGGGCGCTCGTCGCTCCCATCGCGGAGGGGAGCGCTGATCTGGTGCTCGGGTCGCGGCTGGGCCCGGGCCGCGCCGCGGCGGCTCGTTCCGCCGCCATGCCCTTTCACCAGCGCCTGGGAAACAGGGTGGCGGCGCTGCTCATCCGTGTTCGTCATGGCGTGCCCGTGACCGATCTCAGCCCCTTCCGGGCGGTCCGCCGCACCATGCTCCTCGGCCTGCCCATCGAAGACCTTACATTTGGCTGGCCGACCGAGATGATCGTCAACGCAGCGCGGGCGGGGTGGCGCATCATCGAGGTTCCCGTTTCCTGCAGACCTCGCAGCGGAGGCCGCTCGAAGGTGAGCGGCACCCTTCGCGGCGCAACGCTGGCGGCCGTGCATATTCTCGGCGCGACCCTCGGCCC
>Ga0315297_10003465_pt1 | contig 10146 bp, 9 predicted proteins | sample YL17G15_0_MG_FD_203628 | JGI IMG/M metagenome (GOLD analysis project Ga0315297, IMG submission 203628) | Sediment microbial communities from Yellowstone Lake, YNP, Wyoming, USA - YL17G15_0 | ecosystem: Environmental > Aquatic > Freshwater > Lake > Sediment | place: USA: Wyoming | collected...
CGTCGACATCGAGACGAAGGAGGGCGATTCGGATCCGAGCTATCGCGTGCGGGCCGAAATCTTTGTGCTCGAGGGCCGGGGCCTGTTGGCCGAGAAGGAAAAGGATCTGGCCGGCGCGGAGAAGCTGCTGCGCCAGGCCGCTGCCTTGGAGGAGACGCTTCCGATCGCCTTCGGCCCGCCGGCCATCGACAAACCGACGCACGAGTTGCTCGAGGAGTTTCTGCTACGGCACGAGCGGGCGGATGAAGTGCAGAAGGAATTCAAGATGGCCCTCGCGCGCACCCCTGGGCGCCGCCTGGCCGAACGGGGTTTCGAGGGCGCGTCCGCTGGCGTGGGGCAGGGTGGCAGGTAATCGCCAGGTCGGAACTCTGCTACCAGACTTTCAAGTGACCTGCGGTTGATTCGTCGAGCCAGCCTGGCTGTGAGTTCTCGTGGTAATTTCGGCCTTATGATGAAGCGTCGCGACTTCCTCACTCTGCTCGCGGGCACCACAACCGCTGCTTTCGCTTCGCCTTACGGCACTTGATGAAAATGGCATTGCAGGAAAAGCTACGGATCCTCCGGTCCTCTACCACGCTCATCGTCCTGTTCATGGGCGGTGGCTGCATTTACATCCTTCCTTACCTCAGCTCCTATTTCTACATTCCCATGAAAGACGCCATGCATCTGGACAATATGCAGATTGGCCTGATGGGAAGCGCGTTGGGATTCACTTCGATGATCTTCTACTGGCCGGGAGGCTGGATCGCGGATCGCGTGTCGCCACGCAAGCTCATCGCATTTTCCATGGTGGCCAACGGGGCGCTTGGATTCTGGCTCGCTGCATATCCTTCATTCAGGGTGCTGTTGACCATCCAGCTGCTAATGGGCGTGTTCCTGACGCTGACGTACTGGTCGGCCCTGATCAAGATGGTCCGGCTGCTGGCGCCTTCCGATCAGCAGGGAAGATATTTCGGGATTCTGGAGGGCGGCAGAAACCTCACCGCCGTGGTGGTCGTTGCAGCCGGCCTGTACCTGTTCGATTGGCTGGGCAGTAACAGTCACGGATTGCGCTGGACCATCATCCTGTTCTCGGCCGTGCTGCTGGCGATCGGCATACTCAGTTGGGTCTGTCTTCCGGAACCCGCCGCCACCGCTGCAACCGCTGCGGATGACAAAGGGAAACTACCGTTGCTGGAGGCGATCGGCCGGGTTATGCGGATCCCGGCGGTCTGGCTTGCCATGCTCATCATCTTGTGTGCGTACGTGACCTCGGTCGGCATCACCTATCTCACGCCCTATGCCACCGATGTCTACAAGCAAAGCGTGGTTTTCGGCGGCTTGCTTTACACAATAATGATGTGGGCCGGCATATTCGCCTCGCCAATGGCTGGCTTTCTTGCCGATCGCTGGACTACTTCACGCACGACAGTCTGGTTGTTGCTTGGGCTGGTCCTGTGCTGGCTGCTGTTCGTGATCATCCCGGGCGACCCGCATCTGTTCCTTCTGCTGCTGATCAACTCGATTCTGATTGGCTGCGTTATCTACGCGCTTCGCGGAATCTATTACGCGCTCCTGGAAGAAGGCGCCATCCCCGTCGCTCTATCCGGCACGGCCATCGGCCTGATATCCATGGTGGCATACACGCCGGATGTGTTTGTTCCCGCGATAGCCGGGCATCTCCTCGACCGCTACCCGGCGGGTGGCCTCGGCTACCGCTATTTTTTCCTGATGCTGGCAATCTTTGCCGTCGTCGGTGTCGGGCTGACCCTGCTGTTCCGCCACCGCATCAGCGCCAAGCTTGTAAAGCAATCGTAATCATGTAGCGCGCCTCAGCCCCAATTGGTACTCTTTCTCCCGCGCAGTGGGGACACCAATGGCACCGTCCGAGTTCAGTTATCGGGACAAGAAGCTCGGCGATGCCGAGGCGATCACCGTCGCCACCACGCCCGACGTTTTCCATCCCACCTCCACGACCGTCTTGTTGCTGCGGGCGGCCCGCGGTGCGTTGGGCCAGCCATGCCAGTCAGTGCTCGATCTTGGCTGCGGCAGCGGGATCGTAGCGGTTGTGCTGGCGCGGCTGTTGCCAACGGGCACGTCCGTGTGCGCTTCCGATCTGAGTCCCGAAGCCGTCCAATTGACGAGTGCGAACGCCAAGCGGAATGGCGTCCGTGTCGACTGCCGGTGCGGCAGTTCGTTCGCCCCGTGGGAGGGGCAACGGTTCGATCTCATCGTCGATGACGTGGCGGGAGTCGCGGAGCCGCTCGATCGCCTCTCGGGATGGTACCCGCCGGGCGTTCCCAGCGACGCCGGGCGCGACGGAGCGCGTTGGATCCTCGAAATCCTGAACCGGGCCCCCGATCACCTCTCGCCGGGCGGCCGGTTTGTCTTTCCGATATTGACCCTCTCACGTGAGGAGCGAATTCTGGACCAGGCGCGCGCTCGGTTCGCCAGCGTTACGCAGGTCGAGGAGCAGTGGTACCCCTTCAGCGAGACATTGGCGGCGCACTTCCCGCTCATCGAGGAGCTTGCCCGAGAAGGGAACATTCGAGTAGAGAAGCGAGGGAGTCGGTGGTGCTGGGCGACGAAGATTTACGTGGCCGAGGGGCCTTCACGGGCTTGATATTGATCCTTCCCGATCCGCAGCGCAGGTGTCGCGCTGCGGATCGGGAGTCAGTCACCTGTGCGCTTGGCGCAATGTCTCAGGGGGCAGGCAGCGAGGCGCAGAGGGCGTTAACGTTGCACTTCACGAGTCGCGTGATTTCACCTGAATCCGGATTCGTCTCGAGAAAAGTGCCGATCCCAAGCGCGTAGTACTTGCGCTCGACGATGCCCGGTTCCAGCAGTGAGACGTTCTCGGTCACGACGCAGTCGTGGTGACAAAGCAACTGCGCGAGCCTCCGCGGCACGAAGCGATCCAGCTCAGCGTCTTCCCCATAATTATAGGTCTTCGAGAAAACCTGGGCCGTGTCCTCGGCATTGGCGAGCGAGAACTCCTCGAGATACGTCTCGCCTACGACCGGATTCGCCTTGAAGATGAATCCAGGCTTGGCGCCTTCGATATCGGCCTTGAACCTGCCGTCGACACCCACCAGTTCCGGAGCTTGCGGCTGGTCGCCTTCGAAGAATTCGTAGTTCTTCACTTCTTCTCCGCAGTACCAGACATCGCCATTCTTCGCCTGCGCAAACCAGTCGTCGGTGGCTTCCTTCAACGCGCCATCGGCTTCATAGACGAGGTCCCGCGCGACGAGGCAAGTCACTTCGTCGATCAGCTTGGTGTCACTCAGGATCTCGACGATGTTGGCCTCGGACTGGACACCACGCGTGCCGGTCCAGTATTCCCAGTGATTGCCGATGCCCAACGGAAAGTAGCGATTTGGCCGAGTGAGGCGAGTGAAGTCCTTATCGAAGAACCTTGGTTCAAATGGCGGGTCATAGCGCCCTTCGCCAAGCACCGCACAGGCGTCCAGGCGGCCCGCTAGCTGCTCCTTGCACAGGCCCTTCTCTTCGCTGCGGGCAGTTTCGGCGTCGGCGAGGCATGCCTTGCGATCCGCCATGTCCGTTTCGTTGGTGCAGACCGCGACCGCCACCCAATAGTTGTCCTGCAGATCAAAGCCGCAGGCACGATTCAAGGCGGCGGCCGTGTCCGAGCAGTAAGTACCTGCCGCGACCGCGCCGGCCGGGCCAAGGCAGGCGAGTGCAAGAGTCAGCACGCTGCCGGCGAGCGCAATGCGGCGTTGACCAGGGAGCAGCGCGAGATTGCCGTCAGGGGTGTTGTCGTATGTCATAACGGTGTCCTGGGTTAGCGGATGAATCTTCCCAATGTAAAGTGAGACGATTCAGGCGTCTAAATCCTTCGCGCCCCGGGCGTTAATTCCTGGCAGGTGCGTGGTTCCCCTTGGGATCTTCCTCCATCAGCAGTGTCTGGATATCGTTCAGGACCAGCCGCGGGTATAGAAATGTTGACGTGTAGATCTCACGGATGTCTCCTGTGCGGTCAATCAGGAACACCTTCAATACGTGTGACAGCTCGCGCCGCGGGAACCCCCCGGAGCGATCGAACGTGATGTTGATGTCCTGGCCAAATCCGTCGACCAGGGGCATGAGCTCGCGCGCCGAGTGGGTTGTAAGAAAGTACCAGTGCAGCCCTCCAACCTCTTCCGAGACACGGCTGCCCGCGTATTGCAGCATCACATCCGGGGTGTCGCGCGCGGGATCAAAGGAGAGCGTGACAAACCGCACCTTGCCGCGCAGCGACGGGGTGGCCGTGATGGCTTCCTTCAATGCGTCGAACACGCGATAGGCGAGCGGACAACCCTGGGGATCGGTGCACGTTGTGTAAATGAAGCCGAGCAGCGTGATCTGGCCACGCGTGTAACGCGAGAGCGGCTGCGCGCGGCCGTCAATCCCGAGTACCTGGCCATCGGGAGCGGCCATGATGCGGTGCAGCGTGTAGGTGCCCGGCGCGGGCGGAATGAAATCCGGCTCGGCGAGCGGATCGCCCTCATGCGCGGCGGAGATCGTCGCGCAGGCGAGCGCGGCGAGCAGCGCCAGCGCCGCGCCCAGGATGCCTCGGGGGCTGCTCACCCGCCAGCGACTGAGGAGCGCAGCGCCGCGGAGCCCAGTTTCATGTGATGGGCCCGGCCGAGCTTCTCTTTGGTGAAATCAACCTCGAACTTCTGCGCCAGCTCTTTGCCGTCCCACGCGAAGCCGCGCAGGAACTGCTCGTTGTCGGCGCCGCCCTTGTCCCAGTTCGCGAGCAGCGACGAGGTGATGTACACGCGCTTGCCGTCCCAGCTCTGCGAGATCATGTTGACCTGCTTGCCAGTGACCTTTTCGTAGGTCTGCTTCGGCGCCTCGGGGTTGGACAGGTCGAAGTATCGCGTCTTCCCGTCCATGAACGTGTTGACCCAGAGCCCCTTGCCGTCCCGCGTGATGCTGATGTCCACTGGCAGCGGGATCTTGGACGGATCGCCGATCGTGCCGACCTCCTTCGCGTTCCACTCGCCCTTGGCGTCCTGCTTGACGAGCCAGAGCTTTGAGGTCAGCGCTGTGGCGGTGATCGCCCAGTTGTCCTCGGAATTGAGCGACCAGCGGATCTCGAGTGGTGCGCCGGGAACGGCGAGCACCTTGGTCGGCTTGATCGCCTTCAAGTCCCAGAGCACCATCGTGCTGCCGAAGTTTTTCATCGCCTCGCCGTCGTTGATCAACTCGCCGAGCGGCCGCATGTAGTTGACGTAGCCCGTGAAACTCGAGGTCAGCAGCACGTTCTTCTTCGGATTCACCGCCAGGTCGTAGCCGTAGCCGCCGCCTTCTGCTGGCATCGCGTAGGAGTCGAGTTGCTGCCCCTTGTTGTTGTACAACACCATGCCGGTCGCGCCGCCTTTGTCCTTGGTGTTCGACAGCGCCTGCACGAGCATCCGCCCGGGCAGCGCGTAATAGGTGTGCGGGCCCAGGAAGCCTGACTTGTCCCCCAGATCGGTGATGGTCCGCACCAGCTTCGGGTTCGCGGGATCTGTTGCGATATCGAAAACCCAGATCCGATTTTCAGAGAGCCCGCCCGCCCAGATGTAGCGGCGGTCATCGGTGAATCCCATGTGATGCGCCTCGGCGCGCGCACCGGTGGAGACCGAGTGGATGACCTTGCCGTAGCTCTTCGACTGTGGATTCACGTCCACCGTGACGAGCTTGTCGGAACCGTCGCCCAGCCCCTGCACGCCGAGCGTCCAGACGTAGACGTAGTCCTCCTGCCCCTTGATCAGCTTGGCCATGTACGGCGAGTTGCAGGTTTCGTCTGCGCGTACCGCGACGGTGAATCCGATGCAGCCCATGACGAGCGCAGCGATGGTGCAAATAGCTCTCTTATGGTCCATGGCTTCCTCTTGGGAATCAGGCTGAACGCGCGGTGCGCGCCACACCATTCATATTATGCCTTGACGGGTCTGTGCGGGGCCGGCATCAGTGCAGGGCGACAGCAGCCGGTTGCGAGCCATAGTGGCCGTCGAGGTAGGCCACGATCACGAAGACGTCTTCGGCCGTGAGTGGAGCACCCATTACCGTGACCATCTTCTTGACCGTCTTTTCCCAGCCGGTCTTGTCCTGAAAGGGTGAGTTCATGACGATGTAGTCGAGGCTGTGGCACATCGAGCAGAACGCCTGCACTTTGTCCCGGCCCGGCCCGTCAGCGAGCACGATGCTCGATTCGTCCGCGGCGGTCACCCCGGCACAGAGTACCAGCATCACGCCGAGCAGCAGCGAGCCGCATCGGCCCCTAGACCGCATGGAATTCCACCTGTTGCACCACGTTGTGGTGATAACCGGCTGGATTGGGAATGAGCGCGTCAGCCTGAGTCGAGCCATCCCGAGCGCGGGCGCGCACCATGAGGGTGAATGTGCCCACCTGCGCCGGCTTGAGCGAAAATTGCCAATGCCGCCAGGAGTACCGGCCGAGATCGTGGCCAAGCCTTGCTTCGCGCCAGTTGGCGCCACCGTCGAGCGAAATCTCGACGCCGCGGATGCCGGAGCCGCCGTCCCAGGCAATGCCGAGCAGTTCAGTGTGCTTGTTGATCGGAAGTGTGGTGCCCGGCGCCGGATTGACCACCAGCGAGTTGATGCGAATCGCGGTGATCGGCGAGTTCTGTTCGGTGTCCTGTGAGTCGAAGCCGCTGGCGCCGAACAGGCCTTTCGGTACGCGGTAGGCGGTCTTCATCCAGAAGCCGTCGAACGGGCGATCGAGAACGTTCATTTCGGTCAGCGCCTTGACCCAATAGGTGGCGGTCCATCCCGGCACCACCAGCCGCGCTGGAAAGCCGTTCCACCGCGACAGCGGCTCGCCGTTCATCTCGAAGGCGATCAGCGTGTCCGCGTCGAGCGCCTTCCACATCGGCAGGCTCTTGACGAAATCGGGGCCTGTCAGCGTAGGCGCGTCGGCGCCGTCAGCCTTTACTTCGAGCGCACTGGCGGCAAGGCCAGCGTCCTCGAGCACGTCCTTCAGGCGCACCCCGAGCCACACCGCATTGCCCATCGCGCCGTAACCCCACTGCACACCCGGAACATGCGGGGCGAACAGGCCGCGACGGTTGCCTGAACACTGGTTGACGGCGGCAACCTCGTGCACCCTGAACTTGCGCAACAGCTCGGCGTGCGTAAACTCGCGCGGCGCGATCGCCGCCGGACCGGCGACGCGCAGACGCCATGCGGCGAGCGTCACGTCAGGCACGCCCATGTGCCAGCGCACATAGAATGCGTCGTTGGGTGTGAACGGGTGGCGGAAGAGGGGAACGGGCGTTTCGTAATTCGGCGGGCGATAGGTTCGCTTGATGAGCGGTTGCTTACCGGGCAGCGCATCCATGACTGCGGAGGCGACTGCCCCGGCCGGCAGGTCCTGGCTCGCCGCCGCGACCAGTCGGTTCGGCAGCAGCAGGCTGCCACCGAGCGTAGCCGCAGATTCGAGCGTGAATCGCCGCCTGTCCATGTCTCCCCGTTCCATGCGCTTTCAGTGCAGTATAGGACCGCATCCATTCTGTCTGCCAGATCCGCTCTGGGAATTCACGAAGATACGTAGGAGAGAACAAGCATTGAAGAAACTGGTTTGCTGCCTTGCACTGTGCGTCGTCCTGCCACAAACGGCGGTTGCTCAGCAGGCAACCGGCCAGGACTCGTTGAGAAACGTCCGCGTCAACGGTGTCGAACTGCACTACCTCGATCAGGGAAAGGGTGTGCCGGTCGTCCTGGTTCATGGGGGCTTGGAGGACTACCGCTCCTGGCAACCGCAGATGGATGCGTTGTCGCAGCGCTATCGCACCATCGCATACAGCCGCCGGTACAACTACCCGAACCTCCGAGGGGCTCCTCGAGCCGACTACTCAGCGATTGTCGACGCCGACGACTTGGCCGCGCTCATCAGGAAGCTGAAGCTGGCGCCGGCCCACATCGTCGGAGTTTCCTATGGCGCCTACGTCGCCCTGTTTCTTGCGGTGAGGCATCCGGCGCTCGTGCGATCCCTGGTTCTGTCAGAACCGCCGGTGCTGCGCTGGCTGCCCGAGCTGGAGGGAGGGAAGGCTTTGTACACCGATTTCATGAGCAAGGTCTGGGAGCCCGCAGGGCGCGGCTTTAGCAAGGGGGACGAAGAGGGAGTAGAAGCGGCTGCCGACGGCTTCGGCGAGCTCGGATACTCTGGTTCCGATGAGAAATTTACGTTCGCTGCTCTTCCGCCGGAAGTTCGAGTTCTTTTCATCGACAATGCGCCCGAATGGAGAGCCCTGACGATGTCGAAGGATGCCTTCCCAGACTTGCCGTTCACCGCTGTCAGTCGCATCAAAGCGCCAACGCTCCTGCTGAGTGGCCAACGCAGCCTAGCGCTTGCTGCGTTGATCGATAAGCAGCTTGAGAGGCTGCTGCCCAACAATGAACGAATCATCCTTCCCGATGCAACGCATGAGATGTGGAGTGATCAGCCCGAGCAGTGCCGAAATGCAACTCTTGCGTTCTTCGCCAAACACTGACCACCATGCCCGGCCGCGAGCCTCGCACATCCAATCGACAAGCCCTACGCCGGAGTTTCTGCTTCCGGTCCCCAGGATTGCGGCGGGTGCCATGGCATTAGCCGCCAGAGATCACTCAACATTTGAGATTTTCACGACACTGCCGCTTGCCTGCGGGTCGTTTGAATCCTTCGCCACCGTCACGTACAAATCTTTCTCGCCGTCACCGAATGCGACGTTTGTCGTGCCATTGCCTGCGGCGATCTCAAATATGTGCAGAAGCTCGCCATTGGGGGATAGTTTCAGGATCTTCCCGCCAGACCATTGGGCAACATAGATATTGCCCTTGCTGTCGATCTTCATGCTATCGGGTCCAATCCACCAGGATTCGACCTTGTTGCGTGTCAGAAGATTGAGCAGGGCGAAATTCGATCTGTGGCTCAAAGAGCCATCGCCGTTAATCGAGAACTTCAGTATGCAGTTCCCGACAGTCTCGCTGACATAGAGCGTCTTCTGGTCCGGAGAGACGCCTATGCCGTTGGCGTAATTGAGGTCGTTGGCTACCTCGATCCACTCCTGGCTGCCAGGCGCTAGATAGATGACTCTTCCTGCCACTGAGGTTGGCGGATCGACGTAGGGGCCAAAAACCGTGGCATAAACACCGTCATTGGCGGCCACCACGACATCATTGATTCCGCCGTCGAACTTCCGGCCGTTGCCTTCGGCATCCCATCGACGAAGCTGCTTGCCTGTCATGTCAACTTCAAGGATCGAGCCGGGGTCGTTGGTGCACGCGATCAAGAAGGTTTTCTGTTTCGTGAGCGCCAACCCGTTGTGGCCGCAGCCCGGGGTGCTATCCAAAACAGTAGCCGTCTTGCCATCCCACTTCGACAGTGTGTTCGAGATCCAGCCAACGTAGTAGAGGTTGCCGTCAACGTACAAAGGGCCCTCGGGTCCCAGCACACCGCTCACGATGGAGTTCTCGTCGGCAAAGGATGCGGCGGAAGCAAGCATCGCACCAACGGCCAGGCAAATGAGTCTGTTCGCTTTCATTTCAATTCCTTTCCGGGTATCAGCCGTGGCGCGCCGCGGCCACTCGCGCCACCGCCGCCGCGAGCCCGTTGCCTTCCTCTGCGAGCTCATAGGTAACGCGCAGCCAAGGCTTGTCGATGCGGATCATGCGCCCGAGGTCGATCGGGGTCGCGATCAGTACCAGATCGCAGTTGGCCGCCGCGATGGTCGCCTCGAGATCGTCGAGTTGATTTTGTCCGTAGCCCATGGCCGGCAGCACGCGGTCGAGGTGGGGGTAGCGCTCGAAGGTCTCGGCGATCTCACCGCGTGCGAATGGTCTTGGATCGACCAACTCGGCGGCGCCGAACTGCCGTGCCGCGACGACACCGGCGCCGAAAACCATGCCGCCATGGGTGGTGGTAGGGCCATCCTCGATCACCAGCACGCGCCGGCCGCGGATCGCACCCGGGTCGGTGACACTGACCGGCGAGCGTGCGTAGACCACGGTCGCCCGCGGGTTCAGGCGCGCGGCATTGGCCGCCACTGCCGCGACGTTCTCGGGTGGTGCCGTGTCGATCTTGTTGATGATGATGAGGTGGGCCCGGCGGAAGTTCTCCGTGGCGGGGAAATAGCTGAGCTCGTGCCCGGGCCGGTGCGCGTCGGCCACGGCGAT
>Ga0315297_10003469_pt1 | contig 10140 bp, 10 predicted proteins | sample YL17G15_0_MG_FD_203628 | JGI IMG/M metagenome (GOLD analysis project Ga0315297, IMG submission 203628) | Sediment microbial communities from Yellowstone Lake, YNP, Wyoming, USA - YL17G15_0 | ecosystem: Environmental > Aquatic > Freshwater > Lake > Sediment | place: USA: Wyoming | collected...
AGCGTTCGCGCGGGGTCTTGGACTGAAGAAGGGAGCTATCGCGTCCACGGTGGCGCATGATTCTCACAACATCATCGTCGTGGGCGTCGACGTGACGAGTCTGGCCTTGGCGGTGAAGGGCGTGGTCGAAGGCGGCGGATACTTCGCCACCGATGGGCAGGAAAGCGTAGCTCTATCTCTTCCAGTGGCAGGGTTGATGAGCTCCGAGCCTTGCGCTACGGTGGCGGCAGGCGAGGAGCGCATGATGAGCTTCGTGCGCGCCCTCGGTTGCACGCTGTCGGCTCCCTTCATGACCTTGTCTTTCCAGAGTCTGTTGGTGGAGCCAGAGTTGAAACTGAGCGACAAAGGGCTGTTCGATTCGGTCCGCTTCCGGTTCGTGGACGCGATAGTCTGACCGAACTCTGTTCCGGGGGCAGAAAAGTCTTTTTCCCTCCAAGCCGGTCGAGGTCGAGGATTCAGGGGGCGATTCGATGGCTAAGGTGGAGAGCTTCAAGTGCAAGTTGGTCACGTACGACGAGATCTCGCGTTGGACTTTGGACGTGGCGCGGCAGATCCAGGATTGCCGCTGCAAGCCGACGGTGATCATCGGTTTGACCAGAGGGGGTTGGGTTCCGGCCAGACTGCTGTGCGATCATCTGCACGTCAAGAAGCTCTACGCGGTCAAGACCGAGCATTGGGGCGTGACGGCGAACCAAGATGGAAAGGCGCTGTTGACCCAGGAGCTGAACGCTCCCATAGAGAACGAGGACGTGCTGGTGGTCGACGACATCACGGACACCGGGGAGAGCCTGAAGCTGGCCATCGCCCATCTGCAGGAGATGCATCCGAAGACGCTCCGCACCGTTACATTGCTGCACATCACCCATTCCAAGTTCGAGCCCGACTTCTACTCCGTCCGGGTCCCGGAGGAGGAGTGGACCTGGTTCGTGTTCCCCTGGAATTTGCACGAAGATCTGCGTACTCTGCTACCGAAGACGCTGGACGAGGGCAAGACCGAGGGAGATATTTCCAGGGCGTTCAAGGAGCAGTTCCAGATCGATGTTGATGAGGGTCTGGTCCGCTCCACCCTCAAGGATCTGGAAGGGGAGGGCAAAGTGCGCCGGGTCGGCAGGATATGGATGAAAGTGGGTTGATGTGACATCGCCAACCAGGTTCGTCGGCAACCTTTATCTATTCGCACGCGGAACGGCGGAGCGATGAAGCTGGACCTACTCAAGCACAGTCTGGAAGCGGCCCCCATCGTGCGGTTGGGCGGCTACGATTACTTCGTGCATCCCATCACCGATGGTATCCCCAGCATGCCTCCCAAGCTGCTGAAGGAGGTATTGGACGCCATGGTGGAGGTGGGCGACTTCAACTGCGATCTCATCACCACTCCAGAGGCCATGGGCATTCCTTTGGCCGTGCCATTGTCCTTGCGCCTGGGCATCCCTTACAACGTCATCCGCAAGCGTCGGTACTCGCTCCCCGGTGAAGTGCAGGTTCATCAGGTCACTGGCTATTCGGAGAAGGAGCTCTTCATCAACGGGATCAAGGCGGGGGACCGGGTGGTCCTGGTGGACGATGTTCTGAGCACCGGCGGCACCTTGCGAGCGGTGGTGCAAGCGCTTCAGAATATGGGCGTGGAGCTGGTTGACGTGATCGTGGTGGTGGAGAAGGGCAGGAACAAGTCGAAGCTAGAGAACGAGCTGGGCTTGAGGATCAAGACCCTGGTCAAGGTGGAAGTGCGCGAAGGACGTCTGGTGGTCCTTAGCTGACCAGACGTCTCCTCATCAGCCATACCGCTCCGTAGAACGCCACCAAAGTGATGACCAGCAGATAGACCAGGCTGTACAGCGCCGACCAACTGAGCATTCCCAGGCTGAGATCGCGCATCATCGAGGCCACATGCGTCAGCGGGAATCCCAAGGCGACGTCCCGCACCCATCCTGGCAGCACATCCAGAGGGAAGAACGTCCCGCTGAACAGGAACATCGGGGTGATGAACAGGAAGAACGGATAGTTGAACGAGTCGATGTTCGGCACCAGGGCGGTGAAGATCATGGCTATCGAGCCGAACGCCAAGCCCGCCAGAAGAGCGATGAAAGGTATGAGAAGGAGACCAGGGAAGCTGGCCAGTCCGAACATCGCGATGACCAGCATGACGATGGTGCCGTTGATGAAGCTTTTCGTCGCGCCCCAGAGTATCTCGCCCGTGATCACGTCCTCTATTGTCAGAGGGGTGGCGACCATCGCATCGTACGTCTTCTGGTAGTGCATGCGCACGAACGATCCGTAGGTACATTCGAAGAACGCCCCGTACATAGCGGAGATGGCCACCAGGCCGGGGGCAAGGAACTGAGCGTAGGAGACGTTCTTGTATGGGTCAGGCAACGTCACCAATATTCCGAACCCGAAGCCCATGGCCAAGAGATAGAGGACCGGTTCCAGGAACGGGGGAAGGAAGTTCGTCTTCCAGGTGACGAAGAAGACATCCCGGTTGCGCTGCCAGACGGTCCAGGCGCGCAGGCTGACGTTCTCCAGCAGGCTCATTCCTTCAGCCCCCTGCCAGTGAGCTTGAGGAAGACATCCTCCAGGGTGGCATCGCGGATGATGATGTTGGCCTGCGGGAACCGGTCCAACAGCTGGCGACGGGCCTCCTGGTTCTCATTGGTATAGATGTAGAGGCGGTCCCCGGCGCGCTCCTGCGTCCAACCGGTGGAGCGGACGAAGACCTCCACCTGTGGATCTGGGTTCAGCACCTCCACCACCCCGTTTCCCACCTTGTCCAAGATGAGCTGCCTGGGCGTGCCCTCCACCAGGATCTTGCCTTTCTCCATGATCACCAGGCGGTCGCAGAGCTGTTGCGCTTCTTCCATGTAATGCGTGGTAACGACCACGGTCACGTTGCGTTTCTTCAGTTCGCGCAATTTATCCCAGATGACATGCCTGGCTTGAGGGTCCAGTCCGGTGGTCGGCTCATCCAGGATGAGGATCTTGGGATCGTTTATGAGGGCGCGGGCGATCACCAGCCGGCGCTTCATACCGCCAGATATCTTGTCGATCGGAGCGTCTTCTTTTTCAGTCAGCTGCATGAAGGCCAGCAGTTCATCAGCTCGCTTCTTGGCGACGTCCTCGTCGATACCGAAGTAGCGCGCATAGACGATGAGGTTCTTGAGGACCGAGAAGTCCGGGTCCAGGTTATCCTCTTGCGGGGCGACGCCGATCAGCGACTTGATCCGGCGTTGCTCCTTGGTCACGTCCATGCCTTGCACTTGCAGGGTGCCTGACGTCAATGGCGACACGCACTGGATCATACGGATGGCGGTGGTCTTGCCCGCCCCGTTCGGTCCGAGGAAGCCGAAGCACTCGCCCTCCTTGATGGCGAAGCTGATCGCATTGACGGCCACCAGGTCCTCGAAGCACTTCGTGAGCTTCTGGGCCGCGATGACGTCGTTCATCTCGCCCATGAACACCGAGCATCGGTAATAAACCTCTTCTGGTATGCTTAGAGTAGACGTGGGCGAATTCGACCATCGCCCTTCTGTGTTGTTCGTGGACCTCGGGCTGATGGCGCTCGCTCTTTCGTTCTCGGTCAGCGGCAGCGTTCTCGGCGCCTGTAGCGGCATGACGCCAGGACTGCACGTGAACACCCTCTCGCTTCTCCTCGTCTCCTCTTATCCGTTGCTTGAGCCATCGGTCGCTGGCCTGTGCTCCAGCTGCTTGGTCGATCCCGTCCTCGCCCCGCTTTTGGTCGCCTGCTTCATCGTATCTGCCGCCGTCACGCATTCCTTCGTCGATTTCGTTCCCTCCGTGTTCCTGGGCGTGCCGGAGGAAGGAACGGTCCTATCCATTCTCCCTGGGCATAGGCTCGTGCTGGCGGGAAGGGGCCTGGAAGCGGTCCGCTGCGCGGCGACGGGCAGTCTCATCGGGGCGTTGATAGCGATCATCCTAGTGCTTCCACTGCAGGTGCTTATGTTGCCATCATTCCAGGTCGATTCGCTCATCAAGCCTGGCGTGCCGTTCCTCTTGCTGGCGGTATCGGTGGCATTGGTGCTCTCGGAGGGTGGAAGAGGGGATTCGGTGGCTTGCTTGGACAGTCGGAAAGGGCGATGCACAGCGGTGCCAGAGCTCATCTCCATCGTTGCCCCGGTCCCTATCGACGGTGAAGATGTCGCCCTCGTAGGAATGGTAGTTCGTCGGGGCGCGATCGGCAAACGATACCTGCGCACAGCTCACGGCGAGTTCCCTTTGCGGACCAGAGCCTCCTTGCCAGAAGGCCGCGTGAGGCTGGAAGGTAGATGGCTCGTGCGCAAGCGCTACGCACCCACCATCGCCATCGCTGGGACGCTCTTCCTCCTTTCCGGGGCGCTGGGTTTCGCGGTCATGAATGGCCGGGTCCCCGGCGGCGACATCTTTCCGGGCCTAGGACAAAGCATGCTCCTGCCCCTCCTGACCGGCCTCTTCGGTTTCCCAACATTGCTCCTTTCCGCGCGCTCCGGTTCCATCCCCGAACAGGTCGATGGAGAGCAGGAACCGGTTCCCGTGGGACCGGCGGTCCTGGGCACTCTGGGCGGGTTCTTGGCCGGTTGGCTACCAGGCATCACCTCCACGGCCGCCACGGTGGTCTTCGCCCCGCTCGCCCCCGGTGGAAGAAGGGATGCCGAAGCCAGCGCCAAACGCTTCATCGTGAGCGTGTCTGCGGTGGGCACGGCCTCGGCGGTCTTCAGCATACTGGCCTTCGCTCTCCTGGGCAAGGTGCGCAGCGGCGCCATGATGGCCGTCCAGCAGCTGATCGGAAATGGCACTGACTTGCTGGCGCTCTTCCTGCCCCTCTTCCTCCTCTCCGTTCTCGTGTCCTCTGCCCTCGGCTACCGCCTCACCATTCTTCTGGCATCGAAGCTCGCTCCCCGTTTGAGCGGAATGCGCCTCGGGCTGCTCAATCGCTTCCTGCTCTTCGTTCTGGTCATCCTGGTGATGGCGTTCACTGGGGTCCAGGGTCTGCTGGTCCTGGGAGCGGCGACGCTTCTGGGCCTGCTGCCGCCCAAGCTCGGCCTGGGCCGGGTGCAGCTTACCGGTTGCCTGCTGCTGCCTATCACTCTGGCGCTCTTCGGTCTCGACGAATCTTTGGCTGACCTGCTCAGCGGTCTTCCTCATCTGCCCTTCTTCTGAGCGTCTCGAAGCTCCAGCCGAACGGGACCAGGAGGTCGGCGGCGGAGCGAAGCAGCAGGTCTTCGTACTCGCGGACATCGTACTCCTCGCCGCCATCGATGAAGGAAGCGGCCTTCACCCGCTCCCAGGGGTTGCGGCTCTCGCCGTCGCAGATGACGTACTCCACCGAACGCCCCGGCGGCACGGGAAAGCCCATCTCCTCCATCTGCTTGAGCGCGGCGTAGGAATGCGTGAACTGGGTGTACTCCTCGAAAGCCTTGGAAACGCGTTTGCGCAGCACCAGCTTGTCCAACGGAACGCCACGTTCGCGCAGCTTCGCCAGATATGAATCCATCACTTCCAGGGCGTTCGGTATCAGCCCTTGGAACTCCTCTATGCCCGAAGCGCGTGAGAGCACCGCCAGCATATCGTTCTGCAGCTCCCTTGCCAACGTTATGGTGTCGCTCTTGCGCAGGGCGATGCCGCGCAGCTTCAGCTCGCCGCTCTCGAAGAGGCCGTAGTAGCGGTTGAGGGCTCCGACGCCCGTGGTGCTGGCCGGCAGGAAGACGATCCATCTGTACACGCCTTCCAGCTGCAACGGTATGCCGATCTCCTCGCTGACCGAGGAGCAGAACTCGACCGGATCTCCGTCCCCCTGCAGCCAGAGCGAGTCCACGATCCCGTGCAGGATGTGGAAGCCCCTTTCCTCAGCCATCTCCGAGGTTCGCAGCAGGATGTTGCGTCCGTAGGCGTTGATGCTCTCATGGCACTCGATGCGTCCGAAGCGGGCGTTGCGGTAGCCAGTGTAGCCGAAACAGGTCACCAGCACCCACTTCAGCAGCGTCTGCCTCTGGTCGAACACATCCCTGTGCGGCGCGTTCGCTTTGACCAAACGCTTGAACTCTATCCTCCTTTGGATGATGGGACGGAGGACCCTGGGCACCAATCCTAACCGTCTCTGGCAGATGCGGTAACCTAGCTCGGGAACGAGCTTCTCCGAGGCAGGGCAGCAGGGGCAGTCCACCGTCTCCGGGGAGATGTTGTGCCGCACCATTATGCTCGGGTAGAGGGAGGTGAAATCGACCTCCGCCACTCTTTCATGGATGCCGACCACCGGCTCGTAGATGAATCCTCCCCGGTCGGAGACGAGCAGCTCCCCGGCGGTCTTGAACCCCTCGGGCAGGTTCTTCTTCCACAATACCAGGTGGCCATCGCATATGGCCTGGTTGACCTGCATGGCGCTGATGGCGCTGCCCGGTGAGAGACGAGACAGGTCCTGCACTGGAATGAGGCACAGCCGGGAGAGATCGACCAGGCCATAGATGCCGCTCTTCGCGTAGGTGTAGGAGGCGGCGGCGTCGATATGGATGCGTCCTCGCAACTTATGCGCGGGCGGCTTGTAAATGATGCGGCCGTAGGTGAAATAGCTCTTGCCCTTGGCCTTGCGGAAGCCCGCCTCCCGACCGAGGTCGAACGGCATACCATGAAGCTCGGCGCGCTTTCCCAGATACTCCATGTAGAACTCGTCCCCGCCCTCGGTGTAGATGATATCCGGATCCCTCTCTTCGACAAGCGCCAGGAGGTCGCGCAGCACGTTCTCCTCTGTTCCGTCCAGGACGATATCGTCCACTTTGACCCGATGGATCGCATCGTCCAGCGTGGGAATGCCTCGAGCGGCATCCACCTGCACCTCCAGCTTGAGGGCGCTCAGCGGCGGTAATGGGTAGTGGATCCTCTCCTGAGCATCGAGCATGCGGAACTTGGTGTCGACCTGCACCAGGCCGTTCGGGAACACCCTTCGCTCAAGGAAGTAGCGCTGATCGAAGCGCAGGTCGACGTTGTAGAGCTCGTAGTCGCGATAGTGGCCCCAGGCGTCCACCATCTTCGCCACCTGCGGCAGGGAGCCGTAATCGTCCAGAGCGATCTTGAGGAACGGTCGCTGGACCTCGTCCATCAACGTGGTGCGCATCTCCAGCGAGGTGTCGGAGACGTCGATCATGCGCAGCTGCTCCTCCAGCTCTCTCAGCTTTTCCGCGGGAGCTCGTACGTAGAACGAAGGAACGAAATGCCGATCCACCAGGCGCTCGATGCCCTGCTCCGTCTTGAGCCAGATGACCATGCATCCGTGTTCGTAGTCCGGGTAGCAGTCGATGATCCAGCCTTTCATCGGACTTCGCTCTTCCTCAGCCTGCGAAGCTCTTTCTCCTGTTCCAGGAGGATGGAGAGCAACGCTCCCTCCACCGGATCGGAGAAGGCGGCGTAGGTGGAGGCGGAGGCGTGCATCCTCGCTCGGTTCACCATCTCATCGAACACCTCGCGGTCGTCCTTTGGCAACGCTCTGCGATAATCAGCCCAGCTCTGGATTATGGACTCGAGGGTCATGCGGTATGTGGGAACGGTGCGGCCCATCTCTACATCACGTGCAGTGGTTCGGTGCGCACGTTATAAAGAGCTGAACGGGGGAGATGCCCGAAAGTGAGCGTGCCCGCCCTTACCCGGTCGATCATCGAAAAGGAAGAGCTCGTCGATGGACGTCTTGAGCGCCTTAGCTATGGCATAAGCTAGGTTCAAGGAGGGGTTGTACTCGCCCTTCTCGATGAAGAGGACGGTCTCCCTGCGCACCCCTGCTATCTTGGTGAGATCCTCCTGGGTCAGGCCGCATCTCGCCCGCAACTCCTTGATCATAGGGTTTTACCCGGAGGAAGCGCCTAGTCGATGAGCACTAGAGCGAAGGAGACGATGTTGGCATGCACGATCTTGCCATACTCCATGTCCTTGCAGGGTATGGTAGAGATGTCCCAGCCAGCCTTCCTGGCCGTCGCGAAGACGTCCATGCCCGCGGACTCCATGCTCGGGCGCACCTTGTCCATGTGCCTGCATAGCCTCTTCATGCTCCGATCCACCGGGCCCGAGCTCTCCTCCGCCACGCAGTGCTCGCAGTAGATGCAGGGGTAGGCGCCGAACCCGAACGCCTTGTAATAGCCGTCGTAGAAGGCCGTCTTCTCCAGCTTGTACAGCGTATCATGCACCCAGAGGATGAGTTTCTTGTACATAGGATGGAAGTCCTCAGGTATCTGCTCTGGGTCCACGCTCCTCATGTCCGGCACGCCCTCGAAGCGAAGCAGCAGGGCGGTGCGGTAGTCCTTCAGCATGCGCCTCGTCTCCTCCGGCGAGGGTGCGTAGGGAGGGCAGGAGAGATGCTTCCCATAACCCTTGCAGCCCCAGCCGCACTTGAACCCGACCCAGTCCGCGACCACGACCTCCTCGGCACCGATCTGCCTGGCCTCAGCCCCGTTCTCCTTGGCCAGGGCGATCAGCTTCGCGACTTCATCCTGCAAGCGTGCAACCATGGCGGTCACTCTCGCACTTTGCTACATCGACCCTGGTATTTAGCCATGATTCGACGCGCTAACAACAGGATTGCGCGGTTCACCCGAACTCGTCCAAGGTGCGCTGGTAATAAGGCACCGGATGATAGAGCATCTGCCTGGCTTCGTTGACCAGTGTCAGGCGCAAGGCGGAGCGCGTGTCCTCGATGCGCAGCACCCGGTCCGCGGAAGAGTACATCAGGCTGCGCAGGCTCTTCTTGTAGAGCAGCTTCGACAGGCCGAAGTTCGTGACCAGGGTGATCAATCCGTATCTTCGGGTGACGTCCTGTATCGAGGAGATGCAGCGCTTCATGAGCTGGAGGGATTCGGACCACCACATGTCCTTATCTTGGAACAGGTCCGGGAAGCAGGAGACGACCAGCATGCCGGCGCGGGAACGACGCACCTCCGCTTCCATCATCTCCTCTATCAAGGTGACGAGCTGATAGGCGGTGAACGCTCGGGAGACATTGATGCTGTCCAGGACCTCCTGGGCATCGGTGCGGAAGCGTTTGCAGATGCCCGCCAGGGCGTAGGGGTTGATGGAATTGCCCCCGTCCACCCACACCACCTCCTGCCCCTCGCGCATCACGTGGTTCACGCTCAGCAGGTGCACCAGGTCGAAGAGGAGGCGGTCGGAGCTGTCCACCAGCGTCACCTGCGAGGACGAGAACCCGCCCAGAAAATCGTCCAGGGCAGCGATGGACGTGCCCACGGTCCTCGGCCTAAGTGCCACCATCGGAGGTTCCGTTTCCTCCAGGACCAAGGGCACTAGTTCCGGGGCGATCGCTTCAGCATATTGGTTCATTTGTCTCCCCCCTTCCCTCTTTGTCACTCAGGTTATAAAGGGGTGGAGGGGGGAGATATCCGAAAGTGAGCCAGATGCCACGAGGTCCCTCAGTTTCGTCTGGATTCGGGGGCGTTCCACGCCTCATCCACGCGATCGAGCCACTCGCTCACCAGCGCGTCGAAGAGACCCACCTGCTCGAACTGCAGGTTGTGCCCGGAGCGGTCGAGCACCGCGAACGTGCCGCGGGGGTATTTCTCCAGCAGCTTCCAGGCGTCCCGGTATCCCACGACATGGTCCTGCCTTCCCGCGAGAACGAGCGCAGGGTGATGGAAGGGATGCGAGATCTCGTCCACATCGAAGCTGAAAGCATATCCGTTCTCGAACAGCTGTTGCTGGAACTGCTGATCTCCCGATGTCTTGCCAGGCATGACGTCCTTCCAGTAACGGTCCAAAGTGTCCTGGCTGAGCACGACGCCGATGTCCGAGAACCCCTGCGCCGCCTTGCCCGCCCTATCTAGGATGCCCTCCTCTTGCACCAGCACCTTCTTGGGCGGGAGCTCGCGTTTGGACGGGGAAGCGAAGACCAGCGGACAGATGAGCAGCATGCCCTTGACCGATTCCATGCGCTCCCGCAGCAGGCCGCGGGCCAGGTAGCCGCCGTACGACTCCCCGGCGATGGCGAAGCTCTGCTCCGGCAGAATACTGTCCACAAAGCGCACCATCACGTCTAGCATCTCATCGGAGTCGTTGACGCCCGGGATGCGCGGCGACCCGCCCATGCCTGGTAGGTCCACGTAGATGCGCTTCCATCCCTTCTTGAAGGAGAAGAGGGGTTCCATGCAGCCCAGCATG
>Ga0315297_10003470_pt1 | contig 10139 bp, 8 predicted proteins | sample YL17G15_0_MG_FD_203628 | JGI IMG/M metagenome (GOLD analysis project Ga0315297, IMG submission 203628) | Sediment microbial communities from Yellowstone Lake, YNP, Wyoming, USA - YL17G15_0 | ecosystem: Environmental > Aquatic > Freshwater > Lake > Sediment | place: USA: Wyoming | collected...
CTGCAGCCCCGACATTAACAGGGATTGATGGGTGCCGATGGCGATTTTTGGCGTCCCGGTGGTGCCCCCCGAGAACAACATGATCGCTGAATCGTCCGGCTGGACGATGCCCTGCGGAGGCGTCTCGCCGGCATGTTCGTGGAGCAGGTCCGCCAGCCACATGTCGCCGCTCTGCAGGCTGATGCGGTCGCCTTCTTTTTTCTCTTTTACCAGGGTGAATAATACGCGCAGGGCGGGCGGCAGGTATTCCTTGATGTTCGTGGCGATCACATCGCGTATCCTGGTGCGCGCCTGGATTGCCTTGATCTTGTTGTAGTAGCGGGTCATTACCACCACGGTCTCAGCTCCGCATTCCTTGAATGCATATTCAAGTTCATGTTCGGTGTAGAGCGCGTTCAGCGGGACGGCGATGGCTCCCGCTTTCCACGTACCGAGCATGGTCACAACCAGCTGCGGTATATTCGGCAGGACCAGTGCCACGCGGTCCGTCTTTTTAACTCCCAGGCTTACCAGCCCGCTGGCAAATTCATCGCTCAACCGTTCCAATTGACCGTATTTCATCACCGCGCCTTTAAAAAGCAGAGCCGGGTGATCGGGTCGCTCGGAGGTGGTTTCGTGAACGATGTCCAGCAATGTTTTTTTGGGATAGGGGTGCAAAGAGTGCGGAACCCCCTTGTCGTAATGCTTCAGCCACGGTTTCGTGTTCATTTTCAGCTCCTCTGAAAGTTCCGGGAAAGGATCTTGTTCGATGAGCATGATGTTTCAGGCACTTGCGATTTGAGGACACAGCGCCGGTTCGATAATGCAGGCCGGATCCACAATTCTACAATTACTATACAACGAAACGAATCAATTTACAATATTAATTCCAATTTGGCAGCATAACCTGCCGTGACAAAAAAGGTCAAAACCTGTTCATGCGGTTGGCAAAATTCCATGTCCGGGCTGATTGTTCCTCGGGGGAAAGTCACATCCAGCCCGCGCACATTCATCCAAGCCGGGGGTTTGATTTGGTCGCGTTGTCGAATGATGATCGGGATGTTCAGGTCTTGGCTGCCAGTTCGTGGTCGGGCAGGTCCAGCTCCACCCTGCGAATGAGGGGGATAAAAAATGCGATCAGCGGGATAATCGCGGACAGCAGGCCGACCAGGCTGATCAGAACGCCCACCCCGCGGCTGGCGCCGTAGCCGAAGATGGGACCCAGCAAGGGAGCCAGCGCACCGCCAGCTGCCATGCCGGGCTTAAAAATGTAATCCACCAGAGGCGCCGCCAGCAACGGGGCAACGAGGCCTGACGACCAGGCGATCGTCCGGCGGACTGCGAATACCCGCCCCTGCACATCCGGTGCAACCTTTGCCTGCCAGATGGCCTGGCTGCAAGCGCCCACAAAAGGCATGCTCAACATTATGAAAAAGGCACACACGGTAATGAAAATGATATTCACGCGCATTCCCACGAGACCCAGGAAAACTCCGCTGAACAGGCTCGCACCCAGAAGCGTGAAGATCTTGCGCTTGCCTCCGCCCCAGGCGCTCATCACCAGCGTGCCCAGCAGCATGCCCACTCCCATCAGGGTGCTGATATAACCCAGCGTGGCGGCATCCCAGTTGTCCAGGATCAACGGCACGATCAACGGGCTCATCACCCCCGAGAGGAAATTGTTCACCAGGAAAAAGAGCAGCAGGGACAGCAAGCCCTTGCGCGCCGTGATGTAATCCCAGCCGTAGCGCATCTCCTTCCACATGGAGCCTCTGGCTTCCTTCCCGTCCTCCGTGCGCGGCGGATTGGGGATGCGCACGAACAGCAGCATAAGCACCACGGAAAAGGCGTACGTGGCAAAGTCGATCAACGCCATGTTGCCCAGGTGAATGGCCACATACAGCGCACCTGCCAGTGCCGGCCCGGCGATCTGCGGCAGCGCTTCGCCCAACTGGACGAAACCGTTGGCCCGTCCGTAATGCTGCTTGGGCACCAGCAGGGTCACCGCGGCTGTCAAGGCAGGCCACATCAGGGTGTTGAAAGCTGCCATCCACAGGTTTATCGGGATCACCATCCACGCCTGCAGGTGGTGGGTGAGATAAAGCATCCCTGCAGCCAGCACCGCCAGCCCCGAACCGAAATCACTGACCATCATCGCCGTGCGCCGGTTCCAGCGATCGGCAAACACCCCGGCAAGGGGCGAGAGCAGAACATAGGGCGCCTGCTGCGCCACCTGCACCAGGGCCAGCATCAGCACGGATTTTGTCTCGCTGTAGACCCATACCCCCAGGGCAAAGCCGGTGAGCTGCGACCCGATCAGCGAAACAAGCTGACTGGACCAGATGGTGAAAAAGGTGCGCAGCCCGTGGGCAGGCTGGGTTTGTTCCATGTCCGTCAATCCACAATGAACAGCTTCACCCCGGTGGAGGTATGGGAACGGTGAGGTTCGGCATTATCAGCCACCTGGTAGCTCATCCCCGGGGTCAGGGTGAACTTTCTCCCATCCGTGAGTTCGGTGTGCAGTTCACCCTCCAGGCACAAAAGTATGTGACCTTTGGAACACCAGTGATCGGCAAGGTAACCGGGAGTGTATTCGACAAGGCGCACCCGCAGGGTATCGAACTGCTGCGTGCGCCAAAAAGCGCTTCCCGTCTCACCCTTGTGTTCCGTGGGAACAATTTCCGACCAGGTCGTGGTACCAAAGGGAATGTTTTTCATGTCCATGTTATTTTTCCTGTATGGATTTCAGGATGTTCGCCGCCCAGGAGGCGGCGCGCTCCAGTTCCCCCTCCTTGAGCGGACCCTCCCTGTCCTGAACATAGAAGCCCTCGGGCGGAACGATCAGGGTTCCCCCCGATCTTTTCAACCCCCCGGCGATCCGCCTGGCGGCATACCCGCCCTTTTCAACGATGAACCGCACCCCGATTGATTTGATCTCGTCAGCCTTGAGACGGGTGTCAAATACCGCCAGCTTGACCCCCTTGAGGCTCTTCGCCGGGATCTGCTCAAGCCAGGCTCCCATCGCCTCGGTGGGGCGAAACCCCCGGGTGGGCGACCCGACTACCAGCAGGTCCAGTCCCTTCAACTTCCCAGGGACTGCCTGGTTCACCTGCAGGATCTCAGCGTCCGACTGCGAACCAAGCCCACCGAAAATTGAACGCGCCACCTTTTCCGTGTTGCCAAACACGGAATCAAAAACCACCAATACTTTCATGTCACTCCCTTCCCTCTTGTTCAACCCGGGCTCCCCGGATTATTTATTTGCCAATTTTAGCCGCCCGCTTTTCACAGGTGGCCCACATTTCAACGTAATCGCCGGCAGAGCGGAAGAAGGGAGCCAGGTCTTCAGCCGTCAGGCCGCTGTTGCGCAGGTCCTGCAAAAAGTCGGGAAGCATCCCGTAATGTGCCATGCCGTCAATGTTGATGTCAAAATCCCGGTGCTCGCCTGCGGTGGAACGCACCAGCGGGCGGTTGTCCCCTTCCATCTGCTCCCACTTTTTCCAGATGGCATTCACCTTTGCCACGAGCTTCAGGGTCTGGTCGTCATGGAATGACTCCGTCCCCTCGATGCCCCTGCGGGTGAAGTACGCCGCCCTTTTTTCCTTCGGCCAATGTTCAAGCTTGTTGTCTTCCACGGGTTCATCCCCGTCTGCAGCAAAGAATCCCTCGGTCATGCGGTCAACATGTGCCTGGTCATGGTGGGCTTCGATCAACTCCAGGAACTGGTGCAGGTTGGGTTCCGGGAAGTCGCTGGGGCTGTGCTCATTAACAGCCGGGTTGTAACCCGCCTTGTATTGCGCAATTGCCTGCCAGATGCGTCCTTCTTCCTCGTCATAGCCGCTGGTTCCCGTGGGTTCGAAGCGGTACCAGCGGTGATCGCGCAGCGGGGTATCGTAAGCCACCCCGTTGGCCTGGCGTTCGATTTCTCCGCGGCGGTCCTTCTCGCGGCGGGCATCGAGGTGCGTTCCGTAGGCGGCGAAGGAGCCGAAGCGCGGCCCGGGCAGGGCAGCCGCCCCGTTGATGTCGGTGCCGATTGCCACCCCGCGCCCGTTCATCTTGCTGACCGCGTAAAGGAATGCCTGCCCCCACGAAGTGCTCGACCCGGCACACGGCTCCGGGATCTTTCCGGCCAGTTCGGGCATGCAACGCTTGAGACCAGCGATATCTCCCTGGTTGATGATCGGCGCCACCACGCCTCCCAGGCGGCCGATGCGCTCGATCTGGTCACCGCGTTTGCCGGCCTCGTGGGCCACCTTGTGGACGTCGCTGGTCCCGTAGGCTTCCTTCTTCAGGTGGTCAAACTCGAATTCGCCGCTGAACAGCAGGTCGCGGAACCAGGTGTGGGAGCAGATCACCGGGTACGTGTTCGCCTCGGCCAATGCCAGGGCCGCATCCGTGGACTTCTCCGACATATGGTCCACGTCGATGATCATCCCGCGTTTCATCAACTCCTCCAGCACCACCGTCCCGTACTGGTTGAGCCCAAGTTTGTTGGCATGACCGCCCTTGAGCTTGGGCGCATCGACCGCTTCGTACAGGTTGCGAATGCCGGGCACCTGGTCGATCAACGTGCCACGGTGCACGGAATGCAGCCGCCGCCCGGAGATGGCCGCAGTGCGTTCGAAATCGTCAAAGGCTTCGCCTGCGCCGTCCTGGTCCAGGCGGTAGCGCACCCCCGTGTCCCAGTGGTCCTCAACCGACCAGCGCTCGCTGGAAAGAAACAAATTCACAGTCTCCAAAAAGCGCATGTAGATGGCCGTGCCGCCGAAGGCATTGTTAGCCAGGTGGATGGGGGTCACCTGCCTCACCCCCATTCCGTACAGCCAGTCCAATTCTGCGGCGATCAACCGTCTTGCCTGGTTAATGTCACCGGCTGCCAGCTTGTCCAGCTCGTCGAAACTGTGCCAGTTGCCCAGCGAGTCCACCTCGACCCCCAGGATGACCGCCAGGTGTTTCTCGGAGATTATTTTCCGTGCCTCTTCCGGTGTATAGGCGATCTGCAGCCAGCCCTTGCCGGGTCCGCCGCCCTGCTTCTCGATGTACGCTGCCATCTCTTTCATCGCCGCGACCTGCACCTCGATGGCGTGCTTGTCGTCATGCGGCAGGTCTGGGGTGGTCTTGAAGGCCAGCAGCTCATTGTTGACCGCCAGGCAGGTCACCAGGCGTAGCCCGCCCTGGTAGGCGCGGTACAGCCAGTCAATGTAAGCCTGCTGGTGGACCAGGGTGGTGAAGCGCGGCCAGATGACGAACTCCGGCCAGCCGCCGCCAGCCGGGTGCCCGAACTCCGGGTTGATGTCGATCAGGCCTCCATGGATCGGCTCGCAGGAACTTAATGCAAATTCCATCCCCTCCGCTCCCGGGTGTGCCGGGTCGTAAGGCTGGCCCCAGAAAGCCTTGCCGCCGAAGGCAAGATGCGCCATCAGGTGGGCATGCAGGTCGGCAAAGCCCCACAGGGCTTTACCGGGGTCGGCATCCCAGTAATCACCTCCCAGGGGGACGCGCGGGGACGGGCTTTTGGATTTTTTTGGTGACATGTTTTTTTCTCCTTTGGTGTTACCGGTAATCGATTCGTTTGCGGCGGCGCGGATAACTTGATCGCCTGTCGATATTTGCTGGGATTATACCTTGCCGCGCGGGGGGAAGAACATCAATAATAATTCATTACGCATCTTTCTGAAATTATTCGTGCAGAATAGTACAATATACCCTAAGCACATAAATCTGATCCACATGATTTTACCGGAGGTATGGATGGCTGCATCGATGCCGCGCGATTTTTCAGCTGTTGATCGAAAAGAACGCATGAAGATTGAATCATACGGGCTGCCCCTCAGGCCGTCTTCCGAGCGGCTGCTGGACTTTGACGAGGCGGTGGTCCGCCAGGATGAGGACTGGGCCATCCACGAGGCTTCCCGCTGCATCCACTGCCCGGATCCGGCTCCCTGTCAGAAAGCCTGCCCGGCGGGAAACGATATCTCCTACGCCCTCTGGTTGATCGAGCACGGTCAGTTCGTGGATGCCGCCCGCGTCTACCGCCAGACCAGCTCGCTGCCCGAAGTGTGCGGACGCGTCTGCCCCCAGGAGAGGCTCTGCGAGGGTGCCTGTGTCCGCGGGAAAAAAGGCAACCTCACCGTCCCTACCGGCGCCCTCGAAGCCTTCACCACGCATTACGAACGCAGGCAGCAGGTGGTCAGCATCCCGGTGGGAAAATTCACCGGCAAGAAAGTGGCGGTCATCGGGGCGGGTCCGGCCGGCCTGGCTTGCGCCGAGCAGCTGGTGCGCCTCGGTCATTGGGTCACCATTTTCGACGCCTGGCCGGTTCCCGGCGGACTGCTGGTCTACGGCATCCCCAACTTCAAACTGCCCAAGAAGGTGGTCTTCGACATCTGGGATGACCTGCTGCGCGCCGGGGTGACCTTTGTGGGGCATACCTATATCGGTCCCAAGATCACGGTGGATAAACTATTCTCGGGCGGCTATCATGCCGTGTTCCTCGGTGTGGGCACCACGGTCGATGCCTCGCTGGATGTGCCGGGCGAAACCCTGCCCGGTGTTTACAAGGCCACGGACTTCCTGGTGCGCACCAACGTGGACATGGACCTGCTGCCCCACGAAATGTGCACCCGGCCCGAGGTGGGTTCGCGGGTCGCGGTGATCGGCGGTGGGGATACCTCCGCGGACTGCCTGCGCACCGCCCTGCGCATGGGGGCAAAGGAGGTCACCTGCATTTACCGGCGCAGCGAGGCCGAAATGCCCGGAGGGTATAAGGACAGGAAGATGGCGGTCGACGAAGGGGCCAAATATCATTTCCTGACCCAGCCGGTGCGCTTCATTGCCGGCATGGACGGCCACCTGGCCCAGATCGAATGCAAGCGCACCGAGCTTGGCGAACCGGATGCCAATGGGCGCCGCAAGTTTTCGCTGGTGGAAGGTTCCGATTTCATCATCAACGCCGATACCGCCGTGCTGGCCATCGGCTACAAACCGGACCCGATCATCGGCGCCACCACCCCCGGCATCCAAACGCATTCCTCCTCCGGGCTGGTGCTGGCGGACGCGAACACCGGCGCCACCCACCGCCGCGGGATCTTCACCGGTGGGGATTTCCTCACCGGTCCGCACCTGGTGGTGACCGCCATGGTCGCCGGGCGCAAGGCCGCCGCGTCCATCGACCGCTACCTGGGGTGGTGAGCCTGTCCGGTATGGATTGTTTGGGTGGGGGCGGAGCATAATTCGTTTGTAGGGGTGTAACACGTTGCGCCTCCAACTTCACAGGTCCCGTTCATCCCTTGTCCAATTAAATGTTGCAAATTAGATAATTCAGGCATATAATGTCTTATATAATCATCCCATAGGAGTAAAAATGCAAACCAGGTTGAACCCCTACGTTAACTTTAAAGCCAATGCCCGCCAGGCCATGGAGTTTTATAAAACCATCTTTGGAGGCAGCCTGAAAATGAGCACCTTCAAGGATTACCACGCCTCGCAGAACCCTGCCGAAGATGACCTGATCATGCACGCCGAACTGGATGCCGGCAGGGGCGTCCAGTTCATGGCTTCCGACACTCCCGAGCGCAGGGAGTATATCCCCGGGAACAACATCACCCTGACGCTCAGCGGCGATAACGAAAAACAGTTGCGAACCTACTTCCAGGAACTTTCAGCCGGCGGGACGGTGACCATGCCGCTTGAGAAGGCGATGTGGGAGGATACCTTCGGCATGTGCATTGACAGGTTTGGCATCGGCTGGCTGGTGAACATCACTGCCCGGAAGACCTAAAGCCTTCCCTCATGGCAGGTTGATCGATCCGGTCCGGGATTAAATTTACTTTTCCTGGTTTCAATTGAGGCGATTGTCGCGGCTAATGTGCGACTTACTTTTGAAGTGCGTCGCAGATCACAATACCCTTGAGACATCCCCCATGCATCGCCAGGGGAGAAGCACATCGTTCCCGGTTGGAGTCATAGCCCCCAAACTTGGTACAGCAAGCCCTTGCCTCCCTTATACGAAGTTAAGTGAAGAATTAGAAAGAGTGGAATCACTCTAGCCGGAGCCATTTCAGATCCCGGCAGCATTTTTGATATAATTTTGCGAAAACTCTGTGAAATGAGGTGAGCATGACTCTGCAGCCGATTCAAGACCCCAATGGTTTTACCCAAACGGTGAAAGACCATATCCGTAACGTTCAAAAACGCACAGCTGGCGTTCGAAAAACCCATTCATTTCTGCTCTTTGGTCCCATCGCTGGCTCTGCGGTGACCACCGTTGTGGCTGGAGTAACCGCAGCCGCTGGCCCGGTATTCGGTCAGGGTATACCAGGATGGCGGTTTGCCTGCAGCGTGGCCGCGCTTTTTGGCTTCATTTCAACCCTGGCAACAACCCTCATCGAGCAGTTGAGAGTTGGCGAAAGGGCGGTCAAAGGGCATCAATGTGTGGGACGGTTGAAAGCCCTCGAGGTTAACCTGGTGACTGGCAGTTCAAAATGGGAAGAGGTCACAAAAGAGTACAGGGAAATCTTAAAAGAATATTCTGATTTATCGATTGATCCCACATTCTCGCCCAATCGGAAAATCCGTGTAATCCGTGTACTAAGTTCTGATTTCTTTCACAGCGCATGGCACATGCCAGGCGCCTTTCATTCAAACTTAAATTTTATACCGGCGCATTTTCAAACTCCCCCTGGTCACCTTGAGTCGAGTGTGAAGTCTCGATTTTTAATATGCGACGCACTTCTTAACTTTAGCGCACATCACAATACCCTTAAGACACCCCCACACGCCGGCAGGGGAGAAGCACATCTTTCCCGACAGGGGTTGCTGCCTCAAAACTTAATACGGCAAGCCCTTGCCTCCCTGGACTCCTTTTAATGCGGCGATCTCGCCTGCATGGCATAAAGTGTGACAGACCAGCAACGTGATCACTCCAGCCACGGTGCTCTCCCCGTCGGCGAACTTCACCTTGCCATCGAGCATTTCCGGGGTCAGACTATCAAGGTAGGAATCCGTCGCCGCCCGCACAGCCTGCCGGTAAGCCAGAACGGGTTCCAGGGACAGGGTCATCTTTTTGAACTCCTCCCAGTTGCCGCCGTAACCGGGCGTGTTCTTCACCCCCGTTTTTTCGCCCCAGCCGCCCTGTTCCCACTGTCGCGGCTTTCCCTGCAGGACCTCATGGATGAAAAAATCTTCCGAGGTCAGCAGGTGGATCAATACCGCGCTGATCGGGCTCGCAGTCCCCGGCGGCGCCCAGTTGAACTGTGCCGCGGTGGTATCCTTCATTGAGTCGTCGGTTTGATTCCGCACACCCTCGACCAATTGACGGATGTATTCAATGCTGTCCATAAATGCCTCCTTGGGATGAGTTGAATGATTTAATTTTACCCCTCTTGAGTTATTAGAACAAGTATTCTATAATATCTTAAGGCAAGTGACGGTCATTCTTCTGTCGCTTGCCTTTATTTTATCGACAAACTGTCATGAAAATCCTCATGCCTGCCGCAACATACACAAGGCTGTCATTGCCAGGCAGTGCTCTTCTGCCGAAGCAATCTCATCATTCCCCATTCTCCTTTTCAAAATGGGGAGACGGATGGAACTCGATTTGTTCCTCAATTCAAATCACCAAAGTGCGTCGCACCGCCAGCACCGCGATCTTTGTCGAATGGTTGAACGGGCTCGGGTCGGTAAGTGGTGCCGTGCTCCTGGTCGCTGCATACCCCGCACAATCCTCCGGCACGGAGATCAGTTCGGCGATCTTCAGATACCCGTCCGCGCACAATGTTTCCAGCGTCTGCATGTACTCCCTCCCGCTGACGTACAGGGCATTATTGATCGCGACCAACCAGCCGCCGTCATTGATCAACGGGCGCACCTTGTTGATCAGCCGGGCGCTGTCGGTGTTCAGGTCCAGGGTGCCCCGGGGATTGCTCGAAAAAAAAGGCGGGTCCACCAGCACGATGTCGAAGCGTTCCCCCGACCGCTTGAACCGCCCCACCTGCGCCCAGAAATCCCCGACGATAAAATCCGCCTTGCGGATCGGGAACCCGTTCAGGGTGTACGTGGTCTTCGCCAGGTTAAGGAAGGTCCGGTTCAGGTCCAGCTGCACCACCCGCTGCGCCCCCCCGGCACAGGCGGCAGCCCCCAAGCTCCCCGTGTAGGCAAAC
>Ga0315297_10003471_pt1 | contig 10137 bp, 10 predicted proteins | sample YL17G15_0_MG_FD_203628 | JGI IMG/M metagenome (GOLD analysis project Ga0315297, IMG submission 203628) | Sediment microbial communities from Yellowstone Lake, YNP, Wyoming, USA - YL17G15_0 | ecosystem: Environmental > Aquatic > Freshwater > Lake > Sediment | place: USA: Wyoming | collected...
ATCTGATTACTCTGGTGCTAACCCTTCTGATACTGGCAATAAGGTATGTGATTGTTGCATTTGGGGTTGTTTTCTTCCCGATAGGCATTTTCCTTTATTTTATAGAGCCGCTGAGAAGCTATGGGAAGCTGATATTTAATTTTCTGGGAGTAAGCATCTTTGTGACCTTCTTTGATGGGATAATCCTGCTTGTATGCTCTCAATTGGTGGATGTGGGGTTTTTCAGCAGCTTCAAGATATGGCTGATGGTTGCAGCCTTCACAATCTGCAATGTGCTGATGTTCTATCTGATGTTTTTTGCAGCGATAAAATCAGCTTTCAAGACAGGAGGTAAAATCGCAGTGACAGCCGGCAAGGTTGCGAAATATTTTGCTTAAAATGACATACGAAATACCGCAGCAATTGGAATACAAGGAGAAGATAATATTCGGCTTGACATTCAGGCAGCTAGCTTATGCACTGGGATTTGGATTGCTGGCTTTCCTCTGTTACAGGAATATTGCGCAATTCTATCTTAAATTCATCTTGATAATAATTTCATGCTTAGCAGGGGCAGGATTCATGTTCCTTAACCTAGAGCAGTATCTAAAGAACTGGAGATACTTCCTTTCATTCAGGCAGGCAAAGCTGTTGCAGAAAAAGATGGACAATTTCATCGGGATAGAGAAGGTGGAAGGCCATCTTGCAGCAATCAAGCAGAAAAAGAAAAACTACAGGATTGCGGTTGTAAAAGTAGAGCCGATTAATTTCGTAATCAGGAATGAAAAGGAAAAAGATGCGATAATAAAGAATTTCCAGAAATTCCTGAACAGCTTGGACTTTCCAATCCAGATATTGATGACAACAGACAGCCTTAATCTGGATGTTTACCTGAAAGAACTGGAAGAAAGGGTTGAGAAGCAGAAAAACAAGGATTATGAAAAGCTTTTTGACAGCTATAAGGAGCATCTGGACAAGGTTCTCAAGGAAGCAGACATGATGGACAGGTCTTTCTATATTATCATCCCAGAAAGGGCAGGAGAGGATATAGAGGCGCAAATCCACGTCATAAGGGAAAAGCTGGACAGCATGGGATTGAGCAACAAGCTGTTGGAAGGAGACAGCCTAACCCAGACATTCACAAGATTCTTCAATGACCTGCTGGAAGATGATGACAAATCAAGCCATGCGGCAAAGAAAGTAGGCAAGGACAACCTGTTCAGATACACAATCAGCCCAAAGCTGATGAAGAACAAGACAGATTATTTCCAGATAAATGACAAAGCCAATCGAATCATAGCGGCAACAGGCTATCCAAGGGCAGTAGAGCCAGGATTTTTGGACAAGATTATCACAACCAATGGGGATTTTGACCTCTCCCTTCACATAGAGCCTTATGACATAGAGACAACCATGGTTAATCTGAACAAGGAGCTGCAAAAGCAGAGAGCAGACTTGTTTGCTGAGCAGAACAAGGACATCATAAACCCCAGCTTAGAAATCCAATTCAATGACACAAAGAAAACTCTGGAAAACCTGCAGAAAGGAAATGAAAAGCTGTTCAACATAAGCTTATACATCAACTGCAAGGCAAAATACCTCAACCATCTAAACCTGCTCTCAAAGAAAGTGGAATCAGAGCTTAACAGCGCAATGATAATTCCAAAAAAACCCTTCTTTCGAATGGCTCAGGGAATAAAATCAGTGATGCCAATCTGCCACAATGAACTCAATATCAGCAGGAACATTACGACTGAGGGGTTATCAGCATTTTTCCCATTTACATCCCAATTCCTGCAGATAGACAATAGCGGAGTATGGCTGGGGCAGAACAAGAACAATATTCCCATTATCAAGGACATTTTCAAGCTTACAAACCCAAACGGCTGCATCCTGGCAAGCAGCGGAGCAGGAAAAAGCTACGCAGCAAAGCTGATGATATCCAGGCAGCTTCTGAATGGAGCAAAAGTGATTGTGGTTGATCCTCAGTCTGAGTATGCAGAGCTGGCCAAACAATTTAAGGGACAGCTCGTCAATATCAGCAGGACATCAGACACGATAATCAACCCATTGGACTTGATGGGGCATGATTATGCTGAGAAGCGTCTTGCATTGATTGACCTATTCAATGTGATGCTTGGCGGTACGTCTGAGATACAGAAAGCTGTCCTGGACAGAGCCCTCACGAGAACTTATCAGAAGAAAGGGATAACCAATGACCAAAAGACATGGGACAGGACACCGCCGATAATGGAAGACCTCTTGGCTGAGCTTGAATTGATGTCAAAAGGAGCTACAATAATAGAAAAAGAGACTTACAGGAGCCTGATAAACAGGCTGAGCATGTATGTTAGCGGTGTTTTCAACTTCCTGAACAGGCAGACAAAGATTAATTTTGACAACAGGTTTGTATGCTTCAATATAGGAAATATGCCCAAGCAGGTAAAGCCAGTAGTGATGTTTCTCATTTTAGATTATGTCTACATGAAGATGAAAAAGGACAAGGAGAGAAAGCTGTTAGTCATAGACGAGGCTTGGAATCTGCTGCAAAATCAGGAAGAAGACAGCTATATCTTTGAAATTGTGAAGACCTGCAGGAAATTCAATCTAGGCCTTCTATTAATCACTCAGGATGTAGGAGATCTGCTGAAAAGCAATGCAGGACTGGCCCTATTGTCAAACTCAGCTTACACCATCCTGCTAAGGCAAAAGCCTTCAATCATAGACAGCGTAGAAAACACATTCAGGCTGAGCCAGAATGAAAAAACCCTCTTGCTCACGGCAAACAAGGGAGAAGGCATATTCATCTGCGAAAACGAACACAGCGAACTAAAGATAGTTGCCAGCGAAGAAGAAGACAAGATAATAACAACAAATCCTGATGTTCTGGCTGAGAGGGAAAAAGGTAAGAAAGAGGAAGAAGAAAAGCCAAAAGAATCAAAGCCAAATCCAGAAGCCCCAACCCCAACCCCAACCCCTCGCGCCAACTTAAACATAAATCTGGATTTGGAAAAAAGGTATTTCAAGAAAAAGGACTTGTCTGTTGATGATATAGATTATCTGCTTAACAATGGATATATCCTTTCAAGCCACGTTCCTTTAGGTGGAGGGCAAAGGTATGATTATCTGCTTAAGCCTTTTGAAGGAGAATCAACAGAGCATTTCTTTTTGATCAAGGCAGTAGAGGAATATCTGAGAAACTTCACAGACAATATAGAGCTTTTTGCAACAAAAAAGCCAGACATAATCTTCAAGGCAGATGGAAAAGAATGGGCCTTTGAGATTGAGACAGGGACAGTATTCCACAAGAACCCGCCGCAATTCTTCAACAAGGTTAATCTGCTGAAAAAAGGCTACGGCACTAATTTCCTTTTCATTGTTACTGAATCAAAATACACTTATGTCTATAATAGGTTTGGGAAAACTTACACAAGAAAGAATATTGAAAGGAAAATAAGGTCACTTTTCAAGAAAAATGCTCAACACACCCCGCAGAAATCCCGCAGCGAAAAAGCAGCGAATTGCGGCGGGAATAAACCTGCAAAAAACACAGCTAAAAAGCAGAAATCCCGACTGGAAAAGAGGAAAAAGCCAGCCGCAAGGAAAAAATCCTGCGGCGGGATTTCTGCCATGAATAAGACCACTTATTACAGCAAAAAATCACATTCACTCAAGAAGTGAGGAGGTTAACCAAAATGTCAAAAGAAAACAAAACATCTGAGTTAAGCCAGACAAAAATCGAGCAGCTTAACAAACAACCTGTAGTTGAAACAGCAGTAAGCAAATCAGAGGATGGAAAATGGTTGATACACAAAACAATCATAACAGATATCAAGCCTGTTTCCTACTTTGAGAAAGTTTTGAAGTAAGGACAAAGAGGTGTTTAGATCTTTTCAAATGATAAACAATCATATGTTAAGGATTAGGGTAAGCAGAGAGCAGCTAGATAAATTGAAGTCTATCGCATTGAACAAAGGATACAAAACACTATCTAGCTACATCAGGGATGTTTCCCTTAACAGAGATTTGTTTTTGGAAAAGAAAATACTTGAAATACATAATGAGGTTGTGAAAAATGGAAGAATTGAACACAGGAGCTGAAATACCAGAATGGATCAAGATACTGCAGGGCATCTTGAAGAAAAGAGAATGATTTTTATACGACTGAGTCTTATATTAGTACATGGGGATATTTAGTTTTATCAAGGATTTATTCAAACCAAAAAAATTATTTGCTTATTACGGCAAGGTTTCTTATTGTAAATTCAATAAGCAACTAATCAGAACAGACCACGTAAGGCATGAAGGCGGGGGGAAGAGCACCCCTGTTTACAGAGTTGACGCAATCATTGAGCTTATATTCAAGACAAATATCAAAAAGAAATTCAACTTCTCGTTAAAAGGGAAATCAGAAAATATTCCCTTCTTTAATATCAGGAATGGGGATTTCGTTAAGATAAAGGGATATAAAGACCAGTATGGCTTTGAGATTAAGGAATTAGAAGCTAACAACCAAGTTTATAGGATTTGATTTCTCGTCGGCAAATCGAAAGATATATAAACTTGTATGCCTTATAAAAATAAATAAAAAGAAACAGAGTTAGGCGTTTAAACTGGGCTTCGGGGCTCTCCCGCGGCGCTTATTTTTCTAAGAAAAATAAGCCAGTAAATCGCATAGCGTATTCACGCTGCTTTTCTTAAAAATGATAAACAAAATAAAGGTTATAACAATAGGAAAGATAAAAGAAAAATATCTAATTGAAGGAATCAACGAATTCAAAAAAAGGCTGCAAAGATTCTGCAATATAGAAATAATTGAATTAAAAGATTTGGGCTTGGAAAAAGAAGCAGAAAAGATATTGCCTTATATCAAAAGCAAAACCTTTGTTTTGGATGCAAAAGGAAAATCATTCAGCTCAGAAGAGTTTGCAGAGCTTCTTAAAAAAGAAGAAAGAGAGCTTACTTTTGTAATCGGGGGCCCAGAAGGAATCTCAGAAAAAATAAAAAGAAATGCAAATCTGATTTCATTGTCAAAGATGACTTTTCTACATGAGATGACAAGGCTCATTCTTCTAGAGCAGATTTATAGGGCATACACAATTATCCACAGAATGCCTTACCACAAATAAAAAGCCAAACAAGCGCTAGAGGGCCTTAAACGCTTGAATTATGGTGTTTAACAGCCAGCAAAAGATACAGTTTGTAAGGCTTTATTACTACTTAAAAGGGACTACAAAAACAAAAGGTTTATATACCAGTAATATCATATATTTAACTATGAAATCAGGGATAATGTTATATAGTGTTGCAGATAAATTTCTTGAAGAGTCAATTAGAGCTGGTTCTGAAACAACCACAATTTATACTGAACCTATAAGATTTGATCCTAATAAATTTGTTGAAATGGTGAAAGATAAAGATTTAGCAATCACAATGCATGGTCCATTAAGAAGAGAAGATAGGGGATATGTTCAGGAAATGGTTGAAAGATTATCGCCAAAAGTTTATGCTGTTACATATGATTTTCCAAGAAAAAAGATAGAAAAAGGCATAGAAGTGGATTTTGAAAAAATCAATGAAGAGTTTTTATCACTTAAAGATTTTTTTGAAAAACAGAATGTTTATTTTGGTCTTGAAGATTTCCCATTTGAACCAAGTGATTTAGAAAGAATTGATGAAGCTGTTAAAAATAGTCCTTATTATGGAATGTTGTTGGATATAGGACATTTAAATATTAGGATAATACGTAGTCATTATTATAGAGGATTGTTGGAGTTAGGACATTCAAATCTTAGGATTGTGACTAGTCCTGATTTGAGTTATGAAAACTTAGACGTCATTATAAGAAATATACCTGTCCCTATTATGGAAGTGCATGTTCATGATAACAAAGGAGAAGAAGATAATCACCAATATATTGGCTTTGGGAATAACAGGTTTGAAGACCATGCCCGAGCCTTAATAAAAGCAGGTTTTAATGGCGTTTCTAGTCTTGAAATTGATTTTAAAACAGAAGAACAGCAAATAAAAGCAGGAGAATCTTTAAGGATTTGGAAAGGTTTAATAGAAAAATACCGTTCTCAGTCACAACCAAGATAATTACTTCTAAAAATATATGAGCATTCCAAGTAAAAAGCTAATGTTTATAAACCCTGATTTAATTGTTTAAAATATGCAGAAAATTGAAAAACTTGTTCCAGACACTTCTGTGCTTATAGAAGGGATGGTTTCAAGAAAAATAGAATCAAAAGAATTTCAAGTAGGCACAGTCATAATCCATGAAGCTGTTTTGGCTGAACTAGAGCATCAGGCAAATGAAGGAAAAGCAATAGGCCATATTGGATTGGATGAAGTTGAAAAATTAAGAGGATTGTCAAAAGGGAATTTTGAGCTTGTCTTTTCTGGAAAAAGGCCTTCTGCTTCTGAGATAAGATACGCTTCATTAGGAGAAGTTGATTCTTTAATCAGGCAGTTAGCTTATGATGAATCAGCTGTTTTATTTACAGCAGACAGGATTCAGTCAAAAGTCGCTCATGCAAAAGGAATAAAAGTTATATTTGTTGAAAAACAGATAAAGACACAGAAATTAAAATTAGAATCTTTCTTTGATGAATCTACAATGTCAGTTCATTTAAGAGAAAATACTTTCCCTATTGCCAAAAAAGGAAGGCCTGGAAACTGGCAGTTTTCACAGCTAAGAGACAGCGCAATGAAAAAAGAAGAGATTAAAGAGATAAGTGCTGAGATAATTGAAGTTGCAAGAGCTTCTACAGACGGATTCATTGAGATTGAAAGAGAAAGCTCAACAATAATACAGCTTGGATTGTTTAGGATAGTAATCACAAGGCCACCATTCTCAGACGGTTGGGAGATAACAGCAGTAAGGCCTATAAAGCAGCTTTCATTGCCAGAATATCAGCTTTCTGAAAAATTGCTGAAAAGAGTTACAGAGCAGGCAGAAGGAATTTTGATTGCGGGCGCTCCTGGAATGGGAAAATCAACATTTGCAGCTGCGCTTGCTGTGTTCTATGCTGAAAAAGGAAAGATTGTGAAGACAGTTGAAGCTCCTAGAGATTTGGTTTTGCCAGACAAAATAACCCAGTATGCAATTTCCCACGGCTCTCCTCAAGAGATCCATGACATCTTATTGTTATCAAGACCTGATTATACTTTGTTTGATGAGATGAGGAATATTGAGGATTTTAAATTGTTTGCTGACTTGAGATTATCAGGAATTGGATTAGCTGGAGTCATCCATGCAACAAAGCCAATAGATGCAATACAGAGGTTTGTTGGAAAGATTGAGCTTGGAGTCATTCCTCATATAATTGACACAGTAATCTTCATAAAAGATGGGCAGATAAGCAAGGTATTAAACCTGCAGATGGAAGTAAAAGTCCCATCAGGAATGACAGAAGCTGATTTGGCAAGGCCAGTTGTCACTGTAAAGGATTTTGAGACTAACAAGCTTGAATTTGAATTATATTCATATGGAGAAGAGACAGTTGTTGTTCCAGTCAGGGAAGGCGGAAAGAAAAAAGGAATTTTGAAATTGCTTGAATCTCCTATAAAGCAGTATTTCATGAAATTTGCAGACAAGGTTGAAGTTGATGTTGTTTCTCCTGACAAAGCAGTTGTAAAAGTTCCTGACTATGCAATTGGCGGAATAATTGGAAAGAGCGGAGCTCACATAGAGCAGATAGAGAAAGAGCTTGGCATAGGGATTGATGTTGAAGAACTATCTAGCTTTGAAGGTGGCTTTGAAGGCAAGAAGAAGAAAAAGAAAAGGCATTAAGAAGCTTTGAAATTAAAGCCCATATAAGGCGCATCTTTCTGATCAAACTCATTAATAGTTACGTAAAATCCTTTTGCAGCAATTATTTTTTGTAAAAGATAATGGGTCATGTTTAAGCAGTTTTTAATAAATCCACTAATATAGTTTGTTTTCTCTTCATATCAATCTCGCTATTTGCTCTAATTACTGCTGCATATAGCTTGCTATCTCTATCTAACAAGCTTAGCAAATCCAACTCATCTCCCTTATGCTGTTCATAGAATGCTTCTATAGGATAATATCCCCTTCTCAAAGCTCTGTCAAGGGCAGCAACGCCCCTATAATTAGGAGATTCTATACGTATTCTTTGGCTGATATCTCCATTCTGTATAAGCATCACTGCAGGACTATCCCTAAATGGAATTCCGCACAGCTTAATAGTATAAGAACAAGCCTGTTCTAATCCTCTTTTTTCAGCGTCAATTTCTTCAGCAGTTGCTATCATCTATCTATTTTTACTTCTCCGCTACGCCCAATATACACTTCTCTATACTAATTTACAGTATAACGTATCTCCTATATTTAAACTTTTCGTTGCGAATTATCTTCTAAAATAGAATAATTGAATTGTGATTAATTTTATATACTAGTTGTATTTAATTAAGTTTAATGTTAGATATCAAATTTATCAGGGAAAATCCAAAGATTGTCAAAAAAGCATGTAAGGATAGGGGATATGATGTAGATGTTGATGAACTGCTTAAACTAGATGAGCAATATAGGGATTCTCTGCAAAAAGTTGAAAAGCTAAAGCATCAAAGAAATACTGCTACGCAAGAGATAAATGAATTGAAAAAAGCAGGAAAACCAATTGCTTCTAAAATAAAAGAAATAAAAGAGATCCCAGACAAGATTAACAAGCTAGAAGAAGACATCAAAAAATTAAGAGAAAAGATGTTTGATATCGCATCAGCAATGCCTAATTTGCCTGATCCAGCAGTCCCAGTTGGACAGGATGAATCAAAAAACCAAGAAGTGAAGAAAAAAGGAGCTTTGCCAAAATTCAGTTTTGAGCCAAAGCCGCATTGGGAGATTGGAAAAAACTTAGACATCATTGACATCGATGCTTCAATAAAGCTTTCAGGCCATGGATTTTATGTCTTCAAAGGATTAGGAGCAAGGCTAGAGAGGGCTTTGATAAATTTCTTTTTGGATTACCATACAAAAGACGGCTATGTTGAATTATTTCCTCCTTTTTTAGTAAACAAAGAAACAATGTTTGGAACATCACAATTGCCGAAATTTGAGCAGGATTTATACAAGACAACAGACGGGATGTATCTTATCCCGACAGCAGAAGTTCCTTTGACAAACATGCATAGAGACGAAACTTTGGATTTTAAAGAGCTTCCAAAATACTACTGCGCTTATACTCCCTGTTTCAGGACAGAGGCAGGAAGGCATGGCACAGAAACAAGAGGTATTTTCCGATTGCATCAGTTTGACAAAGTTGAGATGGTCAAGATAAGCCTTCCAGAGCATTCTGACAAAGAGCTTGAAGATATGAGGCAGAGGGCTGAAAAACTCCTTGAATTGCTAGGCATCCCGTACAAGACAATGCTTTTATGCTCAGGAGAGATGAGTTTTGCAGCATCAAAAGCATATGATATTGAAGTGTGGAGCCCTTACCAGAAAAAATACCTAGAGGTTTCTTCTTGCAGCAATTGCAAAGATTTCCAGGCAAGGCGAATGAACACAAAATTCAGGACACCGGATGGAAATAAGTTTGTCCATACGCTTAATGGCTCTGGCTTGGCATTGCCTAGATTGATGATTTCTTTGCTTGAATGCAATCAATTAAAAGATGGCTCTGTAAAGATTCCTAAAGTTATCCAGCATTATATGGGTGGGATAACTAAGATAGAAGTAAAATCAAAAAGTATTTAAATAAAACAAAATAGGTAATAAGCATGGTATTAAAAGAAAATTGCCCTTGCAAAAACAGAAGATGCATAAGATGGGGAAACTGCCTTGCATGCAGAAACAACTATAGAAGGTTTGGTGGAATGCCTGCTTGCGGCAAATGGAAATAAGCCATTCTATACCCAAAAATTTTTAAACATTGCGTTATTCTAAATACTAGGGGTTTGAATGAGTCTATTCAAAGATATACTTAAGTCAGATGAGTCATTGTTTAGAGATGAGATTGCTCTAGATTATGATTTCTTGCCAAAGCTTTTGCCTTACAGGGAAAATGAGCAGTTCTATCTGGCAAACTGCATAAAGCCATTATTGCAGAAAAGGAATGGAAAGAATCTGCTTATCCATGGCCTTCCTGGAGTTGGAAAAACAGCTGCAACAAGGTTTGTTTTAAGGGATTTGGA
>Ga0315297_10003472_pt1 | contig 10136 bp, 14 predicted proteins | sample YL17G15_0_MG_FD_203628 | JGI IMG/M metagenome (GOLD analysis project Ga0315297, IMG submission 203628) | Sediment microbial communities from Yellowstone Lake, YNP, Wyoming, USA - YL17G15_0 | ecosystem: Environmental > Aquatic > Freshwater > Lake > Sediment | place: USA: Wyoming | collected...
AGAAAAACCCTCCTTTTAGGACGGTTGCAAAAGGCAGGCGTATTGGAACGATTTAATGATTTACTTCTTCTTTGCTATTACTAATAATCGGATCTTATCATTTGATTTTTTCAATGTATTACGCTTAAGATCATAATCTCCATAGACCCGTAAGAGTTTGAAACCATTCGTTTCAAGAAAATAACGCATTTCTTGTGGGAAGAATAAACGGTATTCGGTAACGTCTGACTTTACCAATTTGTTATCCTTGGTATGATAAATGCTTCTTGTTTCAATGAGTGATTGATTGTCTTCGTCAATTTTAGGGGTTATTTCACAGCCCAGGGCAAATTTCTCGTAGGTCTCTTCAATTTTAGTTCTAAACTGCTTTCGTTGAATAAGACTTATTGCGTTAAACAAATCCAGAATGAGCAAGCCTCCTTTTTTGAGTGCTTTGTTGAACCCTACGAGTGATGCGACCACGTCTTCATTTGTCGTATTATACGCAAAAGTTGAGCAAAGACACATAACTGCATCAAACTGCGCGCGGTACTTGAGTTTCCGCATATCTTTCCGTTCAAATCGTATCGTAGGATACTGCTTTCTGGCGAATTCAATCATGTGCTCGTTCAAGTCAATGCCTATCCCGGTTAACCCTTGTGCGCGCAATTTAGCCAAGTGACTGCCGGTACCACAACCAACATCTAAGATATGGCTCACCTTCCCGTATTTCCTGAAAATCCTCATTAAGAATTTAGGTTCTTTCTCAAATCTCCCTTTATGAATTTCTTCAAAAAGCTCCGGCCGGTCAAAATAATATTTATGCACCTGATCTTTTTTACGCATAGCGTAATACAAAATTAACGCGTTTATTAATATAGCGTTTGTTCAACGTAGCTCGCCTTCTTATGCTATGTAAACTCATATTTGTTCAAAGCATTCGATGAGCAACAGTAAGAGACTACCTTGAACAATCGTTATGTCTCTGGGACGGTACGTCCCCGTTATTAGTACACTCATTCCCCGCTATTCCCATCTTATTCCCAGAAACACCGCATATAATATACTGCTCATTTATATACTCAGATATTTATATTGCAGTGCAGAAGTATTTATATATCGTTTAATCACACATAAGAAAATAATTGATTTAAACACGAGTTTTGGCGAACCCGGGTTTGAAATCGTGTGTGTTATTTTAACGTGAACTTGGCGTTCTTACGTTGAAGTCTGTTTTTGCGTTGCGATAAGGATCTTGGCGGAAACTTATCACTCGACTTCTGGAAAGGAGAGAGGCATCACTTCCATATAAGCATTTCGAATGTGGGATGAGTGCGATGGAATATGTATGTCTCAGTACATAATAAAAGACCAACCTAAAAGGGGGATGACAAAATGGAACTAATTGTACAGAAGGCGGCTGAAAACAGCCAGATGCAGAACGACGACCTGAGAGTGGGCCAGGCAAATATCAAGGTCATAGGCGCTGGCGGAGCAGGAAATAATATGGTGACCTGGCTCTACAAGCGCGGAATCAAGGGCGCTGAAATCATTGCGGTTAACACCGACAAGCAGCACCTGCAGGTTTCTGAGGCAGACAAGAAATTCATAATCGGACGCGACGTGACGCGAGGACTTGGCTGCGGCGGATTCCCGCAGAAGGGAGCAGAGGCAGCGCAGGAAAGCCTTGCTGAACTGAAATCAGCTTTGCACCAGGCAGACATGGTCTTTGTCTGCGCAGGAATGGGCGGCGGAACAGGAACCGGCTCGGCTCCTATCATCGCAAACATTGCAAAGGATTCTGGCGCGATTGTCATCGGAACAGTCACGATGCCTTTCAACATTGAGCGCGCGCGCATTGAGAAGGCTGAATTCGGCCTTGAGCAATTGCGCAAGCACTCTGACACAGTCATAGTGATAGACAACAACCGCCTCGTCCAGATAGCGGGCAACCTGCCGATACAGCAGGCTTTCGCTGTCGCAAACGAGCTTGTGGCGACGATGATAAAGGGCATTGTCGAAACAATTGCGGTTCCAAGCCTTGTCAACCTTGACTTCGCAGACGTCAAGGCAATAATGACAAACGGCGGAGTCGCGGCAATCGGAGTGGGAAGCTCTGACACGACAAACCGCGTTGACGAGGCAGTAAAAGGTGCCTTAGAAAACCCCCTGCTTGACATCAACTATGCAGGTGCCACCGGAGCGCTTATCCACGTAATCGGCGGACCTGACATGACCCTGGACGAAATCAACCGCGTCGGCGAGCTTGTAACTGCCGAGCTTGATGAGGATGCAAACGTCATCTGGGGCGCAAGAGTGACTGACGACATGAAGGGCAAGATTGTTGTGATGACAATCATCACAGGAGTCACTTCGCCATGGATTGTCGGAAGGCGCGAAGTCAGGGAGACAAAGAAGGCACAGATAGAAGATGAGCTTGGAATCGAGCTCATCAACTAATGCTTACACCCCTTTGGTCTTTGGGTGTACATTCTTTGCCTTCATTCATACCACCCCCATCGTATATGAAGGCAAAAACCCGGCCCTCCCGCGAAGGGAGGGTTCTTATTTTCCTCGCAGTACATCAGTACAAGAGGTGCCCGCCAAGGAGCAAAGCGAGTTGGTGGCATCTAAGGTCACACTAGGTCAAAAAAATGGCAATCCCGCTTGATGTCGGTTTGGTTAGGCTGATAGTAAGCCTTGCACTTGGTGCCCTTATCGGATTTGAAAGGGAGCTTCACCGCGCTCCTGCAGGTCTCAGGACAATCGCACTTGTGACTGTCGGCTCAACGCTTTACACGCTTGCCTCAATATCTTTCGTGGCGCCTGATGCTGACATCACGCGCATCGCAGCACAGATTGTTGTGGGCTTGGGCTTTATCGGCGGAGGAGTCATCTTCCAGGCAAAGGACACAATACACGGCCTCACAACCGCGGCAAGCGTCTGGGTTGCAGGAGCAATCGGCCTGATGGTCGGCATCGGCGCATATGCCTTTGCGACAGCCACTGCAATAATTATCATGCTTATCCTCTGGTTCGGCACAATAGAAAAGAAATACCTCCCCCACGAGCGGATGTGAAAATGCTAATAAAGAAAGTCCTCGATAACAGCATTTTCTACGGAGTATTCAACGCATTAAGAACTTTTTTGGTGCTTTATGGGTTATTCTTCGCTGGTGCGACCTTCACGTGGATTTATGTTGAAATCGCAGTGCTCTCATTAATTCATATTATTGCCATGAGTTATTTCAAGCCAAAAAGTGTTTTTCTTCTGCCGGTCACTTGTTCAGTTGTAATGCTTGTTCAGGGTTGGGATTGGGCAAGCCTGATACTGTTAGCGATTGGTTGCATGGTTATTGCGACGCTGACTTATGCAGAATACACACTCAAGAAATTCCGTTATTTCAGTTATGGCATTTCAATAATACTGATGCTTTGGCTGATTTGGATTATGCCAAAACCCACCACGATGAATTTGGAAGCTGCAAGAGCGTGCGTATCAGATTCTGAATGTATTGCTGTCCAAGAAGGCAGTTGCGGTTGCAGCGCCAGTGGAAAAAATACTGCGATTAATCGGCAATATTATGACCAGTATATGAAGTATAACTCATACAAGTACGAAAGCATGTTTTGTGCTGCAATGATTTCAAAAGACCCCTCCTGCTTTGGAACACTTGTATGCCAGCAGGGCGTCTGCACAATAGCTGCTAAAGCTCAATAGAAGTTTTGAATACCTTTTTAAACGCCCTTCTCTAAGTTATTCTCATGGCATTGTTCCTTATCGGAATAGGTCTTGGTGATGCAGATGACATCACCCTGAAAGGGCTTGAACTGCTCAAACAGGCAGACAAGGTTTACTTGGAAAGCTATACTTCTGTGCTGAACTGCGATTTGAAAGAGCTTGAAAAAACAATCGGCAAGACAATAGAGCTTGCGAACCGCGAGGTTGTTGAAAAGAAAGCAGAAGCAACAATCCTGCAGGCAGCAAGGGACGGAGACTGCGCATTGCTCGTAATCGGCGACCCGCTAGTGGCAACCACTCACATTGACCTCATTGAAAGAGCCAGAAAAGAAAACATCACAGTAAAAGTTGTCCACAATGCAAGTGTTATTTCAGCCATCGGAGCAACTGGCTTGCAGGTTTACAAGTTTGGCAAGACAACAAGCATTCCGTTCCCGAGCAAAGACTATGCTCCTGAAACTCCTTATCTCGCAATTGAGGAAAACCAGAAAATAGGAGCTCACACTCTGCTTCTCCTTGACTTAAAGCCAGAGGAAAACAAGTTCATGACCATAAACGACGCGATTGATTACCTCTTGAAAATCGAAATGAAGCTCAACAGGAAGGTCTTCACAAGGGACACGCTGTGCGTCGGCTGCGCTAGAATCGGCGCAAAAGACCAGCTAATCAAGGCAGGAGCAGCCAAAGACCTTCAGAACATAGACTTTGGCAAGCCAGTGCACTGCCTTATTGTCCCAGCCAAGCTTCACTTCATGGAAGAGGAGTTTCTGCAACAATTCAGGTAAGCTTTTTATACGCTCGTTCTAAAGAGTGAGCATACAGCCCCGTGGTGTAGTGGTCAAGCATGGCAGGCTTTGGACCTGTAGACGGCGGTTCGAATCCGCCCGGGGCTATATTTATCAAAAAATGAGGCAAATGAGATTATGAAAATCAAAGGAGATGGATTTATCCTTAGACCCATCAAAATGTCAGATGCTCAAGCATATTGGGAAACAATGCAGGATGAAGAAACCATTAAGGGGTTTATGAGTGTTCCGCATTCGTTTTCTGAAGCAAAAGAAGAAGTAAAAGAACACATTAAGAAATCAAAAACAAAGATTACTGAAGTTTTCACTATTGAAGTTGATGGAAAATATGCAGGCAATGTAAAACTCGATTGCCAGGGCTATAAGCTCGACACAGGCGAGGGAAGAGTTCATTTATGGGTTCACCCTGATTTTAGGGGCAGGGGATTGGCTACAAAAGCTTTGGCATTGCTGATTGATTATGGTTTTAACAAAAGAAAATTCAGGGTTATCTATGCGCAGACAAAAGCTGAAAACAAATCAGTTGCAAAAGTGCTTGAAAATGTTGGTTTCAGATTTGTTGAGTATCGCTTAGTGGAAGGAATTAAGAAAATGTGGTGGGAAAAGAGGAAAAAATGATTTGGCCGCTGATATTTGCAATTGTTTCCCCAATATTCTGGGGGATTATGAACATGATTGACAAGTATGCCTTGTCAAAGAGAGTCAGGAATACAGCTGGCTTCCTTCCTGTCTATGGCATTGTGCACCTGGCAACAGGCATCATTATTGCATTATTCCTTGACTGGTCAAACATCAGGTCAATAGGCCTTTTGTTTCCTGCGATGGCAGGAATCCTTTTCGGCTGCCAGTGTTATTTCTATGTTTTTGCAATGAAAAAAGAGGACGCATCACATGTCATAGGGCTTGCATACGCATATCCCATCCTGCTTGCACTGCTTTCTTTCATCTTCCTGAAAGAAGTCATCCCGCTGCAGGGCTATATCGGAATGATAATAGTCATTGCCGGCGTGATTCTTCTCTCACTTCGTTTTATAAAATTCAAGCTTGCCAATACAGGCTGGCTGATACTCCAGCTTATTCTCGTCATTGCCCTCACAGAGTTTTTCGTGAAGATTGCCACAGGGGAAATTCCTGTAATGCAGGGAATTGCCATTAACAGCCTTTCATTAGGCACAATGCTTTTGCTGTTGTTACTCAATAAGAAAATAAGAACAGGATTCAGAAGCGAAATAAAAAACATTCACTGGGCTGTTGCCAGCGAATCCTTCACGCTGCTGGGCACAGGAACGCTTTATTATGCAATGGCAGGGCTGCCTGCGACAATAGTTGCTTCAATAGGCGCAACACAGCCATTAGTGGTGCTGTTCCTTGAAAGAATAACTGACGGATTCACAGGCAAGCTCACAAAAGACCACGCGCTTCTGCCCAAATTGGGAATAATCGCGCTAATAGTGATTGGCGTGGTCATATTATGCTTATCAGGAGTGGTTTAGAACGAGGTGAAAAAATGACAGGCTATGTAGGACCAATTGAAAAGCAGACTGTTGAGAATGAATTTTTCAGGAAAGTATTGTTCACAGGCAAGCACGCGCAATTAGTCGTTATGTGTTTGCAGCCAGCTGAAGAAATAGGCAATGAAGTGCACAATAATGTTGACCAGTTTTTCAGGATAGAAGAGGGAGAAGCATTGTTTGTCTTCAACAACACTGAAAAGCACACTGCAAAGAACGGCGATGCTGTTATTGTTCCTGCAGGCACTTATCATAATGTGATAAACGCCTCAAAGACAGCCAAGCTGAAGCTCTACACAGTCTACTCGCCTCCAAACCATCCAGACGGAACAATCCACAAGACTAAAGCCGAGGCAGAAAAGGCAGAAGCAGAAGAGCACAAGTAGTGGAATTCACCTAGCACTATCAGAAAAATATATAAACTAAACAAACACAAGGCTTTTCAATGATTTATGACTTGTTTAATTGGTCAATAATAACTGCAATAATATCTTACACATTGCTCTTTGCATTGAGTCTGCTTACTTCCAATGACGCGTACTACACAATTGCAATGGTTGCAATCTTTCTTGTTTCAATAATACTACTATCAAAGAAAAATCCTGCCCAATTATCTTTTAAGAGCGCAGGAATTCTGGGCGCAATAGTAATGACCACGGCATTAATCAATGGGAAGGTGGTTCACGTGGAAATAGCGGAGTTTGTAACATACTTAGCGATGTATGCAGTTACGTTCGTCGTGGCTGGCTTTATTGGAAAAATAATAAAAAGAAAATAAAAAATCACTTCTTCGGCTCAATAAGTCATTTCATAACATAAACTTTCAGCGGCGGAAAGCCATTGAAGCCTATTGAGCTTATCTGGTAAGTGTAAGCGCCTGCTGTCGCGAAATACAACCTGCTTCCCTCTTTTATTGAGGACGGGAAAGAGTAGCGGAACTTCTCGTACATTATGTCGTGGCTGTCGCAGGTCGGGCCTGCGAGAACGAATTCGCGCGTTGTTTTTGATTTTGCCTCGCAGAGAATAGGGTATTTGATTGCCTCGCCTGCGGTTTCGTCCAACCCTGTGAACACTCCCACATCAAGATACATCCACTCATAAGGCATTGACTCTGATTTTTTGGAAATAAGAACGATTTCAGCCACAATAACACCTGCGTTTCCAACCATGTACCTTCCGGGCTCAATCAGGATTTTGGGCATTTTTTTGCCAAAGTGGTGGGATAAATATGATTTCATCCTTGATGCATAGACCCTGAGGCTTGGAGTCGGAATTAGGTAATCAGACGGCAGACCGCCGCCGAGGTTTATCATCTGTAGGCGGATTCCCTTTTTTGCAAGACCCTCAAAAAGGTGTTTGCACTGCGCAATTGCCTCGTCCCACTGCTCCACATCGCGCTGCTGTGAGCCCACGTGGAATGAAAGCCCGTAAGGGACAAGCCCGAGCTTTTTTGCTTCAATTGCAAGGTTGAAGATAACATCAGGATGCGCACCGAACTTCTTTGACAAAGGCCAGTCAGAGCACACGCATTCAACCCAGAGCCTGAAGAAAACCTTTGAGCCAGGCGCGTTCCTCGCGATTTTTTTCAAATCGCTTGTTGAGTCAGTCGCATAAAGCCGAACGCCTTTTTTGAAGAAATACGCTATGTCCTCGCTTTTCTTGATTGTGTTTCCAAAGCTTATCCTGTCAGGGCTGATTCCAAGGTGCAGGAGCTCGTTAAACTCGTAAATCGAGGCAATATCGAAATTGGCACCCTTCTTTGCGAGCAGCCTGATTATTTCAGGGTGCGGGTTTGCCTTGACAGCGTAAAATATGCTGGCGAAAGGAAGATTGTTCTTCAAAGCATCATAATTCGCAACGACTTTTTTGAGGTCAAGCACCAAAAAAGGGGTGTTCTTGCCTTCAGAGAACTTCACCACCCTGTTAAAATCAATTTTTTTGGCAAAAGAATTGTAGATTTTTGAATAAACCTCTTTTGCTGCCATACGTTAAAACTCGTTAAAAACAATATATAAACTTAACTGAATAACCGCGGATTTGAGTAATATTTATAACCTCTGTCCTGCTAACTCTGCCCTATGCGGGTAACAAGGGTGCAGGCATATATCCTGTTCGCGCTCGGCACTTGCTATGAGGAGTGCTCCAAGCGCTTTGCAGGAAAGCCAATGGCTGTCTCAATGAACAAAGTTGCGTTCATTGAGCTCGCCAGAAAGGCAAACATTACTGCGAAGAAAGAGCGCGCGCTTTACAAGAACCTTGAGGCGCTTGAGGCATTGAAGATTGTCTCATATGACAACAAGAATCTTGCCCTGACACCAAAAGGGCATAAGGTTTTTGAGCGGGTCCGCGATGACTTAATCCCGTATATCAATGTCAAGGGAGTGCTTGACAGCGACCACGTGCTTAATTTCACTACAAAAACGCAGACGATCTTAAAAGGTGACTGAATTGCCATTGGACGAAGTGACTCGGGATGCAGCAGGACTCGGCGGTCTTGCGATTTATGTTCTTGTCGCAATCATTTTCTTCCTGCTCGGCAACATAAAGGTGGCAGCAGAACTTATCATCGCCCTCGCATTGCTTTACGCAGTCATAGCAGTCATCCGCACAATATTCTTCAGAAAGCGCCCTGACAGGCAGAAATACAGTGGCTTTTTCACAAAGATTGACGCATCCTCTTTCCCAAGCATGCACACAGCAAGGTCTCTCACACTGGCAATCATCCTCGCAACAGTCTTCACCCAGCAGACAATAAGGATTCTGCTTGCAATTGCTGTGCTTGGAGTTGCTTACACAAGAATCAGGCTCAAGCGCCATTACACAAGCGATGTCATCGGCGGCTTAATCCTCGGCGCAGTTGTAGCCTGGGCTGCGATTAAGCTTGTTCCTTTCTTCATTTAATCGCAATATTTAAAAGGGCTCAGCTTACCTTTTAACTCATAAAGCCCCGTCGTCTAGTGGCCAAGGATAACAGGCTCTGGACCTGTGGACGGCGGTTCGAATCCGCCCGGGGCTATAAAACTTAAGCGACAGAGTCATTCAAACAAATCAGCTCAGCGGATTTGAACCCAGCCTCAGATGGCGCGGTTCGAATCCGCCCGGGGCTATATTTTTTCAAGAGGTAAAAACATGGCAGCTAAAAAAACAGAAAAAATAGTTTGCAAGAGCAACATCGCAAGCTCGTGCAACAGTGGCGGACTTTATTGCATAGGCTTTATCGGCGCAGCAGTTTACTACATTTCAACAGCCACAGGCTTTTGGAACGGTGTCTTGGGCGTTTTGAAAGCGCTTGTATGGCCTGCGTTTGTTGTTTACGGCCTGCTGAAACAGTTGGGCATGTAAAGCTACAATGAGCTTGCCGATAACAAGGGAAGAGGCATTGAAACTCTTAGAGCAGCATAATAAAGACAAGTCCGATTTTATCCACTATCTTGAAAGCGAGGCAATTATGGGCGCTCTTGCCAAAAGGCTGGGCGAGCCCGAAGACTATTGGAAGATGCTTGGATTATTGCACGATGTTGACTGGGGCATAACCAAGGGAAATTCAAAAGAGCATTTAACAAAAGCTCCGGAAATCCTGAAAAACGCAGGTTTTGACGAGAAATTCATCAAAATAATCCTGTCGCACGGATACGGCTTTGACTGCGCCGGCTTGAAGGACATGAAAAGGGCTGAAAAAGTTGAGCATGCCCTTGCTTGCGCAGAGACTGTCACAGGGTTGATACACGCTTATGCCTTAATGAGAAAAAGCCTAGAAGGGATGGAAGTCAGCGGCCTAAAAAAGAAGATGAAAGACAAAAAGTTCGCCGCAGGAATCAACAGGGAGATAATAATGGAATGCGAGAAACTGGGCTTGAGTCTTGATGAATTCTTTGACATCGCGATAAAAGCAGTGCAGTCAATTGCAAAGGAAGTAGGGTTTTAATCCGCCCGGGGCTATTTTTTTATTTCTCTTCAGAAGCGGCGCATACGGTGTTAGGAAACTGGCAGAATTCTATTTGCTTCAGTCCTTTGGAGAATGGATTTCCTGGTTCTTTGTAGTACTTTGCGTGGTCTGACTCCCATTTTGTGATTGCATCATGGCATTCTGCTCCTGGC
>Ga0315297_10003473_pt1 | contig 10136 bp, 13 predicted proteins | sample YL17G15_0_MG_FD_203628 | JGI IMG/M metagenome (GOLD analysis project Ga0315297, IMG submission 203628) | Sediment microbial communities from Yellowstone Lake, YNP, Wyoming, USA - YL17G15_0 | ecosystem: Environmental > Aquatic > Freshwater > Lake > Sediment | place: USA: Wyoming | collected...
GCAAGGAGCTCATCGCGCAGGCCATCCACCGGCTCAGCCCTCGCCGGCGCAATGTGATGGTCAAGGTCAACTGCGCCGCGCTGCCGTCCGGACTCGTGGAAAGCGAACTGTTCGGCCGGGAGAAAGGCGCCTTCACCGGGGCCCTGACGCGCCAGGTCGGACGCTTCGAGGTGGCGGACGGCTCGACCCTCTTCCTCGACGAGGTCGGCGAGTTGCCGCCCGACGTGCAGGTGAAGCTTTTGCGCGTGCTGCAGGACGGCGAGTTCGAGCGGCTCGGGAGCCCCCGGACGATCAAGGTCAACGTGCGCGTGATCGCGGCCACCAATCGTGACCTCACCGACGAGGTCCGCAAGGGACGCTTCCGGGAAGATCTGTTCTACCGCCTCAACGTCTTCCCCATCCGCATGCCGCCGCTGCGCGAGCGGCCGGAGGACATTCCCCTGCTGGTGTGGACGTTCCTCGAGGACCTCTCCTCCCGGATGGGCAAGAAGATCACGCAGGTGCCGCGCGCGACGATGGAGGCGCTGCAGCGTTATCCCTGGCCGGGCAACGTCCGCGAGTTGCGGAACGTGATCGAGCACGGGGCCATCATCACCACGGGCAATACGCTGAAGGTCCCGATGCTGGACGATGCCGCGCCGGCCGTGGTGTTGCCGCAGACCCTGGCCGACGCCGAGCGCGGACACATCCTCCGAGTGCTCGAGAGCACCGGCTGGCGCATCAAGGGGCCGAAGGGCGCGGCCGTCGCGCTCGGGCTCAACCCCGCGACCCTCTACAGCCGCATGAAGAAGCTGGGCATCCGGCCCCGCGGGCAGACGGAGGACGCGACGACGTCTTGACCCGGAGCGCGCGCCGGCCTCTCAGAATCGCTCGATCCAGGAAGTTACCGGCGGCTTCATTAGCCTTGGCCAGTTGAAAGAGGGGCGCGCTACAATGGTGCCGACGAGGACGCCATGACCCCATTGAAACGGATCAGCAGAGACCCCGCCGTCATGAGTGGGAAGCCCTGCATCAGAGGACTCCGTGTCACGGTTGGCACGGTAGTGGGTTTGCTCGCCGCCGGGAGGACGAGCGTCGAAATCCTCAAGGCCTATCCTTACCTCGAACCCGAGGACATCAGCGAAGCGCTTGCCTATGCGGCGTGGCGGTCCGAGGAGCAGGAAGTCCCGCTGGCCCAGCCGTGAAGCTCCTGCTCGACATGAACCTGTCGCCGGATCTCGCGCCGGGCATCGCGGCGTACGGTCATGACGTCGTGCACTGGTCCCACATCGGCGACCACCGCGCGACGGACGTCTCAATCTTGAGTTGGGCTCGGGAACACGGACGAGTACTCGTCACGCATGATCTCGACTTCGCTGCCATCCTGGCCGCGACCGAAGTCACGGGACCGAGCGTTCTTCAGATCCGCCAGCAGGATCTCTTGGCCGCCGACGTCGTTCGGCTTGTCGTCAATGCCATCACGACCGCAACACCGGCGCTCGACATTGGTGCCGTCGTCACCATCCAAGAGGATCGATCCCGCATTCGCATTCTGCCGCTCGGTCGCGGCAACACCGGCAGACACTAGGCCTGCTTGAGTCGAGCTTCCCCCGCGAACTGTCACGCATGCTCGCCGTCTCGGTGTCTACTGTGTCGCGCGCGAGCGCGAACGCCATGTCGGTGGACTTCGGGATGTTCAAGAGCCAGGTGCTGGCCTTCCTGGCGCCGGAGGAACAGGCTCAGTACGACTCGCCGACTGTGTGGGACACCGTCGTGCTGGAGGTGGTCGACGCACTCAGGGCGGGTGGGTCATGACCCTGCTGGACGCACTGTCGACGCTGGCGTCGATGGAGGCTCCCGTGTTCGCCACGAGCGACGCCGCAGCGCGCCTGCGCGTGCCGAATGGCCACGCCAGCGTGATGCTCGCACGCCTGGCAGCGTCCGGGCAGGTGATCCGCCTTCGCCGTGGCGTGTGGGCCTTTCCGGGACGCGTCGATTCGCTGGCTCTGCCCGAATACCTGACCGCTCCGTTCCCGGCGTACGTCTCGCTGCAGAGCGCGCTCTACCTCCACGGCATGATTTCGCAGATGCCCGTGGTGACGTATGCCGTCTCACAGGCGAGGACGCGGCGGTTTGAGACGCCGATGGGCACCGTATCCGTTCATCACGTCCAACCGACGTTCTTCTTCGGTTTCGAGGACGCCGGCCGTTCGGGCGGCCATCTCGCGGTCCCCGAGAAAGCGCTCGTGGATCTCCTCTATCTCACGCCCGCACGATCGCAGCTGTTTCGCGCGCTTCCTGAACTGGAGTGGCCGAAGGGGTTCAGCGTGCGCACGGCGCGGGCGATCGTGAGTCGGATTGAGCCCGTGAGCAGACGGACCCTCGTCGCGAGAAAACTGGAGGAGTTACTGGACACGAGATCCGCGCGGTAGTGTTGGGCGAGGCCCCGGACCTTGGCGAGGTTGCGCGGGCAGGCGGAGAACGGGGCGCCGCAGGCCTCGGGAAGGCGGAACGCCTTCGGGTCAGCCACGATTGGCGTCGGCGTGCAACTTCAGACCCAAGGCTCCCATGACCTTCAGGATCGTGTCGAAGCCGGGGCTGCGATCGCCAGAAAGCGCTTTGTAAAGGCTCTCGCGGGACAGCCCGGCATCACGCGCGACCTGTGCCATGCCCTTCGCTCGAGCGATATCGCCAAGGGCCTTGGCAACAAAAGCGGCATCGCCGTCAGCTTCTTCAAGACACGCTTCCAGGTAGGCAGCCATTTCCTCAGGGGTCCTGAGGTGCTCGGCGACATCATAGCGAGTGGTGACGGTCTTTCCCATAGTGGTTACTCCGACAGATTGCGCGCGAGGCGCAATGCGGCCTTGATATCTCTGGCCTGGGTGCTCTTGTCTCCTCCGGAGAGCAGGACGATCAACGCTCGCCCACGCCTCTTGAAATACACGCGATAGCCGGGACCGTGGTCGATTCGCAACTCAGAGACGCCCTCACCAATCGAGGCGGCGTCTCCGGGGTTTCCCCCGACCAGCCGTTCAATTCTTACCTGGACGCGCGCCCGCCCTTGGGTATCGCGAAGACCGTCGAGCCAGCGCGCGAACAGGTCGGTCTTGCGAACCTCGACCATGACCAATTGTAGCCATGCGGCTACATGTTGTCAATCCGCTGCGCGAGCGGCGGGAAGAAATCCGTCGCGACCGTCTCTCCCGACTTGGCTTCGACAGCCACGAGCCCGTCACCGCGATCCATCACCAGCCAGAAGATCATCGATCAAACCTGGAAGATGCCCACGTTGGAGAGGACGAAGTGAATTCGGAATCGGCCTGACCTGCAACGTCAGGCAGAGCCGCCAACGGTCGAACCCGCACGCACCGGGTGACGTCGAACAGCTCGTCCCATAATCTCAGGTGGCCTCCCGCCCTGGGGAAGCTACCTGAGTAGTTACGGTGTTGGCCCATCGGCGTGGCCGCTGGCCGCATGTCAGTTGCACTTAATAGCCATCTTGTCTATAATTAATGGGTCGTGTTGTTCGATATTACGAGGTCGCAATGTCAAGCCAGAGAGCGCCTGGCTCGGGTTTCGTCACGCCGACGGCGCTCCGACGCCGGCCGCTCGAGGCTTCCCGAGGCTGTCCTCGCGGAGTTGCGTGCGGCCGCACTTGGTGACGATCGCCCGTCGATGGCAGCGCTGCAGCGTCTCGTCTCGGAGCGCTGCAGGTCAACCGGACTGAAGCCGCCAGCTCGGGCGAGCCTCTATAACGCCCTTGCCCGGCTCGCCGGACACATCTACACCGTGGCCACATTGCCAACCCCTGTCGTCGAGGCCCTCTACAACATCGCGCCGGACGGGCGCGTGCCGGGACACCAGCTCGCGTTCTATTGTTTCAACTACGGCTCGCTCGGCGCGATCAGCTTCGCCGCAGGCCTGCCCTGGCTCGACCTGTACCAGGCGCGGCGCATGCGGGGCTGGCGGCCGCGGAGCTTCGGCTTGCTCTCGGCGGTGATGCGACGGCGGGGGCTCTGATGACCGCACCCTACACACCTTCGCAAATCATGCCCCGCGTTCTGGCCTCGGCGGTCGAATCTCTTCCGTACTGGTTTGTCATCGGCGGACAGGCCGTCCGGTGCTTTGCGCCGTACCGTCCGAGCCGCGACGTGGACTTCGGCATCGACAAGCCCGCCAATCTGGACGACATGGTCGATCAGCTGAGTCGACAGGGCCGCGTCGAGATCCAGGAGCGGAGCCGCGACACGGTTCACCTGCTGTGGAACGGCATCAAGGTGTCTGTCTTCGTCGTCGAATTCCTCGTCGCCCACGTCGAAGACCGGCATCTCGACGTCACGGGCGTGCTGGCGACCAAGCTCCACGCGATCCTGGATCGGGGCCTGCGGCGCGATTTCTTCGATCTCTACGTGATGCTCCAGCAGCATCGCCTGGGCATCGCGTCTGTACTCGCAGCGATCCGCAGCGTCTACCAGGGAGCGATCGAAGACGGGCTCTTGCTGCGTGCGCTCACCTATTTCGACGACGCCGAGCGCGAAACGCCGCTTCCCGGCGAGGCACCGTCGGACTGGGGCGTGGTCAAGGATTACTTCCAGATCCAGGTGGGGAGCCTGTTGACTCCCCCAATGCGCCGCTTGAAGATCCAGGCCCAGACCGCCGACCTGGACAGTCGCTGACCGTGTTGACGGTGTGCGAGCCGTGCCGCCCAAACCAGACGACATATCACCCTCAGGACGTTATCTCGTCCCTTCACCTCTCTTTCCGCGTTTCGCTACAACCACGCCATAAGCCACACAGTATCTTATAAATCTACGAGTTAGACATGGCCGACGGGGCCGATGCCAGCCCTGGCACGAATCGGGCATATGAGGGCAGACATGATTATCGGAACGGTGAGGCTCCTGCCTCCTCCTGACCGACGCGCTGATGTGAGCGAGGTGCTTCGGTCCGTTCAAGGGCCCGTGCGGGCCCAACCCGGCTGCGCTGCCTGCGACATCTACGACGAGCAGGGGCCGGAAGCCGCCATCGTGTTCGTCGAGCGCTGGGAGTCAGACGCCGCGCTCGATGCGCACCTGCGCTCGGAGGCGTACCGGCGCGTGCTCGCCGCCATCGAGCTTTCAGGCGGTCGGCCCGAGATCCGCTTCGAGCACGTGTCGGTCAGCGAAGGGATCGAGTTGATCGAGCGATCGCGCAAGTAGACGGGGCGAATACGCAGCTTCCGTTGATCTGCTGATGAGCGACAACGCGTGCCAGCGTCCGGATCGGTGTCATCGACTGACCACAACGGGAGAGGGAGCGAATCATGAAAGTCATCATCGTGGGCGGAGTGGCAGGCGGGGCGTCGTGCGCGGCGCGTTTGCGCCGGCTGGACGAGAAGGCCGAGATCCTCATGGTGGAACGCGGGCCGTACGTGTCGTACGCGAACTGCGGGCTGCCCTACCATGTCGGAGGCGTCATTCCGGAAGAGTCGAGCCTCCTGGTGGCGACCGAACAGATGTTCCGCGCCGTGTTCGGCGTCGAGGTCCGGACCGGCTGCGAGGCCGTCTCGATCTCGCCCGCGAAGAAGACTGTCGACCTGAAGAACCTCGCGACCGGTAAAGTGACCACCGAATCTTACGACAAGCTGGTGCTGTCGCCCGGTGCGGCGCCGATCCGGCCGCCCCTTCCGGGCATCGACCTCCCGGGGATCTTCTCCGTGCGCACCGTGCCGGATGCCCGGCACATCCGCGAGTGGCTGGAGCGCGGCACGGAGGGCAAGACCGGGATGGACTCGTACACGGGCTTCCAGGTCGTGACGAAGCCGAAACGCGCGGTGGTGGTCGGCGGCGGGTTCATCGGCCTCGAGATGGTGGAGAACTTCGCGCACCTCGGTCTCGAGGTGACGCTGGTCGAGAAGCTCAACCAGGTCATGCCGCCGCTCGACCCGGAGATGGCGCGCCTGGTCGAACAATACCTCGTGAAGCACGGCGTGCACCTCGAGCTCAACGACGGTGTCGCCGGATTCCGCCAGGCCGCGGACGGCTCGCTCGACGTCCTCACCGAGTCGGGAAAGGCCCATCCGGCCGACGTGGTCATCCTCGCGATCGGTGTCCGGCCGGAGACCGCGCTCGCGAAGGCGGCCGGCCTCGAGATCGGCAAGCGCGGCGGCATCCGCGTCGACGAGCACATGCGCACGAGCGACCCGCACATCCTGGCCGTCGGCGACGCGGTCGAGGTGAAGGACGTCGTCACGGGCCAGTGGACGCTCATCCCGCTCGCCGGCCCGGCCAACCGCCAGGGCCGCATCGCCGCCGACGTGATCGCCGGGCGCGACTCGCGCTACCGCGGCACGCAGGGCACGTCGATCTGCAAGATCTTCGAGGGCGAGATCGGCCAGACCGGCGCCAGCGAGAAGCTCCTCACGATGGTCGGAGACAAGGACTTCGAAAAAGTCTACATCTATCAGAACTCCCATGCGGGGTATTACCCCGGCGCGAAGATGATGGCCATCAAGGTCCTCTTCCGGAAGTCCGACGGGCGCCTGCTGGGCGCGCAACTGCTCAGCGAGGACGGCGTGGCCAAGCGGGTCGATGCCTTCGCGATGGCGATCCAGATGCGCGCCACCGTCTACGATCTCGAGGAGGCCGAGCTCTGCTATGCGCCGCCGTTCGGCAGTGCCAAGGACCCGGTGAACTTCGCCGGAATGGTCGCCGGCAACCTGCTCCGCGGCGATATGCCGATCGTGCACTGGGACGGCATCGGCCAGGGGTTGCTGCTCGACGTGCGCAACCCTCCGGAACTCGCGGTCGAGTCGGTGCCGGGCGCGGTCAACATCCCGTTGCCGCAGCTCCGCGCGCGCCTCGGGGAATTGCCCCGCGACAAGGAGATCCTGGTGATCTGCCGTTCCGCCGTGCGCGCCTACTACGCGACCCGCATCCTGATCCAGAATGGGTTCACGGCGCGGAACATCTCGGGCGGGATGCTCGCGCGGTCGCACCGCGCCGAAGGCTGAAGGTAACCGGGAGGATGGTGCCCAATGACACTTAGACGCGTTCCCTCGCGGTGGTTCGTCCTGCCGCTGCTGGTCGTGCTCATCGTCCCGCAGGGGCTCTTTGCGCAGCAGGACAAGGTTGCTGCGCTCAAACAGTCGCTCGCTGCCAACGAGAAGCTGCAGAGGCAGTACAGGTGGGTGGAAACGACGGTCATCAGCATGAAGGGCGAGGAGAAGTCCCGCATCCAGAAGCAGTGCTTCTACGGGCCCGACGGCAAGGTCCAGAAGCAGCAGTTGACTGCCCCGCCGCCCGCGGAAGAGGCGCCGGGCGGCCTGAAGGGCAAGATCGTCGCGAAGAAGAAGGCGGAGATTTCCGCAACCATGAAGCAGGCGGTGGCCCTGGTGCAGTCGTACGTGCCGCCCGACCCGCAGCGCATTCAGTCGGTGAAGGCCGCCGGCAATCTCGCGATGAGCCCGACAGGCCCGGATTCGATGCGCCTGGATCTCCGCAACTACGTGAAGAGCGGAGACACCCTCAGCCTCGGCCTGGACACGGCCCGCTACGCGCTCCAGACCGTGAGCGTGAAGTCCTATCTCGAGAAGGAGAAGGACGAGGTCACGCTGGACGTGACCTTCGCCCGGCTGCGCGACGGGCTCTCCTACCCGGGGAACATCGTGCTCAGCGTACCCGAGCAGAAGATCCAGGTCGTGATCCAGAACTCGAACTACCAGCGGGTGACGCCGGCCCCGCCGGCCGCGCCGCCGACAGGGGCCGCCAAGCCCGCAGCCGCGCCGGCGAAGCCGAGTGCCTCGGACGCGGCCCTCGACACCCTGACCGGACCCATCGCGCTCTACCCGGATGCCCTGGTCTCCCAGATCCTGGAGGCATCGAGAGACCTCGCCGCCGTGCAGAAGTTCGCCGGCTGGCTGAAGAGCAACAGCGCCATCAAGGGCACCGCACTCCAGGACGCCGCGCAGAAGGCCGGGTTCGCGGCCCCCTATATCGCGCTGGCGCCGTTCCCCCAGGTGGTCCAGATGATGGTCGAGAAGCCTGACTGGACCAGGCAACTCGGCGCGGCCTTCACGAGCGACGAGCAGGCCGTCTACCAGTCCATCCAGCGCCTGCGCGCGGCGGCGATGGCCCTCGGCAACCTGAAGACCACGACGCAGCAGGAGGTGGTGACGGAAGCTTCTTCGACCGGCCAGACAATCATCCTCGTCCAGCCCGCCAACCCCCAGGTGGTCTACGTCCCGGTCTACAACACCCAGGTCGTCTACGTGCAGCAGGCCCCGCCGCCGCCCCCGCCATCGGCGTCATCGTCGGACGTCGCCGCCGCGGCGCTGGTCGGCTTTACGGTGGGCATCATCATCGGGGCCTCGTCCAACCACTACTACTACGGGCCGTACGCGTGGCACGGCGGCGGAGCGGCGTACCACTACGCGTACGAGCGGCGCGAAGACTACGTGGACCATCGCCAGGACATGTATGGGGACCGCCAGGACTTCCGCCAGGACACCTACGACAACCGCAGCGACAACGCCCAGCAGAACCAGTCGCAACGGCAGTCCGCCGCGCAGACGAATCAGTCGCAGCGCCAGACCGCAGCCAGCAGTCCGACCGCGCAAGCCAACCAGGCCACGCGGCAGTCCACGGCACAGACGAACCAGTCGGCACGGCAGACCACAGCCAGCACCGGGAGCGGTGGAAGCGGCGCGACCGCGCAGGCCAACCAGGCCAATCGGCAGTCCACGGCGCAGTCGAGCCAGTCGAGCCGTCAGTCCGCAGCCAGCACCTCCGGCTACCAGAGTGGCGGTGCCGCAAAGGCCCAGAGTGCGAGGGGAAGCTCCAGCCGCGCCAGCAGCCGAAGTGGAGGCGGGGCCCGCCGGCGATAGGTCGACGGCGGCAACGCAGCGTGACACTTGATCGATGACGATGGATGGGAGAACTCATATGAGACGTCCTGAACAGCGCATCCTGACCGCGGTTCTGGGTCTGATGCTGTTCGTGCTGCCCGCATGCGCAAAGGCGCCTGCGCCCGACCGGACGAACTTCGCCACGCCGGACGAGGCCGCGAAGGCCCTGATGAACGCGCTCAAGACGAACAACGCCCAGGAGTTGAAGGCGATCTTCGGCCCCGACGTCGAGAAGAACCTTTCCTCGGGCGACCCGGTGTCCGATCGACACGATCGCGAGGTGATGGCCATCGCCATGGGGCGGTCCTGGCGCTGGGCTCCGGCTGGAGCCGACAGACAGGAACTGGTGATCGGCGACGAGAAGTGGCCTCTCCCCGTTCCCCTGACGAAGGTCCGCGGCGGGTGGCAATTCGACACGGACGCGGGCGCGGACGAGCTCATCTCGCGCCGCATCGGCCGCAACGAACTGCGTGTGATCGACGTATGCCGCGACTATGTGGCGATGCAGAAGGCGTACGCGAGTCTGCCGCGTGATGGCAAGCTTGCCGGCCTGTATGCACAGAAGTTCCGAAGCAGCCCGGGACGGCAGGACGGTCTCCACTGGCGTGTGGGCGCCGAGGAGACGCCCAGTCCGCTGGGCGATCTGGTCGCCCAGGCCGTGGTGGAAGGCTACGACGAGAACAAGAGCTCGTCGCAGCCGTTGTGGGGGTACCACTTCCGCGTCCTGACGGCCCAGGGGGCCGCCGCGAAGGGCGGTGCCCGAAGCTACCTCGTCAACGGCGAGATGTCCGGCGGGTTCGGCCTCGTCGCCTATCCCGCCGACTACGGTCGAGGCGGCATCATGACCTTCATCGTGAACCAGGACGGCGTGGTCTATCAGAAGGATCTGGGCGAGGACACGCTCAAAGCGGCTGCCGGACTGAATGAATACAACGTTGACGGCAGCTGGGCCGAAGTGAAGAAGCCGCAGTCGTAACCCGGCGCGCATCCAGTCGAGCGAACACGAGACGAGTCACACATTCACGACAGACACACAGGAGAGAGAGCACATGGCCACCGAAACGAAGAGCACCACAGGCAGGGTCAAGGCCGACAAGGCACGTATCGACGCTCTGAAAGAACAGCTCAGGAGCACACCCGCCGAGGTTGATTTCGAACGGATCAGGATCATGGAGGAGGTGTACGCGGCTACTGAAGGCGACCAGAACATCATGCGTCGTGCCAAGTTCATGGCCACCTTGCTGGAGCGGAAAAAGCTCTACATCGACGACAA
>Ga0315297_10003477_pt1 | contig 10129 bp, 10 predicted proteins | sample YL17G15_0_MG_FD_203628 | JGI IMG/M metagenome (GOLD analysis project Ga0315297, IMG submission 203628) | Sediment microbial communities from Yellowstone Lake, YNP, Wyoming, USA - YL17G15_0 | ecosystem: Environmental > Aquatic > Freshwater > Lake > Sediment | place: USA: Wyoming | collected...
TCAATCGGTTGCGCTGCTCGTCTCGTCCATCGGCTACGTCCTTCGGTTTTCTCCTTTACTCGACCACCACCATCGCGATGGCTAAATTTTTTGTATGGGAAAGACTTATATCCAACGACTTGAACCCCAGCTCCCGGGCCATTTGCTCCGAACCGCCGGTGAAATGCACAACCGGCCGTCCGGAATCATCATTTTCCACGCTGACATCCCGGAGGGTAAAAACCTTTCCCAGGGCCTTGATCAACGCTTCCTTGGCCGCAAACCGCGCCGCCAGATGCGGCCAGGGGTCCCGATGGCCAAAGGAATAGGCGATTTCGTTGTCCGAAAAGACCCGGTGCAAAAAACGATCGCCCCATTTCTCGACGAGACCCCGGACCCTTTCCACTTCCACCAGATCAACCCCGACTCGATTCATAGGCAAAGTTTACATTTATATGTCTCGGGTTTCTAGTTTAGTGTCAGTATCCCTGGTTTATCTAGTCTATCGATTCAATTGACGATTGTAGATTGACGATTGACGATTGCATATTAAAGAAACATAAAAACTATCTGTATTTTGTGTTTTTATTTCATTATTAGAATGAGTTACAGTCGTTATTGTTTTTTGGTTTTCATTCGTAATTCGTCAATCTACAATCGTAAATCGTCAATTCTGGTTAACTCGAAACTATTCGCAAGGCTAAAGCCTTGCCCTACGTTTCCCCTCGAACCCTTCTTTTGTCTCTGGTCTCTAATCTCTGGTCTCTGGTTTTGATTTTTAACTCGAAACTAGAGACTAGAAACTCGAAACTGTTTTTTGCCATTTTGTGTTACCATCCCGGCGGATTATAAATTTCCGCGCTGAAGGTTGCTTCCAGGGAATCCCGGTTTCCTACCACCCCCCCCACGATCAGGGCATTGCCATCGGCAAGCCCAACCGCCGTGTGACCGAAACGCCCCTGGTTGAGTTCTGCCACCGCCTGGAAATCCTGGGTCGCGGGATTAAAGCATTCCACCTTCCTGCCTCCGGCGAGATCGGAAATATTCTGAATCCCTCCGGCCAGGCAGATTTCTCCGGACGGTAACTTAAAGGAAGAATGAAAAGCCCGGACCGAATTAAGCGGCAATTTCCGATCCGGCTTTTCCCGGGCCAGATCCACCAGCCAGCCGTCTGCCAGGACCAGGTAAGGCTCGCGAATTACCCCCCCGGAAATCAGAATCCAGTTATCGACCAGGTCCAGGGTGTGATACTCAACCACGGGGTAGCTGGTTCCGCCCGCAAACGGCTGGAAGCCCTGGCCGGGAACGTAAATCTCCGCGAGTGGTTCTCCGGCGTTTCCGCCCCAGAGCAGGATCGAACCCTGGGGCAGGGACAACGAACGGTGCCCGGCCCGGCCCGTGAGCATTTGCACTATCTCGATTTCCCCGCTCTCGGGATTGAGGACTTCCGCGGTCTGGATTTTTTTCCCGTCCTCACCCCATCCTCCCGCCACCAGGATCCGGCCATCGGCCAGGATATCCGCGGTGTGGAAAAAACGGGGAAAATTCAACCGGCCGAAATCGGAAACCAGGCCCGATTCCGGGCGGAAAAACTCGATGGAGTTGGTCAACGATCCGGCCTGGATGGACAAATCCGGATCCAGCCATCCCGCCACCATTCCCCCGGCCACGATCAGGGTGCCGTCGGAAAGAAGGGTCAGGGTATGAAAAACCCGGGGAACATCGAGTTCCGCCTCCAGGACCCTGAAGCTTCCCAGCTCCGGCTGGTAAACCTCAAGTGACCCATCGGGAGAAATCTTCCATCGGTCTCCCTCGTCGCTGAAATTCCTGGCCCCTCCCGCGAGGAGAATTTGCCCGTCCGGCAGAGTGGCCGAGGCGGCAAAAGCCCGGGGTGAATTCAGGGGAGAAAGCAGGCTGAATTCCCCCTCCCGGGTCATGAGGATCGAAACCCCGGTTTCCCGCCCGGCCTGGATCTCTACCCCCGACCGGGATCCGCTGTAAATCGCCTTTTCCGTAACCTGGCGCAAAGCTTCCACCTGGACCAGAATCCCGGACCCGGCCGGGATCCCTGAGATCAAAGCCCCGTCCGGATATTTGGAAAGTAAAAACTCCTTGATAACATCCGTAAATTGCCCTTTGATGGTGACCCGGATGAGATCGGCCCCCGCCAGGTTCGCCTCGGGAATCATCCCTCCCCGGAATGAAGCGACGCGCGAGTCGGCATCCGGCAGCCAATTCAGCTGGATTCCAAGTTCCCCGGATCGGTCAGTTTCCGAGCAACCAACGAAAATTAGCGCAAAAAGGAAAAAAACACCTAATCGAAAACCTGCATGATTTTTTCGCTGAGATCTCATCACATATGGTTTATTTGATTTGTTCGGTCATTGTGGTTCATCTCCAATCCTCGAACCCCTCTTTTCGGACGCAAGGCTGAAGCCTTGCCCTACATTCTGGTTTCTTTGATCTATCTGGTCTATTTGGTCTGTCTAGTCCATGATCATTTACGATTTACGATTTACGATTTAAATATTCAACAAACATAATCCGCAATTAATAATTTGCTTTTGCTTTCATTTGTTATTCGTCAATTCTTCTTAGGTTTTCACTCGTCAATCGTTTTATCCCGAGTTATCACGAGGGACACTCGTCAATCGTCAATTCTTTTGAACTACGCAGCCTAAAGGCTGCGGCTACCTCGCTGTGCGCTATGCTCTATGCGCTATGCTTTTCCCATTCGTCAATCGTCAATTCTTTTTAACTCGAGACTCGAAACCCGAAACTCGAAACTGTTTTTGGTTATTCCGCAATCCGCATTTTATCCAGCGCAGGCTACCCGTTCGGGTTCTTGTCCTGAGGACCCTCAGGGTCCGTAGGAAAGCCTGCGGCTACCACCTGATCACCATCTGACAAAAATCGCCCCGGTATTTCCCGGGCTTCCTTTTCCCCCCATGGTGCAGATCAGGATTATGGAGACTACCGTCCCCAACGCGAGAATGGTTCCCCCGATAATCACGGCTTTTTTCTTCCAGCCCCGGGCGGGTGGCGGCGTTTCCCCGGTCCCGGATGAGGGGGGGGATCCGGCCGGTCCGCGAGCCGGCCCCAGTTCCAGCAGGGCCCGGGCATCCTCCCCGGCTTTTAAAATTAATTTTTGTCCCCGGGAAGGCCATCCCGCGGTTTCCGCCCAGAGATAGTGGACTCCCGGAACGGCGGATAATGAAAGCGGGCTTTTCCCGGCGAAGCGGCCGTCGAAATATGTCTCGGCTCCCGGTGGCTGGGTTTCCACGGACAGTCTAATGTGGCCCTGGGCTTCAGTCTGGAGCCTGGCTCGCTGGAAACTGGCGATGATACCCGGGGAAAACAGTCTGGAATCCAAAGCCAGACCCGGATCCAGAAGACCGGCGGACGCAAACTGCTTCTCGGCCAGGGAATCAAATCCCTCGGCCAGGTAAACCATGCCCAGATAAAGATAAGCCTGAGAGAGAACCTGGCTGGAATCCTTCCCTTCCTGCCCCTCTTCCAGCCCGGCGATAACCTCTTTTAAAATCCGCGACGCTTCGGCAAATTCCAGGTTCTCATAAGCCCGGGAGCCGGCCTGCAGCTTTAGGGGCCAGGATTTTGGTTCCGCCTGCGGTTCAGCCCAGGATTCGAGGGGGAAAACCGCGCCCTCGAAACAAACGGCCGCCGCTAAAAGGCGGAAATATTTTCCGGATTTCAGAAAATCCCCCCTTTAAACGCGCTTAAAATCACCGATCCGAAAAGCATGAAAAAGACGCAGACAAAGATAAAAAGAAGGGGGAAAATCATCTTGACCGGGGCTTCCATTGCCAGTTTCTCCGCCCGTTGAAAACGCTTGTTCCGCAACTGGTCGGACTGAATCCTGAGGGTCGGGCCCAGGCCGGAACCCATCTCCTCCGCCTGGACCAGGGCGGAAATCAGGGTGCTGATATCCGGGATTTTTATTCTTTCCGCCAGGCCCTTCAGGGAATCCATCCGGTTTCTTCCCATCTTCATTTCCTGCAAAGTCAGGAAAAACTCGTCCCGGAGCGGACCCGGGCCCGCTTTGGCAATCATTCTTTCCAGGCCGCTGGAAAAATCCAATCCGGCCTCAACCGCCAGGGTCAAAAGATCGAGCTGATAAGGCATTTCCTTTAATATCCTGCGCTGGCGCTTCAGGCGTTTATCCCGGAGCCAGATATCGGGGTAGAAAAATCCGAAAAGGACGGCGGCTATGATCCAAATTCCCCCTGACAGCAGGTAACCCAGACACAGCCCCAGGATCAAGGCGGCCAAAGCACCCAGGACCTTCAGGGCGAAAAACTCGGGCGGGGCGAGGGCCAGGGGGGAACCCGCGGAAATTAATTTTTTCCGGATTCCGGCAAAATAATTTTGGAGGCGGGATTCCGGGATCCAACCGGAGAGATAGCCGGCCAGTTGGACAAAAATCCGATACGCCGGGGAGGCGCCGATCAGCCGCTCCCTCTCCGAGATCAATACGCCGGGGAGTTTCACCGCCTCCACCCGGATCGGCCAGAGCCCCCGCACCAGGAAGAAAAGCGACCCGAAAGACAGCAACGCGATTCCGGCGAGAAAAAATCCGCTAAACATCGATCGCGATTATCCTCCAAATAAAAAAAGCCCCGATCCCTTCAAAAAGCAGCACGGCGGCCAGGATCGCCCAACCCACGGGTTCGCGAAAGAGCACGAGGATCATGTTCGGATCGATCCGGTACAGAACCAGGCCCAGGACCAGCGGTAACGACCCGATCACCATCCCCTGCATTTTTCCCTGGGCGGTCAGGGATTTTATTTTCCCCCGGATGGTATTTCGCTGGCGGATGGTCGCCCCCAGCCGGGCAAAGGTCTCGGCCAGGTTACCCCCCACCCCCCGGGAGATTAAAATGGCGGTGATCACCAGATCGAAGTCCTCGCTCTTGGTCCTCTCCCCCAGGTTTTTCAAGGCCTCCTCCAGATTCACCCCGAGGGCCATTTCCCTGACCACCAGGGTAATCTCCTGGGAAATGGGAGGAGAGGCCTCCCGGGAAAGAAGTTCCAGGGCTTGAACCATGCTGAATCCTGATTTCAGCGAATTGGCGATTGCCTCGATCGCGTCCACCAGCTGTTCTTCCAGCCGTGATTTTCTCTGGCGTTTGGCCCAGAAAAATATCAGCCGGGGCAGGAAATACCCGAAACCGCCGAAAAGCAGCCCGAAAAACAGGCTCCGGGTCAGGAGAAAAATAACCAGGGAAAAAACCACCACGGAAAGAATGTTCAGATAAAAAACCTGCTCGGGGGTAAAGGGAAGGAACATCTCATCCAGAACCCCGGCGGTGCGGGCCAGATACCGCTCTTCGTACTTTTTCCATCCCCGGGAAAACAGCTCGGCGCCGGACAAGGCAAGAAGGAAAAACAACCCAAAACTGGCGATCAGGATAAAGGGTAGAAGGTGATCCAATTTCAACCCGGGGTTTTTTTCTCTAAAACCCGCGTTTCCGCGATCAGATCCCCTAGCCTCAAACCGCTGGGATCCTGATAAATCTGATAAGCTTCCACGCCGAGAATAACTAAACCCAAGGTGAAAAATAAAACCCACCCCCAAAAAGGTATGACCAAAAATAAAACCACCACCCCGATCGGAAGGTTGCGGAGGGTAGAATGCTTGAAATTACAGGGGAGCAGGATATCCCTTTCAATCACCACCTGGAGCCCGACCAGGTTTTTCCCCAGGCTCCTCCCCTGGGATAATCCGTCACTGATCAGGATGTAAGTCATCCCGATCAGGGGAGCGATAAAACCGAAAACCCGGTCCAGCTTGGCCAGGGCCAGGACCAAAAGCAAATCAATGAATTTCGCCAGGTACCGGTTAAACAGCTCCGGTTTCTCAGGATTTTGCCCGTTAATCTCCATGGCTGGTACAGACTCAGTCGGCTCGGTCATTCCTCCCCCTGAAGCGGATCTTTGACCTCGGATTTAACGAAAATCACAAAGGCCAGGCTCGGACGCGGAGAAGACTCCCGCATGGCGAACTGGATTCCGATAAAATGGTATCCTTGCGCCGTCCATCTGTTCAGGGCTTTCTCCAGCTCTTCGTCGGTTACCGGTGTTACTTCCACAACTTTATATACCAAATCAACCCTCCCGTCAAAACTCGATCTGGAAATTAATTTTAAACCTTTTCCGGGAAGGTAAACAGACAAACCTTATCCCGCTTTCCTTTTCCAATTTTGAGATGACCGCGGCCAGGTCTTTCCGGCTTTTCGTTTGCAGGGTGAACCAGAAATTGAGCCTGCCCTTTCTCTCATAGCAATGGGTAACCCCCGGGTGATTCCCGACCATCCGGGCCAGGCGCTCCAGGCCCCGAGCCGGAACCCGGGCCGCGACCAGCGCGCCGGGGTAACCCAGCCTTTCGGAATTTAATACCCCACCCAGCCGGCGGATGATCTTCTTTTTCTTCAGGATCTTGATCCGGCGGACCAGGTCCGGCTCCGGAATCCCGGTTTGCCTTGCCAATTCCCGGTAGGGTTTTTTCTCGAGGGGGAAACCGGATTGGATCAGGTTTAGAATTCGGGCATCAAGTTTGTCCATGATGATAATAGCGTATGGCTAATAGTTCATCTGGTTTGGTTGATTACCTGATAACCTGATATTCGGATCTCCACATCCTGATTTCCTGATACCCTAATTGCCTTCTGTATTTTCTAGCTACCTAACCACCGAGCCACCAAACAACCTAACCACTAAAAACGCAGGCTAAAGCCTGCGGCTACCGGCTACTGGCTCGGTTGATAAAGACAGAACGGTTCTTCTCCTAGAAAATTTCCGCCAAAAGCGAAGGCGCGGGCCCGGCATCCACCGCAGATCTTATTGAACTCGCAGATCCCGCATTTACCCTGGTAGGAATCAACCTCCCGCACGGCCCGGAACAATTCCGAACCGGTCCAGATGGAGTGAAAATCAAAACCATTCTTTCGCAGATCCCCCGCCGGCAAAGGCAGATATCCGCAGATTCGCACCTCGCCCCGGGAAGAGATAAAAGCGTAGCTCTTCCCCCCCAGGCAACCCTGCCCGCCGGGGTTTTTGGGTGGAATCCCCATTTGCTTCAGGATCCGGTAATAATGGGGCGCGCAAGTCGCCTTTAATTCCAGGGCCCCTTCCTTTTCTTTTTCCGCGATCCAGCGTAATGTTTTTTCATATTCCTTGGGGGTGATCTCCCAGTCCCGGAGATTTTCACCTCTTCCCACCGGCACCAGAAGAAAAATATGAAAAGCCTCGGCCCCGATTTTTCGGGTTAGTTCGTAGATCTCGGGAACCTCGGCGACATTCACCCTGGTGACCGTGGTATTCACCTGGAAAGGAAGCCCGGCCTCCCGGAGAAAATCCACGCCCTTCATGATCAGATTGAATACCCCCGGCTTTCCCCGGAAGGAATCGTGGCTCTTCCCCGAAGCCCCATCCAGACTGATGCTCAACCGTTCCACCCCGGCCCGCTTGATCTTCTGAACAATCTCCGGATTCAAATTCGCGCCGGTGGGTGCCATGACCACCTTGAACCCTGCATTCCTGGCTTCCCGGATAATGTCAAAAAGATCCTCCCGCAGGATCGGGTCACCCCCGGAGAGGATCAAAAGTGGCCGGGAGAATCCGGCCAGGGATTTTATTACCCGCAAAGCTTCTTCGGTATTCAGTTCCAGGGGGTCTCGCTCGGGGCTGGCCCCGGCCCGGCAATGCCGGCAATTCAACTCGCACCTGCGGGTAAGCTCCCAGGCGACGATTCTTAAAGAAGGAGCAGCATTCATAAATTTCTAATTAATAATATGCGCCTAATGCTTCTTTATATGAATTTCTGGCCGTCATTCCCGCGAAAGCGGGAATCCATGATAAAAACCCTGGATTCCGGGTCAAGCCCGGAATGACAACCAAGCTAAAGAAATTTATGACGCAATACACTAGTATGGATTTCTGATTTAAGTGCTTATTGTTGGATTATCGATCGATGGCAATCCGAATTTGATCCGCTTTAAAAAAAACGGTTGCTTTGGATTGTTTCCTCACTTTTCCAGAACCTGAGCCATCTCCTTGGCGTAATAGGAAATGATAATATCGGCCCCGGCCCGCTTGATGGCCGTTAATACCTCCATGATAGCCCTCTCTCTCTCGATGAAACCCGCCCGGGCGGCCGCCTCGATCATCGAGTATTCACCGCTCACATTGTAGGCCGCGATCGGGTGATTGAATTCCATCCGGGCCCGGGCGATCACATCCAGGTAAGCCAGCGCCGGTTTTATCATCACGATATCCGCTCCTTCGTCGATATCGAGCTGGATCTCCCGCAAAGCCTCCCGGACATTGGGCGGGTCCATCTGGTAGGATTTCCGGTCACCGAACTGGGGAGCGGACTGGGCGGCGTCGCGGAAAGGCCCATAGAAAGCCGAAGCGTACTTGGCCGAATAGGCCATGATCGGGATCCCCTCAAACCCGTGTTCATCCAGCGCCTCCCGGATGGATTGCACCTGGCCGTCAATCATTCCCGAAGGAGCCACCATGTCCGCTCCCGCCCGGGCCTGGGCCACCGCCACTTCGCCCAGGATCTCGAGGGTGGCATCGTTATCCAGCTCGCCGTTCTCCATTTTTCCGCAATGACCATGGTCGGTATACTCGCAGAGGCAAAGGTCGCAGATGACCGTGAGCCTGCTTTTCTGGGCCTTGATGGCCTGGATCGCCTGCTGGATTATTCCTTTTTCCTTGAATGCTTCCGAACCAACCGCGTCTTTAACCCGGGGCAGTCCGAAAAGAATGACCGCCGGGATTCCCCGCTGGTCGATTTCCTTGATCTCCCCGGCCAGATCCTCCAGGCCCAGGCGGTAAATCCCCGGCATGGAAGAAATCTCCTGTTTCCCCTTTCCCGGGAAAACAAACAGAGGATAGACGAAATCTTTGACCGAGAGCCGGGTTTCCTGCAGCAATGATCTTAACCCTTCGGTTTTCCTCAAACGGCGCGCCCGATATTCCGGAAAAATCATCTTCGCCTCCCTATCTTTTTCTCCTTGTCATTCCCGCGCAGGCGGGAATCCAGACGTTTAAATCTGCCTGATACTAACAAGACTGGATTCCTGCTTTCGCAGGAATGACGATCGTTCTTCCTTTGAGCTTTGACCTTTGAGCTTTGACCTTTCACCTTTGACCCTTTACCTTCTTTAAGCCAATTTCCTCATCGCTCAAGTAACACGCCGGGTCGGAGGCCCAGGGATCATTCAAAATCGTCTCCGCCCGGGCCCGGAAATTCCCGTTGCAGATTTCCAGGAACCGGCACTTTCCGCATCTTCCCTTGATTCGCCGCGGGTATTCCCTTAACCGCTTGAGGGTCGGATTTTTGGGGTTTCCCCAGATTTCGGCAAAACCCTTCCGGTGAATATCTCCCAAGACCCGGCTCTGCCAGAACTGGTCCGGGCTGATTTGGCCGTTCCAGTCCATCCCGGCAATCCCGATCCCGGAACGGTTGCCCCGGTTCATTTTCAGAAGCGAAAATATTTTTCTGGCCCTGACCGGATCGCGTTTTTTAACATGGAGAAAAAGATAAGGGCCGTCGGCATGATTGTCGACGGTGAGAATTTCCATTTTTCTCCCCTCCCAGAAAAGCTCCCCGGAAAGGGAAATGATGGTGTCCATGATCTGCCGGGTCTCCCAGGGGGTTAAATTCACATCGAGGAGATTACTCCCCCGGCCGGTGCAAACCAGGTGATAAAAACAGGCCCGCACGATTTCTTCTTTCTTTAAAAGATTATAAATCCCGGGGATCTCTCCCATATTCAGGCGGGTGATGGTAAATCTCAGCCCGGTTTTTATGCCGGCGTCCTGCGAGTTTCGGATTCCCTTCAAGGTCCTTAAATATGCCCCGGAAACCCCGCGGAAAAAGTCATTCCTTTCCCCGATCCCATCCAGACTGACCCCGGCATAAGCCAGGCCCGCTTTTTTCAGCTCCCGGGCGGTTTTTTGATTAATCAGGGTCCCGTTGGTGGACAATACCGGCCTGATCCCCAGGTCCCGGGCCCGGGCAACCAGCTCCAGAATATCCGGTCGCAGCAACGGCTCCCCCCCCGAGAAGAGCACAACCGGGATTTTATAATCCGCGAGATCCTCCAGAATCCGCCGGGCT
>Ga0315297_10003478_pt1 | contig 10125 bp, 15 predicted proteins | sample YL17G15_0_MG_FD_203628 | JGI IMG/M metagenome (GOLD analysis project Ga0315297, IMG submission 203628) | Sediment microbial communities from Yellowstone Lake, YNP, Wyoming, USA - YL17G15_0 | ecosystem: Environmental > Aquatic > Freshwater > Lake > Sediment | place: USA: Wyoming | collected...
GGCCATGTTCCCCTCCTATCAAAGAGAATCGCGGATCTTCATGAGGAGTTTGCCGAGATGGTTCTCACCCTTGCCCCGGCAGACTCCCCAAAAAATGTCCCCCCAGTCGTTTCCTTCCACGAGCTCGCTCCCGCGCGTCTCGAGGAGCTTCTTTCGGAGTTCGGGATTGGAGAACTTCTGCCGGAGGAGGTCCTCCATGACCCGGAGCTTGACCGCATCCCAGTCTCCGCGGATGGGGATGGTCTTTCCCAGCCTCTTGGCCGCCCCCGGGGTCGCAGCCCGACAGATCGCTTCGAAGTCCTCGCGCCGGACGGCCTTAGCGGCCTGAAAGGCGTGTTCGAGCGTCGGGGCCTTGGAGAATCCCTGATCCCACTCGGCGACCATCTCGCAGGAGTAGAAGTTCGAGAGGAAGAAGTACTCCCCCCGGAAGCTGTCGATCTGTTTGGGCATAGGATCTCCCTCGTCAACCATTAGGGCGATTCTTGCGGGTCGGAAACCAGATGAAGATGGCCCACCAAAGGACGATGGCCACCGGACAGGCCGCGACACCAATTCCCTTTCCCGCATATTGAGCCAGGTACTTCTCGGCCAGAAGACCGCCCACAATCCCAGAAGCCATCCATCCCGCACACACAAAAAGGCTCCATGCAACCTCTGAACGACTTCTCATATTTACTCCTTTACTTGTTGTCGACCGCGAAGCCGACGATCTTCTTGGGCTTGAGATCCCCGGGAGAGCCGAGCGGGCTCTTCTTGTGGAAAAGCGCATACATCTCGGCGATCGTCATGTTCGAGGTCATGTCGTAGTCGTAGGCGACTTCGGCTTTCTTGGCCCGAAGCCACTCCGTGGCCGCCTTGGGGCCGAATTTCTCGAACTTGACCGTCGCCAGGCACCGGCCGGGACGGGTGAACGCCGGGTCGATCTCGTCGAGCTCCTGGTTCGTCGTGAAGAGGAAGACCGCCTTCACGCCCTGCCCGAGGATGCCGTCGGAGAGGTTGAGGAGCCGCGCCATGGCGTGGTTCTTGTCGTTCCGGGACGACTTGAGCAGGAGATCCGGCATGTCCTCGAGAACCAGGATCTTGCCCAGGATCTCCTTCTTCTTCGAACTCGATCCCGACTTTAAGAGGTCCGCATCGTCCTCGTCGGGCTGGTACATGTAACGCTCGTCGAAGAGGACGTCGTAGAGGTAGCCGGAGTTCGTGAAGAGAACCTCAGGGTCCACGATCACGGTCGGGCGGTAGCCGTCCTTCCAGGCCTGCAGGAGCGCCCGGACGGCGTAGGTCTTCCCCGTCCCGGGCTCCCCGTGCCAGAGCATGACCTTCCCCGTTTCCTCGGGTTTCTGGATGGCCATGACGCGTGCCATCTCCGCCGCCGCCTCCGGGACGTAGTTCGTCGAGATCTCGTCCCAGGTGGGGCATTCGATGAGCCGGGTCATCATGGCGGAATTGCGGCCGTTCCAGTGCCAGAAATCGACCGGGATGATCCTCTTGTTCTTGGACTTGATAAGGTACTCCGCGAAGAACTTCTCGACGCGGTCGAGAGCGGCCTGGCCGGTCTTCAGATTCCTGGCGTAAGCCGCGAAGTCGGCATAATTCGCCCGGACTTCCAGGTTGAGAATCACCCCGCGGCCGCCGCAAAGCACACGGAAGTTGGCCGCTTCGGTGACGACGAGGTGCATCACCCTGAGCCCGGACTTCCGGATGAAATCGACCACTTTGTCGAGCTTCGGGGCTTCCCGGGTAGTCAGGTACTTCTCCACGGCCACATCGGCCCGGATCTTCTGGCAGGCGATCTCCAGATTCTGCTCGAGACGGTATTCAGAAATTCTTTCGGAGGTGTTGAAGATGATCATGATTTCTCCAAGATCGCTGAGTATAATAGTGCATATCCCTCGGAGAGCCCGACAGATTCCGTCGGGTTCGAAAGGTGGGTGAGGGAAGTTTCGTAGAAAGGGGGCGGTGGACCGGAATAGGGTCCACCGCCCCCTGGCGCCGCCTTTTTTAGATGCGGATCTTCAGGATCTTGTCGATCCCGGCCCGCGCGTCCCTCAGGTGATCCAGCCGCTCCTCCAGCCGGATGATCTCGGCGTTCATCTTGTCCCGCAGGGCGGTGGCCTCCTTGAGCAGGCCCCCTGCGCTGCCGGACTCGAGTACCACCGGGACGATGGCCACGCCGCGCCGGGGAGGCACGACTTTGGTCATGGTCAGGGCCCCGCCGGAGGCGAGGTATTCCTTCTCCGTCAGGCGCTTGCCATTCGAGCAGGAGCCGTGACTCTTGTGACCGCCCCATCCGCGACCGAGGATCGGTCCGCCGTGGACGCTGCAGTAAAAGACCCGGGCTCTGTGCTTACCCATGCGCATTCTCCAAAAAGGAATTTGGGACGAAACACACCGCGACTTGTGACCTCAGGAATACTTTTTCCATTCCAGGATGCATTCCTTCATCCGCTCCCTGCAGGCGCAGGCCTGGAACGACCCATCCTCGACATGTTTTTTATGCCTCTCGTTGGAAAAGACGAGCTGCCGGAACCAGTAGTGGAGCATGTAATTCCGGTAGGAATTCGCGGCCCAGTAGAGCGCGGAAGTCAGGTTCACGGCGCCCAGGAGGATCTTCACACCGGGATCCCACTGGATTTCGAGGATGGCAAACGCCAGGATCACGCTGACAAAAGCCATGATCAGCGGATAGGCCGCTCTGATCAGGGGAGAGGCTCGCGCCTCCGCTTGAGGGTTGAAGTTCTCAGGGTCGACTTCCTTCATCAGGCCCCTCCTTCTTCTTAGGAACGATGTCGAGAACCACGTCACCCGTACTCTCGACGTTGTAGAAATCCTTGATCTCGTACTTGCTTCGGTGACACTCCGCTGCGGCTAAAGCCGCGCGGCTTCTCGGGTCTCAGGAAGCCTATTACGACCAGCTCCCTCGCCGAAGGGCCTGCCCAGCCCACGATTCAAGATTACACGAGCGGCATTCACATCCCGATCCAGGACGAGTCCGCAGTTCCAACAGCAATGGACTCGTTCCGACAACTCCTTCTGGATGGTTGTACCGCATCCCGAGCACTCTTGGCTTGTTCCTCGGGCCTCCACCGCCATGTAGGCTCCACCAGCACTTTCAGCCGAGTGGAAGAGGATTCCGAGGAACTGTCCCCAAGAGGCGTCCGATATCGACTTCGCCAGATGGTGGTTCCTGATCATGTTCTTGATGTTGAGATTCTCGACGAAGATCGGGTTGAACCGTTTCGCCAGACTATGCGCCTGCGTGAAGTGAAAGGATTTTCTGGAACGCTGGACGCGCAGATGTTCCAACTTGAGATGGCGAACGGCTTTCTTGCGCCTGAACGAACTCTTCTTCCGGCGTGAAACCTTCCGTTGGGCGACCTTGAGTTTACGCTCGTTCTTGTGAAGGAACTCCGGATTCCCAATCTTCTCTCCAGTAGAGAGCGCCGCGAACGTCTTGATCCCCACGTCGATGCCGACCGGGTTGTCGATCACGGACGGCTTGGCATCCGCAACGATAACCGAGAAGAGTGCGTACCACCCGTCGGCCTTGCGCTTCACCGTGCAGGTCTTGATCTCGCCCTCGATGGGACGATGCAAGACGATCCTGACCCGCCCGATCTTGGAAAGGAATAACCGCTTGCCATCGAAGGACGCGCCGTTCTCCCACTCTTTAAAGGTGAAGCTGTCGTACTGATCCCGGCCCTTGAAGCGCGGATAGCCATGGCCGTTCTTATGGGCCTTGAAGAAGCGGTCGAAAGATTTATCCACCCGCTTGAGCGCGTCTTGAAGCGGGTGGGCGTGAACTTCCTTGAGCCACGGGTTCGCGTTCTTGAGATGCTTTAGGTAGTTCGCCTGGTCGTTGAACCCCGTGGAGACGTGGCAGCGCTGCCAAAGATTCTTTCGATCCTCAATCCCCCAGTTGTATACATACCGACCGGCGTTGAGCGTGGCGAACATCCGGCGCTCCTGCGCCTTGGTCGGGCGAAGTCTGAACTCGTAGGTTCTTCTCACTTGGGTTTATTCTTGGGGCGATTCCAGTACGGGCTCGTACACTTGGCACAACGAATCGGCATCTCAGGTTTTCTCGGGCTCCATTTATGCTGGCAAACCTGGCACTGGAATACCGGGAGTTTGATCTTCATAGACATACTGTACAGCATACCTACGGATCATGCAAGCGAAATCGTGCGCGTGGCGCGCCTAACCTCCGGGGCTAAAGCCCCGAGGCTTGCGGCGCGTCCATCTTGTCATGTATGGGTGACCCACGATCCTACGCCGCCAGAGACGCGGAGGAACCAGTCACCATCTCCAGGGAGAGCGGGGAGGTCCGTATCTCCCTGATAACCCTGATTGCCCTGAGGGCCCTGGTTGCCCTGCAGTCCCTGGTTCCCATGAGCGCCCTGGTTGCCTTGTGCGCCCTGTTCACCCTGATTGCCTTGAGCGCCCTGTTCACCCTGGTTGCCTTGAGCGCCCTGTTCACCCTGGTTGCCTTGAGCGCCCTGTTCACCCTGGTTCCCCTGAGCGCCCTGGTTGCCTTGTGCGCCCTGGTTGCCCTGCGGACCTTGCGGCCCTTGGGCTCCGAAGCCTTGCCAACCTTGAGTGCCCTGAGCTCCTTGCGCGCCTTGAGGGCCCTGTTCACCCTGGTTGCCTTGAGCGCCCTGTTCACCCTGATTGCCTTGTGCGCCCTGTTCACCCTGATTGCCTTGAGCGCCCTGTTCACCCTGGTTGCCCTGCAGTCCCTGGTTCCCATGAGCGCCCTGGTTGCCTTGTGCGCCCTGTTCACCCTGATTGCCTTGAGCGCCCTGTTCACCCTGGTTGCCCTGGTTCCCTTGGGGGCCTTGTTCGCCCTGCCAGCCCTGGTTCCCCTGCCAGCCCTGGTTCCCCTGCCAGCCCTGGTTCCCTTGGGGGCCTTGTTCGCCCTGATTGCCTTGCGGACCCTGCTCGCCCTGCAGTCCTTGATTCCCCTGCGCTCCTTGGTTCCCCTGATTGCCCTGCAACCCCTGGGATCCCGTAGCCCCCTGAGGTCCACTCAGCTCGCAGTACATCGCCCCCGAGGGGCTGAGGGTCACCAGGCTGTTAGATAGCGATGCAATCGACCACTGCGCCGTGTATCTGAACGTTTGCGCTACGCTCCAGTCGATGGTATCAGACTGATAATCTGTTTTTTGGTAGGTGTCTCCAGCCGCGTCGTTGTAATAAAGCATCCCCGTGCTGGATGCCGTCGTCGCGGCGAACCGCTGGACGATCAGAGTGTATTCCAGCGCGGAGTTGGAGAGATTATCAGACGGAGTGTACACGATCGACGATATCTCGACCGCCCCGAGATAACACCGGAGTGTCATCGTTCCCGCGGGGGAGGTCGTGGACATGTTCTGACGAACATGGAACGTCACGAATTTCCCGTTGAAATCCATGAACCCCGCGGGAATCGTCCGCGAGCCGAACAGATTAGAATCACTGATAACATCCGTCTCATTCGTGGTGTTCTGGACGTTCGCGCCGGCATAACATGCGAACAGCGCCGTGCCGATGACGTTACCGATAATTCCCTGATTGCCCTGGAGGCCCTGGTTGCCTTGATTTCCCTGATTGCCTTGGGCTCCTTGCGGGCCCTGGATTCCCTGATCGCCGACGTTCCCTTGCCAGCCTTGAGCGCCCTGCGGACCCTGGGATCCCTGGACGCCGATCGGGCCTTCGGGACCATCAAATCCCTGCCAACCTTGCGCGCCTTGAGCGCCCTGGATTCCTTCGTTGCCTTGCGGGCCCTGAGATCCTTGAGCGCCAACAGATCCCTGGTTTCCCTGCGCGCCTTGCGGACCCTGGATCCCGACATCGCTCTGGTATCCCTGCCAGCCTTGCGGCCCAACGGGAGATTGATATCCCTGCGCGCCTTGCGGTCCCTGGATTCCTTCATTGCCCTGAGGGCCTTGGGCACCTTGATTGCCCTGGACGCCTTGAGAACCCTGGAATCCTTGGTCTCCATCGGCTCCGATTGGCCCTTCGAGCCCCTGCCAACCCTGGGCGCCTTGAGGCCCTTGAATGCCTTGGACGCCCCCTCCGCCGCCAGTGGATTTTAGGAATTTGAAATAAGGCATAGATCAGTCCTTCTTCGGAATCCTACCACGCCCCTGGCAGTCGTTGCAGGGAGCCCTGTTTACGATTCCACGGAGATCCGCAGGATAGACGATCCTTCCGGTTCCACCACAGGCGTCGCAGGGCTCGGAGGAAGGTTCGGGTCTGGGCGTTTCCGGCCGAGGCTGAGGTTTAACCGACTCCAGGAGTCTCTGGGCCGCGAAGATCTTCTCGGTAGTCGTAAGCTCCTTCGGCGGTGCTTCCGGCTTGGATGCATGGAAGATCTTCTCGATGTCCGTAAGTTCTCTTGGAGAAGGTTCCGGCTTGGGCATATTGGAGTACTTCTCGAGAGCCGTCAACTCCCTCGGAGGCGCCTCCTGCTTGGGCGCATGGAAATTCTTCTCGACGTCCGTGAGTTCCCTCGGGGGAGGTTCCGGCTTAGGCATGTGGAAGTACTTTTCGATGGCGTTCCGAGGCTCGGCCGGAGCCACTTCATTCTTGACCGGGTTCTGAAGGGCCGCCTCGAGAGGCGTCAAGGCACGAGGGGCGTTCTTGAGATTCTTCTTCTCCTCCTCCGACAGCCAGAAGTACTTCTCGAAGGGCGTCAGAGGGCGTGTCGAGTTCCCTTCAGAGGGCATAAGATCATGCTCCTCTAGATGTCCGAAATGTTGATCCCGGAGGCGTTCCCCTGAAGAGTCACGGTCTCGCCGAAGAGTTCGACCGAGATCGTTCCGGCCGTCCCCTGGGAAAAGCGGGCCCGCACGGAGTTGCCCGGCTTGACCAGGATCGGCCGTCCGAAAGTTTTATAAACCGTACCCGAAGTGGGGATCTCGACCCGGGACACCTCGACGACCGAGCCGACGAACCCGTCGGTCGAAAGCTCGAGCATCACAATGCTGTCGGCAGATCCAACGCCCGAAGCGACACCGAAGTCGGTGACCCGGATGTTGGTACCCGCAGGAGCCGTATCGGAAGGGATGATGACGACGGGAACGAGGCTTCCGGCCGAGGAGCCGAATCTCTGGTACAGGCCCATAGGTCGTTTTCGGCCCCGACACATCAGGCCGGACAGCCGCTCCTCAAATTAAAGATCCGCACACGGGCTAATCAAGCTCGAACTGGACGGCCACAGAGGACGCCGGGCCGGCTATATTCTCGGCTTCGAGAGGCGCCAGGGCTCCTTCACCCCCGCCGAAGACGCGGCTTCCGTATTTCACGAGAATGATCCCCGCCCCGGCCAGGCCCCCGACCTCCCGGATACGGATCACGGTCGTTGCCGCGTCGCCGCTCGTCACCTGGACGACCATCCGACGGGCTCCGAAAGGCGGAACCGGGAGAGGCAGGATCGCACCCGGCGCAAGCGCCGTATCGGGAGCCGAGACAAGAGTCTGTCCGGGATCCGCGATCCGAGCCGGGTTGGCGCGTATATTGCTCATCTAGTCTCTCGTGAGTTCCTACTTCTTCAGAGCCAGGATGATGATCGTTCCAAGAACGAGCACGCCTCCGCCGATCGCGATCGGGATCCAGGGAATGCCGCCCGTAGGAGTCGGAGCGACCCGGGCCACGCCGGCCGCCCGGGAGAGCGCATCCATCTCGTCGAAGAGCAGCTTCGCCGATGCCAGGATCCCTTCGTGACCTTCCACCTCGGCGGCCGAAAGGGCCGCGTCGGCCAGGCCCCGAGCCGCGGCCGCATCCGTCGCCGAACGGGAAGCGCGGGCCTGATTGGCGGCCGCCTCGGCCTTCGCGTAGAGCGAAGCGGCATCCATCCCGACCGACACAAGGATCTGTTTCTCAGTCACCTGCGTCGGGAGCACGATGAACTGCTGCAAATAGCGGTAGAGCTGACGGGCGCCATCCCCGAAGGCCTTGAGTCTCTTGACCCCGGTGTCGGAGATCCGGACGGTCGATCCCGTGATGTCCATCTGGTAGAACGCCGAAGACGGGATCCGATTCGCGATCGACGTCCTCAGTTCGTCGAGATTCTCCCCACCGATCCCGAGGATGTTCGAGCTGTACCAGCCCTTGTTGATGATGTCCATCGCGCCCTGGTACTGGGCCTGCTTCGTCGAGTCGGTCTTTATACTCTCGACAATCGCCCTGTTCTTGTCGTACTCGGTGACCGTCTGCTTGGCGATCGCCACGAGGGGGCCATTCTTCGCCGCCATAGGGTCGGCAATCATCGCCTGGCCAAGGCCGAAGAGGTCGTCCCCGAAGAGCCCCTCGTCCCCGAAGAGCCCTTCATCTCCGAGGCCGAACATCTCGGATTCCGCCGCCGCCTGACGGACGCCCGGCATGTTCGTCATCGGGCCGGGATCGCCGAAGTCGCCCATGAATCCCGAGTATATCCGGCCGAAGCTCGGCTGCGCCCCGAAGGCCTGTCCTTCGAAGACCCCGAGACCGCGGCCGGAGATCGTGAACGGAGAGTTCGCGCGCATGTCATCACCTCTTCAGCATCAGGATGGCCGCCACGCCGCCCACCAAGAGTACTCCGCCCCCGATGAGGATATAGGGCAGGTAGTTGGTCGGAGGAGTAGGAGCAGGCTGATAGGTCTGAGCCGCATAGGTAACAGGGGCGGCCGCCTTCGGCTTCTTGAAGATCGACGCGATCTCCTTGATCGCGGGAGCATACTGGGAGGCCTTCTGGACGATGTTCGTAACCGCGCCCCAGGCGTCTTTCACTTCGTCCGCGCCCAGCCCCTGAGCGCTCGGATGGGGTTCCACGAAGTCCCAGCCCGCGCGGTTGTAGGGAAGGATGCTCGCGGGGAAGTCCCCGGGAAGCGGCTTCTTGCCGACCGCCTTGAACCTCTGGGATTCCTCCGCATAGATCTGGGGAATTTCTTCCGGCTGGAACTGGATCCTGTCGCCGGCAATGACCCTGGCCCTGAGCATGCGCCGACGTCCCCGGGCCGGACGCGCCCTGCCCGGCACCGCCTGCACGCGGTTGAACATGGCGAACGGGTTCTGCTTCCCTTCGGGGCTTCCTTCGAAGAGCCCCATCCCGTTCAGAGATGCTCTCGAGGACATCATAGCATCAGCCTCCCAGAACCTTATTGGCCAGGATCAGGCCCAAGACAGAAAACGCTCCGGCCGCAAGGACTCCCCCGAGGGCCTCGAAGACCGGAACATATCCAAGATTCGTCGTAGCTCTAAAACCGCTACGCTGGTACCGAGACGACAGTCCTTTCGACCGCTTCGTCGACACGTCTTTCAAGATCTGGTCGACCGTCTTCTTGCGGCGCTCGTAGAGCTTCCCGGAGCGGCAGTCCTTGAGAAGCGCGGGGAGCTCCTTGCTCTCATGCCGGATCCTGAGAAGCCGGAGCGGCACCTGGCAACGGCCCTTCTCGGACTTCCCGCGGGGACAGGCGAAGAGCATCTTCCCGCCCTTGCCCCAGCGGAACTGCTCATAGTAATCGGCTTCACGGATTTCGCCGGGGGTGAGCCGTTCGAAGACGAAGCGCCCCCCGGGCACCTCCAGAAGAGGCAGCCCCTGGGGTCCGCCGCACTTGTAGAGTTCGAAGGCCATATCCTACGCCCCCGTCTGGGGCCTGAGCTGCCCACCGAAACGGATGCTGTAGACTTCTCCCAGCGGGACGCCGAACCTCGCCCGGACGTACGCCCCCACGACCTTGACGGCGAACGACCTCGTATTCAGACCCAGGATCGGGAACGTGTCCACCTGGTCGTAGTTCGTCCCATCGACCGACTGCTCGATGAGAAGGTTTCCCGCGGCGGTCCCGGGAACTGCGGCCGTCACGGCGCAAATCCCTGCGACCTCTCCGAAGCCGATCCCGATCCGGGTGGCGAGCGTCCGGATCTCTCCCGGAACGAGACCCCCGATCGTATCGAAGACGTGGACGGCGTCCCGAGTGATCTCGATGGGACCCTGGATCGATGCGATTTTGCTCATGCGCTTAAAGCCTTATGAATTCCATGTCCCTCAGTATACCTTATTCTGAGGGTAGAAATCTCCAGGGCTTTTTTATACTTCCTGGCAAGCGATATGCTAGATCCCTTGTAGAGAAGGTCGGCAAGGAGGACAGCGTAACGCCCGCC
>Ga0315297_10003482_pt1 | contig 10122 bp, 11 predicted proteins | sample YL17G15_0_MG_FD_203628 | JGI IMG/M metagenome (GOLD analysis project Ga0315297, IMG submission 203628) | Sediment microbial communities from Yellowstone Lake, YNP, Wyoming, USA - YL17G15_0 | ecosystem: Environmental > Aquatic > Freshwater > Lake > Sediment | place: USA: Wyoming | collected...
CCATATCCTGGTGGGCCTCGCCATCGCCGTCGCCAATATCGACGAAATCATCGTCTTGATCCGCAAGGCGCCTGATCCGGCAGCTGCGCGCGAGCAATTGATGGCCCGCGACTGGCCGGCACAAGATGAGATCCCGCTGGTCGAGCTGATTGCTGACCCGCGCCACAAAGTCTCCGCCTCGGGGACCTATCGCCTCTCCGAGGAGCAGGCCCGCGCCATTCTCGATCTTCGCCTGCAACGCCTGACCGCGCTCGGCCGCGACGAGATCGGCGAGGAATTGCAGAAACTCGGCACCGAGATCGCCGACTATCTCGAGATTCTGCGTTCGCGTGCCCGCATCGTCTCGATCGTCAAGGACGAGCTGAAAGCCATCAAGGCGGAATTCGGCACCCCGCGCCGCACCGAAATCATCGAGGCGGAAGGGGAAGTCGAGGACGAAGACCTGATCCAGCGCGAGGACATGGTCGTCACAGTCAGCCACAAAGGCTACATCAAGCGCGTGCCGCTTTCCGCCTACCGCGCGCAGCGCCGCGGCGGCAAGGGCCGCGCTGGCATGGCGACCCGGGAAGAAGATTTCGTCAGCCGTATCTTCATCGCCAACACGCATACGCCGGTGCTGTTCTTTTCCTCCCGAGGCATGGCTTACAAGATGAAGGTCTGGAAGCTGCCGCTTGCGGCGCCGCAGGCGCGCGGCAAGGCCCTGATCAATCTGCTGCCGCTCGACAAGGATGAAAACATCACCACCATCCTGCCGCTGCCGGAGGATGAGGCGTCGTGGGCCAAGCTCGATGTGATGTTCGCGACCAATGGCGGCACGGTCCGCCGCAACAAGCTCTCCGATTTCGTCGAGGTTCGCCAGAACGGCAAGATCGCCATGAAGCTCGACGAAGGCGATCGCATTGTCGGTGTCGAAATTTGCTCCGAGAATAACGACGTGCTGCTGACCAGCGCGGAAGGCCAGGCGATCCGCTTCCCCGTCACCGATGTGCGCGTGTTCAAGGGCCGTGAATCGGCGGGCGTGCGCGGCATCAAGCTCGAGGGAAAAGATCAGGTGATCTCCATGGCCATCCTCGGCCATGTCGAGGCGTCCGCCGCCGAACGCGCCGCCTATGTCCGCCAGGCGAACAACATTCGCCGCGGCGGGGCCGAGCAGGAGGCCGAGATCGATGTCGAGGAGATCGGGGAGACCGTGGTGCTGACGCCAGAGCGCTATGCCGAGCTCAGCGCGCATGAGCAATTCGTGCTGACGGTTTCCGAGAACGGATACGGCAAGCGCTCATCCGCCTTCGAGTACCGCATTTCTGGACGCGGCGGCAAAGGTATCATCGCCATGGTCGTCAACCAGCGGAACGGCAAGCTGATGGCTTCCTTTCCCGTGGAGGACAGCGACCAGATCATGCTCGTCACCGACGGCGGCCAGCTCATCCGCATTCCGGTCGAAGGGATCAGTATCGTCGGCCGCTCGACTCAAGGCGTGATCGTGTTCGACACCGCCGAAGGCGAGCATGTCGTCTCTGTGGAGCACATCCCCGACGTCGAGAATGGCGACGACGAACCCGAACTGGCCTAGCCACTTCAAGCGCGATTGACATAGGCATCGCTACCGGCGAGAGATTGCCGGGCCGCCAGGAGGCGGCGCGTCGAGGAGCCGCTTTTCCATGCGATCAGGCCTTTATCCCGGTAGTTTTGACCCTGTCACTTTCGGTCATATCGACATCGTGCGCCGGGCTGGGAAGCTGGTCGACAGGCTGGTGATCGCTGTCGGGACTCATCACGACAAGCACCCGCTGTTCACGGCTGCTGAGCGTCTGGAGCTGGCGGCGGAAGTCTTGAAGCCTGTCGCGGCCAAGATCGGTCTCACCCTCGAACTGACGACGTTCGGCAATTTGACGGTGGAGGCCGCGAAAGAGGTGAAGGCGAGCGTCATCATCCGGGGCCTTCGCGATGCCGGCGATTTCGACTACGAGATGCAGATGGCGGGCATGAATGCGGTGCTCGCCCCTGAGATGGAGACGGTATTCTTGGCGTCTTCGCCGGGGACCCGCCACATTGCGGCAAGCCTCGTCCGTCAGATTGCCGAAATGGGGGGCGACGTGTCGTCCTTCGTCCCGCCTATCGTGGCGGTCGCCCTGAAGAAGAAATTCGCCGGACTGGCCGGCAACTAAACCATTAGCGAGGAACGAACATGATCAGTCGGGCTGCCGCAATTCTTGCCGTCGCGTGGATCGCGCTGATAGCTGCCGGGACGCCACTTCAAGCGGCGGGCTTGTCCGATCCCGCCTCGCTCAACGAGACGGCCCCGGATGTCTACAAGGTGAAGTTCGATACCAGCAAGGGTCCCTTTGTCGTCGAAGTGCATCGGGACTGGGCACCCAACGGCGCCGATCGTTTCTACAATCTCGTCAAGAACGGCTTCTACGACAATGACCGCTTCTTCCGCGTGGTCGAAGGCTTCATGGTGCAGTACGGCATCAACGGCAATCCAAAGCTTTCGAGCGTTTGGCGCGATGCCAACATCAAGGACGATCCAGTGACGGAGAGCAACAAGCGCGGCATGATCACCTTCGCCACCTCCGGGCCGAACTCGCGCACGACGCAAGTCTTCATCAACTTCAATAACAATGTTAGCCTCGACGATCAGGGCTTTTCGCCCTTTGGCAAAATCGTGTCAGGGATGAACGTCGTCGACGCCCTCTATAACGGCTATGGCGAAGGCGCGCCGCGTGGATCCGGCCCCGATCAAGGACGCGTGCAGGCCGAAGGCAACGCCTACCTGAACAAGGATTTCCCCATGCTCGATTACGTCAAGAAGGCGACGATCGAACAGTAAGACCCCAAAGTGAGGACCGCGTCATGACCAGCACGCCGGAAGACATCTTGATCCTCGACACCACGCGGGGGCCGGTGAAAATCGCCATGCGGCCCGACCTTGCGCCAGGCCATTGCGCGCGGATCAAGGAACTGTCCCGCAAAGGCTTTTACGATGGCGTCGTGTTCCATCGCGTCATCGATGGCTTCATGGCGCAGACCGGCGATCCGACCGGCTCCGGCACGGGCGGTTCTGGCCAGAAGCTGAAAGCGGAGTTCAGCAAGGAACCGCATTCGCGCGGCACCGTGTCCATGGCGCGGGCGCAAAGCCCCGACTCTGGCGACAGTCAATTCTTCATCTGTTTTGACGATGCTAACTTTCTTGACGGCAAATACACAATCTGGGGCCGTGTTATCGAAGGCATGGAGAATGTCGACAAGATCACCCGCGGCGAGCCGCCGGCGAAACCCGACAAGATCGTCAGCATGAAAGTCGCGGCCGACGCCGCTTGAGGCGACGTCCGTCCGATCTCCCGTGCGCGTCGACGACTTCGACTTCGAACTTCCCGAGCAACTGATCGCGCTTCGGCCCGCCAGTCCGAGAGACGCTGCGCGGCTGCTTGTGGTCAATCCGCGCAGCGAGCCGCGCGTTGCCGATCGGATGATCGCCGAACTTCCCAACCTGTTGTCGCCCGGCGATGCGCTGGTTTTCAACGATACGCGCGTCATTCCGGCAGAGCTCGAAGGCACGCGGGACCGCGACGGCGCGGTGGCCAAGGTCTCGGTGACCCTGATTGAGAGGCTCGACGATCAGCGCTGGCAGGCTCTGGCGCGACCGGCGAAGCGGCTGAAACAGGGAGACCGCATAACTTTTGGCGAGGGCGGCAATGTATGTTTGGCTGGCGCTCTCGCGGCGACGGTCGAGGCGCGCGGGCAAGAGGGCGAAGTGACTCTCGGTTTCGAGCTCTCGGGCACAGCCCTCGATCAGGCCGTCGCGACGCTCGGCGCCATGCCGCTCCCGCCTTACATCGCCTCACGCCGTACGCCTGACGAACGTGACCGCACCGACTACCAAACGACATTCGCCAGACAAGACGGCGCGGTCGCGGCGCCGACCGCCGGCCTGCATTTCACTCCGCAACTGATGGAAACCCTTGCGGCGCGAGGCATCTCGCGTCATTTCGTGACGTTGCATGTTGGCGCCGGTACCTTTCTTCCCGTGCGCGCCGATGACACGAAGGATCATGTGATGCATGCGGAACAGGGCTTGATCTCGGCGGAAACCGCCGCGGCGCTGAACCAGGTGAAGGCGAGGGGAGGCAAGATCGTCGCCGTGGGTACCACCTCGCTCCGAATCCTGGAAAGCGCGACCGGCGATGATGACAAGCTGCAGCCCTTCTCTGGCTCGACGCGGATATTCATCACTCCTGGCTATCGCTTCCGCTTTGTCGATCGCCTTCTTACCAATTTCCATCTGCCGCGCTCGACGCTGTTCATGCTGGTCTCTGCCTTTTCCGGCCTCGATACGATAAAGGCGGCTTACGCCCACGCCATCGAGCATGGCTATCGCTTCTATTCTTATGGTGACGCGTGCCTGTTGAGGCCTGCAATAGAGACGGTTGGGATGGATGAAAACCCGGAGGCCACGGAGCTCTCCCTCTCCCCTTTCGGGGAGAGGGTTGGGGTGAGGGGGTGAAATTGCTCGCGATCTGCCGCTTCAGTTCCCCCTCGCCCGCGCCAAAGCAAAGCTTCGGCGCGACCTCTCCCCAAAGGGGAGAGGTGAAGGAGCGTGGGGCATGACCGAATTCTCGTTCGCCATCAAATCACGCGATGGAGCGGCAAGGACCGGCGAGATTACGACGCCGCGTGGGCTGATCCGCACGCCTGCCTTCATGCCGGTTGGCACCGGGGCCACGGTCAAGGCCATGTTCCCCGAGGATGTCCGCGCCTCAGGCGCCGACATCATCCTCGCCAATACCTATCATCTGATGCTCCGCCCCGGTGCCGAACGCATCGAGAGGCTTGGCGGTCTCCACCGCTTCATGCATTGGGATGGCCCGATCCTGACGGACTCCGGCGGCTATCAGGTCATGTCGCTCGCCAAGCTGAGAAAGCTCGATGAGCACGGCGTGACCTTCCAATCTCATCTCGACGGCGCTTCCGTTTCGCTGACCCCTGAGCGCGCCATCGAGGTGCAGTGCCTACTCGGCGCCGATATCCAAATGGTGCTCGACGAATGCACGCCGTTCCCCGCGACGCATGACGAAGCTGCCGCGTCGATGCAGCTCTCACTCCGTTGGGCGGAGCGGTCGAAGCAAGCGTTCGCCAAGCTGGCTAAGCCCGGCCAAGCCTTGTTCGGCATCGTGCAAGGCGGCATCTATCCCGATCTCCGCGAGCGAAGCGTCGAAGCTCTGATCGAGATCGGCTTTGACGGCTATGCCATCGGCGGGCTCGCCGTGGGCGAAGGTCAGGCGGCGATGCTCAAAGTTCTCGACGAAACGGTGCCGCTCCTGCCGCAGGATCGTCCGCATTATCTCATGGGCGTCGGCACGCCTGAGGACATGCTGCAAGCCATCGCCCGCGGCGTCGATATGTTCGATTGCGTCATGCCGACACGGAGCGGGCGGCACTGCCAGGCCTTCAGCTGGGGCGGCAAGTTCAATCTCCGCAATGCGCGCTATGCCGAGGACATGACGCCGCTCGATCCCGAAAGTGCCTGTCCGGCCGCGCAATATGAGCGGGCCTATTTGCACCATCTCGTGCGCTCGAACGAGACGCTCGGCGCCATGCTGCTTTCCTTCGCCAATGTCGCCTTCTATCAAGAGCTGATGGCGAAGGCGCGCGCGGCGATTAGCGAAGGGACGTTCGCCACCTTCGCCGAAGAGGTGAGCCGCCGCTACCGCGCCCCGAGTGAAGAGGAAGAAGTCTAGGCAATCCGCAAACACAGAGCTCGTCATGGCCGGGCTTGTCCCGGCCATCCACGACTTTTCTTTCTCGAAATTCGTGGATGTCCGGCATGAAGCCGGGCATGACAAGCTCAGAGGTTATTTCGCGACATTCTCATTGTGTGGCGATATCGGAGGCGGGACCCACGCCGCGCGGGCCGACTTTCTGCCGCTCTCGCGCCAGGAGATAAAGCCCCGAGAGGATGACCACCGCCGCGCCTGAAAGCGTCCACAGCGTCGGCACATCGCCGAACACCAGATAGCCACCAGCCGACATCCAGATCAGCCCGAAATAGATGAAGGGCGCGAGCACCGAGGCGGGCGCATGCCGGTGCGCGAGGATCAAGAGCCAATGCCCGAGGCCGCCCCAAAATCCGAGCGACGCGAACAGCACCCACAACCATGTTTCCGCCGGCCACTGCCATTCGTGCAGCGCGAACGGCGCCAGAAGTACCACGCCGGCAAGCGGCGTATAGGTCTGCGTCACCTCGGCTGGGTCGAACCCAGCGAGATAACGCGTAGCGAGATTATACAGCGCATATCCCACCGTCGCGATCAGCACCAGCAGCATGGCCCAGTGCACCGTGCCGAGGCCGGGATGCATCACCAAAAGTACGCCGAGAAATCCGGCGACGATCGCCAGCATGCGGTGCCAGCCCACCCATTCATGGAGCAGCGGCCCTGCAAGGGCGGCGACGATCAGCGGCGTTAGGAAGAAGATGGTGATGGTCTGATCGAGCTGCAGATATTGCAGCGCGAAAAAGTTGAATCCGGTGGTCACGATCATCAGCACCGATCGGAATACTTGCAAGACCGGCTTCTTCGAGCGGAGCGATGGCTTGAAATCGAACCAAGGCCAAAGCACCGCGGCGCTGAACACGACATGGCCGACGAAGCGGAGCCAGGTGGCTTCGGCCACGGGAATATGCTTCGTGGCCACGAGATATTTCGCCGTGGTGTCGAGCGCGGCGAAGCAGACCGTGGCGAGAATCATCAGCCAGATGGCTCGGAGCCGCTCGTTTTTGTCGACGGTGGGGGAAGGGCGCCGCTTCATGCCCTGATGTGCATGAGTCTTGGCCAAAACGCCACCGGCCGATAAGCTGTTGGAGCATGATCCGGAAAAGTGGGAATCGGTATTCCGATAAGATCATGCTCGGATGACCGGCTTGCCCGCTCGCATGAGGAAACCCAAATGGCGGTTGAAGTTCGCTCCATGTGCGCCATCGGCCTGAAGGGCCAGCTCGGGCTGAACGGCCGGCTTCCCTGGGAAGGCAACAAGGGCTGGGAGTTCCAGGCCGACGTCGCGCGCTTCTTCGATCTCACAAGGGGTCATGTGCTGATCGCGGGTCAGCGAACGGTTGCCTCGATCCCGCCACTCGCCTACCGCCATCGCACCATCGTCGAGATCCGCTCGCACATGGACCCGAAGACCGTGCTCGAGCAATTTCCAGATCGCGTCGTCTATATCGGCGGCGGCCCTCCGGTCTGGACGGCCTATGCGCCCTTCGTCGACCATTGGGACATCACGCGCCTGCCTTATGACGGCGAGGCCGACACCTGGTTCGATCCGGCGTGGCTCGTGGCGGGTGGGAAGACTTGAGTGACATTCACGGGTTACGCCGGGCGGCCTCCGGAACCCATCTAAGCTCAGGATCGACTCGAAATCAGCCCCCCAATCCCCGGGCGCAGCGACGATCTTAGCCGCCGAGCGGCGGCGCACAGCCTGTGCACAATTTTGTGCATATCGGGGATAATTCCAGCGGCGTCTTGCAACCTTCACCGCTTGGTTCAGCCTAGGTGGGCTGACGAATGCAACACGGTTCTAACCGTCGAAACTTGCGGGAAGTGAGGTCCAATGACGACGAATGAGTTGCGGCTTGCCGAGCCGAACGTTGCCTATATCGGAAAGGGCGTCACGATCAAAGGCGAGATCAATGCGCCGGACGTCATCGTGGTCGATGGCACCATCGAGGGCGACGTCACCGCGCGGTCGATCCGCGTCGGCGTGAGCGGGGTGATCAAGGGCAATGTGACGTCGGAAGACGCCGATGTGCACGGCTCGCTGTCCGACAAGGTCGAGGTGAGAGAGTTCCTTCTCGTGCGCGCGACTGGCCGGATCGAAGGCAATGTGAGCTGCGGCGACGTTCAGGTTGAGAAGGGCGCGGTGCTTGCAGGCGGCGTCTTTTCGATCCACGCCAATGCAGCGAAGCCAGCCGAGAAGGCAACGAAGCTCGAGTCAAAGCCCGAGCCGGTCGAGCATAGCGGCCTGAAGCTCGCCGCCGCCGAATAGGGTTGGCTTTGGCGAACTAGTTCGCCTTGCGGATCATGATCGCTTTTTGCGATCCGGTATCGGCGCTCTTGCGCGCGCGGACGATCGTCTTGATGCGCGCTGGAGGCGTGCCCGACATCTCGCTAATCTTGCGATCCTGCATCTCGATGTGGGTGCGTGCGGGCTCGTCGCCATCGAGGCCGCCGAGTTCGACGGCAGGCACTTTGCGATTTGAGCGTTGCGAGCCGTCTTCGTAGACGACATCGAACAGCACGAAACCGTTCTGCACTTGTGGCTTTCTTCGGCCCATGGCGTACCGCCTGTCTTCTGGTTCGACTCGTGGGGGGAGGCCCGGATGAGCGCTCCCCCCTTAACTCTTAGTGTTGCGCGCCGCTCCGCGACGCGTTCCGGTGCGTGGATTTCTGACCCTGCGCATGAGGCCGGCTACCATTGGCCCTATGATTGGCTTGACCCGGCCGCCCGCGTGATGGCCGGCCGCGTTTTGGCGCGCCATTTCGCGAATGTCCGTTCGCCGGTGCCTGCTCGGCCTCCGGCTCGACCTTCGGCAGATCATGCGCCAGGACTTCGATCTCGCGCCGAATCAATCGCTCGATTGAGCGGAGATAAGCCCGCTCGCTGCCGTCGCAGAAGGACAGCGCCGCGCCACCTTTGCCCGCGCGCGCCGTGCGCCCGATGCGATGCACGTAACTCTCCGGTTCGTTCGGCATCTCGTAATTGATGACGTGAGAGATGTTCTGCACATCGATGCCGCGCGCGGCGATGTCGGTGGCGACGAGGATGCGGGCGCGACCGCTCTTGAAGGCGTCGAGCGCGCGCACACGCGCGTTTTGCGCCTTGTTGCCATGCAGCGCCTCGACGGATTCTCCCGCCTGCGAAAGATACCGGCAGACCTTGTCCGCGCCGTGTTTAGTTCTGGTAAAGACCAGGACGCGATCCATGGCGGGATCTTTGAGCAATTGGGTGAGGAGTGTCCGCTTCTGCTGAGCCGGGACGAAATAGACGCCCTGCTCGATGCGATCGACGGCAATCGTCTCCGGCGTGACTTCGACCCGAGCGGGATTGTGTAAGATGTCGCCCGCGAGCTTGGCGATATCGCGGGGCATCGTTGCTGAGAAAAGCAGCGTTTGTCGCTCTTTCGGACACTTGGCAACGATCTTCCGCACATCGCGGATGAATCCCATGTCAAGCATGCGGTCGGCCTCGTCGAGCACAAGAATCTCGACCTTGTCCAGCCGCACGTGGTTCTGGTTGAGAAGGTCGATCAGGCGTCCCGGCGTCGCGATCAAGATATCGACGCCTTCGCGGAGCGCCTTCACCTGTAGGCCTTGGCCGACGCCGCCGAAAATCACGGCGGTGCGGATCGACAGCGCCCGACCGTAGGCGCGGGCGCGCTCATCGATCTGGCGCGCCAGTTCCCGGGTAGGGGCGAGAATCAGGGCACGAGGGCTGCGCGGCACGCGCGCGGGCCTCGTGGCAGCGAGCCGGTGCAACAGTGGCAGCGCGAAGGCTGCCGTCTTACCCGTGCCGGTCTGGGCAATGCCCAAGAGATCGCGACCCTCGATGAGGAGGGGGATGGCTTCCGCCTGGATCGGCGTCGGCTTGGTGTAGTTTTCGCTTTTCAACGCACGCTGTAAGGGCTCGGCCAGGCCGAGTCCGTCAAAAGAAGTCATAGTCAATTGGAATATCCTTATGCGCCAAGGGCCCGCTCAATCATAGAGCAGGGGTTTTCGGCGTTTGGCCCGGCGTCCCACGCGCTAACTGGGGCCAGATGAAAATCGGGAATTGTCTCGGGATGAAACGCCGCAAGTTTGAGGGCGGCGGCTTCGCGCGATCGCGAGCAACTAATGTAACTGGAACATGGAGGTTGAAAGAGGCCCTGTCAAGTCATAGCGGCCAAGTTAAGCGTGCTTTCGCCGGTAAGGATATTTCGGATTCTCGTAAAGCCGCCTGATGCCGAACCCGTCGAACCGCTCTTCATTGACCTCAAGGGTGGTGGCGACCAGCAGTTCTTTCGGGAGTTGTTCGATGGCGTATTGGATGGCTTTCGCAGCACTGGTAAAGCGAACATAGCGGATTGGC
>Ga0315297_10003483_pt1 | contig 10119 bp, 10 predicted proteins | sample YL17G15_0_MG_FD_203628 | JGI IMG/M metagenome (GOLD analysis project Ga0315297, IMG submission 203628) | Sediment microbial communities from Yellowstone Lake, YNP, Wyoming, USA - YL17G15_0 | ecosystem: Environmental > Aquatic > Freshwater > Lake > Sediment | place: USA: Wyoming | collected...
GATGGCCAGGTAGATGAACTTGTAGTCCGGCGGCGATACCAGGTCGTGCAGAGGCCGCGGTATGCCCGTCAGGCCGCGGGTGCCGTTTACCAGCCCCTCTTCTTCGATGGCGATGCGCCGAAAGACCTCCGCCACGCCGATGGTGGCGATGGCCAGGTAGTCCTCCCGCAGGCGCAAGGCGGGGATGGCGATCAGGAAGGCCACGATCCCCGATACCACGGCCGCAGCCAGCGCCCCCAGAATGAAACCGGTCAGCCCCTCCAGGTTCAGCGGCCCCAGGCCCTCGGCCAGGCCCAACCCCCCCACATACTTCACGAACTCGCTGCTGGAGGGCTCCTTGGTCACGAGGGCGCTGGTGTAGGCGCCGACCATGAAAAAGGCAACGATGCCGAAGTTGAAGATGCCGGTGTAGCCCCACTGCACATTCAGTCCCAGGGCGAAGATGGCGAAGATAGCCACGGTGGTGAGAAATACCGTGAGGAACGAGATGAACCCATTCAGGCTCTCAGAGTCGTTGGCGGTGATGCCAACGATGCCCGTTGTGATGGCCAATACGGCCAGGAGCGCGACGAGCCTCCCCCTCTCCATCAGGTCTTCCCAAACAGGCCGCGCGGCCGCACCAGCAGGACGAGGATGAGGATTCCGAAAGCCACCGCCGGCTTGTATCCCGGGACTCCGAAGGGCGGAAAGGGCAGGTCGATGCCGACGAACACCTCCTGCGAGATGCCCACGATCATTGCTCCCACCAGAGCGCCCTGGGGGCTGCCCAGCCCACCAAGGATGGCGCCGGCGAATAGAGGCAGGAGTAGGGTGAAGCCCAACTCCGGCTTCAGATTGGATTGGATGCCCAGCAGGATGCCGGCCACCGCCGCCAGCGCCCCGCCGATCATCCACGTCCACATCACCACCTGCTCGGTGTCGATGCCGGTCACGCGGGCCAGCTCAGCGTTGTCGGACATAGCACGCATGGCCTTCCCCATCTTGGTACGGAAGAGCAACAGGTAGACCGTGGCCATCAGCAGCACGGCGGTGGCGACGATGAATATCTGGTCCGGCTTGAGCATGATGTCGAAGGGGAGCTCACTGGCCGGATGGATACCGGACACATATAGCTGCTGATCGGGGCCCCACCACAGCAGCATGATCGCCCGCAACATGATGGCCACCCCCAGCGAGGCGATCGCTAGCACCACGGTACCGCTACCCCGCTGGCGCAGCGGCCGGTACACCACCCGGTCGATGGCGACGGAGCCGGCGGCCAGCACGGCCATGGACAGTAAGATGGCGAAGATCATCCCCCAGCCGAAGGATAGGGGCCCGATGCTGCCGCCCCCAGCCAGGGCGGCGAGGGCAATGTAAGCCCCGAACATCATCATGTCGCCGTGGGCGAAGTGGCCAAACTTGAGGATGCCGAAGATGAGGGTGATGCCCAGGGATCCCAAGGCGATGATGCTGCCGACGATGATGCCGGTCACCAGGTATTGGCGGGCGTCGATGACGCCCACCACCAGCAAGAGTCCGATGAGCAGCCAGAGACCAACAGTTCCTGCCTTATCGGCTAGCCCGCCGTACTCGCGGCGGGCCCAACCGACCAGTGCTGCTGCTCGCGTCAGGGATCGAACCATGCGCGGTCCTCAGTCACCCAGGTAGAGCCTGCCCACTTCCTCGCTCTCCAGCAGGCTTTCGCCGCTACCCTCCAGACGGTTCTGCCCCATGGCCAGAACGTATCCGCGGTGGGATAGCTTCAACGACTGTCTGGCGTTTTGCTCCACCATCACGATTGACACTCCGGAGCGGTTTATGTCCTGGATCTTGGCGAAGACCAACTGCACCATGTTGGGAGCGAGGCTGGCCGAGGGCTCATCAAGTAGGAGAACGCGAGGCTCCAGCATTAGGGCGCGGCCAAGGGCCAGCATCTGCCGCTGCCCTCCCGATAGCTTGCCCGCCCGGGTGTGGCGTCGCTCCACCACGTCGGGAAAGAGAGCCAAGACTTCTTCGATCTTTGCGCGGTAGTTGTCGCGGCGAATGAAGGCTCCCATCTCCAGGTTCTCCTGGACGGTGAGCGAAGGGAAGACGTTGTCGGACTGAGGCACGTAGGACATCCCTTTACGCACCAAGGCCTGGGGAGAGTGGCCGGTCACATTCTCGCCGTCGAAGAAGATCGAGCCGCGCTTGCAGGGAAGCAGGCCGAAGACGGTCTTGAGAAGAGTGGACTTGCCTGCCCCATTGGGCCCGATGATGGTGACAATCTCTCCTTCCTCCACCTTGATGGAGACGCCATGCAGGATCTCCACCTCCCCGTAGCCTGACACCACGTCGCGGGCCTCCAGCACGGTCACCGATATTGCCCTCCTAGATACGCCTCCAGGACGCGTTCGTCGGCCTTGATCTCTTCCGGCAAGCCTTCGGCGATCTTCTCACCCTCGCTCAGGACGATGACCGGGTTGCACAGCCTGGTCACCAAGTCCATGTCGTGCTCGATGATGAAGAAGGTGATCCCCTTCTCGTAGCACAGCTCCTCGATGGAGGCCACCAGGCGTTTCATGAGGGTAGGGTTGACTCCTGCCCCCGGCTCGTCCAGGAGGACGAGCTGCGGGTCGCACATGAGGGTGCGGGCCAGCTCCAGGAGCTTCTTTTGCCCCGAGGACAGGTTTCCGGCGGACTCGTTGCGCAGGTGCCACAGGTTGACGAACTCCAGCACCGCCAGCGCCTTCTCCTGGATCGCCCGCTCCTGTTTCCGCACCAGGAAGGGCAAGAACCAGGGGCCCCAGAGGTTCTCGCCCAACTGATCCCCAGGCACCAGCATCAGGTTCTCCAGGACGGTCATCCACTTGAGTTCCCGTGGCACCTGAAATGTGCGGACGATTCCCTTCCTAAATACCCTGTGCGGGGGAAGGGCGTCAATCCGCTCTCCCTTGAAGAAGACCCTGCCGGCGGTAGGCTTGAGGAAGCCGGTGACTACGTTGAAGAGGGTGGTCTTGCCGGCGCCGTTGGGCCCGATAAGGCCGGTGATTGTGCCCTCCGATACCTGAAGAGAGCAGCCGTTGAGGGCTTTCAACCCGTCGAAGCTCTTGACTAGTTCTCGTATCTCCAGCAGAAGCGCCACGGTAGTGCTCCCGACTACGCAAGCATTGTCAGAGGGAGTACACTCCTTCGATACGCCCAGTATAGCGAACTTGCCCTTACAGCGCTATCGGGTTCGCCAGCCTGGGGCGATGAGGGGCACCCAGGGGCGTCTTTCCTCGCCAATGAGCGCTATGCTATGATCATTCTGTGCTGGGGGGAGCTAGGCGTTGATTTTTGCCTATCAAGACCTTCTGCAAACTAACCCGCGGGCCTTTCTTGTCCTCGTTGGCGCGGTGGTCACCGCCTTGCTGGTAGGCATTACCGTCCACGAGTTCAGCCACGCCCTTGCTGCCACCCGTCTCGGCGACCCGACGCCCCGCTATCGCGGTCGGCTGTCTCTGAACCCCCTGGCTCACCTCGATCCCGTGGGAACCATGCTTCTGTTCATAGCCGGATTCGGCTGGGGGAAGCCGGTGGAGGTCAACCCGCGCCTGATGCGCGGCGACCCCAAGACGAACATGGCCCTGACGGCAGCCGCCGGCCCTCTCTCGAACCTGGTGGTGGCCGCACTAGCCGGACTGGCCATCAAACTGGATGTCGTCCCCTGGCGATCGCCCTTCAACGTGCCCAACCTCACCTACTGGAGCGCCGATGACTATCTTGGCCTCTACCTCAGCTCTATCGTTCTCTTTGGCATTATCCTGGCCGTATTCAACCTCACGCCTCTCTGGCCCCTGGACGGCTTCTCTGTGGCCGTTGGCATCCTGCCCCGCGACCTGTCGCGGGAGCTGGAGCGGCTGCGTCTCTGGGGACCTGGGCTCCTTCTACTGTTCCTCTTTGGCATACCCATCTTCACAGGCTGGAATCCCTTCTTCGACCTGCTGCGGCCGGTCGTGAATGGGGTGGCCAGCTTGTTGACGGGCGTTGGTGATCCCAATGTCTTCGGCTAGGGCAGCCTACCGCATACGCCAGTTATTCGCCTCTCTGGGGGCTGGCCTGAGCCGGCAAGAGCGGCAGATTGTTGCTGCTCGTCTCAGCCAGGAGCAGCAGCGCCTGTTCTACGCCATGACGGCCCGAGACCAGCGCCACTGCCTGGACGTCTTCCATGCCCTGGCGAGGGCAGGCTGCCAGGACGAGGAGGTGCTGCTGGCTGCCCTTTTGCACGACGTAGGCAAGGGGCCTGTGCGCTTGTGGCATCGGGTGGCCTACGTCCTTCTGAGAGCGATATGGCCTCGCCTGCTGGCTCGCCTGGCCCGGCCCGAGGGTCAGGGCTGGCGATGGGCCATGGCCTCCTTGGAGAACCATGCCGCCCGCGGTGCTGCCCTGGCGGAGGCCGCCGGTACGCCAGCGCCGGTGGTGGAGCTTATTCGCCATCACCAGAGGGCCGACGCCAGCGACGGCCGCCTGGCCCTCCTGAGGGCGGTCGACGATTCCTGCTAGCCAGCCTTAGGGGAGAGCTCTGTGGAACGCATAACGATCATCGGCTTGGGCCTCATCGGTGGCTCCCTGGGTCTGGCGCTGAAGGGGGCCAAGCTCACGGGCATCGAGATCGTGGGCTATGACAAGGACACGCCGACTGCTGGCGAGGCCCGGCGGCTGCGGGTCGTCGACAAGTCGGAGCCCAGCCTGCAAAGGGCGGTGCGCGATGCCAGCCTGGTGATTATCGCTACGCCCATCATGACCGTCCGTGGCGTGATGGAGGAGATAGCAGGTGAGCTGCGGGAGAACTGCGTCGTCACCGACACCGCCAGCACCAAGGCCATCGTCATGGAGTGGGCCAGCCAGCTTCTGCCCGCCACGGTCAGCTTTGTGGGAGGCCACCCCATGGCTGGCAAGGAGACAGCCGGTGTCCAGAATGCCGAGGCCAAGCTGTTCGCTGGCAAGCCCTACTGCATCATCCCTGCCCCCGATGCCAGCGAGGGGGCGGTACGGGTGGTCACCGGCATCGTTCAACTCATCGACGCCCGCCCCCTGTTCATCGGCGCCGAGGAGCATGACCGCTACGTAGCGGCGGTGAGCCATCTCCCTCTCGTCCTGTCCAGCGCTCTGTTCACCCTGGTGCGCAGCAGCCCCGCCTGGCCGGAGCTGGCGGGTCTGGCCAGCAGCGGCTTTCGCGATGCTACCCGCCTGGCCTCCACCGATGCCGAGCTCAGCCACGACATCTGCCTGACCAACAGGGAGAGCGTCCTTCACTGGCTGGACCGCGTGGTGGAGGAGCTGGGACGCTACCGAGGGCTGCTCCAGCAGGGGCAGGAGGAGGAGCTGTTCAAGACCTTCGCCAGGGCCCAGCTAGATCGCGATACGTACGTCGCCGCTGGGCCGCCCGTCCGCGAGCCGGTAGCGGCGGAGGAGCTGCTCAGCAGCGGCGAGCAGCTAGCCGCGCTGCTGATGGGCCAACGCTTGATGCGGCGGGTGAAGGACATTGGCAAGCTGCTGGAGGAGAGGCAAGAACGCGGGCACCGCCAGGGCGTGGAGGGCCGTGACCAGCCATGAGGAAGACGATTCGCTCACTGAGGAGGCTTCGGGGAAGCATCGAGCCGCCAGGCGACAAGTCCATCTCGCACCGGGCGCTCATCCTCAACGCCATCGCTCGCGGCGAGGCAGTGGTGGAGAACTTCCAGGGCGGCGCCGACTGCCTGGCCACCCTGCGTTGCCTGAGAGCCCTGGGCGTGAAGATCGACTGGGATGGCCAAGGGACCATGCGCATTCACGGCGGCGGCCGGTTTGGCCTGAGGGAGAGCGGCGATGTGCTCAACGCCGGCAACTCGGCCACCACCATGCGTCTGCTGGCCGGCCTTCTGGCTGGCCAACCGTTCTTCTCGGTGCTGACCGGCGATGCCTCCCTGCGCTCGCGCCCGATGGAGCGAGTGGTGGAGCCCCTACGGGCCATGGGGACACATATCCGCGGGCGGGCGGGAGGCACTCACCCTCCCCTGGTTATCGAGGGTGGCCCTCTCAGGGGCATCCGGTATCGCCTGCCGGTGGCCAGCGCCCAGGTGAAGTCGGCCCTCAGCCTGGCCGCCCTCTACGGGGAGGGCGAGACGGTCCTGACGGAGCCGGCGCCCTCGCGCGACCACACCGAGCGGATGCTGCGGGCCATGGGGGTCGAAGTCCTGGGCGGAGAGGGTGGTGTCCTGCGGATACCGCCCCCGCAGCGGGAGCTGACGCCCCTCAGCCTGCGGGTGCCGGGAGATATCAGCGCTGCCGCCCTCTGGATGGTGGCCGCTGCGGCTCACCCCGACGCCGAGATCAGGCTCACCGGCGTGGGCGTAAACCCCACTCGCAGCGGCATCCTTGATGCCCTGGCTAGCATGGGGGCCAGCATCACTCTGGAAGAGGAGCGCATGTGGGGCTGTGAGCCGGTGGCCGACATCGTGGTTCGCTCCTCGTCGCTGCGGGGAACGGTCATCGAGGGGCCGCTCATCCCCCGCCTGATCGATGAGATCCCGGTGCTGGCGGTGGCCGCCTCCCTGGCTCAGGGGGAAACGGTCATTCGCCAGGCGCGCGAGCTGCGGGTGAAGGAATCGGACCGGATTCGTACCACCGTCCTGGAGCTGCGGCGGCTGGGGGCGAGTATCGAAGAGCTGTCGGATGGCATGGTTATCCAGGGCGTGGGCCGCCTGAGGGGCGGGGTGTGCGCTAGCCACGGCGACCATCGCCTGGCCATGACTATGGCCGTGGCCGGTCTCCTGGCCCAGGGAGAGACAGTGGTGCGGGGTGCTGAGGCGGCATCTGTCTCCTATCCCGGTTTCTGGCATCATTTGGAGCAGCTTTCCTCACATCACTAGAGGGAGAGCAATGCCAGGGATTGGGGAGAGGGAAGGGAGCAAGCCATGACGATAGAGCTACTGGCTGTTGGCTTCAGGAACTTCATAGCCCTCAATCGGGTGATCGCTATTGTGTCCGCGGGGTCGGCACCTATCCAGCGTCTGGTCCGCGAAGGTAAGAAAAAGGGGACAGTCATCGACATAACCAGCGGGCGCCGCACTAAAGCGGCCATCTTCATGGACAATGGTCGGATCATTCTGGCCGCCATAACCCCCGAGACCATTAGCGGGCGGGTGGCGGCCGTCGGTCAGGAGGGTGTTCATGCCAGGGCCGGCCGGGAAGAGGAAGGCTAGGGGGCCGCGCCTGCCGGGGGGCAGGGCTGCCGCCGACGCACCTTCGCGCCATCCCCTGCTGGTGGTGATCTCCGGCCCCTCTGGCGTGGGGAAGGATTCCGTCCTGGCTCGTCTGAAGGTCAGGGGAGGCGGCTATCACTTCGCGGTCACTGCCACTACTCGCTCCCCGCGGCCCGGCGAGGTGGACGGACGCAGCTACCACTTCCTGACGCGCCAGCGATTCGAGGAGATGGCAGCGGCGGGCGGGCTGATGGAGAACGCTGTCGTCTACGCTGAGCGCTACGGCGTGCCCAAGGCGGAAGTAAGGGAGGCCCTGGCCCGCGGCCAGGACGTCGTCATGCGGACGGACATCCAGGGGGTAGCCACCATCAAGGGAGCTGTGCCCCAGGCGGTCACGATCTTCCTGGCGCCCGCCTCCGTCGCTGAGCTGGAGGAGCGGCTGCGACTGCGGGGGGCTGACTCGGAGGAACAGCTCCGCTTGCGCCTGGCCACGGCCCGCCGAGAGATGGACGCCGCCTGCCACTTCGACCACGTGGTGGTGAACGCCGAGGGCAGGCTGGAGGAGGCGGTGGCCCAGGTGGAGCGCATCATCGCCGCCGAGAGGGAACGACCCGAGCGGGGGCCCGTGCACATACCCTGACGGGCCACCGATACCTGCTGTTGGAGCGGGCGCGAAAAGCGCTTGACAGAACCCAGGCAAAGTGCTATTGTTCTGCCAAACTTCATATCGCAGTGGCTGCGAACAGGGCTAGTAGGCCGCAAAGCGGGGCTGAGAGAGCTGGGGCAAGGTGGGAGCCCGGCGTCAGCGCAGCGGCTGAATGGGCCTGGGAGCCGTCAACCGAACGCTCCGACTGGTTGGGGTCAGTAGGCTTGGCCGCAGGGGCAGCGTTATCAGAGCCCAGGGTATCGTCCGTCGATGTAGAGGGCGGACCGTACCTGAACTGAGATTCCCCGACTGGTCGGGGAAAGAAGGGTGGCACCGCGAGTGGAAGGCCCCTCGCCCCTTAGGGCGAGGGGCCTTTGTCGTTCGCCAGAACCTATGGCAAAGGAGGTATTCCATGCAGACCAAGTTTATCCTGACCGAGAGCGATATCCCCCGGCAGTGGTACAACATCCTGCCCGACCTACCCTGGCCGCCGCCGCCGCCCATACACCCGGCCACGCACGAGCCCGTCGGGCCGGAGGCGCTGGCTCCCATCTTTCCCATGGCCCTCATCCAGCAGGAGGTGAGCACGGAGCGCTACATCGACATCCCGGAGGAGGTGCTGGACGTCTACCGGCTGTGGCGGCCCAGCCCCCTGCAGCGGGCTCATCGGCTGGAGCGGGCCCTCGATACCCCCGCTCACATCTACTACAAGTGGGAGGGTGTGAGCCCCGCTGGCTCCCATAAGCCGAACACGGCGGTGGCCCAGGCCTACTACAACAAGCAGGAGGGGGTGCGTTGCCTCACCACCGAGACGGGGGCCGGCCAGTGGGGTAGTGCCCTGGCTATGGGCTGCGCCTTCTTCGGGCTGGAGCTGAAGGTGTACATGGTGAAGGTGAGCTACGAGCAGAAGCCCTACCGTCGCATTCTGATTGAGACCTGGGGCGCTAAGGTTGTGCCCAGCCCTAGCCGCGACACGCAGGCCGGCCGGAACGTGCTGGCGCAGGACCCGGATTCGCCGGGGGCTCTGGGCGTGGCCATCAGCGAGGCGGTGGAGGATGCTGTCGGCCGCGATGACACCAAGTACTCGCTGGGCAGCGTTCTCAACCACGTCCTCCTCCACCAGACGGTGGTGGGCCAGGAGGCGATGAAGCAGATGGAGATGGCGGGCGAGTACCCCGACGTGATCATCGGCTGCGTCGGCGGCGGCTCCAACTACGCCGGCCTGGCCCTACCTTTCATGAAGGACAAGCTGGCCGGCCGCAGCAAGACCCGCTTCATCGCTGTGGAGCCCGAGTCGTGTCCGAGCATCACCCGCGGCGAGTACGCCTACGACTTCGGCGACATCGCCGAGCATACGCCTCTGCTGAAGATGCACACCCTGGGCCACACCTTCATCCCGCCTGGGATCCACGCCGGCGGTCTGCGCTATCACGGCATGGCGCCGATCATCAGCCAGCTCTGCCACGAGGGGGTGATGGAAGCCAAGGCCTATCATCAGACCAAGGCTTTCGCTGCCGCCATCCAGTTCGCCCGGACCGAAGGCATCGTCTCGGCGCCCGAGACCTCCCACGCCATCCGCTGTGCCATCGACGAGGCCCTGGCAGCCCGCGAGGCCGGCGAGAAGCGGGTGATCCTGTTCAACCACAGCGGCCACGGCCTGCTGGACCTGGCGGCCTACGAGGCCTTCCTGGCGGGCAAGCTGGAGGACTACGCCTACCCGGCCGAGAAAGTGCGAGAGGCCATGACTCACGTGCCCAAGGTGTAGGTGGAGGGCAAACCAGCAAAACCAAGGAAACCAGCAAACCAGAGCAAACCAAAGCACTAGCTACAACTTGTGACAGGTTTGTTGGTTCGCTGGTTCGTTATGAGGCTATGTACTATCCAAGCCTAGCTGAGGTCAAGAAGCTGGCTGGCCAGGCAAACCTGGCGCCCATCTATCGCGAGGTGACGGGCGACCTGGAGACGCCGGTGTCGGCCTACCTGAAGGTGGCCAAGGGCGATCACTCCTTCCTGCTGGAGAGCGTGGAGGGAGGCGAGCGCCTGGCCCGTTACAGCTTCATCGGCACGGAGCCCTATCGGGTGCTTCGCCTGGGGCCGTATGCCGACCTCCGCCAGGGCTCCGATCCCCTGCGGGCCATCGAGGAGGAGCTGGGGCGCTTCCGCCTGGCGCCGGTGGAGGGCCTGCCCCGGTTCACTGGCGGCGCCGTCGGCTATCTGGCCTACGAGGCGATACGCCACTTCGAGCCGCGGGTGCTCATAGGGGCGAACGAGGTGCTGAACCTGCCG
>Ga0315297_10003484_pt1 | contig 10119 bp, 8 predicted proteins | sample YL17G15_0_MG_FD_203628 | JGI IMG/M metagenome (GOLD analysis project Ga0315297, IMG submission 203628) | Sediment microbial communities from Yellowstone Lake, YNP, Wyoming, USA - YL17G15_0 | ecosystem: Environmental > Aquatic > Freshwater > Lake > Sediment | place: USA: Wyoming | collected...
CAATCCTTGCAAGTGAAGGACGAACCGTCAGTCTTATGCTGGTGGGCGGAAAGTGAATACCCGAATGAATTATGCTGGAAGTCGATATTCACCAGATCAGTCAGTGGGGAGTTGGGACCTCGATGATCCGGGTGACAATCACGACAGGTCAGGTTGGGGTCGCTTTGCTGCAACTGCCCATGCAAGGGTGACGAGGTGGAAAATTGGATTGATACGTCGGCGTGACAGACCACACACCTGTCAGCCATGGTGGAGGTGTTCCAGAATGGAGCATGGCACAAACTGCACTGACCTGAAATTTCTGCATGGGATCTGACGTTGCCTATGGGTGTTCCAGATTGAGCATTTAGCGCCCCTGGACTGAATAATATCCCACCCTTCGCAATCGCCAATCCTGTGACAATGACGCCGGTAAGCAGTGCAGCCAACAATCCGAAAGATGTCACACACCCTTGGGGAGGATTTTTCATCACCAACCTGCGTCAAAAAAGTGCATGATCCAGGTCCTTTCCGGAATGGATATTAGCTGCCAATATCATCATCTGCCGCTGGCGAGTAAATCCAACCAGATCCGGACTTGAAGATCTTCTAGAAACATGGGAAATATGTTCGGGTACTTCAGAGGGGTTCCACCACATTGCGTTCCATTATACGGTGGAATCAGAAAAGGAATTAACGTCCATTAATCAAAGTGGGATAATTTTAGATACCGGTGTGGTCCTGGAATTAATTACCGGGATTATTGCTTTTATGGCATTTAAGACAAGTGTAAGTGGAATAGCTGACAGGGTGGCAATCAACGCAAGTAGCCTGCCGATGGGTGGCACAATTACCATCACACCCGTTGGAATGAGTGAAATTGGCCGACCAATTGCTGGTGCTGTGACATTGGGCGCAATTGGTGCCAAAACCTGAGTGGGTTGATGGAGCAGTATGACATGAACCACAAGAAGGTGATAATCCGCTGTAGTTTCCACCTGCATGGCATTGGGTGCAAGCCAAACCTGAATGTGCACCAGTCAGCGGGAACCCCGAGGTAGAGTGGTTAAAGGATGCCGGTTTCCAGCCGCTGGTTGAATGACAAGAACCACAGTTCGTACCGAACTGACCACCGTGAGCATCGTTTGAGGCATGGCAGGCATAGCAATTGGTCGGAGTGCCTTTGTAGACACCGTTAATATGGCAACTTGAACAAGATACATTGACATGCTGACCAGTCAATTGGAATGAGGAAAGATTGTGGTTGAAAGAGGCTGGTTTCCAGCCGCTGGTTGAATGGCAGGATCCGCAAGATGTACCATACTGTCCTCCATGAGCATCGTTTGAGGCATGGCAGGCATAACAATTGGTCGGAGTGCCTTTGTAGAGGCCGTTAACATGGCAGCTTGAACAGGATACGTTGACGTGCTGACCAGTCAATTGGAATGAGGAAAGATTATGGTTGAAAGAAGCAGGTTTCCAGCCACTGGTTGAATGGCAGGATCCGCAAGATGTACCATACTGCCCTCCATGAGCATCGTTTGAGGCATGGCAGGCATAACAATTGGTCGGAGTGCTTTTGTATACGCCGTTAATATGGCAGCTTGAACAAGATACATTGACATGCTGACCAGTCAATTGGAATGAGGAGAGGTTATGGTTGAAGGAAGCAGGTTTCCAGCCGCTGGTTGAATGGCAGGAAACACAACCAGTTCCAAACTGACCGGCATGAGGGTCCTGGGGTGCATGACAGGAATAGCAATCGATGGGTGTTCCCTTAAATACGCCATTAATATGGCAACTAGCACAAGCCACGTTCACATGTTTTCCCGTCAGTTTGAAGGTTGAGAGATTGTGGTCGAAAGTGGCAGGTTTCCAGGCGTTGGTCGAATGGCAGGAAACACATCCTGTTCCAAACTGTCCATTGTGAGCGTCTTTGGTGGCATGACAGGAATAGCAGTCAGCAGGTGTGCCTTTAAATAAGCCATTAATATGACAGTTAACACACGCGACGGTAATATGTTGACCGGTCAATTTGAAGCTGGATAAATTGTGATTATATGTGGATGGTTTCCAGCTGTTTGTGGAGTGACAGGAACCGCAATCGGTGCCAAGACTGCCCAGGTGGGTATCCTTCAATTGATGGCAGGAATAGCAATCCGTGGGCGTGCCTTTGAGGACATTATTTGCATGGCAAACATCACACTGGACCACGGGGTGTTTCCCTGTCAATTTGAAGATAGATAAACCATGATCATATATCGCGGGTTTCCATGCTGAAGGATCATGGCAACCACTGCAGTCAAATCCTTCACTCCCCTTGTGGATATCTTTAAGAGTGTGGCAGGAATAACAATCGGTGAGTGTGCCCTGTAGAATATGATGGACATGGCAATTGCCGCAGGCAGTGCTTGCATGTTGACCGATTAATTTGAACGAAGACAGGGAATGATCATATTTTGCTGGAGTCCATCCTTCGGGAGTGTGGCAGGAGCCGCAATCCGTTCCAATGCGACCCTGGTGGATATCATGGTTGGAATGACATGAATTGCAGTCCTGGGAAGTTGCCTTGAGGTCAGCAAGTGACCGGGTATTCACGTGACATTGAGCACACGAAGCCTGGGTATGTTTCCCTGTTAATGGGAAAGCAACTCTTGCATGATCGAAATTGTGTCCGTATGTCTCCGCCCCGTCATGACAGGAAAGACAGTCAACCCCGAAATCCAGAACGTGGGTTTGGGTGAAGGCACCAGCCATTTGAAAATGGCAGGTGGTACATATATTTACATCGAACCCTAAATAGATCCTGGCATGACAATCATCGCAGGTGAAGGACGAACCATCGGTCTTCACCTGGTGACTGCTAATGGAGAAGCCAAATGAACCATGGATGAAGGTGGCATTACTTAAATCCAATAACGGCGCGTCCGGACCCCGATGGTCTGGATGGCAATTACGGCAGCTTAGGCTGGAATTGTCTTTAAGCAGTACCCCATGGAGTGTGGTTGGGTCCTGCCACTGGGCAGCGACATCCGTGTGGCAAACAACACACCTGTCAGCCATGCTGGATGTGCTCCAGAAAGGTGCGTGGCAAACACTGCATTGACCACCGATCTCTGCATGCGAGGAAACACCGCCCAAGGGTGCGCCTGTCCGGGCGTTGAGCGCATCCGGGCTGAACAGCATGCCACCCTTTACAAAACTGAATCCACCCACAAGAAGGGATACGATTACTGCGGCAATGATGCTGGAGGTGGTGAGAAATCCCAGTTGGGTATTTTTCATCATCACCCTACTTTAGCAAAGTAGCGTAATACAGGGCAGCACCGATATGAATGAAAGCAGCCGTGAAAAGTGCCATCCCGATCGGGATGTGGATAATATGCCAGATGGCAAATAATCGTCGGGCGCGGGATAATGCTGCCGCCTGGACCTGTCCAGAGACTGTTTCCATCTCGACACCGTCCAGGGTACGTGGAATTTGGGTATAGATATAACGCCCTACAAACCCGCTGGCGACGATTATTATTGTTAATAGGGTAGTGGCACCGGCGAGACCATTAAATTTCCAGGAGGTATGGAGCAATACCATGTACGGACCCACAAGACCGGTAAAAATGTGGAACTGGAGCCAGGACGCCATACTCCCCCAATTCGCAACCCGACTGCGCTTGCGGATGGAATAAAGTGTTTCGGTCAGCAGCATGAGAATGAATCCCAAGATACCCAGCAGGTGACCAAACAATGCTCCGGCAGGGGGGATGGTACGCGTCAAAAAAACAACGACCGCGTAGACAGCACTGATCAGGAGGGCTGCAAGGAAAGCCAACCACAATCCCCGGTTACCGCTATATTGTGTGGTGTATCGTGCCACCAATGACCTCCGCTTGATTTAATCCTTTTCTGCCGTGCGACCAAAAATCCATCACAATTTGACCTATAGGTGCCCCGGGTTGAAGGAGCGGCCGGATGGGAGAAATATCCATTTTCGAAGAAATCAATTCCTGCAAAGGCAATGAAAGTTTTTGTTCCCCCATCACCAGGGCACCAAGAATTGTCTTCTCTCCTATCATCAAACGAACATGGTTAAGGTCAGAACTGCTTTCCAGGGAAATCGTGTTCGGTAGTTCTTTCCAAGTCTCACTTGAGCCGCGTGCTACAGATACCAGGTCAACGTCCGTACCGCTTCCGACCGAGCCGATAATAGTGGTCATCACTCCAGCCAGTCGGAGCACATTGACAGCCACCTTCCGAATATAGGTGTTCCTTTCACCAGTCATATTCGCAGCAGCAACCTTGCCTTTTTCACGAGCAGGACCCCATAAAGTGTCAATAATGGACTGCCCGCTTACCGGATCGTAAACCTGGGAAACATCTCCAGCGGCAAAGACATCCCGGCTGCTGGTTTGAAGAGTTTCATCTGTCAGGATGCCGCGGTCGGTCTCGAGACCAGCAGTCCTGGCCAGATCCATACGTGGCTTTACCCCCACCCCCACCGCCACGATCTCGCATTTGAGGATCTCCCCATTTTTTGTGCGAATGCCAACCACTTTACCGTTTTTTCCCAAGATTTCCGCCGCCTCCGTTTGATAGTGCAGAATTACTCCGTCTTCGGCAAGGCGATGCTCCATGAGACGGGATTCTTTCCGATCCAGCACGTTTGGCCAATAACGATCTCCACGCAGGAAATAATGCACCTTTAAACCCCGTGATAGCAATCCCTCCACCATTTCGACAGCGATAATGCCCCCGCCGACAACGACGGCGGTCATGGCTTTACGCGCCAACGCGAGGATATGACGCGTATCTTCAAAATCATCCATTTTGACCACACCAGCCAAGGTCGCCCCCGGAATGGTTAGTGGGACAGCAGTTGAACCGGTTGCCAGCAGGAGGCGGTCATAAGTTAATTTTCCCAGCGACCCCATCTCCAATTGGTGTTTACCAGGATCCAGATGGGTGGCTACTCCGTGGATGTACTTAATATTAAGCGGTTTCCAATCGGTTTTTATGAATATGGTAAGTTGTTTTTCTGGGATTTCGCCATTCAGGTAGTAGGCAATTCCCGGGCGCGAGTAAAATCCGTGCGGATCGTCTCCAACCAGAGTGATTTCTGCGGATTTTTCCAAGTTCCTTATAGTTTGAACAGCCGCAACACCGGTCACTCCCGTACCGACGATTACATGACGGGTCATTCCGCCCCCTTTGAAAACAGATCCGTCCTTTCAAAGCGCAACACCCCACGCGGACAGCGACGCACGCATTCTCCGCATGTCAGGCATTGGGAAACTTCGATATTTTCACCCAACCAGGCATGCCGGCGTACGTCAATTCCTATTGGGCAACTAAATGAACAAATGCCACACTGAACACACCGTTCACTTTCGGGAACGACGTGCCCGGAAACCAGGACTTCTCTACGCCGTGATTCGTGGCTCAAAGACAATTGAATACCCATAAGTTGGCTATATTACCCTAATATATTTAGATGAACAATGAATATAGTTATCAAATTTGAAAGGATATGAAAACCGGGTCCCCATCGAGACCCGGCATCTTTGGAAATGATGCGATCACTCGATCGGTACGACGTTGGATGCCTGAAGTCCTTTTGGCCCTTGTTCGATTGAGAATTCAACCTTCTGATTTTCCTCCAGGCGCTTATAACCTTCCATCTGGAGGGCTGAGAAGTGCACGAACACATCCTCACCATCCTCGCGACCGATGAAACCAAACCCCTTGGTAGCATTAAACCACTTTACAGTTCCAATATGACGTTCTTCTGACATTTATCCTTCTCCTGCAAAGAATTGATCGGCTCCTGTCTGGACATATTAGGCGAGACGGGGACACAATGGGCGAAAGCTTATCATGCCGGTTTGATGATGTCAAGAGTTAAATGAACAATAGGAAAGGCAATGTATATACCTAGCATTTTTCCCCTCTTTTTAATCCACTTTGAAACCGCTACTTTCTCTCTACTGTCAGCGCGGAGGAAGTGTTTCCCCCTTCCATTTGCATGTACTTGACTGTGATTGTATCTTCCATCAACCTTTTCAACCGCCGTCTTTCGAGCCCCACCGGATTAAGCGGATTGAAAGCGATCGGTTTTCCGACCACGAGGTATCCCGAGCCATGGATGGTGACAGGAAAGAATTCGAGACGTTCTCCCTTCTCGGCGTAATACCGCTCTCCGAGGCGAACAAAACTGTGTTGGAATGGCTGCATCTTAGTAAATGGATCTTTGTAAAGACGATAATCTTCCGGGAACACCAATAGGAATTTTCCTTCGCTCAACAGGCTCATACTCATATCCAAAGTCTCTTGCATGCGTTCATAATCATGGACATAGACGGGAATACATCCGAGGGAATAAAACAGGGGAACACTGATCTTGCAGATCGCACGGGATAACCAAACGCTTGCCGGGGGTTTAATATGCAATTGTCGTTCAACGAAATCAGCCTGGAGCCATAGAGGTGCCAGCTGTTCATCCATCATGTCCGCGATCACCCAGTGATGAACCCGAACAGGAATAGAACAGGCTGCTGCGATTGGCCCCGTGGCATCAAGATGGTTACAAATGAAAACAGCCGGTCCATGGCGGGGGAGGTTTTCTTCCCCGATCAATTTTCCACCCCATAAAAATAAATCCACCATTCCCACGATTAATTGATACATTCCATCATTCATGTTTCACCACCTGGATGATCAATCGCGGTTTTTAAGCGGGTTTCGAAAAATGCAAAGGAAAGCCTTTTCCTTACCGGTTAAGGCAACCTACCAGAGTGCCAATCCCAATGCATCATGCGACACCTTTCTGAATAATTATAACCCTTTCATCCTGGATAGTAACCGGAACTGAAACGTAAAGAAAATGATATTCAAGCTAGTTTATTAAATGTGAGGGAGCAAATTGGCGATTAAGATATATCATCGAATATTTCGCATTGTGGAGGGTTTATTCCACTTTAATAAGTAGAACCTGTTTTAAATTGTCAGCAAACGCGGTCGATACTGCAGGGCTTCCGCCAGGTGCGATGAGACAATGGATTCGCTTCCGGCAAGGTCAGCGATCGTACGGGCTAATTTCAGGACCCTATGATACCCGCGTGCTGACAATTGCAGTTGATTCATGGCTGTTTGCATTAATACCTGTCCGATCTCATCAAGTGTGCAGAACTTGCGGACATCAGCGGGACGCATGTCGGCATTATTCCTGGTATGGGAATTTTTTGCGATGCCAAACCTGACCCTTTGAATTTCGCGCGCGGCTTCGACCCGGTCCCGAATCGTTCCAGATGCCTCCCCCAGCCGCTTCTCAGCCAATTTCTCATATTCTATCCGGGGTACCTCCACGTGGATGTCAATTCGATCCAACAAAGGTCCCGAAATTCTCTTCTGGTATTTAGTCACAACCATGGAGGAGCAAGTGCAGGGTTTAACAGGATCCCCGTAATACCCGCACGGGCATGGATTCATTGCGCCAACCAGTTGGAAACTGGCTGGAAAAGTCAAGGAGCCTTGTGCGCGGCTGATGGTTACGAACTTGTCTTCAAGAGGTTGACGCAGCACTTCCAGCACGCGCATTCCGAACTCTGGCAGTTCATCCAAAAAAAGGACCCCATGATGGGCAAGAGAGATTTCCCCCGGATGCGGCCAATTGCCGCCACCCACCAAGCCGGCATGGCTGATGGTATGGTGGGGGGCGCGGAAGGGACGATTGCGCAGCAATGGAGTTTCGGGTGGGAGTTGGTCGGCAACGGAATAGATGCGGGTGACATCCAATGCCTCATCGATGGACATTTTTGGCAGGATGCCCGGCAGCGCCCGTGCCAGGAGGGTCTTTCCTGCCCCCGGAGGTCCGATCATAATTACATTATGTCCGCCGGCTGCTGCCACTTCGAGGGCGCGCTTAACATGCTCCTGGCCTTTTACTTCACCAAAATCGGTTGACGGTGAAAGGGGGGTATCTTCAACTTCTTTACGGGTATACGGCAGGATAGGCTTGCGTCCCGCCAGATGGTTATAGAGAACTGCCAAGGAGGATACAGGGATGACTTCCAAACCGGGGATGAGAGCAGCTTCAGCAGCATCAGACTCTGGGACCACGATGCGCTTGAATCCAGCATTCCGGGCGGTTGCAGCCATAGGCAGTACGCCGCGCGCGTGGCGAACTGCGCCGTCCAATGATAATTCACCCACAACCATTGTTTCTTCCGTGATCTCTGGCGGCAACATGCCCGTGTAAACCAGTACCCCAAGAGCGATGGGCAGGTCATAAGCCGGACCCTCTTTGCGAACCGAAGCTGGGGCAAGGTTGACCACCAACCGTTTTCGTGGGAAAGGGACTCCTGCATTCCGCACCGCCGCCTGCACCCTTTCGCGGCTTTCCTGGATGGCTGTGTCTGGCAGACCAACAATGGTCATACCGGGGAATCCGGAGGTGTAGTCCACCTCAACCTCGACCACCACCCCATCCAACCCGATCACAGCACAGGTATAGACACGTGCAAGCATGGCTAGAGTATAGATAACAATGGGGGTAAAGTCAACCGACGGGAACAAGTCAAATTGGGATCATTTCGCATGGTTGACCGATTATCGGAGTTGTCCTAAACGGGACAATAAAAATCGATTCTGATGTCTGGACGAATGAAATCTTGGGAAAGTGATATGGGAGTTTTACTCACTAATTCCAGGCAATCCGCCGGCTGTTTTCGCGGCTCTGACTGCCCTGACGATTGCCAGCGACATTGCCTCAGCAGCATAAGTGCCCACGATGCTCACATCGGCTTTCTTTTGACCAGTAGCGAGGGCGAATATCGTGTCACCGTCCAACATGGTATGGGCTGGGCGAATTGAACGAGCAAGACCATCCTGCGCCATTTGGGCTATTTTGGCAGCCTGTGCCTTAATAAACCTGGCATTGGTAGCCACCACCCCGATTACCGTATTTCCGTTGGTGGCGAGGGATAAAATGGTCCGACCGGTCAGCGTTTGCATAACTTTCTGCGTATCGGCGAATTTCCCTGCACCACCCACCACCAAAGGACCAAATTTGGCAGGGCGTGCGCCTGCAATGATCTGACCTGTCAAATGATCCAACACATCTCCGAAGGCATTGACCGCGACAATTGCACCGACCCACACCCCACCGGCTAATTTAATGCTTGCCGTGCCAAGACCAGATTTCATCGCCCCGGCGTTACCGAATATTTTTCCAATTGTTGCTCCCGTCCCGGCACCTGCGTTGCCTTCAGCAACAGGACCAGATGTGGCGGAGGAGACAGCCGCATAACCCATTTCAGGATCCGGGTGCCGGGATGGATTTCCAATCCCAAGGTCAAAAAGGATGGCTGCCGGGACAATTGGAACACGGACGCTGCCCACCCCGTATCCAATATTGTTCTCCGCCAGGTATTTCATCACGCCTGAGGCGGCGTCCAGCCCAAACGCCGATCCACCTGCCAGCACTATTGCATGGACTTTGTTAACCAGATTGATTGGGTTTAGCAGATCGGTTTCGCGTGTACCAGGGGCACTGCCGCGTACATCCACGCCTCCGACCGCTCCCTTGCGGCAGAGGATGACAGTGCAGCCAGTAAGTGCGTCTTCATCCTGGGCCTGGCCCACTTCAATTCCCGGGACGTCAGTAATGGCATTATATGGTTTCACAGGATTATTTAATGGTGTGGATCAAATCAAGGAATTCATCCCATTCCTCTTTAAAAAAATGCAGGGTGACATTATTTAATTCAAGATGATACGTGGTCTCACCATCAGGTTCATCGGCTTTCCAGGCCAAATAGCTTTCGGTCTCAGCCAGGGTTTCAGTTGTAGGTTCAGAGTCGGTCTTGGGCATTTGTTTTCTCCTTTATGGGTTGTTAAACTAATTACTCAGAATATATAGACGTATCCTTGCAGTTATTAATTATTATTGGTGTTTTTCAGCTTGGGGGATACTTTTTTTGGATGCTCCATTTCCTTGCCCTGGCGCTTTCGCCACCAATGGCGTATTTTCCGGAACCATTTTGGGACATGGGGTGGGGGGAGTTTATCTTCTTCAGGAGGCCATGGATCATTATCCAATAATTTTCGCATTGTGTACCGACCTAAAAGCTGTATGGTCGCCAGCAA
>Ga0315297_10003485_pt1 | contig 10118 bp, 6 predicted proteins | sample YL17G15_0_MG_FD_203628 | JGI IMG/M metagenome (GOLD analysis project Ga0315297, IMG submission 203628) | Sediment microbial communities from Yellowstone Lake, YNP, Wyoming, USA - YL17G15_0 | ecosystem: Environmental > Aquatic > Freshwater > Lake > Sediment | place: USA: Wyoming | collected...
TCGGCCCGCGGTCGCGAATCAGCCCGCGAATCTGCTCTTCGAGATGGGGATCGCCGGCCTCGGGAAACAGCGCCTGCTCCAGCGCCTCGCCGTCGCGCAACGAACGGAGAAAGCGGCGGGCCTCGTCGGCGCGGTCGGGCGGGAGGGACACGGCGTCAGTCGGTCTTGGTGATGACGGTGAGGCCGCCCATGTAGGGGACGAGCACGTCGGGCACGCGAACCGTGCCATCGGCCTGCTGGTAGTTCTCGAGGACGGCGGCCAGGGTGCGGCCGACAGCGAGGCCCGAGCCGTTCAGGGTGTGGACGAATTCGGGCTTGGCGCCCTGGCTGCGGCGAAAGCGGATGCTGGCCCGGCGGGCCTGGTAGTCGAGGCAGTTGGAGCAGGAGCTTAGCTCGATCCACTCGTCCAGGCCGGGGAACCAGGCCATCGGATCGAAAGTCTTCGCCGCCGCCTGACCCAGGTCGCCGGTGCAGAGGAGCGCGAGCTGGTAGGGCAGGCCGAGGCGGCGATACAGCTCCTCGGCGTCGCTGACCAGCTTTTCGAGTTCTTCGGCGGAGTCCTCCGGGCGGACAAACTTGAACATCTCCACCTTGTCGAACTGGTACTGGCGGGTGAGGCCGCGGGACTCCTTGCCGGCGGAGAATTTCTCGTGGCGGAAACAGGGGGTGTAGGCGGTGTAGCAGAGCGGCAGCCGATCACCGTCGAGAACCTCGTCGCGGTGGAGGTTGACCAGTTGGGCTTCGGAGGTCGGGCTGAGGTAGAGATCGGCCTCCCGCAGCTTGAACTGGTCGGCCTCGAATTTCGGCAGATGCCCGCTGGCGATGAGCGATTCGCGCTTCACCGGGATCGGCGGAAAGATTTCGACATAGCCCTGCTCCCGGGTGTGCACGTCGAGCATCCAGTCGATCAAGGCCCGCCGCAGCCGCGCCCCGGAGCCGCGCAGAACCTCGAAGCGGGCGCCGGCGATCTTGGTGGCGCGGGCGAAATCGAGAATGCCCAGGTCGACGCCGATCTCCCAGTGCGGCCGGGGCGGGAAATCGAACTTGGGCGGCTCGCCCCACGTGCGGACGATGACGTTGTCGGCCTCGGTGCGGCCGTCCGGCACGCTGGGATCGGGGAGGTTCGGCAGCTCCAGCAGCCGCGCCTCCAGCTCGGCCTCGGTCTCCTTGAGTACGACCTCCAGTTCCTTGATGCGGTCGCCGACGGCGCGCATCTCGGCGACGGCGTCGGCCGCGTCCTCGCCCGCTCGCTTGCGCCGGGCGATGTCCTCGGAGACGGCGTTGCGACGGGCGCGCAAAGTTTCCGTCTCCACCAGCAGCTCGCGGCGCCGCGCGTCTGCCTGCAAGAGCGGATCGAGGCTGACCTCGCCGCCGCGGCGGGCGAGAGCGGCGGCGATGCGCTGGGGCTCGGCGCGAATCTGGCGCAGGTCGAGCATCAGGCGACTCCCAGGTCCTGGCGGGTGAAGATGGCGTCAAGCGCGATGCCGCGGGCGGCGAGATTCTCCCGGCCGCCCTCCTGGCGATCCACCAGCGCGATCACCTTCACGACGCTGGCCCCCGCTTCCTCGACCACGCGGTCCATCGCTTTGAGGGCGGAGCCGGCGGTGGTGATCACGTCCTCGACGATCACCACCCGGGCGCCGTCCGGCAGCGGCCCTTCGATGCTCCGCCGGGTGCCGTGGGCCTTGGGCTCTTTGCGCACGATGAAGCCGATCAAGGGACGCCCGCGCAAATGGCTCAGCGCCACCACCGCGCCGACGATGGGATCGGCGCCCAGGGTGAGCCCGCCGATCGCCTCTGCCTCCGGCGGCACGCGGTCGAGGATGAGCTCGGCGAATAGGTACATTCCCTCGGGCGAGAGGCTGATCTGCTTGCCATCAATGTAGAACGACGACCGCTGGCCCGACGCCAGCGTGAACTCGCCCTCGGTCCGCAACGCCCGCTCGATCACCAACTCGCGCAGACGCTCGCGGTAGGCGGCGAGGGTCTCGGGATCGAGGGGCGCAAGCCGCGGAAAGGACATCCAACTCTCCTTCGAACACAGTCCGTAGGGCAGGACCTCGCGTTCTGCCTTGAGGGGGAGGAGGCAAGCGGCTAGGCCTGCGTTGCAGGCCGCCGCCCCGGCCCGCCGCAGGCGGGCCTAGGGGCTCCTGCCCAACGAGGCAGAAGACGCCGGCCGAGTATATCGGAAGCCCTTGGGGCAGTCAAGCCGCGCCCGCGGCACGACACGACTGACGCCGAGCCGTCAAAAGTGCTCGATGACGCTGATGACGAAGGCGATATAGAAGAGCAGGCCGATGCAGAGCACCCAGGGGCTGAGGTGGGCGCGGTCGTTATGGTCGCCGTCGCGGCTGCGGGCGGCGAGGAGCACGAAGATGGCGGAGAACACCGCGATGCCGACGGAGATGAGGCCGGCGTGCCCGTGCTGGATGTGGGTGAAGCGCCACTGGGTGAAGGCGATGCCGACGGTGACGGGGATAGAGCTCTGGAAGACCATGGCCCCGGTCATATTGCCCAGGGCAAGCGTATCCTTGCTCTGGCCCATCCAGATAACGCTGTTGAACTTCTCCGGCAGCTCGGTGGCAAAGGGAGCGATGAGAAGAGCAACGAGCATCTCGGGGGCGCCGAGGCTGCGGGAGACCTCCCGGACCGCGTCCACGAAGACGTAGGCTCCGACAAGAATGCCGCCGAGGGCGATGATGACCTGGGCGACGACCGCGGTCAGCTCCGGGGTCGTGTGGAGGGTGTGATGGTGGCGGCGGGAATGGAAGGCGGCCCGGCTCTCGCCCGGCTCCCGCCGGAAGAACAGCCGGGACCAGAGCATATGAAGGCTGAGCGGTTCCCCCTCGGTCTCCAGGGTCGCTTTTTCCGTCAGGTTGACGTAGAGATAGCGGCCGTAGCCGGCGAGCAAGCACCCGCAGACGACGAGGCCGATCCAGTGGGGGGCGAAACTGACGCCGATAGCGGGGAGATAGAAGGCGAGGAAATGGGAGAGGTCTCGCGTGAGCACGCGGCGATTGATGACGACGACGGAGCCGGTGCGGCGGCGGCGGCGGAAGGCGAGGGCGGCCGCCCCGGTGATGAAAAACCCGAGCGTGGAGAGCATGAAGGGGGCGCCGAGGAGGGCGCCGATGCCGATCTCGCTGCCGTGCTGGCCGCCGACGAATAGGATGGCGACGATCGGGATGAGCGTCTCCGGCATGGCCGTGCCGACGGCCGCCAGGACGCTGCCCACCGCCCCTTCCCCCAGCTCGAGATGGCGGCCGAGCCATTCCACGCCATTGGTGAAGAACCTGGCCGCGGCGAGTATGGCGATCAGACTGACCAGAAGAGTGGCCACTTCGGACATGGTAAATCCGGTTGGCACTGGATGACGACCTCAGCGTCGGGCGCGATCTCCGCCGTTCGCGGCGCCATCGGCGGCGCGCCTCCGAGAATATACCCCGCCGCAGGCCCGACCGCCTGCCGCGACTCCGCGCGGCGGCGCTTCCTCGTTTTACGGTGAGCGAAGTCGAACCGTTCGACCGGGGATTAGCAGTTCGCCGCGCGGGTCCGCGGACCGCGAGGCAGGAAGACAAGAGCGACAAGAGCGGCTAGAGAGAGCAGCATGGCGCTGCCGATGAACGGGTAGCGGTGGCTTAGGTCCCAGAGGTGTCCGCCCATGACGGGGCCGAGCAGGGCGCCGGCGGCTTGGGCCGTGGTGAGGGCACCCATGGTGCGGCCGCGCTGATCCGTCGGGGACTGATCCGCGACCAGGGCTAGCCAAGCGGGGCCGCCCACGGTGTAGGCCAGCAGGACGACGCTCGCCAGCAGCATGAGCGACGGCAGGGTGTGAACAAACGGGATGACCCACAGGCCGGCCGCGGTGACCCCGAGGGCGCATTGAACGGCGCGGGCGCGGTCGCAGCGCTCGACCACGTGACCGATGGGAATGGACAGCACGGCGATGATCCCCGCCGGGACCAGGAAGATGAGACCGAGGACTTGCCGGCGGACAATGTGCAGGTCCTGGTTGGCGTACAGCACGAGGAGCTGGGCCAGCATCATCACGGCCATCATTTGGGTGATGGTGATGAACAGTATGATTGGCATGAGCGACCGCTCTGAAGGCTTGCCTGAGGCACCTGAAGGTCGGGACTCGGAGGGCGAATCCGGGCTAACGGCGAGGCTTCCGGCCGGCCGCCCGGACCCGAGGGGGGGGTCGGAGGCAGCCCGGTCCGGCGTCAGCGTGAGCGGCAAATCCGGGACGGGCGCGGCAGCGGCCGCCCCCGAGACGCCGTCGCGCTCCTGGCGGCCCAACCCGGCGGGAAGGCCGAAATAGGCCCAGCCGATGGCGACGGCGAGCAGCGCGCTGGCGAGCAAGAACGGAGACCGGTTCCAGCCGGTGATGGCGATAGCCGCCCCGGCGAGGGCGGGCCCGAGGGCCACCGAGCCCACGTACACGGTGTTGAGCACGCTCATGGCCACGACGCGGGACTCCGCCTCGGCCACATCCACCACGCTGGCGAACACGGAGGGCCAGAGCGAAGCCGACCCCACCCCATCCATCGCCCGCAGGGGGAATAGGACCGGGAAGAACCGTCCCGGCAGGAAGGCCATGACGATGGGCGAGCCGAAGGCCAGCAGGGGCCCGGCGATGATGAAGGGGCGGCGCCCGGCGCGGTCGGACCAGCGGCCGAAAGGAACCTTCAACAGCAGCTCGGCGGCGAGGAAGGTGGAGGTCACCCATCCGAGGACGGCGGCGCGAAGGTGCAGATCGGTGACGACGAGCAGGGGGATGGCGTAGTTGTTCAGGATGGCGTAGACCATCTCGCCGCAGGCGGCGATGACGGCCAGCGGCACCAGCAGCGGGCAGCGCCGGAAGATACCCAGGTAGGCGTGGGAGATCCGCTCGAGCATGATCCGCGGGTCGCTAGCCCTTCATGACGCCGAGAGGACGCAGACGAACGACGCGGCGCGAGATTCCCGCGGCCTCACACGTCTGGACCACCTGATCGATGTCCTTGTAGGCGGCTGGCATTTCCTCCGCCAGCAGGCCGCGGCTGGCGGCCTGCACGTAGATGCCCTGTTCGGCCAGCTCCTGCGCGATATCGCGGCCCTTGGCCGAACGGATGGCGGCGCTGCGGCTCATCATGCGGCCGGCGCCGTGGCAGGTCGAACCGAAAGTCTCCGTCATCGCCCGGGGATCGGCCACCAGCAGATACGACGCCGTGCCCATATCCCCTGGAACGATGACCGGCTGACCGACCTTCGCGTAGATCGGAGGCAGGTCGGGGTGGCCGGCGGGAAAGGCGCGGGTGGCGCCTTTGCGATGGACGCACAGGCGCTGGCGCCGGCCCTCCACCTCATGTTCCTCCAGCTTGGCGATATTGTGGGCCACGTCGTAGACCAGGTGCAGGCCGAGGCGCTCCGGAGGAGCGTCGAGGACGCGGCCGAAGGCCTCCCGGATCCAGTGGGTGATGCACTGGCGGTTGGCCCAGGCATAGTTGGCGGCGCAGGACATGGCGGCAAAATATCCTTCGCCCTCCGGAGAGGTGACCGGCGCGCAGGCGAGCTGGCGGTCCGGCAGCTCGATCTTGTACTTCGACACCGCCTTCGCCATCACTTCGAGGGAGTCATCGCAGACCTGGTAGCCGAGGCCGCGGGACCCGGTATGAACCATGACGGTGACCTGTCCGACGGCTTCAATGCCGAAAACGCGGGCGGCCGCGGCGTCGAAAATCCGCTCCACCATCTGGACCTCGAGGAAATGGTTGCCCGCTCCCAGGGTGCCGAGCTGCGGCCGGCCGCGCTCGAGGGCCCGTTCGGACAGCGCCTCCGGATCCGCCTGCTCCAGCCGCCCGCCGCTCTCGGTGCGCTCCAGGTCCTCGTTCCAACCCAGCCCGCGCTCGACCGCCCAGCGCGCCCCCTGGCGGAGCGCCTGCTCCAGCTCCTTCCGGTTGAGGCGGAGCTGGCCCTTCGCCCCGACGCCGGAGGGAACGTCGCGGAAGAGCTGATGAACCAGGTCCTGAATGCGAGGAGCGACCTCCTCGCGGGTCAGGTTGGTGAGGAGCAACCGCACGCCGCAGTTGATGTCATAGCCCACCCCGCCCGGCGAGATCACGCCATCCTCGACGCGCGTGGCGGCCACGCCGCCGATGGGGAAGCCGTAGCCATAATGGATGTCGGGCATGGCCAGGGAGGCGCCGACGACGCCGGGCAAGCAGGCGACATTGGCCACCTGCTCCGGCGATTGATCGGACCGGATGTCCTCCAGCATCTCCGGCGCGGCGAAGATGACCCCGTCGACGCGCATTCCCGGCTTGTGCGTGCGGGGAATGCGCCATTTGTGGGAGCCGATCGGCTCCAGGGAGCCGGTCCAGGCGTGGCCGTCCGTCATGGGGCGTCCGTTTCTGCTGTCGCCGCCCGCCATACTTCTGGTGGGCGGCGATGACAGCGCTCCGGCCGAGCCCCGGGGGGCTAGCGTGGGGCTTTCGACGAAGCGATGGCACAACACTCCTGCGCCGGAAGGCAGAATAACCCAAAGCGCAGGCACAGTCAAGCTTCACCCCGGCCGAGTGCGATTCGACGAGGAGGAACCGCCGCCGCGACGAACTGGCTCCGCGGAGTGTGCCGCGTGGAGGCGACGCGAGATCCATGACGCCGGGCCTGGACCGCGGACGTCCCCGGACGGCCGCGAGCGGCCTCCCGGGGAGGCGTGAAAAGGCGGTGGAGCAGATAGGTGGATATACAAGCAAGCACTTACTATCGAAGCGAAAATTTCTTCTTGCGCGGTCCGCTGTTTTGTGTTATAGTGCCGCCGACTGAGAGGGTATCCGCTGGCGTGGGGAGGAGGGTATCGCCGAATAGCGGGGGAATATCCACAGTTGTTGATTTGCCTGTGGATAACTCCGGCGGCTTCAATACAGACTTCTTCGGACGAGACGATCCCCACCACTCATCGCCGCCCCCACCGTCACCGTCCGGGCCGATCCAACAAATACAGCCATTATCTAGCATTTTTGTCGCAGCCTCGCCGCCGGCCTCTGCTGTTCACAGCTTTTCCCCCGTCCCCCAAACCGGGCCCCCTCACCGGCTTCCGTCGGGGTTGCCTCCGCCCGGCCTGAGCGCGGATTTACGGCCGACCCGGCCGGGCGAAGTCAGCCGGCGAAAGTCGTCTACTGGTGTCGAACCAACCCGCCTCTGGCGGGCCAGGTTCGGTTGGGTTGCCTGCCGCGCGCGGGGTGAGCCGCGAGGGGGAGGCCGTCCGGTTTAGCTGCGGGCGGCGAAGAGCCCTCTGGGCCCGTGAGCTGGTGACTGTTGTTAGGCCTTTCGGGGAGGCCCCCGCCAGAGGCGGGCGGCCTGGCCCGAGGAGAGTCGAGGAGCGACGTGGCGACACCGAGTGACCGCCTCCTTCGCTCATCTCCCCTCGCGCGGGTTGGTCCCGCCCGCCGGTTCGTGGTCGCGGTGCGTCCGTTCGCCTAGGGTTCGGCTAGGCTTATCATAGAAGGGGGTTGTGGATGGAAAAAGCTGTCCAGCTTGCGACCGACGTCTGGCAGAAGGTCCTCCTCGATCTCGAATCCCGGAGCCCCCGATCTGCGGTCCGCGGCTGGCTGAAGAACGCTGCCCCTCTCGGCTTCGACGACGACATCTTCGTCCTCGGGGTGCCGAGCGAGTTCGCCCGGGATTGGCTGGAGAAGCGCGCTTCCCGGACGCTGCGCACCTCCCTCCAGGAGGTCACCCAACGGCCGGTAGAGATAAAGTTCGTCCTCTCCCAGATGCCCCTGGGCCTCGAGTTGACGGAAGCGACGCCCCCGCCCGCGGCTTCCCCCAACCGGCCGCGGCACAGCTCCCGGTTCAACCCCAAGTACACCTTCGAGAATTTTGTCGTTGGCAAGTCGAACCAGTTCGCCCAGGCGGCCGCCCAGGCCGTGGCCAAATCGCCGGGCCGGTCCTACAACCCGCTCTTCCTCTACGGCGGCGCCGGCCTGGGCAAGACCCACCTCATGCAAGCGATCGGCCATTACATCGTCGGCCGGCAGAAGGACGTGCGAGTCGAGTACGTCTCCGGCGACGCCTTCACCTATGACGTCGTCTCCTCCATCCGGGAGGATCGCTTCGGCGCTTTCCGCTCCAAGTACCGGGCGGTGGACGTCTGGCTGGTGGACGACATCCAGTTCATCGCCGCCAAGGAACGCACCGAGTCGGAATTCTTCCAGACCTTCAACGCCCTGCACGAGGCCGGCCGCCAGGTCGTCATCAGCTCTGACCACCCGCCCAAGGACCTGAAGATACTGGACCCGCGGCTCCGCTCCCGCTTCGAGTGGGGACTGCTCGCCGACATCAAGCCGCCGGACCTGGAGACTCGCATCGCCATCCTGGAGAAGAAAGCGGAGATGGAGGCGGCCGCGGTACCGACGGAGGTGATCCGCTACATCGCCGAAGTGGTCCAGTCCAACATCCGCGTCCTGGAGGGCGCCCTGATCAGCCTGCTCGCCGCCGCCTCCTTCACCGGCTCGCCCCTCTCCCTGGCGCTGGCCGCCGAGCAGCTCAAGCATCATTCGGTAAGCGGCCGGCTGCACTTTATCACCGTCCACGAGATTCAGGAGGTCGTCGCCACGCACTTCCGCTGCTCCCTCGAAGACATGAACGGTCCCCGCCGCACCCGCGACCTGGTCCTCGCCCGCCAAGTCGCCATGTATCTCGCCCGCGAGCTGATCCACTGCTCCTTCCCCGAGATCGGACGCGAGTTCGGCGACAAGGACCATTCCACCGTCATCCACTCCTGTCAGAAGATACGCGGCCAGCTCGACTCGGACAGCCGGCTTCGCACCGTCGTCACCGAACTGCGCCACCAACTCGAAACGCGCACCTGATTTCCCCGCGCCCCGGAAGCGTCGTTTCGTCGTCCGCCTCGCGGCGCGGAAGATAGCGCTTTTCGCGGCCTCTCTTCCTATCGCGGTCGTCCGCACCGACATAGCGCTTGGTATGGTGTAGAAGGCGCTGTCGTTGGGGGTGGGAAACCTTGGGGGAACGGTTGAAAAGAGGCGAGGCCGAGGAGCCCGGGGGAGGAAGGTTGACAGTCGCGCCGACTTATCCCTCGCCCGCCGCCAGTTGGGGGCTGGTCGGGAGGGGCTTTTCCCCCTCTCCACACCCCTTATTATTATCATCTCTTTTTATATAGTAACCTCCGGAGGACGGCAGGATTCTCCCCAGCGCGACGGAATATGAAAGCCGATTCCTCGCCCCCGACTCCGCGCGGGGACTGTCCGAAGCGGACGGAGGAGGGCGAACCGAGGCCCGCCACACCTAGGGCGGGTCACGCGAGTTCGTCCGGGTAGCCCGAGGCTACGAAAAAGGAGGTCGTCAGTGAAGCTGGCCTGCAATCGCCGCCTGCTCTACGAAGGTCTACAAGTCGTCTCCCGGGCCATCTCCGGGCGCAGCACCCTACCGGTGCTGAGCAACGTCTTGCTGGACGCCAAGAACGACGTGCTTCGGCTGGTCAGCACCGACCTGGAGATCGGCCTCGAGTGCAAGCTTCACCTGGAGGTGGACGAACCGGGCGCCCTCACCGTCCCCGCGCGTCTGCTCGGGGAAATCGTGGGCGGCCTGCCGGAGGCGACCATCGAGGTGAGCAGCGACGGCGGCAATGTCCTGTCGCTGCGCTGCGGCAACTCGCACTACAGCATGCGCGGTCTGACCGCCGACGAGTTCCCGGTGCTGCCTCGCATCGAGAGCGGAGCCAGCTTCACCCTGCCGCGCGACCGGCTGCGGCAGGTTATTCGACAGACGGTATTAGCCGCGTCGGTGGATGAAACTCGCCAGATATTGACCGGCTGCCTGATCATCTGGGACGGCGCCAGCCTCAAGATGGTAGCGACCGACAGCTACCGTCTCGCCGTCAAGACGGTCTCCCTCGACGGCGAACGGCAGGAGCCGATCACCCGCATCGTCCCCTCCCGCACCCTGCACGAGCTTCAGCGCCTGCTCGGCGACGGCGAGGAAACTATAGAGGTGCTGCTGGCGGAGAACCAGGCCCTCTTCCGCGGCGGGTCGAGCGCCCTGGGCGCCGGCGGCGAAGTGACCCTGGTGTCTCGCCTCATCGAGGGCCAATTCCCCAATTACGAGCGGGTGATTCC
>Ga0315297_10003486_pt1 | contig 10116 bp, 8 predicted proteins | sample YL17G15_0_MG_FD_203628 | JGI IMG/M metagenome (GOLD analysis project Ga0315297, IMG submission 203628) | Sediment microbial communities from Yellowstone Lake, YNP, Wyoming, USA - YL17G15_0 | ecosystem: Environmental > Aquatic > Freshwater > Lake > Sediment | place: USA: Wyoming | collected...
ATCGCCGCGAACCACTGGTCGAACTTCGACCCCTGGCCGCTCGCGCTCGACTTCTTCCCACGTCGCTTCTTTCGTTTCATGGCGAAGTCGGAGCTCTTCTGGTTCCCTCTCGGGGCGATCATCACGGCCGGAGGCGCCTTTCCCGTGCGTCGTGGCGAGCGGGACGATGAGGCCATGGAGAATGCCGTGGCCCTCGCGCGCGAGGGCCACGTTGTCGTGATGTTCCCGGAAGGCACGCGCCGGCGAAAGGGCTTGCGCAAGAAATACGAGGCGCGCTGGCATACGGGCGCCGCGCGCATTGCGCTCGATGCGGGTGTTCCGCTCGTCCCGGCCGGGATCGCGGGGACGAACAGGCTCGCCCGCCTCGGGCCGCTCCGAGTTGCGTACGGCCCTCCCATCCAGCTCGATGACCTCGCGATCCTTCCCGCGGCTGATGCGGCTCAGGTGGCAACGGATCGCCTGCGAGAGGCAATCACCGAGCTGGAGCGCTCGCTTTCGTGACGCCTCTGCTCGTACTGGACGGCGACTCGTTCGCACACCGCGCCTACCACGGCTTGCCCTCCACGATGCGGCGGCGTGACGGTGGTCCGGGAAACGCGCTCATCGGATTCACGAACATGCTGCTGCGTCTGTGGCAGGAGGAGCGTCCGCGAACCGTTCTCGTCGCGTGGGACACCCTCGACGTACCGACGTATCGCCACACGGCGCTCGAGAGCTACCAGTCCGGTCGCGTCTTCGACGCGGAGCTGCTCGAGCAGCTCGATCTCCTCCCATCGCTCGCCGCCTCGGCCGGCTTCGCGTACGCGAAGGAACCGGGCTACGAAGCCGATGACTTCCTTGCCGCCGCTGTTTCCCGCGAGGAAGCGGCTGGTGGAGAGGCCCTCGTCGCGACGTCGGACCGCGACGCTTTCCAGCTCGCGAGCGCGACGACCACAATCCTCCAACCCGTTCGCGGAGCGGCGCCGGCCCGCATCGGCCCGGTCGAGGTTCGCGAGCGTTACGGAGTCGATCCGCCACAGGTTCCCGACTTCATTGCCCTGCGGGGTGATCCGTCCGATCGAATCCCTGGAGCGCGCGGCATCGGGGAGAAGAGAGCCGCGGATTTGCTCAACCAGTTCGCCTCGCTCGAGGCGATGCTCGTGGACGGTCGCTTCGAAGCGGAGGCAGACGCGCTCCGTCTCTATCGGCGGATCGCAACCATGGACCGGGAAGCTCCGCTCCCGCCGCTTCCCGACGTCGTGCCCAGCTGGACGACGGCCGCCGAGTACGCCCGCGAGCTCGGGCTGCCCGGTGTTGCGGGCAGATTCGAGGAGGCGCGCACGTGGACGTGATCAGCCACCCTGCGCTCGCTCACCTGCACGCGCCTGGCCATCACTTCCACCCGGAGAACCCGCATCGGCTCGAAAGGTTGCTCGGCCGCTTCCCAGGATTCCTCCACGGCGGGCAGGCCGGCCGCGCGCAGATCGAGCGCGTTCACGAGGGCGCATACGTCGATGCCGTGGACGCCATCCTCGGCGAGGTGTGGCTCGACGAGGACACGTTTGCGGGCGCAACGACGTGGGAGGCGGCGTGCCTGGCTGCGGGTTGCGCGATTCGCGCTGTCGAAACCGGCGGCTTCGCCCTGATTCGCCCGCCCGGCCATCACGCGCTCGTCTCCTCTGCCATGGGGTTCTGCATCTTCAACAACGTGGCGATCGCGGCACGTCACGCTCAGTTGGAGCTCGGGCTCCCACGAGTTGCGATCGTGGACTTCGACGTTCACCACGGAAACGGGACCGAGGCGCTCTTCCGTGAGGATCCGACCGTGCTCGTGGTCTCTCTGCACCAATGGCCATTTTGGCCGGGAACGGGTGGCCCTGGCTCGAGCGATGAGCACACGCTCAACGTCCCGCTCGCCGCGGGATCCGGCGACGTTGAATACATGAGGGCGTTCGACGAGATCGTGGAGCCGGCAGTCCGCGTGTTCGAGCCGGACGTCGTGCTTGTCTCGGCCGGCTTCGACGCGCATCGAGACGATCCATTGGCGCAGATGGAGGTGAGCGAGAACGGTTTCCGCGAGCTCGGGCGCCGCTGCAGCGCACTCGCGCCGCGAGTAGCGGCGGTGTTAGAGGGTGGCTACAAGCTCGACACGCTTCCCGATCTGGTTGAGGCTGCGCTCGAGGGCCTCGCTGCCGCGACGTCGAGCTAACGGCCCAAGGGAAAGGAATTGCGCTGATCGATCAGCCGCGCGCGACCTCGAGGCGCTCGAGCGCCTCGCGGCGCGAGGAGACGCCGAGCTTCTTCAGGAGGCTCTTGACATGCGATCGGACGGTGTGCTCGGAGATGAAGAGCCGCTGCGCGATCTCGTCGGTGCCGAGATGCTCATCCAGAAGGAGCAGCACCTCCACCTCTCGCGCTGAGAGCGCACGGGTTATTGCCTCGGGGATGCCGTCTAGCCTGCCTCCCTTGCGAACGCGGTCGAGGAGCCGTCGGGCGACACCTCCCGAGAGCGCGGCCTCACCTCGCGCGACTCCGCGAAGAAAGGTCGCGATCTGCTCGGGAGGCTCGGTCTTCAGAAGATAACCGGACGCTCCTGCCCGGATTGCCGCCAGCAGATTCTCTTCCCCGTCCGAGGCCGTCAGCACGACGACCTCACAGGCCGGCGCGCGCTCGCGAATTAGCGGGAGTGCCGTCAGGCCGTCCATCCCGGGCATCGTGAGGTCGAGGAGCACGAGATCGGGCTGGAGCGTCTCAGCCTCCGCGACCGCTCGCTCCCCGTCCTCGGCCAACCCCACGACGTCGAATCCCTGCTGCGCAAGCAGCGCCTTCAGGGCGTCTCGGGTCAGCGGATGGTCGTCGACGATCAGGATGCGCTCGGCCACGTTCCTCTTATCGGCACGACTCACCCTGCCGACAAGAGAACCGTGGATGGCGCTCGGCTCCAGAGCTACCGATCGTGGCTGCTCGGGGAGATCCTGCTCGTGGGTCTTCTCGCCTCCGGAACCGCTCTCTTTGCGGCGAGCGAGTCCTTGCAATCCGCGTACGAGCTTCATGACGCACGGCTCGCGTTCGACACGGCGGTCGCCGTAGTCGCCGCCATGGTCTGCGTTCTCGCATCCGTTCGCTTCCTCGTCGAGGGACGCACTCTCGACCTTCTCCTCGCCGCCGGGTTCTGGAGCATCGCGCTCGGCACGGTCGCATTCAGCCTGGCGCCCGTTCTCGGTGGCGGCGTGCTGACTCCGCAGGCAGCCTGGGCGTTCGTCGGCGCACGACTACTCGGCGCCGGCCTGATCGCGATTGCGCCGTACATCGACGGACGCATGGCGGCGCGTCGGCCCTCCTTACTTGCCGTTGGAGTGGGCGTCGCGCTGGTCCTCACTGGGGCTGCCGCGGGTCTTCGCATGCCGGAATGGAGCACCAGTCCGCTCGGCGTCGACATCGTCGAGGGCTCGTATGTCCAGCTCGCCGCGGCTCTCCTTGCGGCGCTCTGGCTCGTCGCTGTTGTCGGCTTCGGTCTCCGCTATCGCCGTTACGGCCGTGACCTCGACAGCTGGATGTGTCTCGCCGCCACGCTCGCGCTCTTTGCGGACATCCACCTCGTTCTCACGCCCATCGTGTCGAGCGACTACGTCCTCCAGGGCGACTTCCTCCGGGTCATCGCATACGGGATCCTGCTCGTGGGCGTCTGGCGTGCAATCTCCGAGGCCGAGTTCGGCCGTGCCGTGGCCGACGAGCGGGCGCGCGTCGCGCGCGATATCCACGACGGGCTCGCGCAGTATCTCTTCGCGATCTCGACGCAGGTCAGCATGCTCGAGTCGGGAGCTCCGCTGGAGCAGGTCCTTCCGCGGCTCAAGCAGGCTTCCACCTCGGCCCAGCAGGAAGCCCGGTTCGCCGTTCTCGCGCTCTCCTCGGTGGGGGGCTCGGCGAGGTTCGACTCCGCGCTTCGCCGTTACGTGGAGGTGCTCACCGCGGACGGAGAGCTCGACGTCGAGCTCGACGTCGATCCGCAGGTCAGACTCGCGCCCGACGAGCAGATCGAGGTCTTCCGGATTGTCCAGGAAGGACTGGGAAATGCCCGTCGGCATTCCGGTGCAGGACATGTCGAGGTGTCGATCTCGCAGCAGGGTGGGAGGCGCGTCGTGTCGGTCTCGGATGACGGGTCGGGCTTCGACGAGAGGACGACGGCGCCCGGCCTGGGTGTGGCCAACATGAGGCTTCGGGCCGATGCAATCGACGGCCAGCTGAGCCTGAAGACGGCACCGGGGCGTGGCACGGCGATCGAGGTCGTCCTCCGGCCCGCGTAGGTGTCCCGAGCCAGAGTTTTAACTCTGTCTAGATTGCGTACAGTTTTACGGGTAGGATTGGCCCGATGCCAGGGCCGGGTTACATCCGCATCGGCGAGCTGAGCCGCCGTTCGGGCGTCAGCCCCGAGCTGCTTCGAGCGTGGGAGCGACGGTACGGGCTCTTCGAGCCCGATCGCTCGCCCGGAAGGTTCCGTCTGTACTCGGATGCCGACGTCGCGCGCGTCCGAGCCATGAAGGATCATCTCGCCCAGGGTCTTTCCGCTGCCCAAGCTGCGCGTCTCGTGCTCGACGCTCCGCCACGAGAGGCGCGGCGGGCGGACGAAAGGGGGCTTGTTCTCGACGAGCCGCTGCTCGAGTTACGGGATGCGCTGGCGGCGTTCGACGAGGTTGGCGCCCAGGCTGCCCTCGATCGCCTCCTCGCAACACTGAGCCTGGATGCTTTTCTCCTAGGAGTTGTGCTTCCCGTCGTGCGCGAGATCGGCGAGAGCTGGGTGAGAGGAGAGTCCACCATCGGGCAAGAACATTTCGCGACCAGCGTCCTTCGTGGTCGGCTGCTCGCGCTGGGGCGCGGCTGGGGTCGAGGTGGTGGACCTCACGCGCTGCTCGCTGCGCCACCCTCGGAGCAGCACGATCTCGGTCTCATCGTGCTCGGCCTGGCGCTTCGCGACCGCGGGTGGAGAGTCACGTTCCTCGGGGCAGACACCCCGATCGAGACGATTGTCGATACCGCTCAGCGCGTCTCACCCGACGTCATCGTGCTCAGCGCGCTCGTCCCGTCGCGGTTGCGGACGGTACTTCGCGCGATCGCGGAGCTCGCGGGGGAGTGGCGCGTCTACCTTGCAGGGGAGAGCGCCACTGCCGAGCTCGCAGCCGAGGCTGGCGCCCAGTACCTCGCGGACGGCCCGATCGAGGCTGCCGCCGTGCTCGGCGAGGCCGTTCGCGCGCTCCGTTCGAGCTCATGAGCAGCGCGCGCGCTCTCCGCATTTCCCCGAACCGGTAGACCGGCGCCTCCCCGATGCGGGGCGGTCGGCGTCGTCGCAGAGTGAGCTTCGATGAACCAGCGACCCTCGATACTCGACAAGCGAACGTGACCCCGACCCTCATCGCCAGCTTCGGAGGCGTCGTCAATCCTCGGAGCCTGCGGTTCCCCTTTAATCGACTGCCTGCAAGCGACGTGTTGAACTGGAAGACGATTAGCCAGTCTGCAGGGCAAGCCGGCTCGTTGTTCGCGCAGAGCGCCCAGGTTGCGCACATCTGACATCTTCAGGAGGAGAATGACCGTGCCCACCGACCTTGTTGATGTCATCCTTCGCGACGGGACGACCCTGCGCCTGCGTCCACCTTGCCGCGAAGACACCGACGAGCTGCTCGACTTCTTCAGCACGCTTTCGCAACGCAGTTTGTACCTGCGGTTCCACGGGTTCGCCCGACTCGGGCCGGAGCTCGTCGAGCAGCTGCTCGATCCGAACTGGATTGACCGTGGGGCGCTGCTCGGAACGTTTCTCGAGGACGGCCGAGAGCGGGTCGTCGCCGTGGCCAACTACGAGCGATTGCGCGATCCCACGGTTGCGGAGGCGGCATTCGCGGTCGCAGACGCGTATCAGCGGAGGGGGATCGGCACGCGGCTCGTCGAGCAACTCGCTGAGCTGGCCGGCCGCCACGGGATCGAGAGAATCGTTGCCGAAGTGCTCGCGGACAACCGCGACATGCTCGGCGTCTTCGAGGCCATCGGTTTCGAGCTCACGCGCGAGCTCGCGGGTGGCGAGATCGAGATCGAGTTCCCCGTTGCGCTCACTGAGCGATACGAAGAGCGCGTCGACGAGCGAGATCACGTTGCGGTTACGGCATCGCTCAGGCCCTTCTTCGAGCCGCGCAGCGTCGTCGTGATCGGGGCGTCTCGTCGCCGCGGATCGATCGGCGGCGAGCTCTTTCGAAACATCCTCGAAGCTGACTTTGCCGGCGCGGCCTATCCGGTGAACCGCGATGGATCGGCCGTCGCGGGTGTTCGCGGGTATAGGGCGATCGCCGACGTGCCGGACGATGTCGACCTCGCTGTCATCTGTGTCCCCGCGACCGGCGTGCTGGAGGCTGCTCGCGAGGCGCTGGAGAAGGGCGTTCGGGCGCTTGTCGTCATCTCCGCCGGCTTCGCCGAGATAGGACGCGAGGGTGCCGAGCGGCAGGACCAGTTGCTCGCGCTCGTCCGCGCGCACGGCGCGCGTCTCATCGGGCCGAACTGTCTCGGTATCTCCGTCGCTAGCCCGAACTTGAACGCGACGTTTGCGGGTCGTGCGGCTTCGCCGGGAAACATCGGGTTCTCATCGCAGAGTGGAGCGCTCGGGCTGGCCTTGCTCGAGGCTGCAGTGACCCGGGGCCTCGGGCTGTCGGCATTCGTCTCGATCGGCAACAAAGCAGACGTCTCGACCAACGACCTGCTCGAGTGGTGGGAGGACGACCCCGCGACCGAGGCGATCCTTCTCTATGTCGAGTCGTTCGGAAACCCGCGCCGCTTTGGCCGCCTCGCCCGCCGAGTCGCCCGCCGCAAGCCGATCCTCGCGTTGAAGAGCGGAACCTCCGCGAGCGGCCAGCGCGCCGCGAGCTCACATACGGCCGCTCTGGCTGGTTCGGAGGCTGCCGTCAACGCGCTCTTCCACCAAGCTGGCGTTATCCGTGCCGGATCGCTCGAAGAGTTGATCGACACTGTGGGGTTGCTCTCCAGCCAACCCCGGCTTTCGGGTCGATCCGTCGGCATCCTCACGAATGCAGGAGGTCTGGGAATTCTGTGCGCCGACGCCTGCGAAGCGGTTGGGCTGGAGCTGCCGCCGCTCAGCGACGAGACCGTCGCGGCCCTGCGTAGCGTGCTCCCTGCCGAGGCGAGCGTGGCCAACCCGGTCGACATGCTTGGGGGTGCGACAGCGGAAACGTATTCGGCGCTCGTTCCCCATCTCGTTGCCGATCCGCGCGTCGCGGCCGTGATCGTCCTGTTCGTACCTGCGGTCAGCGCAACCGCGGACGAGGTCGCCGAGGCCGTCGAGCGCGCCGCGCGAGCAGCGGGCGCCGACAAGCCGATCCTCGCTGTCATCATGTCGTCCGAGGGAATCCCGAAGGCGCTCCGGGGATCTCCTGACGTCGCTGCGTTCGCCTATCCCGAGTCGGCCGCCCGAGCGCTCGGGCGTGCTGCGGAGCGCGCCGACTGGTTGCGGCAGCCCCACGGTGCTATTCCGGTGATCGAGGGCATCGATCACGAGGGCGCGCATGCAGTGATCGAGCGCTCGCTCGTTGGCGCGCATGATGCGTGGCTCGAACCTGACGACGCGCGCGAGCTTCTGCTGGCTTACGGCGTTCCGCTCGTGAAGGAGCTCGTCGCCGGCTCGGCCGACGAGGCGGCGACGGCCGCGCGGGAGCTCGGCTTCCCGGCCGTGGTGAAGACAGCAGCACCCGGTGCGCACAAGACCGAGACGGGCGGGATCGCTCTGGGCCTCCTGGATGAGGCCGCTGTGCGTGACGCCGTTGACCGCATCGGCTGTCCAGTCATCATCCAGCCAATGATCTCGGGCGGCGCCGAGCTCCTCGCGGGGATCGTTCAAGACCCCATCTTCGGCCCGCTCGTCGCGTTCGGGCCGGGTGGGGTGTATGCGGAGCTCATTGGAGACGCGACGTTCCGCATGGCGCCGCTCACGGACATCGACGCAGAGGAGATGGTGTGCGAAGGGAAAGCAGGCCGGCTCGTCGCAGGATTTCGCGGCTCGCCGGCAGCAAGTGTTTCTGCGCTGACGGATCTCGTTCACCGGCTCGCACGGCTCGGTGAAGATCTCCCGGCAGTAGCCGAGCTCGATCTCAATCCCGTGCTTGCGCTGGAAGACCACTGTGTGGTCGTCGACGCGCGGATCAGGGTTCGGGCTCCGCAGCCCGTCACGCGAACGAAGACCTGGTAGCCGAGGGCTGCGTACTTTCCCGCACGGGAGACGTGGCTTCCTCGAAGCTCTTTGTGGTTCTTCTCCCGATGCTCTGGCACCGCTCTTCGACGAGCCTGCGCGCACCAGTTAATTCAGGCTCACGGGAGGTAGAGCAATGAAGAGCAAGGTCTGGCAGATCGGTGGGTTCATCGCGGGCGGCGTGTTGATCGTCTTTGGTGCAGTCGCGATCTACATGGGCGCCACCGGGCATCAGACCGTCCGGAACGAGCTGAACCGGGAACAAATCGTCGGCTCCGACGACATGACGCCGGCCGCGATCGAGCAGTCTGCACAGCAGGCCGGCCTTTCGGCCTCGACCAGTCTGCCGACCTGCGACGTCGCCGGCAGCACGATCGACACGGGCTCCGAGGCGCGCTGCTTCGCCCAGTACATGCGCATTCATGCGCTCGAGTCGACGGGCGGGCTGACCTACGCGCAGATGGGGCGCTACAAGTTGGCGACCAGTCCCGATGATCCGGCGGGCACGAGCGATGCGGCGGTGGCCGCGAAGAACGCGGAGGGTCAGCCGATCTCGAACGCTGCACGCGACATCTGGATCAACGAGAACGCTCTCGCCACCGCACTGAACGTCTCCTACATGGCGGAGCAGCTCTCGATCTTCGGCATAGTCGTGGGGTTCGCGCTCCTGCTTACGGGCATCGGGCTCGTCATCCTCGCGCTTGCCGTCTTCCGGCAGCGAGCTCCGGAAACAGAACCTGCCGATACGGGGGCAACGACTACGCCAGTCACAGACTGATCCGGGCAAATAGCGGGATGTATCCGGATCTCACAGAGCTCCGACCTCCCGGAGTGCCAGCAGGGGGCGGCGAGAGCCGCCCCCTGCGCTTGCGTAGTTTGCCGTGACGGGAATCGGGTCGATCGCGGAGGCTTCGGTTCGGACCGCACTGCACGATATACCGGTGGCGGCTCAGCCCAAGAGAATCATCGTTGGCTTCGATGGCTCCGACGGAGCCCAGCGGGCACTCGATGCTGCTGCGCAGCTGATCGGGTACGGATCGACGCTCACGGTCGTCTGCGTCTCCGCGGGCGGCGAGTCTGGCGGGCCACGCGCTTTGGCCGAGGCGCACGAGCTCCTACTCGACCGGCTCATAACGGCGACCTACCTCCACCGTGTCGGTGACGCGGCCGTCGAGCTCGTCGCCGTTGCGAGCGAGCTCGACGCCGATCTCGTCGTCGTGGGGCGGCGCGGCGAGGAAGAGCGGGTTGCTCCGGGGTCCGTCAGCGCGGACGTCGTCGGTCGCGCAGCCTGTGACGTCCTCGTGGTCGGCTGAGGATCAGCGCTCGATCAGGCCGTGGTCAAGCGCGTAGCGCACGAGCTCGGCGCGGCTCGAGAGTGCGAGCTTCTGCATGATGTGTGCGCGGTGTGTCTCTGCGGTTCGAACCGAGATGTAGAGGAGTGCGGCGATCTCCTGATTGGTGTGCCCGAGGGCCAGAAGCCGGAGAACCTCGCGCTCCCGTTCGGAGAGCGGATCCGATTCGGCTAGCTTCCGCGCCTCTGTCTCGGCGGCGACAAGCCGTGCTCCCAGGGCGGGATGCACGTACCTCCCGCCCGCGGCGACCGCGCGAACAGCCTCGACGACGTCAGTATCCGCGGCTTCCTTGAGGATGTACCCGCTCGCGCCCGCTTCGAACGCCTCCCGGACGTAGCGCGGGTCGTCTTGCATCGACAGCACGAGAACCCGTGCGTCGGGTGCCGCCTGAAGCAGGGCCGGCATGCCCTCGATGCCGCTCTTGCCGGGCATGACGACGTCCAGAAGCACCACGTCGGGCTTGTGCTCGAGCGCCTCGAATACGGCGCGTTCGGTGTTTGCGGCCTCCGCAACGGTCTTGATGTCCTTCTCTGCGTCGAGGACTCGTCG
>Ga0315297_10003490_pt1 | contig 10111 bp, 9 predicted proteins | sample YL17G15_0_MG_FD_203628 | JGI IMG/M metagenome (GOLD analysis project Ga0315297, IMG submission 203628) | Sediment microbial communities from Yellowstone Lake, YNP, Wyoming, USA - YL17G15_0 | ecosystem: Environmental > Aquatic > Freshwater > Lake > Sediment | place: USA: Wyoming | collected...
TCCTTTCCAGAGGATTTTAATTCTTTATAGAATTTTTTTCGAACCTGATTAAGACTATTTATTACCTCCTCCGACCGAAAGTCGGGGTAACTCCAGGGAAGGGGCTGGAAGCTGCCAGAATGGTAGATTAAAGTGACTTCAGCATACACACCTTTCCTTAAATAGATTCGATGCGCGGCATTTTTTCCGGTCGCCAGGACCAGGCGATTTAAGGTAAGATAACCCGGATCGATGTTTATCCGTCGCTTTCCTTCATACGCCAATTCTTTCTCTAATTGATGAGTGAAGATTTTCACTTCCGATAATTCTTCGGGACTAATCAAACGAATAAAACTAATTAAACGTTTTTCCAACCCCTCCCCCATTTCCTCAGTATAATAACGAGTGTGATTAAACTCAAATTCAGGGCTCTCCCAATCAATCGGTCCAAATTCATCTCTCAATTTATTTTTTAAATGTTCTAGCAACTCCCTTTGCGAGTAAAGCAAGGCAATGATCAACTTTGCCGGCCCGGGTTCTTTAAATTCGCTCATGGGTTCATCCGAACGTTTGGATCGTTAGGATCGTTAATTGCGTTAGGTTCGTTGGAATTATTAATAACATTTGTCTGGATTGTTACTATCTTCCGTAGTCCTAATGGTCATCGGCGCAAAGGAGTATGGGTTTTCTGATTTCTAACCACCTAACCATCCAGCAACCGTCTAACAACCCAATCCTTTCTCCTTTCACCCTTTATCTTCTACCTTCTTCTGCCTTGCTTCCCGGCAAGCCCGGACACAGATCCCGCAGATCCCCACCCCGATTACCTTTCGTTCAAATTCCCGGATTTGGGCAAAACAGGCGGAGCGATTGAATTCAGAGATATCTTTCCCAATTGCGTGAGCCGGGCAGGCGTCCGAACAGGCCCGGCATTCCCCGCATCCATCTGATGTAGTGGGACCCTTCAGGGTCGCTGAATCAAAGGGCAAATCTGTTAAGACTGTCGCCAGCCTGATCCCAGCTCCAAAGCGGGGATGGACAATTAAGTTACATTTTCCCCACCAACCAATCCCGGCTTGAAAAGCAATTTCGCGATGATTGAGATGCGCCCGCTGATCTTCCCGCGAGGTGTATATTGAAGCAGGGATTGGAAGAGACCGATATCCTTCCTTTTCCAGGAATTGGGCGATTCGAAGCGAAGCCCGGTCCAATAGATAATTGGCTTGCTGGTAATGCTGTTTGTAAATAACGGTGGGATGATCGGTTATGGTTTGCAAAACCTGGCGATTTAACGGAAGGGCTAAAGAAATAGCAAAGGGAAGATTTGCCGAAGAATTTGAAATCTCGGGGTCGAAGGATTGTTTTTCTTCATTCAGCCGGGCGAAACCGACAAGAAGATTACCCTCTTTTTCAGCTTCCTCAACAATTAAGCGTGTTATTGAGTCCGTTGAGTTTGTCGAGTTCATTGAGTTCGTTTTGTCTATCTGGTCTGTTGGTCTGTTGGACTGCTGGTCTGACCAAATCTGTTGACAGCAATCATCCCTCCAACTAGGAACCAAACCAGAGTGATAATTTCCGCATCCCCGAAGGTATACTCGGATAGCCCCTCGATATGAAATGCACAGAGCGCCGAAAGGACGCCGGTAATATAGAGAGATTGAAGCGGAGACGCCCGCCGGAGCAGGCGGAATCCTTCCCGGAAGATCTCGATCCAGAGCCAGAGGAAGGCGAGAAACCCCACTACCCCCATGGTGGCGAGGATCTGCAGGGGATTGGAATGAGCATGACCGAGAGTGACCTTCAAACCAGAGGAATCGACCAGGGGCAGAATTTTCTCCGCGGCGTATTTTCGGAACTGGTTTATCCCGGTTCCGGTGAGCGGATGCTCTTGGGCAATTGCAAGCGCCGTCTTCCAGAGGAGTAAACGCTCGTTCAGCGAATTGTCCGGATGCTTAGTGTCGATCTGAGAAATGATAGAGATTCGATAGCGGATATACGGCTGGGTTTTATAGATGATCGCACTTCCGATGACAAGTGCGAGGAGAACCGTAAAAAAGGTTTTTTTCCCCTTGATCGCCCCCAGGAAGATGCTGCCTCCGATCAATCCCAGCCAGACTCCCCTTTGACAGGCAAATACTACTCCCAATAGGGGAAGGACAAAAAGAGGAACATAAAAAAAATCCTTCAGGCGGATACTTTTCGGGATGAGGGTTGGGGCCGAGAACAAGAAAATGACGAGGGTGAGTCCGGAATAGGTCATCGAGGAGATGCCATGGATCCCAGTGGCGGAGGGTTGAAGGAGAATGAGCTGGTGTCCGCCCAATTGCAAACCCCCAAAATACTGAAAGACCCCGATTAGGGAATCGATGCTGGCGACCGACGCCATAAGAATGAGGTAATGCTTCAATTGCGGGAAGGAGGTAATCCAGTTTGCGGCCCAAAGGAAAGCGAAGAAGGTCCAGAGCGAACGGAACGAGTAAAGCGCGGCGAATTTATCCTCGGCCCTAATCACCGAAAGAAACCCAGCAATCAGGAAGGGAATAAAGGCCCAACCAATTCGAGAAATAAAAACTTTCTTTTTCTGGTTGGGAGGCGCCGTTAAAGCCGAAAATAACCAGCCTAAGAATCCGAGTCCTAACGAGATTTGTTCTCCCGAGATGGAAACTGGTGCGAAGAAAACAAAACTAAAAAGCGAAAACTTAATTAAGTAATTAGAAAGCGTGAAGACTTGGAAACGCAGAGTCTTCCGGGGGATGTGGAGATTGATTGGATTTCTTCCCTCGGTTTGGTTGTAATTATCAATATTTTTCAGGTTCATTTATTCGATTTGGACAATGGACTTTTTGATGGATCAGCTTTTTTCTTCCTACCAATGCAAAGTATACCACCCCCAACGCTCCCCCCAGGACGTTACGAATGATATCATCAAAACCAAAAAAACGGTTCGGGAGAAAAAATTGAATACATTCATCCAAGCATCCCAAAAAAGCGGTTAGCAAGAATGCCGTGAAATAACTTTGCCAGTCGCTAACCGAATAATACCTTATCACCCGCCACCAGAGGATACTTACAATTGCATATTCGAGGAAATGAATTCTTTCCGCCGGGCTTCCCGGAATCTGGATTATATCAAAAGCCGCCAAGAAAATAGCCAAGAGCCAGAGGTATCGAATCGGTTCACGGGTTTTGAAACGAATGACGCAGATGAGAAAAAGAACAATTCCGATAATCAGCAAGAGTAAATTGATGGAAAAGGACAGGCAACCTTTTGCGATGTAGTTATTAAAGAAATTGATAATCCAAGGGCCGACCGGAAGGGTGGAATATATCAAAACCGTGAGGCCGATCGGGTAAAACCAATCCCGGAATCTTGGAGTCAAGCTGGCTTTTCCATAAGAATCTTAGATACGAATTTGCAGAAATCCACACGGATCTGACCGGATTTATTGGTTTATTTAAAATTCCTTCAGCCCGGAACCCAATCTTCCGATCCGTGTACGTCCGTGTAATCCGTGTCTAATTCTTTTTCGCGCTGGTTTTTTTCCCTTCAAAATTAATGATTCGGAGCCGCTCGGTTGATTCCGGTGAAGGATAACCAGCCTTTTCCGGAGAATATTCTGGAACCACACGTTTCAGCCATTGGCGGGATTCTTCCACATTATTTTGGGCGACTATTTCCTCAAGCAAGTGAATTTCCGCATTTATTTCTTCCCAGCCAACCTCCAAGCTTTTTGCGATCATTATTTTTTTATGATAGGTGGGAAGAATACCTTCACCCTCTATTAACAGTTCTTCATATAACTTTTCTCCGGGCCGGAGCCCGGTAAAAACGATTTCGATATCACTCCAGGGTTTCAAACCTGAGAGAGTGATTAAATCAATGGCGAGGTCGAGGATCCGGACTGGTTTTCCCATGTCCAGGAGGTAAATTTCCCCTCCCTTACCCATGGCTCCGGCCTGCAGGACCAGCTGGGTGGCTTCCGGGATAGTCATAAAATAGCGATAAACCTCGGGATGAGTGACTGTGACCGGTCCACCTTTTTGGATCTGTTTTTTAAAGAGGGGGATGACGCTTCCTTCGCTGTTGAGGACATTGCCGAAACGGACGGTGATGAAACGGGTTCGGCTTTTTTGACTGAAAGCCTGGGTATAAGCCTCGGCTGCCCGCTTGCTGGCTCCCATTACGTTAACCGGTCGGACCGCTTTGTCGGTGGATATTATTATGGTTTTTTCCGCTTGGTGTTTGTCCGAGGCCAGGACGATATTTTTGGTTCCAATCACATTGTTTTTCAAGGCTTCTAGGGGATTGGTTTCCATCATGGGCACATGCTTATAAGCGGCGGCGTGAAAAACCATCTGGGGTTTAACCCGGGAAAAAACTTCCTCGAGTCGTTTCTGATCAAGGATGTCACCAATCACCAATTCCAGATTTGCCCGGGGGAATTTTTCCCGGAGTTCCAACTCAATGTGGTAAAGGCTATTTTCTCCCCTTTCATAGAGAATTAGTTTGTCCGGATTCAAGGGAAGAATCTGGCGGCAGAGTTCGGAACCGATGGACCCTCCCGCCCCGGTAACCAGGATCCGTTTTCCCTGGATTTCCCGGGATACAGTTTGAACGTCAAGGTCAACCGGTTCCCGTCCCAGCAAGTCATTTTCATCGATTTCTCGGATCTGGCTAATGCTAACATTCTCGTCCAGAAGGTCACCCAGTCCCGGGAGGATTTTAAAAGATACCCCGGATGCCCGACATTTTTCTACTATTTTTCTGATGGTTTCACCCCGGGCGGAAGGAATCGCGATCAGGATTTCCTGAATGTTACGCTTGGCCACGATTTTTTGAATGTCGTCGGTGGTACCGAGAATGGGGACCCCGTGGATTCTCCGCCCCAATTTGGTTTTATCATCGTCAACGAAACCGATGGGGGTGTATCCCACCCGGGGATTGTTTTTGATCTCCCGGATGATTAATTCACCGGCATCACCCGCCCCTACCATTAAGAGATTTTTCGCGGTTTCGCTGGGAGTGGTTCCCAAGAATTCGGAGAGGAGGCGCTTGGAAAAGCGGATCCCTCCGATCAGGATAACCAAAAGCAACCAGTCGATAAAAAAAGTAGAACGGGGAAAATACTGAAAATGAAAAAGAAACCCAACACTGGCAATAATGAGGATGCTGCTCGAGGTGATGCTGTAAATAATGAGTTTAAGATCGTTGACGCTGATGTATTTCCAGATGCTCCGGAAGGTTCCGAAATACAAAAAAGCCGAAAAGCGGAAGATCAGGACCAGGGGTAGGCTTTTCCAGAAGGCTGCTTTTTCCTCCGGGGAAAGGACGGCGTCCAGACGGATAAGGAAGGCCAAATAGTAAGAGACACAAACGAGTCCTAGGTCCAGACCTAGGACTAAAACTTCTCTTTGGCTCAACCAGAATTTTTTCATGGATTAAATTTTTTTCGCCACTGCGTAGATTACCATGTGCAATTTCTCCGGTTCTTGCGAGGAGATCGGGACCGGAGGAGTGTATTGTGCCATTTCCATTTTAATCTCGGGGGGAAGGATTACCAATTGGCCAAAAATAATCCGTTTATATATTTCCTTGCCTTTCATGGTTTTGGGCATTAAATGGAGGGCGACGGCAATCCTTTTAATCAAGGAAATAATACGGCTTTTAAGTGTATCCGCCAGGACGGGGAAAGCCCCGTAAATTTCCACTTTTTGAAATTTTTCTTTTAATAGTAATGATAACTCTGGAACGGAAAAATATCTGGTACTGAAGGGAGAAGGGTTGAAATCCGCCCAATCCTTATTTGCCGTGGCAATGAGCAACGTTCCGTTTCTTCTCAGAACACGGGAAGCCTCGTGGACAAATTGTCGGGGATCGGGCAGATAATAAATAGCCTCGTAGAGGATCACCAGATCAAAATTCTCATCGGCAAAAGGCAGCTTTTGCGCGTCCAGCCGGCGGATTTCGATATTTTTTCGGCCTTGGTAATGAGCTTGGGCGAATTCCAAAATTATTTCGTCAATATCCCCCCCAACTACCAGCTTGGCTTTCTGGGCCAGCATCCCCAGACCCAATCCGGCCCCACAAGCCACTTCCAAGACATCTTTTGCTTCTCCAAAGCCAGTGGCAAAAAAATAGCGGTGATGGCCCCTTTCTAACTGTTCCCGGGTTACCTTGCTTCCGGGAAGTTCGGTTACAGTAGTGTAGTCGGACACATTATTTCCGATAGAAATTGCGGATAGATTTTGATTATATAGTCTAACTGTTGATTATTGATTTCGGTAATCATGGAGAAAGATAAAGCCCTTGATCAGATTATTTCGGTTTCTGGCAATTTAAATTTTTTCAAACTCAGGACCTGAGATTGCGCATTTTTATCAAGCGTGATATTTAATTTTCCCTTTTATTGTAGAATTCTTTGATTGATTTAGCTACGTATTTAATATGTTTATCTTCAAGTTCTGGATACATCGGAAGCATTAAGGCTTTCTTGAAAAGCTCGTCTGTGCGGGGCAATTTCACCCGGTGAAAACCCAGGGCCCGGAATTGATGAACCGGTTTGCCGCCCCAGGGGATCATGATCTCGATGCGTTTTTTATGCAGATACTTGACCAGGTTGTCGTGCCTTTCCGCTTCGATTTCGTAGTTCTGGAAGACATCGAAGTGGTCCTTGTCCGCGCCCGGTGGGGGAGGGAGCCGCAACTCCGGGATGTCCGTCATCAGGCGGTCGTAGAGCGCGGCGATCTGGCGGCGGCGCTTGATCCAGGACGGCAGCTGTTTCAGCTTGAAATCGAGAAGGGCGGCATGCAGGTTGTCCATCCGGCAGTTGAATCCCCATCTTTCGATCTCGCTGTGCCCGCGGCCGTGGTTGCGGAGCAGCAGGATGGATTCGGCGAAATCCCGGCTGTTGGTGATGACCGCGCCCCCGTCTCCGAAGGCTCCCAGCAGCTTGGCCGGGTAAAAACTGAAACATCCGGCGAGCCCGAAAGAGCCGGCTTTTCTGCCTTTATAGGTTGCCCCCAGGGCCTGGGCGGAGTCCTCAATAACCAGCAACCGGTGTTTCCGGGCGATTTTCATGAGCTCGTCCATCCGGCTGCAGATCCTTCCGTTCAGCTGAACCGGCACGATGGCCTTCGTCCTGGAAGTGATGGCTTTTTCCACCAGGTCGACATTCATATCGTGGTCGTCCCGGATATCAACCAGAACGGGCTTGGCCCCCAGGTGATGGATGACCGCGACGGTGGCGACAAAGGTGTGGGAGACGGTAATCACCTCGTCCCCCGGGCCGATCCCCGCGGCGTAAAGGGACAGGTACAGGGCGTCGGTGCAATTGCTGACGCCCACGGCGTATTTGGTCCCGCAAAACCTAGCCAGGTTGCGTTCAAAAGCCCGCAACTGTTCCCTCATCATCAGGTCACCGTTTTCCAGGGTTTCCTGGATTATGCCCATATATTCTTTTTTGTGATTATTGAAATGCTTGGGATAGTTAATGTATTTCACTTTCCATTCCATAGGGCCTCCTATTTAAGTTGATGCAAGACGCAATCGGCTATTTTCCGAGGTGAAAGACCGTGTTTTTCCCGTAAATATTCGGCGGTTCCGATCAGGTTCTCAGGTTTTTCCGGAATCCCGATGATGTGGAAGCGACCGCGGTAGGAATTTTGGAGGAGAACCTCGGCCAGGGCCGAGCCCAGTCCCCCGTGGATACTGTGCTCTTCGACCGAAAAAATGGCCTGGTGTCGGGCGGAAATATCTTTGATTAGGTCCAGGTCCAGGGGTTTGAGGGTATGCATGTTTACCAGCGTGGGCGAAAGCCCTTTTTCCCGGAGAAGCTCGATGGCCAATTGGGATTGATAAACCATATTCCCGATCGAGAAAATCGCGACATCTTTTCCCTCGCTTAAGACGATTCCTTTACCGATTTTGAAATCCGGAGTGCCGGAATGGATGACCGGCTCGCCGGTCCGGCCCAGGCGGATGTACAGCGGAGAAGGGTAGGTGAGGGAAATCCTAGCCAACTGTTCGGTTTCCTTCCGGTCCGCCGGAGCAACCACGCTCATGTTCGGGAGGGAGCGCATTAGGGATAAATCTTCAATCCCGAAATGGGTAAAGCCTTCCAGGCCGTAGGTAAAACCGCCTCCCACTCCCACCAGCTTGACGTTCAAATTATGGTAGGCAATGTCCAGGCGTATCTGTTCGTAGGCCCGCATCACGAGAAAGGGGGTAATCGAGTAACAGTAAACATTTTTTCCCGAAAGCGATAAACCCGCGGCAATTCCGATCATGTTGGCTTCAGCAACCCCGATATCAAAAAACCTTTCCGGATACCTGGATTTAAAACCGTCGAATAGCTTGAACCCGAGGTCGGCGGTCAGTAAAAAAACATTCTGGTCGGCCTGGGCTCTTTCTTCGATGATTTTGAAAAAGGAGGTTCTCATCAGGCAAGCTCCCGAAGGGCCTTTTGAAATTCTTCATCATTAGGAGCGCGATAATGCCAGAGGAGTTTGTCCTCCATGAAAGATACGCCTTTTCCTTTCACGGTCTGGGCGATGATGACATTGGGCTTGCCGGGGGAAAAGGGTAGAGCTCCCAGGGCTTGGGAAATCTCGGTGAAATCGTGCCCGTTAATTTCCCGGGCTTCCCAGCCAAAGGATAACCATTTCCGGGAGAGGGGCTCGAGGTTGATGATTTCCCGGGTGTATCCCAGAGCTTGAATCTTATTGGCATCCACAATCGCGGTCAGGTTGTCCAACCGGTGATGAGAAGCGAACATAATCGCCTCCCAAACCGAGCCTTCGTTTAATTCCCCATCGCTGACCAGGACGATAACCCGGTGCTTTTTGCCATCGTGTCTGGCCGCCAGGGCCATCCCCGCCGCGATCGAAAGACCATGCCCCAGGGAACCGGTGGATACCTCGATTCCTTTCTGCACGTCCCGCCGGGGGTGCTGTTCCAGGGTCCCGCCATCAACCGCAAACCCCTGCAGATCTTCCGGACGCAGGAATCCCTTGGCGGCTAAAACGGCATAGAGAGCCGGGCAGGCGTGACCCTTGCTGAGAATAAATCGATCGCGCTCGGGGTTTTCGGGGTCCTGCGGCGAGACGTGGAGGAATTGGAAATACAGGCTAACCAGGATTTCGACGATGGAAAAAGATCCGCCGATGTGCGGGCTTTGGGTTCGATGCACCAGTTGGAGAATAGTCTGACGGGCGTTTTTGGCGAAGAGAGCGAGATTTTCAATTTGCGGGTTGTGAGTAGGCATGGGCGCGGAGGTTTTACTCGATGGCGGCGAAACCGATGTAGGGATCGAATTCAATCCGCTCGATTTTCAGACGATTTATCCCGATGGTTTCCAGAAGCGCGGTGGTTTCCCCAGGCCAGATGGGATTGTCCAGCTCGTCAAAGGCGATAATTGCTCCTTTGGGCATGCGGGGATAGAAATTTTCAATGGCCACTTTGGTGGAATCGTACAGGTCCAAATCCAAAAAGAGCAGGCTGACCATCAAGTGCTGGTTTTTCGAAATGAAATCGGGAACGGTTTTGGTGATGTCTCCGTGGATCAGGTTTACCTTGTTGACATGCCCGAGAAACCGGTTGGAATCATACACTTTGATCAATTCCGTCAATTCCGTGAAGGAATTGGAGCTGAGCTGACCCGGTTCGGGCGTCATGACTTTGTTGGCGTCCTGGCTGGCAATCTGGGGAAAACCCTCAAAGGTGTCGAACCCGTATATTCGCCTGGTCAGATTGGCCGGTTCCAAAACCGCGCTGAAATTGGCCCAGGCCATCAGGCTGAAACCCTTGTAAACCCCGCATTCGACGATGGATCCCTTGACCGGCAATATCCTTTTAAAAATTTCATAAAGCGACAGCAGCCGGGTAAGTTTTTGTCTCCGGATGTACTTTGTAAAATTATCCAGCTTGATTTCCAGGGGGTCCGGGCAACTCTGAAAAATTTCCCCAAGTTTTTTTCCGACTTCCTTTTCTGCTTGGCTTCGGAAGCCGCCTTCCGGTAGAATCTTTTCCATGAGATTTTCTCCCCGTTTATTTGAACATGGTTTTAATCGTGAGCAGAATCAATTTTATATCAATTAACATATTGTGATTGTTTACATATTCGAGACTGAGCCT
>Ga0315297_10003491_pt1 | contig 10105 bp, 7 predicted proteins | sample YL17G15_0_MG_FD_203628 | JGI IMG/M metagenome (GOLD analysis project Ga0315297, IMG submission 203628) | Sediment microbial communities from Yellowstone Lake, YNP, Wyoming, USA - YL17G15_0 | ecosystem: Environmental > Aquatic > Freshwater > Lake > Sediment | place: USA: Wyoming | collected...
CGACGTTTTCCAGAAACTCGTCGGAAGGAACGAGGCAGTATTAAGCCGGATTCCGTTAGACACGGCCACTCCCACCGCCAGTTGGTGGAAACCGGCGCTCGTGACTACCTGGCAGTGGCAGCTGTCTCAAACACCGGTGGATCAATCCTTAGACGTGAACTTGTACGACATTGACCTGTTCGATAACGAATCCAGTGTTGTGTCCGCCCTCCACGCTCTGGGGCGCAAGGTAATTTGCTACATCAGTGTGGGCAGCTGGGAAGATTGGCGACCGGACAAAGATCAGTTCCCGGCTGAAGTGATCGGGGATGACTACGAAGGCTGGCCGGGCGAGAAATGGCTGGATATCCGGCAGATCGATCAGCTTGCACCCATTATGCGGGCGCGGTTAGACCTGTGCCGGGAGCGGGGCTTCGACGGGATCGAGCCGGATAACATTGACGCCTATACCGCAGATACCGGTTTCCCTCTGACAGCCGATGATCAACTAAAGTATAACCTGTGGCTGGCCGACGAGGCGCACAAACGCGGCCTTTCCATTGGCCTCAAGAACGACGGCGATCAAGCCGCCGATTTAGAGCCATATTTCGATTGGGCGCTGACCGAGGATTGCTTTGCCCAAGATTGGTGCGAGCAAATGAGCGTGTTCATCCAAGACGGTAAGCCAGTCTTTGCCGCTGAATACACCGACTCTGGAATCACGCTCGATCAATTCTGCCCGCAAGCGAAGGCGATGAAGATCAACGCCATCCTCAAGAACCGCAATTTGGACGCCTACCGCCAAGCGTGTCCGTGATTCATCAACCAACTTGTTGTCACCAACGTTCTGATTTGACTGCAGATTGGGATAATCCAATTCGGTCTTCTTCGATTTCTTGGTTTTGAGCGCAACAAGAATACTGAAGAAGACTTATTTTTGGTCAAGGGACTTTATGAAAGCCGTGGGCGAGTCGGAAGATTGCCTTATCTACTTAGATTAAAGCTGGTAAAATCAGTCAACCGTTTTCATTCACATTGTTAAGGAGGTGTTCTATGGAGTTCGGAAAAGCATTCTCATTTGCGTTCGAAGACAAGGATTGGATAAAGAAACTGGGGATTGGCGCCCTGCTGATGATTATCCCCTTCATCGGCTGGCTGGTTGTGGCTGGCTGGGGCATTGAGATAACCAAGCGAGTGATCCAGCACGATCCGCAACCGCTGCCGGATTGGAGCGATTTCGGCGGATACCTGGTGAAGGGTCTGCAGGTTTTCGTCATCGGGTTGGTCTATTCGTTGCCCATTATACTGGTCAATATTTGCCAACAGGGCGTCACTTTGTTTGGACAGCAAGGCGATACGACGGACGAGACGATCCTGATGGCCGTCACAGTCTTTGCGGTTTGTTTCGGCTGTGTGAGCTTCATATACAGCATATTCCTGGGATTTATCTTGCCGGCGGCATTGGGCAACTTTGCGGCGACTGGCCAGATGGGCGCCGGGTTCCGCTTTGGTGAGGTTTTCGGCCTGGTACGGGCTGCGCCGGTGGCATACTTGTTGGCATTATTAGGCGGTTTTGTGGCCAGCCTGATCGCGTCATTGGGTGTAATTCTGTGCGTGATCGGCATTCTGTTCACTGCCGTATATGCCTATACCATCAATGCTCATCTGTATGGACAGGCTTATAACCAGGGGATGGCAGCCCGCAGCTTAAAGCCTGGATATTAACAGGCGGCGGTTCTAGAAATTAAATACTGGGGCCAGGGTGGTCTGATGACCGACCCTGGCCCCGTTTGATTCCTGGTTCCGGTTGGTGCGGGGCGCGGCGGCTGCAGTCTATCCCAGGCGCGCCCGTTCTTCAGCCGCGACGGTAGGCTCCAGCTTGCGGAATAATGGCTCGGGGTTCACCAGCGCCTGACCCGGCTGTAACTGGCTGGGCTGCCACTGCGGCTGCTGCGGGCCCGGACGGTAGCGCAGTACGCTATGCTCGCCCAACTCATCCGTCCGAGTCTCGGTGAACTGGCTGCCGAACAGGGGCTGAATATAGCCCAGGTAAGTGTGCAGCTTTTCGCTGGAGAACGGGATGAAGGGGGCAAACAGGATTTTTAACGAGTCGATTGCCCGCAAAGCCGTGTAGACCGATTTGGCTGCCTGCGCTTTGTCCTTTTTGATCTCGAACCAGGGGGCGGTTGTGTCCAGGTATTTGTTGACCTCGGCTGCCAGCCGCAAGGACTCGATCAGTGCCGCGCGCAAGCGCACCGCTGATATATGCTCGCCAACGCTCTGGAAACCCGCCTCGACTACAGCCAGGATTTCCTGGTCCCCGGGTCGCAAGTCGCCAATCTCAGCCGGTACACAGCCATCCCATTGTCTATAGCAGAAAGCCAGCACACGGTTGGCGAGGTTGCCCCAGGTGGCGACCAGCTCGTCATTGTTGCGGCGGACAAAATCTTCCCAGTCCCAATCGGTATCCTTGCTCTCGGGCATATTGGCAGTCAGGTAGTAGCGTAAGGGGTCAGGATCGTAACGGCTCAGGAAGTCTCGCCCCCAGATCGCCCAATTGCGGCTGCCGGAGATCTTCTTGCCTTCCAGGTTCATGAACTCGTTAGCGGGCACATCGTAAGGCAGAGTCAGGTGCGTGTTTTCAGTCTCCTCAAACAGTTTGCCAAACCATTCTCCCGCGCCGGCTAACTGGGCGGGCCAGATCACGGCATGGAAGGGGATGTTGTCTTTCCCGATGAAATAATAGGCTTTGGCGGAAGGTTCGAACCACCACTTTTCCCAGCTCTGCGGATCCCCGGTGATGTGCGCCCATTCGATCGCAGCGGACAGGTAGCCGATGACCGCTTCGAACCAGACGTACAGGCATTTCCCTTCCCAACCCGGTACGGGCACCGGGATGCCCCAATCCAGGTCGCGGGTGATAGCGCGCCCGTGCAGACCGTCAGCCAGGATTTGTCCCAGTGACTGGCGCAGCACATTGGGTCGCCAGTAGCCTTCACGCTGGCGCAAGAACTCCACGATGCCAGGCTCCAGCGCGCCCAGGTCCAGATAAAAATGCTCGGTCTCGCGCAGCTCCGGCCGGGTGCCATCGATCTTGGAGCGCGGCTCTATCAGCTGCCGGGCGTCGAGCAGGCTGCCGCAGCTATCGCACTGGTCGCCGCGGGCATTGGTGTAGCCGCAGATGTAACAGGTGCCCTCGACGTAGCGGTCGGGCAAGAAACGCTTCTGTGAAGGAGCAAACCATTGCTGCTGTCGTTCCGTGTACAAGTAGTTATTTTTCTGCAGGGCCAGGAATATCGACTGAGAAACTTTAAAGTGGTTCTCGGTGTGGGTGCTGGTGAACAGATCGTAAGTCAGACCCAGTTTCTGGAACAACTCCAAGAAACCGGCGTGGTATTTCTGGTAAACCTGCACGGGTGTGGTGCCTTCTGCATCCGCCCGGACTGTGACGGGAGTTCCGTGCGCGTCCGAACCGGAGACCATCACGACATTATTGCCAACCAGGCGCTGGTAACGGGCGAAGATGTCGGCGGGCAAATAGGAGCCAGTGATATTGCCGACATGGATTTCTGAGTTCGCATACGGCCAGGCTACGGCGACAAGGATATTTTCAGACATATAAGACCTCCAGGTTCCAGACAGAGTAAAAAAGGCTGCCCACATTTGGACAGCCTGGAGATAAGTAATCTTATGCTAAGTAGAATATTACCTGCGGATTTGGCTGCCCGGTTCAGGCGCGAGGCATGACTGCCATGCTGCACATCATGGCCATCGAATAGCGAAAGGTTGCATAACCAGAAACACCAGAAGCCATTTCCGAAGGGTCCTCTCTTTTAGTTACTTAACACAAGTTTAATGTTGTGGGTGGTTTTTGTCAAGGTAAGTTTTATCACTGATTGCAGGATATAATTCCAGGGTATCCCATCACGAATCCTGCGCTGAACCATCCGGGAGATGTTCGTGTACACCGGTAAGCTCGTTTAAGTTCTCGCCACAGATGGGGCAGAGACCCCTGCAATTCGGTCTGCAAAGCGGGCTGATCGGAAACGCCAATAGCATTTCATCACGCACGATGGGCGCCAGGTCGATCTTACCGCTGTCAGGCAGGAGCAGACCCGATTCGGTGACTGTTTTTTTTGTAAAGGCGTATAAATCGGTGAAGTCAATCTGCAGCAGTTGGGAGAAATCGGTCAGGCAACGGACGCATTCTGCCGGGAGGTAAGCCTGCATTTTCACCTGAGCCAAAAGTCCCTGGGCAGTGCGGGTGATGCGCACCAGACCACTCAGGTTGGAGAGGTTTGTGTCGGGCGGTATAGCGATTGAATCAAAATCAAACGGAAAATCTCGACTGTAGCCGATCGTTTCGTGGATAATGAAGCCAACATTCAGAAGGAGGGGATTGCGGAAATCAGCCACCGGCAGTCTCGATGATTCGACCAGAGAGTCCTGGGAACAAGCAAAAACTTGAAAGCGACCCCAGGTAGAATATGTGTGTGGAATTTGATACAGATTTTGTCTGATTATAACATGGCGAGTGAACATGCTGAAATTGCTGATTGCGACGAATAACCCGGGTAAAATGGTAGAGATCCAGGCCTTGTTGAGCGGGCGGGAGCTTGAGCTGCTGACACCCGCCCAGTTGGGCATCGAACTGGAGGTTGTGGAAGATGGCAATACCTATGCAGAAAACGCATTGCTTAAGGGAAGAGCTTTTGCCAGCGCGTCCGGGATGATCACCCTGGCGGATGATTCTGGCCTGGAGGTAGATGCACTCGGAGGCCAGCCGGGGCTGCATTCGGCGCGCTATGGTCACCGCCCAGGGGCGACAGACGCCGACCGTCGCCAGCTATTGCTGGAGCGTTTAGGAGAGCAGCCCAGGCCCTGGCGCGCTCGCTTCTGTTGCTTGGTGGCAGTGGTCGCACCGGATGGAGAAGCTCAGCTGGTAGAAGGCGTTTGTGAAGGGGAGATCATCCCCGAGCAGCGCGGCCAGAACGGTTTTGGATATGACCCCATTTTTCTGATCCCGGAGCTGGGAAAAAGCATGGCCGAATTGAGCCTGGTAGAGAAAAACCAGTTAAGTCACCGGGCACGCGCGGTGAAAGCGGCGCTGCCACTGATAGAGAAATATCTTACAGATTTGTTGTGATGCCTTGTCAAGCCGGTTTTTTAAGTTATGATAGGTTCTATGGATAAACCCTCAACTACGACCCTGTCAGACTGGGTTGTACTCACCCTGCGCTGGGTTTTTATTATGGGTGTCACCGTCTGGCTGGTATTTGGGGAGACGATCGATTGGGTGATACTTTCTATCTTGGGGGCGGCAGTCTTAGGAAATATCCTTGCCACTATCGTGGTGGTCTCAAACCGGACTAGTTTCCAGTTTCGTTTGATCAGTGCAATCTGGGATTTTGTCTTTGCCCAGGTATTGTTCTATTTGAGCGTTGGCACATATCGTGAGTTGACCTGGGTCGCAATCCTCTCGCTAATCTCAGCCTCGATTTACTTCCAATGGCCGGGCATGGCGCTTGCTCTGGTTCTAAATACCGCCTTGATTGGTTGGCAGGTTTCTTACCGGGTTTCGGACCCGACGGAGTTAATATCATGGTTCAGTGTCTGGGTGCTGGTCTATTTGATAGTAGGGGGTGTGACTGCGTTTTTGAGCATTCGCTTCCGCCAGGGAATCCGCTTGCCAAGGCGACCGCGATTATCCAGGGGCAGAAAGGTAAGAACCAAGGAACAAGATAAGCTCCAGACGATTTTTGAATTGATCTCGGCGCTGAGCGCAACATTGAACTATCAGAAAGTGCTCGAGACCTCCTTGGACTTGAGTGCAACTGCGCTGGCAGAGCTGGATGCGCCGATAGACCGGTTGGTGAGCGCGGTGATGCTTTTCACGGGTCACAGCTCGAAAACTCCCGAAATGAAAATCGCGTCTGGTCGTCGCTTGCTCCCCACGGACAAGAATGTTACCTTGACGGGCACCAGCGGTGTTTTAGCCGGCGTAATCGAAGAAGCCAATCCTGCTTTTATCCAAAATCCCAAGAATGACCCCGAATTGGGACAATTGATCGCCTTGCATGAATGCCAATCTGCACTTGTGCTGCCATTACGGACCGGATTGGATGCATATGGCGTCATGCTGTTTGGGCATCCTGTCCCCGGATTTTTTACCGTCGAACGCTGTGAAGTGTTGGAACTGGTTAGCCACCAGGCTTGCATAGCAATCCAAAACGCGCGCCTCTACCAGACATTGGAGCAGGAAAGAAACCGGATGATGGAGATCCAGGATGAGTCGCGCAAGAAACTGGCGCGCGATTTACACGACGGACCCACCCAATCGGTCTCGGCGATTGCCATGCGGATCAACTTCGCCCGGCGTTTGATGGAACGCGATCAAAAGTCGGCCTCCGATGAGCTTTTCAAGATCGAAGACCTGGCGCGCAGAACGACTAAAGAGATCCGCCACATGTTGTTCACGTTGCGACCGCTGGTGCTCGAATCACAGGGATTGGCTGCGGCGTTCAAATCGATGGCAGAAAAGCTACAAGAAACCTATCAACAGGAAGTCATCGTGCAGGTGGATGAGCGGACCGTCGATGCAATGGAAGTAAGCAAACAGGCGGTTGTTTTTTACCTGGCGGATGAGGCGGTGACGAATGCCCGAAAACACGCTCAGGCAGCGCATATCTGGCTGCGTTTGAAGATGTTGCGCGATGGATTGTGCCTGCTGGAAGTCGAGGATGACGGTATTGGGTTTGACACCTCTGCGGTGGATGCTTCATATGAAAGCCGTGGCAGCCTGGGTATGATCAACCTGCGCGAGCGGACTGAGCTGGTGAGAGGCGTTTTACGCGTCGATTCTGTCAAGGGGCGGGGGACTCGCATCCAGGTGGTGATCCCATTGACTGGAGAGGCTGGGGACCGCCTTCAACACGGCGGGTAAGTTTTTACTTAGGGTTTCCCCAGGGATTTCCCCGAAATTTCCTCCAATTTTTCCATGCCAAGCATTGCAGATATTTATTATCATGAGTATGCGGGCGGTGAAGCCCAGCGATCTGCGGTTGTCTTAATCCACGGCGCGGGGGGGACTCACCTGTACTGGCCTGCAGAGCTGCGCCGGTTACCGGGTTACCGGGTGTTTGCGTTGGATTTGCCCGGTCATGGCAAGTCAGCCGGGCGCGGATTGCAATCGATCGCGGCGTATGCGCAAGCGGTAAAGGATTGGTTGTTGGCCGTGGGTTTGCATAGTGCGGTCTTTGCCGGGCATTCGATGGGCAGTGCAATTGCCCTGACGCTGGCGTTGGAGCATGCCGGCCATGTAAACGGCCTGATCTTGCTCGGGGCGGGAGCGCGGTTGAAGGTATCACCAGAGTTGTTAGAAAACGCGGCCAGCCATACGACCTATCAGAATGCGGTAAATATGGTGATCGATTGGAGCTTCGGTTCTGGCGCCCCGCCCCGATTGAAAGAACTGGCCGGGCAGAGGATGGCAGAAACCCGCTCCAGTGTACTATACGGAGATTTTTTCGCCTGTGACGCTTTTGATGAAACCGAGCGAATCGAGCAAATCCGCCAACCGGTGCTGGTCATTTGCGGCAACGAAGACAGAATGACGCCGTTGCGCCAGTCTCAGTACCTGGCGGAACACATACCCGGTGCGGTGCTCAAGACAATTCCCGATGCCGGGCATATGGTGATGCTGGAAAAACCGCAGCCGGTGGCAGACATTTTGCTTGGGTTCTTAGAGGGCGTGAAATATTTATAAACCGGAATCTCTTGCCGATTCCGGCGTGTGTAGTATAATTCTTGGACGTCCGGGCGGATAGCTCAGTTGGTTAGAGCACTGCGTTGACATCGCAGAGGTCGTAGGTTCGAGCCCTATTCCGCCCACACCCTTCATCAAACGCGATGACCGGGACGAGTAACCGGATACGGGACTGACAGGGAATGGAGATCAGCGATTGAGAATCTCCTGCAGAGACCAGCTGGTGAAAACCACCCGTGAGCGTGAGCCTGAAAGAAGCGCGCAGAATTGGAACGACCTGCCTTCGAGTATGGTGAACGGCTGACCCCGTTACCGGTCGCGCAGAGACGCTCTATATAGAGCAAATCTGGGTGGAACCGCGTGAGTGTATGATAGACTCTCGCCCCAGGCATGGGCGAGAGTCTTTTTTGTAGAATTGGAGAGTGAAATATGGCTGAGATCAATAAAGTACGTTACGAAGAAAGTGACCTGTATCGCATCCGGCATTCCTCAGCGCATGTTATGGCGCAGGCGATTGTGGAAATGTTCCCGGAAGCCAAATATACGATTGGTCCACCGGTCGAGGATGGGTTCTATTATGACTTTGAGCTGCCGCGCTCGCTCACGCCGGATGATCTGCAAGTGATCGAGAAGCGCATGCGCACGATCATCGCTCAAAACCATGATTTTCAGCGCCAGGTAGTCTCTGCAGATGAGGCGCGTAAAATTTTCAAGGACCAGCCTTACAAGTTGGAGCTAATTGACGGCCTGGAGAAGGGCGGCTTCGACGAGTATGGCAATCCTTTGAAAGAGAAGGTCGAAATTTCGATCTATAAGCAGGCCACTTTTGTGGACCTGTGCCGGGGACCGCATGTTCAGAATACCCACCAGATCAACCCGGCCGCGATCAAGTTGATGAGTGTGGCGGGCGCCTACTGGCGCGGCGACGAACGGAACCAAATGCTGCAGCGGGTGTATGGCACGGCCTGGCATAACCCCCAGGAGCTGGAGGAACATCTCTGGCGGTTGGAGGAAGCCAGGAAGCGCGACCATCGCAAGCTAGGCAAAGAGCTGGGACTATTCTACTTCTCGGAAGATGTCGGTCCTGGATTGCCGCTTTTCGCTCCCAAGGGTGAAATGTTACGCCATTTGATGGAAGATTATGTGCGCGATGTCCAGACGCGCTACGGCTATCAGCACGTCTGGACGGGGCATATGGTTAAAGAAGACCTCTACCGGCGCTCGGGACACTACGAGAACTACAAAGACGCTATGTTCCCACCGATGGTAGATGAAAATGTCGTCTTCCGGCTGAAACCGATGAATTGCCCCAGCCATATGACGCTTTTTAAAGAGATGGGCCGGCATTCCTATCGCGAGCTGCCACTGAGATTTTCGGAATTTGCCACGCTCTATCGCTATGAAAAAACAGGCGAATTAACCGGGTTGACGCGAGTGCGCGCCCTGACACAGGACGACTGCCACATCTTTTGCACTGAAGACCAGATCGAGAGCGAGTTCACGCTGGCATTGAACCTGATCCGGGAGGTCCTGGACCATTACCGCTTCTCCGATTACCAGGTGCGTCTCTCGTTGCGTGGCGAAGGTGGAAAATATGTCCAGGACGATGAGAAATGGGCCAAAGCCGAGGCTGCGCTGCGCCGATCTTTGCAAGCAAATCAGGTGGACCATTTTGAGGCTACCGGGGAAGCTGCATTCTACGGTCCGAAGGCGGATTTCCTGGCGCGGGATGTGTTGGGACGTGAATGGCAGCTTTCTACCATCCAGGTGGATTTCATCCAACCCTCGCGTTTGGGATTGAGCTACATCGGCGAGGATGGCTCCGAGCATACACCGGTGGTGCTACACCGGGCTGTGACCGGGACGACCGAGCGCTTCCTGGGTGTATTGATCGAGCACTTTGCCGGAGCATTTCCGGTCTGGCTGGCGCCGGTGCAGGCGATACTGATCCCGATTGCGGACCGCCATCTGCCGTATATCCAAGAGGTGGCGCAGAATCTCAAGGCCGCCGGGTTGCGCGTGGAAATTGATGAGCGCGGCGAGCGGATGAATGCCAAAATCCGCGACGCCCAACGCCAAAAAATCCCCTATATGCTGGTGGTGGGAGACCAGGAAGTGGCGCAAGGGCAGGTAGCCCTACGTCTGCGTTCGGGAGAAAACCCGGGACCTATGTCGGTGCAGGCGTTTATCGAGCGCGCCCGCCAGGATATCCAGAAAGGCGATTGAGTTGAGCTGGTGTGGTGAGAGGTCGCTCAAATCTCACCACACCCGCAACGAGTTTTTAAATCTGTTGACGTTTTGCATGTTCTTTGGTATCATCGCAAGACTAATTGGAAAGCCTTTGTCTATACCAATGGCATG
>Ga0315297_10003492_pt1 | contig 10104 bp, 7 predicted proteins | sample YL17G15_0_MG_FD_203628 | JGI IMG/M metagenome (GOLD analysis project Ga0315297, IMG submission 203628) | Sediment microbial communities from Yellowstone Lake, YNP, Wyoming, USA - YL17G15_0 | ecosystem: Environmental > Aquatic > Freshwater > Lake > Sediment | place: USA: Wyoming | collected...
GAAGAATGGGCAGCCTCCGGTCACAACGATGTTGCCGGTGAACCCTTCCGCCATTGGGATGGCGACGATCCTGCCGAAGTTCCGACTTTCTGCGCCAAGTGCCACAGCGAAGCTGGTTTCATCGACTTTGCTGCTGATGGTGCAGTCGATGCCGCCGTTCCCGCTGCCGACGCCCAGGGTGTGACCTGTGATACCTGCCACAGCCCCGAAGCTATGGCTCTCAATTCAGTCACCTTCCCCTCTGGCGCAGTGGTCTCTGATCTTGGCGGGGAAGCCCGCTGTATGACCTGCCACCAGGGACGCGAGTCTAAGGTCAGTGTTGACAAGCAGATCACCGATTTCAATGCAACCGATCCTGACGCTGTGGTCGCACCAATCACGGTCGATGGACAGGAGCAAAAGTTTGGCTTCCGTAACGTACACTATTTTGCCGCTGCGGCTACCCTCTATGGCACTGTTGCCAAGGGTGGTTACGAGTACGACGGAAAGCTGTATGACTCCAAGAACGATCACACTGCCGGTTATGACACTTGCCTTGGCTGCCACGATCAACACACCCTCGAAGTCAAGGTTGAGCAGTGCGCTATGTGCCACGAAGGCGTTACATCGGTGGAAGACCTGAAGAAGGTCCGCATCGCTCAGGCATCCTTCGCTGACTATGATGGCGACGGCAGCCTCGAAGAAGGTATGGCTGAGGAAATCGCCGGCTTGCAGGAAATCCTGCTCGCAGAAATCCAGAAGTATGCGGCCGATAAAGGGGGTGCAGCGATCGTTTATGATCCTGCTGCCTATCCTTACTTCTTCATTGACACCAACGCCAACGGGGCAGTTGATGAAGGCGAAGCTGCCTTCCCGAATGCCTACGCAAACTGGTCACCCCGCTTGCTCAAGGCTGCCTATAACTACCAGGTATCGGTCAAGGATCCCGGCGCCTTCGCTCATGGCAATAAATATATCGTCCAGCTGCTCCATGATTCGATCGAGGATCTGGGCGGCGATGTCAGCGGGCTGGCGCGTGATGACGCGGGTCACTTTGCAGGCAATACCATGCCCTTCCGCGACTGGGATGATACCGGCATTGTGCCCTTCGGCTGCGTGAAGTGCCATACCGCAGAAGGTCTACCGACCTTCCTGAAGAACGGCGGATCCACTGTCGTGACTCAGACCGGCACAACCGTCACTACCGGTGTCGGCAGTATGCACCCCAGCAACGGGTTCCAGTGCTCGACCTGCCACAATGAAGAAGCCTGGCCGGAACGCTATCAGATCGCTTCCGTCACCTTCCCCAGCGGCAAAACCCTCAGCCTGGGCGGCAAGGATGCCGATGGCAAGTTTGTGACCGACGACTCCAACGTCTGCATCTCCTGTCACATGGGACGCGAGTCCACCACCAGCATGAACGTCGCCTTGAAGGGCAAGGAAGCCGATGCGGTTGATGCCAAGATCAATTTCAAGAATGTCCACTACTTCGCCGCTGGTGCGACTCTCTTCGGCAATGATGCCATGGGTGCCTACCAATACGCTGGCAAGGAGTATGTGGGGCAGAACACCGCTCACCCGATCGGTAAGTGCGCAGACTGCCACGATGTCCACGAACTTGCTCCCAAGGTCGAAGTTTGCAAGGGCTGCCACGGAGATGTCGAAGTCGAGAACATCCGCATGGACGCCACCGATTACGATGGCGATGGCGACACGACGGAAGGCATCAAGGGCGAAATCGACACAATTGCCGCTGCCCTTTATGCTCAGTTACAGGCTTATGCCACGAAGAACAGCGTTGGGATCGTTTACGATCCTGCTGCGTATCCCTACTTCTTCGTAGATGCGGACGGCGATGGCGTTGCCGACAAGAACGATAAGGGCGCAGCTGTCAGCTATGCTGGCAACTGGACACCCCGGCTTGTGGAAGCAGCCTATAACTATCAATACTCCCAGAAAGATCCGGGGGCCTTCACTCACAACCCGAAATACGTCATCCAGTTCCTGATCGACTCAATCGACGATTTGGGTGGAGATACGGGCAGCTTCACCCGCCCGGCAGTTAGCAAGTAATTTACACCAGCTACAGGTTATAAGAAAATCGGGTGCGACAAGCACCCGATTTTCTTATTCATTCTCATGCCAATGCTTCCCAAGCGATTTTTTACTCTCTGAATGCTCGGAAATAATGATCAACGCCGTTGTGACATTACCCCCGGAGCTTCGCCAGCTATGCTTCAGCTGGGCTGCGAATAATAGACTGTCGCCCGACCCCAATTCGAAATTCTGCTTCTCGACCCGGTAATCCAATTTCCCGCGAAGGCAAAAAACAAATTCATGCCCGGTATGTGACATCGGGACAGAGCCGCTGCTCGCTCCGCTTTCCAGTGTAACCAGGAACGGCGATACCTTCCCAACAAATTGCTCTCCCCCCAAGCCCTCCATAAAACCTCTCATAAAGGATATATGGGTGCGTTCATTCGACTTGAGAAATACCACTTCCTGCCGTTCGAGTTGTTGATTGAAGAATTCAGTGATCGGGATTCCCAACGCCTCGGAAAGTTTGTATAGGGTGCTGACCGAAGGAGAGGTCTTGCCACGCTCGATCATACTAAGCGCATTTGCGGAAAGGCCGCTCTTGGTTGCCAACCCTCGCATGGATATGTTGTGTTCTTCGCGCAACTGTCGAAGACGTTTCCCCACATCCACAGACAAGGCTTCCTTTTCAAAAACCATGCTTCCTCCTTGTAAAATGTAATCAGCCAAATACTGTCCCAATTGTACTACAAATCAAAGTGACATAATGCACTCTTTCGTATGACACTTTGCACTACATTTCACAATCCTCCGATGTTAGTATGTTGCATATATTCGTTTATTCGTATATAGGCTTTCCTAAGATGATAACACCTACTCTCGCACAGGAAGTATCCCGGTTGGAAGCGGATCTTTGTTTCGCGCTCTCCGACCCGACCCGGATTCTCATACTTTATGCTTTGAGTGAACGCAGCCAGAATGTCAATGAACTCACTGCAGCACTGAATATCACACAACCAACCACATCAAGGCATTTAAAGATCTTACGCGACAGAGGCCTCGTTACCGCAAACAGGCAAGGGACTACGATCACCTACCAGCTTGTCGACAATCGATTAATCCAAGCGCTTGATCTGCTCCGAAGTGTCCTCCGGGACTCGCTCGTCCGCCGCGCAAGCCTAGTAGAAGAGCTCGATTAATAACCCGCCGCCCAATCATGGAGTCATTCAATGAAGAAAAACAAACCTTTCTGGATACTGGGAGCACTTGCGATCATTGCCATTATTGTGATACCGATCTTTTATTTTCTACCCAGGGAAGCACAAGCCAAAGATGATCCCTGGGCACATGTGCCCGTCAAAGCCACCCATGTGGACCACAAGGATATCATCCAGGGACCGCTCGAAACATCCCAGCAAGTAACCTTGCGCTGCCTGGAGTGCCACCCCGATGCCGCCAATCAAGTCATGGCCACCTCCCACTGGACGTGGGAGAGTCAGCCTTTCGATGTTCCGTGGCGGGACGAACCAGTCACAATTGGAAAGGCGAATCAACTCAACAATTTTTGCATCAGCGCCCAGGGCAACCAGAAGAAATGCATGTCCTGTCATATTGGAGTTGATTGGCAGGAAGGTGAGCAGCCGTTTGACTACTCCAAGGTCGAAAACGTGGACTGCCTCGCCTGCCATGCTGATAAATCCACTTATTCCAAGGGGGATTATGGTAATCCAGCGGAGGGCACCGATCTGCTGGCTGCAGCCCGGAGTGTAAAAGCGCCCGACCGAACGACTTGCGGTGCTTGCCACTTCAACGGTGGCGGCGGAAACAATGTCAAGCACGGGGATCTCGACGAGAGTCTCTATAATCCCACCGAGACCACAGATGTTCACATGGGTCGTTACAACTTTGTCTGCACAGATTGCCACCGGACAGAAGACCACGCGGTCAAGGGGCGGCTCGTTGCAGACAATTACACGGTCGATCCCAATGAGCAGGTCGCCTGCACAGATTGCCATAACGAACAGCCTCACGATGACGAACGCATCAATGGGCATACTGCCACGGTCGCCTGTCAGACCTGCCATATCCCGACTATGGCAAATAAGGACCCCACCAAACTTAATTGGGACTGGTCGACAGCCGGCCAGGACAAACCCGAGGACCATTACACATTCCTCAAGATCAAGGGTGATTTCGTTTACGACAAAGAAGTCCCTCCGGTTTATTTGTGGACAAACGGAGATCTATCCTATCGGTATTTACTCGGTGACAAGATTGACCCGGCCACCCCAACTGTCATAGACCAGCCCGCCGGCAGCATCGCGGATGAGCAGGCCAAGATCATGCCATTCAAGCTTCATGTTGCCAAGCAACCCTACGACACTGGCTACAACTACCTGCTCGCCCCCGTCACAGCCGGACCGGACGGGTTCTGGACGAATTTCGACTGGGATAATGCCTTCAAACTCGCCGAACCGATCAGCGGGCTGAAATACAGCGGGGATTTCGGTTTTGCTGAAACCTGGATGTATTGGCCAACCACTCACATGGTGCAACCCAAAGAAAATGCCCTTCAATGCGATGAATGCCACAGCGACAATGGCCGGTTGGACTGGGTAAGCCTCGGATACCCCGGCGACCCCATCGAATGGGGTGGGCGGTTTGAGCAATAATTCATCAAGATGCAATCGAGTAATCCGAAAATCTATCATCACAACAGGTGGACATCACCATGACACAATGGAAGAAACTGTCTCATTCCCGCAAACTTATCCTTGCTGGCATTGTACTTCTGACAACGATCAGCCTCATGCCGGTCGCTCAGAACGTACTGGCTCAACGTATGGCTTCTCGGTCCGTACAGCCGTCCCCGCTGCATCCCACTTTTATGATGCTGGATAAGAATGAAATAAATGTCATCGAGAGTGGCGAACCCGTATCAACCCTGAAGACTTGCGGCCAGTGCCACGATACGGATTTCATCGTCAGCCATAGCTACCATTCAGATGCCGGCTTGAATAATTTTGGAGTACCCAGGCAAATTCCCAACGGCCTGCCTTGGGATTCCAGCAACGGTTTATTTGGAAAATGGGATCCGCTGCTTTACCGGACCCTCACCGTACAAGGCGACCAGTATCTCGACCTCTCAACCGCTGAATGGATTACCACCTACGGCTTGAGGCATGTTGGTGGCGGCCCCGCAGAAACAAATAGAGAAGGTGAACCGCTCGCATCGCTGGACCCGTCCATTCAAAATCCAGAAGCAAGCGTTCTAAACAATAAAACCGGGATACCACAAAAGTGGGACTGGCAGGAATCCGGTACCATCGAAATGAACTGCTTCCTCTGTCATTTCACCAAGCCCAACAACGGGTCGCGAATTGCTGCCATGGTGGAGGGTGAGTTTGCCTGGGCAAACACCGCTACACTCGTGGGGACCGGACTTGTTGACAAGGTTGCCAACCGATTCCAATGGAATTCCGACGCATTTGATCAGGATGGAAAGCTTAAACCAGAGTACGTTTTGGTCCAGGACCCGAAGAATGAGAATTGCGCTCAGTGTCATGGGCTTGTTCAGGCAGATCCGGCCACGCCCGTCGTTCTCAGCGGCTGCGACCTGGATTACCCCGAGACAGCCACCACTGGCCAGATCATATCTTCACAACGCATTTCAGAATCAGGCATGAACATCCAGAACAAGGCCAGCCTGGTTCGCTCGTGGGATATACACGCAGAACGGGCGGTATCCTGCACGGATTGCCACTACTCACTTAATAATCCCATTTATGCCATACCCGATGAGCAGGCACCCGAGCATCTGCTTTTCGACCCGAGAAACCTTGATTTGGGCGAATACCTGCAACGGCCTGACCATAATTTCGCCCGAGGTCAAACCGAGGCAAGCGACACCAGCTCCGGTCCGGAAATGCGCCGGTGCGATTCCTGTCATGACTACCAAGCCAGCCACGCTGATTGGCTGCCCTATGTCGACCGGCACATGGCAACCGTTGCCTGCGAAACCTGCCATATCCCCGAAATGTATGCTCCTGCCATTCAATCCTATGACTGGACGGTCATTAACCAGGACAGTTCACCTTTTTCCACTTGTCGCGGGGTTGAAGGTGACACCGGGACAATTAATGACCTGGTAACTGGTTATAAACCTGTTGTTTTACAGCGAACGGAAGCAGACGGCAAAAAGCTGCTGGCTCCATACAACTTGATCACTTCCTATTTCTGGATATACACAGACGAGAACGGGAATGAACGACCTGTCCGCCTCATAGATCTTGAAGCAGCCTTCCTGGAAAATGGAAAATACACCCAGGAGATCGTTTCCGCATTCGATGCGAATGGCGACCAACAGATCGTCGAAAGCGAAATGATCATCGATAACGATGCTAAACTTTCTCTTGTCGCCTCGCAGCTAACTGAACAGGGATTAACCAACCCGCGCATGCAAGGCTATGTTCAGGCTTATGCCGCAACGCATGGTGTCACATCCAGCGAATATGCGATCAATGATTGCGCCGTCTGCCACGACAGGGATTCGCGGGTGGCTTCGCCCATCCTGCTCTCGAACCAGTCTCCCGCGGGCGAGATTCCCGCCCAGACCACAGATCCTGAGATTTTGAGTAGCGGCGAGATCACAAGAGGCGCTGATGGCTCCATCAACTTCTCGCCACAAACGGAAGATGAAAGTATTTACATCCTGGGTTACAGTTATGTTTTCTGGGTGGATGCCTTAGGCGCTTTGATGTTCGTAGGAGCGATGTTAGCCATCCTGGTCCACGCGACAATTCGCATCACCTCCAACCTGCGTCACAAACCCCCAAAGGGCGAAGTCCATAAAGTCTACATGTACGACTCCTACGAGCGGTTATGGCACTGGCTGCAAACTGCCGCAATCGTCATTCTCCTCTTTACCGGCCTGGTCATTCACCGCCCGGACCTCTTCGGGGCCTTCTCCTTTCGCAACATGGTTTATGTCCACAACATCCTCTGGATGCTGCTGGCAATAAACGCCGCCCTGTCCCTGTTCTACCACCTTGCCAGTGGAAGAATCAAGCAATTTATTCCCAGACCCTACGGCTTCTTTGACGAGGCGATACTCCAGGCAAAATACTACATCCAGGGAATTTTCAAACACGAACCTCATCCGTTCGAGAAGACGCCTGAAAAGAAGATGAATCCTCTGCAACAAATCACTTACTTTGGGATTCTCAATGTACTTCTCCCCCTGCAGGGATTGACGGGGATCGCCATGTGGGGCGTTCAGCGATGGCCCGGGATCACAACTCCCCTCGGAGGATTGGTCTGGCTGGCACCCTTCCACACGCTTATTGCATGGACCTTCGCCACCTTTATCCTGGCGCATGTGTACCTGACCACAACAGGCTCCAAACCGCTCGACGGGATCAAGGGAATGGTGACCGGCTGGGAAGATGTCGAAGCCGCGCACCAGGATATTAATCCCGAACAGGATTCGCCTGACGATACAACCGAAAATGTTCAACCCCTAACGAAGGAGGATTAATCCATGGCAACAGCTGAAATATCTAAACAACCCTCAAAATTTAAGGAGTTTCTCTTCGGACGCCCGGAGAAAACGTACGTCCACCCTTATCTGGGCGGAACACTTCTGGGCATAGTCCTATTCCTTGCATTCTTCCTGACAGGCAACGGATTAGGCGCCTCCGGCGGCATGAACAGGGTCGTTGTTTTCTTTGAAGATCTCATCGCTCCTGCGCACATCGACCAGGTGGCCTACCTGCTAAAAATGGCCGGAGGGGTGAAAAACCCACTCGATGACTGGATCATCCCCGTCGTCTCTGGAGCCATGCTGGGTGGATTCGTATCCGGTTGGTTCAATGGCCGTTTGAAAGTGGAAACGAACAAGGGACCGCACATCACAGTCAAGACCCGCTGGTTGATGGCCTTTATTGGCGGTTCGATCATGGGCTATGGTGCTCGATTCGCCCGTGGTTGCACTTCCGGACAGGCATTATCCGGGGGCGCCACACTCGCGGCGGGCTCATGGGTGTTGATGTTTGCCATTTTCGCTAGCGGCTATGCCCTGGCCTATTTTGTCCGCAGGCTCTGGTTGTAACAGGAGGCTAAAATGAATTTCCCACTTACGGCATTCACTAACGTATCAGCCTTAAATCCCTGGACATATGTGGTCTTCGGGATAATCGGATTTGCATTTGGTTATGTCCTGGAAATCTCAGGCTTTGGCAACTCGAAGAAACTTGCTGCCCAGTTCTATTTCTCCGATATGACTGTGCTCAAAGTCATGTTCACGGCCATCGTTGTAGCAATGGTATTGCTCGCCATAACCGCCGGTCTCGGCATCCTTGACATGAACCAGGTCTGGGTCAATCCTACTTTCTTATGGCCGGGAATTGTCGGGGGGCTCATAATGGGTGTTGGCTTTATTGTTGGCGGATTCTGTCCAGGGACATCCCTGGTCTCCATGGCCACATTCAAGATCGATGGACTGTTCTTCGTGCTGGGAGGCCTTTTCGGAATATTTCTTTTTGGCGAGACCGTACAGTATTTTGAAGGTTTTTGGGAGAGCAGCAATTACGGCAGGTTGACGCTCATGGATTGGCTGGGTCTAACAACCGGGCAGGTGGTATTGATCATCGTCCTCATGGCCTTGCTCATGTTTGTTTTCGCAGAGCTCATGGAAGCCTATATTGGGAAAAGGGACCTGAAGGCTGAACCCAAGCTCAGGATCGCCGGGGCGGCACTGCTGCTTGCCGGCGCAGTCGCCGTTCTGATAATTGGCCAACCCTCGCTGGCTGATAAATGGACAAGAATATCTTCTGCCAAGGAAGCCTCTCTGGCTTCCCGGGAGGTCCAGATCTCGCCAGCCGAATTGCTTTCGACAAAAGCCAATGACCGCCTGCGCCTGATGATGCTCGATATCCGCCCCGAATCGGAATACAACCTTTTCCACATTGATGGCGCCGTAAACGTGCAACCTGCTGAGCTTGAAACAATCACAGCAGGAATTATCGCCCAATCTGCGCCTAATATGGTGGTGGCGGTGATGGGCAACGATGAACAAGCCGCCACAGATGCCTGGAAAACTCTGGTCGCAGCGAGCCTCCCGAACGTTTACATCCTCGAGGGAGGCATCAATAACTGGATCGCCACTTTTGGAAGCAATGAGCCCTCGATTGCGCGATTGACTTCGGAACAAATCGAAAACGACAAGCTACGGTATATGTTCAATTCTGCTATTGGCAATAGATATGAATGCGCGGACCCTGACCCTCACGATTATGAGCTTGAATTCGAACCCAAGATCAAGCTGCAATTAAAACGCGATAAAAGCGGTGGCGGTTGCGGATAGCAGCTCGAATCACTCAACTATCCAGGAATTGAAAAATTATCAACTACCCCGGAGACAACATTCGCCGGGGTAGTTGATTTATAATCTGCCTAGGAAGACATCGCCATCTTTTTGACGTATCCTTGCATTTCCGCAGAACCATGGTTCATGGTTTTTCCTGCTTTCACCACTATTTATCTGGACCGAAACTCTCTGGGAAATCATTAAACCCAGTAATTGGTTAAAGGATTACACAATTGGTATTCAGCAGCTCATTGTTAGCAGCTTATTCACTCTGCTCTTTACATTCTTCTGGAGGTAAAAATGGATGAACTAAAATGGGAGCTCTTAGTGGAAATATCAGGTCGTCTGGAAGCAGATTTATTAAAGTCTTACCTTGAGGCTTCGGGAATTGAGGTGCAACTTTTCCAGGAAGGGGCCGGGCTGGATCTCTACCCTGTCACCTTTGGTCCTTTGGCGATGGTGCAGGTATTCGTTCCGAGTGTCAAAATCAGCGACGCCCGGGCTTGCCTCGAATCTTTCAATTCTCCAGAGGTCGATTCGGATACCGAACCCGAGACAGATTAGGTATCGAAAACCGTTCATCACTTCGTATTGAGGAGGCGGATAAATGGATTTTGAACTGAACTCAGAGCAAAAAATGTGGCAACAGGCTGTGCACGAGTTCGTTGTAAAGGAAGTCCAACCCAAAGCCCACGAAGTAGATGAAATGGGAGAATTCAACT
>Ga0315297_10003494_pt1 | contig 10102 bp, 9 predicted proteins | sample YL17G15_0_MG_FD_203628 | JGI IMG/M metagenome (GOLD analysis project Ga0315297, IMG submission 203628) | Sediment microbial communities from Yellowstone Lake, YNP, Wyoming, USA - YL17G15_0 | ecosystem: Environmental > Aquatic > Freshwater > Lake > Sediment | place: USA: Wyoming | collected...
TCGGCACGCGCTGTTCTAGGCGGCTCACGTCCGAAAGTCCGTACAAGGTCAAACCGGGGATGGATTGCAGGGCAGCCAGCAGGGCACGGCTGAGTTCGAATTCATTCGACCGGATAGCAGTCATTGCCTTCTTCAATTCCATGCGGCGGCCCTGATAGCTATCTTCCGCCAACCCCTCGACGTGTTCGCAGCCGAATTCCCGCCCGACCCACTCGAAATACTCGATCGCGCCCAGCACACCGGCAATCCCTTCGTGGTTTTGGGTTCCGGTCTCGAACTTGCCGGGCAACTCATTCGTCGCCGGCCGGACTTTGTAGGCGAACAATTCGTCCATCATTTCGCGCTTGCCGTACAGGATACCAGCATGGGGCCCAAAGAATTTATAGGCGGAGGACACCAGGAAATCGCAATCCAGTTTCTGGACATCAATCGGGCCGTGCGGGGCATACTGCACTGCATCCACGTAGACCAGCGCCCCGACGACGTGCGCCATCTCGATAATCTTTGCCGTCGGGTTGATCGTACCCAGTGAGTTCGAAGCATACCCAATGGCAACCAGGCGCGGTTTACGCTCCAGCGCGGCCTGCATCTCCTCCATGTTCAGCGTGCCGTCTTCGGGATGGAAATCCACCCAAATAACTTTGCAGCCTTGATCCTGTGCGGCCAACACCCATGGCGTGACGTTGGCATCGTGATCCAGGCGGGTCACGACGATCTCATCGCCAGCCTTCCAACCCCGCGAAATGGACCGGCTGATGTACAGGGTCAAGGTGGTCATGTTCGCACCGAAGACGATTTCCTCAGGTCCGCAGGCGTTCAGGAAATCAGCCATGACGTGGTGGGCTTCGTCCAGGATGGCGTCTGAAGCGACGCTGGTGGCAAAAGCCCCATCGTGATTGGCATTGCACTCCAGCAGGTATCTGGTAATCCGGTCGAGGGATTGTTTGGCAATCTGCGTACCGCCGGGATTATCGAAGAAAATCGCCGGGCGGCCGAGAGAAGGGAACTGTTTTCGTATGGCGGCAATGTCGAGGCTCATATTGTTTTCTCCAGTTCTGGTTGCTGACTGCGCAACCATTAAGCACGAACGCCTGGGTGAGGGGGGCACCCAAGCGTTCGTGCCATTATGATACACTATACTTATTCAAAATGCAAGGGTTTTTCTTAGTACGTGTTATAAGCATTCGCCTCGTCACTCATTTCTCCAGGGGCGAAAAATATATATCCGTCGGCTTGAGTTTGGAATTGCGCAGGAAATTCGGGCCCACCTCCATGCCAATCCAATCCAGCGAGGCCTGGTAGGGGTCCACGCCCATCAGCCGCGTCAGGAAGAGCGTGTTCACGCCCTCGATTTCGATCAACGCCAACACGAACGGGCACTCTGGCAGGAACTCCTCCGAACCGAAGTGACAGACGGTGAAGGCATGGACTTTGGCCGGGCGCTCGGTGATGTCAATCCACTCGGTCTCTGCGCCGCTGAACATGTCATGGCCGCGCGGGTTGGCGTAGGTGTAGCCTGACTTCGTGTCCTGGCTACCCAGGAAGCGGCGGTTGGTCAGGCCAGCGAACCAGGGGCTGTCTTGTCCGTATGAATGTAAGTAAGTAATTTTGTATTCTTGCTCGATCAGGATGGGGGCCATCTTCTTGAGGAAAGCCAGCGAATCCGGATCGGTATCGGCCGGGAACGGCAGGCCGTGGACAACGTATCCGCCCAGGGTTTCTTCTCTTCGAGAGGGTAATTTAGCCATGTGAGTCTCCTTATGTTTTCGCATTATGGTAGCCTAAGGCTACCATTACGTTTTTGCTGCCCGTAAAGCGTGAAACGTAAAACATAATCAGCCTTCCCGTTCCAGAACGGAAACGGTGACGTAAGTACCGGTACCAGCGTGCGAGTGGATCGCGCCCCGCTCCGCATCCTTGACCTGGAGCTTGTCATCGCGGAAATGCTTCTTGACCGTGCCCTGCAACTGCCAGATGGCGAAGACGGCCTGCATCAACCCGGTCGCACCGACAGGGTGTCCGCAGGCGATCAACCCGCCGGAGGGGTTAACGGGGCAGACCGGCTTCTCGGGCAGTTTCAGGCCATAGTCCAGACCGGGCATGAAGGCCTTGCCCGAGGCGGCGAAGGGGCCGCCCTCGCCATAGCGGCACAGGCCCATATCCTCGTAAGTCTGGATTTCGCTGGAGGTATAGGCGTCGTGCAGCTCGACAAAGTTCAGCTCGAGGAGCGGGTCTTTAATCCCGGCGTGCCTGTAGGCCATGTTACCGGCCGTTCGTCCGGCGCGGAAGGAATGGATGCCCGGGTAGCGCGTGCCGTGCTCCCACAATTTTTTATAGTAGGAGCGCGTTTCGTCCGAGTTCTTTTCCTGCTCGGTGGCGTAATCGCGCATGAAGGTGTCGTAGTCGAAGTGCGGACGGTCGGCCATGCGCATGGCATCCGTGCCGCGCCCGATGCCGGTCACGCGCACGAGCGGACGGGTGATCTTCGCCCCGGCGGCTTCCAGTTTCTGCAAGCCTTCCTCCGAGACGAGGATCGTCACTGCCGCGCCGTCGGACATCACGCAGATGTCCAGGCGGGTCAGCGGCCATGCCACCATCGGAGCATTGCGCACATCCTGGATGGTGTAGCGGTCCCGCTTCTGGGCGTAGGGATTGTGATAGGCGTTGATGTGGTTCTTGACGCTGACGTGCGCCATCTGCTCGACGGTGGTGCCGAACTCTTTCATGTGGCGCGTCACCATCATGGCGTAGTAGCCCGAATAAAAGCCCCCGACGGGATAATCGAACGAAACGTCGGAGGCCAGGGCGATGAACTCGTTGCCCTTCCAGGTTTCCACGTGGGACATGGTCTCGAAACCGTAGGCCACGCACACGTCCATGTGGCCGCTGGCGACCGACTTCCAGGCTTCCTGGAAACAGATGCCGCCGGTCGCGCCGCCGCCTTCCACGCGGTGGCCCGGCTTGGGGCACAGCCCCAGGTAATCCTGGGCCATGATGCCAGCCATCAGTTGGCGGGTGAAGTGGTCCGAGAAATACGAGGCCACTGAACCGTCCACGATGCGCGTGAACGTCTCGAAGCCCAGGCCGATGTCGGCGATGGCGTAGTCATACGCCTCTTTGATGACCGCTTGGAAAGTTTTGTCGGGCCGGGTTTTGGCAAATTTCGACAATCCGCCCGAAATGGCATACACGGGTCTCATGCGTTGTTCCTCCTTGAGTGGGTTTTGCTCGATTGACAAATCCATTTTACCGGAAAATGCTCGAAACGATAGTGGCTTTGCACCTATTTTTCATGGAAAGATGTTATCATCAGGGCGTGAATTTCGGAAACAAACGCGGCGGCAGAGTCACCGCAATCCCCTAGAATTGGAGTTTCATGCGCGCCCGACGCGCCCTGCTCTACGTACCCGGCGATGACCGGCACAAGATCGAAAAATCCCTCACCCTGGGCGTGGACTGCATCTGCATGGACATGGAAGACGGCGTGGCTTTGAATCGCAAGGCCGAGGCGCGCGCCACCATCGCCCGCGCCTTGCGGGAACTGGACTTTGGCCGGTCTGAGCGATTGGCGCGCATCAACCCTGTCGGCTCAGGGCTGGAAAAGGATGATATCGAGGCAGTCTTGCCCCATCATCCTGACGGCATTGTCATTCCCAAAATCGAATCGCCGGAACAAATCCAGTGGGCAAGCGGGAAAATCGAAGCCGCCGAACTCGCTAACGGCTGGCCGGTCAACTCGATCCGCCTGATCGTGGACTTTGAGACCGCCAGGGGAATCCTTAATCTCAAAGAGATTGCATCCCATTCTCGTTTGGACGCCCTCATCTTCGGCGCGGAGGATTTCGCAGCCTCGGTCGGCGCGACACGCACCGCGGAAGCCTGGGAGGTCTTCTACGCGCGCAGCGCAGTGGTCACGGCCGCGTCGGCTTATGGCTTGCATGCCATTGACATGGTGACGATTGATTTTCGCGACATCGAGAGAGTTCGCCGCGAGGCCGAATATGGGGCGCGGCTGGGTTACACTGGCAAACAGATCATCCATCCCAACCAGGTCGCGCCGGTGCAGGAGGCCTTCACGCCGGATGATGAGGCTATCGCCCACGCGCGGCGGTTGGTGGAGGCTTTTGATGAGCATCAGGCCAAAGGGTCCGGGGCGTTTGCGCTGGATGGCAAGATGATTGACATGCCGCTGGTCAAGGCCGCCCAGAATGTGCTGGCGCGGGCGCACACCGCCGGGAAGGTATAGTTCACTACAAAGGACACCCTGGCCTGGCCGCCACCGTTCGTGCCGCAAGCAACGGCGGCACGCCGGTGCGAGACGGCAGGGCAGCCCAAGGAACACAAAGAGGAAAAATTTGTGCGCCTTCGTGCCCTCTTGCCCCCGCTTTTCGGGGGGTTGTGTTAATTTTCTTTGGAGTCTCTTTGCTTACCATCTTCTTTGGCCTCCTCTCGGCATTGACCTGGGGTGCGGCGGATTTCAACGGCGGGCTGGCCTCCAGGCGCACCGACGCCCATGTTGTGGTCATTTGCGGACAGGCGAGTGGGATGGCATTGCTGCTTGCTCTGGCGGGGTTGAGCCGCGAGGCAGTTCCATCCATGACTGCCTGGCTGTGGGGCGGAGCGGCTGGGCTGTGCGGCGGGATTGGCCTCTCGATCCTGTACCGCGCCCTAGCAAGCGGGCGGATGAGCGTGGTCGCGCCGGTTTCCGCCCTGCTGGCTGCCATCATCCCAGTGCTGGTCAGTGCGGTGGTGGAAGGATTCGCGGGAAGATGGACGCTCCTCGGTTTCGCATTGGCGCTGGCGGCCATCTGGCTAATTTCACGCGGCGAAGATGGAACCACTTTTCGCTTTGGAGAATTGCGCCTGCCGCTGGCAGCCGGCCTAACCTTCGGTCTGTTTTTCGTTTTTATGCACCAGGCCGGGAGCGAATCCGTCCTGTGGCCGATTGTCGCCTCGCGAATCACTTCCATCGCCAGCCTGCTGGTCTATGCACTGGTCACGCGCCAGCCCTGGCATTTGGCGCGTAGTCGCTGGCCGCTGATCATTCTGAGCGGCATACTGGACGTGGGGGGTAACGCTTTCTTCATCCTCGCCGGGCAGATTGGCCGCCTTGACGTGGCAGCCGTGCTTGGCTCGCTGTACCCCGGCTCGACAGTGGCGCTGGCGCGGCTGGTGTTGAAAGAGCGCATTACCCGCCTTCAGGCAATCGGCATCCTCTTGGGATTAGCCTCCATTCTCTTGATCGCCTTATGAGACTATAGCCATGAACGAGATCGAAGTCAAACCCGTCCAGTCGCGCCGCGAAAAGCGACTCTTCCTGACCTTCCCGTGGCGCATCTATAAAGGCGACCCGCTGTGGGTGCCTCCACTTTTGCCGGAACGGGCCAAAGTGATTGACCCGCAGCGCGGCCTATTCTTTAAAAATGGCTACGCCGATTTTTTCATCGCCTGGATGGACGGTAAAACGGCCGGTACGATCTGCTGCGCCGAGGATTTGGCCGCCACCCGCGGCCGCGGCCATGGCGAGTGCATGATCGGTTTCTTCGAGTGCGTCGAGGATTACGCCGTGGCCGAGGCTCTGCTCGATCAGGCCGAAGACTGGGCGCGGGCGCACAACCTGACCGCCCTCTACGGCCCATACAACCTCGACCGCGACGACGCGCGCGGCCTGCTGGTGGAAGGCCGTGACCGTCCACCCGTCGTGATGTGCGGCCACACTCCGCCTTATTACACTGAATTCTTCGAGCGCTTCGGGATGGGACAGTTCGGCGGCGATGGACTGGCCTACGCTATCAGCGTTGACCTGTCCACGCCGCAGGTGCAGCGCATGCTGCGGCTGGCCGAGAAGATACGCTCACGCAAAAATATCACCGTTCGCGGCGGGCGGCTGGACGACTGGGATGGCGAGATTGACCGCATCCTCGAACTGACCAACAAGGCACTGGCGCATTTCCCGGATTTCACGCCCTGGCCGCGTGAGGCTATCGAGGGTATGGTCGCTCCGCTGCGCGACGTAGTGGACCCGGAGCTTGTCCTCTTCGCCGAGATGGACGGGCAACCCGTCGGCTGGTTCCCTGGCGTGCCGAACTTCAACGAGATCCTGATCCACGTCAACGGGCTGCGCTACCCCTGGGACTACCTCAGACTGCTTTGGCACTCACGCCGCAAGCCGCAGTGCATAGCGATCAAAAGCGTGCTCGTCCTGCCGGAATATTGGGATACCGGCGTGGCCGTCCTGCTCTTCGACGAAATGGCAAAACGCGCCGCCGCCAAAGGCTACAAGTGGGCTGACCTTTCCATCACCGGCGAGGACAACGAAGATACCTATCCGCTGGCCACGCACATGGGCGCAAAGATTTACAAGCGTTACCGAATTTATAGGAAACAGATTGATTAGGAACCCGTTTTCTCATTTGTTGTCATTCTGCCTGCCCTGGCGGGCTAGGCCAGGGAGCCCCGAAGGGGCGAAGAATCCCCGCCCTCAGGGCGGGAGACCCTTCGCGGAGTTTACCCTGAGCCGAGGAGATTCTTCGCTTCGCTCACACCGTCCCGGTGTCCTTCCGGGAGAATGACAGGCGAAGGGCTCAGGGTGACATTAGTGACGCATAATCTTGAATCACCTCATAAAAAAACGGACTCCTGACGACATTCAGAGCAAGGAGATGACAATGACCTGCAAACTCACTGGCAAAGTCGCCCTCATCACTGGCGCTACCTCCGGCATCGGTAAAGCAACCGCCTTCGTTTTTGCAGACGAAGGCGCGGATGTGGTCATAACGGGACGCCGCGTGGAACTGGGCGAAGCCGTCGCCGAAGAGATCAGGCGTCGGGGCGTCCGCTCCGCTTTTGTCGTCGCTGACCACGGCAAACTCGAAGATTGCGAACGCGTCGTGGCCGAGACCGTCATCCAGTTCGGACGGATTGACATCCTGTTCAACAACGCCGGGGTGGTGATGAAAGGCACGGCGGAGGGAACGTCCGAGGAGGATTGGACATATCTCATGAATCTCAACGTGACCGCCGTCTGGCGTATGAGCCGCCTGGTACTGCCGTACATGCGGGCGCAGGGCAAGGGCGTGATCGTCAACAACGCCTCCGACTGGGGCGTGGTGGGGGCGGCGGACGCGCTGGCTTACGCCACCAGCAAGGGCGCGGTCGTGCTGATGACCAAGAGCATGGCGCTCGACCACGCCGCCGAGGGCATCCGTGTCAACGCCGTGTGCCCAGGGGATACCTTCGTGGATCGCTGGATCGAACAGGGTTATTTCAAGGATTCGGGCGCGGTGACCTACGAGCAGGCAGTCGCCGAGGCCGGTCACCTGCCGATGAAACGCTTTGGCCGCCCGGATGAGATCGCCCGCGCCGTGCTGTTCCTGGCCTGCGACGACTCGTCTTTCGTCACCGGCACAACCCTGCTCGTGGACGGGGGTAATACGGCGCAGTAAAAATAATTCGTGTCCCATAGGGTAGAATCGGGAGGAGGAGATCGCCATGTTCGACCCAATCTATGCCGACTTCGTCCAATCTTATCCCCTCTACGACACCACCCACGACATTGACGAATTGCGCCAGCGTGAATATGCCCGCCTCGATCGGCTCGGCCACATCTACCTGGATTACACCGGCGGCGGGCTGTACGCCGAGTCGCAGATCCACCGGCATCACGAGCTGCTTGACGAGAACGTCTTCGGCAACCCGCATTCGTCCAACCCGACCTCGCTGACCGTCACCCGCCTGATCGAGAGCGCACGCGAGTACGTTCTGCAATTCTTCAACGCCTCGCCGGAAGAGTACGTTGTCATCTTCACCCAGAACGCCAGCGGCGCGCTCAAACTGGTCGGCGAGGCATATCCCTTCGGACAGGGCTGCCACTACCTGCTGACCTTCGACAACCACAACTCGGTCAACGGTATCCGCGAATTCGCCCACGCCAAAGGTGCGGAGGTGACCTACATCCCGGTCGCCCTGCCGGAACTGCGCGTGGACGAAAGCCAGCTCGATGCGTACCTGGACCTCTCGGCCGGCTCCTGCAAGGACCTGTTCGCTTACCCGGCCCAATCCAACTTCTCGGCCGTGCAACACCCGCTCGAATGGATCGAGCGCGCCCACACCAAAGGCTGGGACGTGCTGCTGGACGCGGCCGCCTTCGTCCCCACCAACCGCCTCGACCTGAGCGTAGTCCAACCGGACTTCGTGCCGGTCTCGTTCTACAAGATGTTCGGCTACCCGACCGGCGTCGGCGCGCTGATCGCCCGCAGGCAGGTGCTTGGCAAGCTGCACCGCCCCTGGTTCGCGGGCGGGACGATCACGGTCGCCTCGGTGCAGGGCGATAAATATTACCTGGCCGAGGGTCACACCGCCTTCGAGGACGGCACGCTCGACTATCTCAACATCCCCGCCGTGGAGATCGGCCTGAAGCATCTCGAGAAGATTGGCTACAAGGTGATCCACGAGCGCGTGCGCTGTCTCACCGGCTGGCTGCTAGATAAGCTGACGGCGATGAGGCACAGCAGCGGCGAGCCGCTCGTCCGCCTCTACGGGCCAGTGACGACCCGTTCACGCGGCGGCGCGGTGACGTTCAACTTCTATGATAAGGACGGAAAGCCGATTGACCACCGTTTCATCGAGCAGCAGGCCAACCAGCACAACATCTCCCTGCGGACGGGCTGCTTCTGCAACCCGGGCGCGGGTGAGGTGGCCCTGGGCATCTCCAAGCCTGAACTGGCAGCCTGCTTCTCTAGTCCAGGCCACGACCAGCGCCTCAGCTACGACGACTTCCGCCTGTGCATTGACGGTAAGGCCTCCGGCGCGGTGCGGATTTCGGTGGGATTGGTAAGCAATTTCGAGGATGTGCAGAAGTTTTTGAAGTTTGCGGAGGGATTGTTGCAATAAACTATCCGCGCTCTGCTATGACGGGGTCTCCTGACCCCGTCACAAGGTTGACCGAAGGTCTCCAAATGGCAAGAGACCTGCGGTCAGAATCTCAGCGGGGTTAGAGACCCTCGCCGAACAGAGGAGGCATAATGAGTGAAAACCTGAACCCCCCATATCTCCAAAAAGACGAGCAACGCGGCGATTTCCAAGTGTGGATCGTGGATGGGAGTTACATCCGAGGCAAGATTGATGAGGAATTCACTAACTTCGGACAGCACTACCGCTTCTCGTACATCCCCGAAAAGGAATTCTGGATTGACCTGGAAGCTGAACACGATGAGCGTCAATTTTTCATCGAACACCTGTTGGTGGAGACCCGGCTGATGGCCGGGGGAATGCCCTACGAACAGGCCATTGTCCAGGCGGACCGCGCTGAGCGAGCCGAACGGCGGAAAGCGGGGGACGTGCGTCGCGCCACCCAAAACGGAGCCTTGCCTGAACCGAAAGCGGTACACGAACGGTTATGGAAGAAACTCGAGAACGGCGTCAGCGTCTGGATAGTCAATGGGCGGATGGTGCGCAGCGTATTCGACATTGACTATACCGAGGGTGGGCACGATTACGTTTACGAGTTCGTCCCGGAGAACGAGGTATGGATTGACGACGCCATCATTCAAGTCGAGCGCGGTTATGTCCTGCTGCACGAGCTTCACGAGCGGAACCTGATGGCGAAAGGCTGGCCATACAGCAAGGCCCACTCGGAGTCCAGTCGGTTGGAATATCACTTCCGGCACCATCCAGAAGAATTACATGATGCTCTGTCTGACGAAGGATGGGCTTGAAAATGTGAATGGGCAAATTCGCGCCAACCTCAAACCCGGCCTGCGCGTCCGCATCGTCTTGAAGCAAGACCAGCCCACTGGCAAGCTGACCGAAGGCATCGTCAAGGACATCCTGTCCCGCTCGCCAACCCACCCGCACGGTATCAAGGTTCGTTTGGTGAGCGGAGCGGTGGGACGGGTGAAAGAGATCGTCGGCCTGCTGTGACGGGGTCTCCTGACCCCGTCACAAGGTTGACCGAAGGTCTCAATCTTTGCATGGGAGACTGCGGTCACAGGCTCGGCGGTGACAGGAGTCCCTCGCCGAGCCTGAGTCTTTGTCTTACCTCGGTCTCACCCGAATAGTATGCGTCTCCCGCTCCAGGCCGTGCCGGTAAGCCAGGATTTGC
>Ga0315297_10003497_pt1 | contig 10100 bp, 8 predicted proteins | sample YL17G15_0_MG_FD_203628 | JGI IMG/M metagenome (GOLD analysis project Ga0315297, IMG submission 203628) | Sediment microbial communities from Yellowstone Lake, YNP, Wyoming, USA - YL17G15_0 | ecosystem: Environmental > Aquatic > Freshwater > Lake > Sediment | place: USA: Wyoming | collected...
TTAACCGCGATGGCAGCGTCCGGACCGCCTGCCTCGATTTGGGGTTGAACGAAACCCAATCCAAGATAGAACGCCGGCTCCTGCTCTCTCCAGATCAGCGCTGGGTAGTGCTATGGAATCCGATTAACCCCCAAGATGAAGGCGCCATCGGCTGGATGATTGTGGCGCTTGATACAAGCAATATCATGTATCGGATCGAAGACCCCGTAGATTGGGGAGCTGCCCTGGACCCGAATAACGAGTCGGGGGGCTTTACCGGTCAGCCAATTTTCCTATCCAATGATCAACTCGTCGGTACGCTCACCCACCGGAATCTTTGCGATTCGAGTGGCTGCCGTTACCAGCTTTTTCAATTTGATTTAACCAATAAAGTCTTTTTCCCTTATCCGAATAAATCCGAGCAGGGTTTCAGCGAAGGAGAGAGTCTGCTGCTCACTCAGGATTATCGCTTCCTGACAAACTTTGGCGTCTTTATTACAGATTGTGATAATTTCTTCACCGCTGTCGATACATTTGACCTGAGTTCTCAAGCTCGTCAGACGTATAACCTAGATAAAGAAGCGTTGGTTGATCTGGCTCTTGACCCTGCCATGGATCAGGCTATCCTGGCTCGCAGTTCTAGCTGCAGCGACCCAGGTCAAACCTCATGGGCTTCAACCTGTGGGTTGTATCAAGGGCCGAACCTGCTGCCTATGCAACTCTGGACTATTACCTCAAATGAGCGTAAGGACTTGTATCCCGGGTTAATGCCAGCCTGGTCGCCAGATAGCCAATGGACAGCCTTCCAATCCTGCCTGGCAAAGAACGACGCGGGTACTTGGGTGCCAAGCGAAAAAGCTGCCGTTGGTGTTTACTTACTCGACACGACTACGGGAAAATTGAGTCTTGTATCAGATGGCGCTTCACCCCAATGGCGCTCTGGACCGTAGAACGACAGCCAAATGAGCTCTATTAAGCCTTCTGGGCATTGATGACTAAAGCAGCGATCACACCCGGTACCCATCCGATTACAGTCAGGATGGTCGTTATCGCAATCGAGCCACAACCCTTATCCAATACGGCCAGTGGGGGGAAAACAATGCACACAATCACACGCCAGATACTCATGGTTGATCCTCTCTTTGCAGGTCTTATTCCATAATGATTATAACGGCTAACAATTGAAATAGTCGCGTCTGGTGAGAATTAACTCAGGAATTCGTGCCACCATTCAGGTGTTGCCTGTATAATCAACCCATCATGCGCAGTGTTCCACTAAAATTCCCGTCATCGCTACGTGCCTTCGGGTGTATCACAATATTAGCGTCTATTTCCCTGATGAGTTGTAGTTTCCTGGGGAGTATGTCGCGCTTACTTCAAATACCGACCAATACTCCCTCCTTGACACTGACAACCACTCCGACTTCAGCTTCTACACGTACCCCGCTTCCCACTATCACTCCGACACCAACCCAGAGCGCTACCCCAACTCTAAGTACGATTTTTACCCCAACATCGCCTACAATCCCAACCCCCACTCTCCCTACTCTCACGCCTGCTCCCAACCAAATCACAAATGGTGATGAGATATGGGATCTGATATCTGTGGACTTCCCGGCATATATTAGCGTTTTTGGCCGCCTCTTTTCACCGCCTACCCGCCGCGATCCATCTCCCGCGTATGTCTTTATGCGGATGAACTTCACCTGCACTACCGGTGACTCATTAATCAAACTCTATACCGGTCAAGATATGGGGTTGACCTTTATCCACAAGCAAACCGGATATCCCGATCTGAGCATCGAAGACCAGCAAGTGCATAAATATCTGGTCACACTTCTGGGTACATGTTGGTTGGCAGCGCCAATCCCTTCGACATTGGTAAAAGATGGCTATTTCATCTTAAATTTTAAGAACATGCCGCCCTTCAAGTTCGTTGTCCAGCAGACGGTTGAGGAAATAAACCAACGGATTTGCTTCGTATCTGATGCAAGTGGATTCCCGGAAGTTTACACAGCGAAACCGGATGGCAGCGATGCACTGCAGCTCACCCAAGATCTCAGTACCGCCGCGGAGCCAGCCTGGTCGCCAAACCATGCATTTATCGCCTACGTCAGCCGTCGCACCGGTAACGCCGATATCTTTTTGATCGACGCTTCCGGAAATTCCCTGGCCAGTCTTTCACCTTCACCTGCCGACGAAGGCGGGCCAGTCTGGTCTCCTGATGGGACGCAGCTGGCTTTTCATACATTGCGCGACGGAAATATGGAAATATATACCCTCTCATTAGATGGGTCATTGGTCCGCAATCTCACCCAACATCCTGAATCGGATATGTATCCCTTCTGGTCGCCGGATGGCATGCAAATTGCCTTCCAATCTCACCGGGATGGCAATTGGGAAATTTATGTGATGGACAGCAACGGGATTAATGTCCGCCGGCTCACCCAGCACCCCGCAGACGATATCCTGCCTTCCTGGTCTCCAGATGGCAGTCGATTGCTCTTCTGGACAAAACGAGACGGTTTGTGGCGCCTATACCTCATGGACACAGACGGCAGCCAGCTGCAGGCGGTCACGCAATATGAAAATCCCGGATTGGCCCCCAGCCGGGCAAGCTGGTCACATGATGGGAATACTATTTTGCTCTCCTTGCTTCGGGATGGTTTCCTGCAACTCTATACTTTACGTTTGGATGGCAGCGAACCGGAACGAATCACCGAGACCACTGCAAATGACTACAACCCTTGCTGGTAATTAATATTTTACGGTCCATTACCAAAGGATCATCGACAATAACAGAATAATCGCTATAATCGCCTCAAGTCAAATAATCAAGAATCGCTATGCTACATTTGAGAAGCCTGAGGCTACTTGGCGCATTTATTGTCGGAATCGCCCTCTTACCCACCCGGGCAGCAGGGATGCCAGCGGTCAGTCCAATCCTAGAAAGCTGTCCAGTATTCCCTGCCAATAATATTTGGAACACACCCATTGACCAGTTGCCCGTTGCGGTCCGATCGCAAGACTATATCAATTCAATCGGTCCCGATGGACGGCTGCATCCAGATTTCGGATCAGGCACCTGGGCTGGATATCCAATTGGGATCCCATATAACGTCGTTCCCGGGACGCAAACCAAAGTCTCAGTGAATTTCTATTATCCCGGCGAAAGTGACGTCGGCCCGTATCCTATCCCGGCAGAACCACTGATCGAAGGCGATCCAACCCAAGGCGACCGACATATCTTGATTCTGGATAAGGATCATTGCCTGCTCTATGAATTGTATAACGCCTGGAAAGAAAATGGCAGCTGGCATGCCGGTTCCGGCGCGATCTTCGACCTGAATGCCAATAACCTGCGACCCGCTGGCTGGACTTCTGCAGACGCCGCCGGCTTACCCATACTCCCTGGTCTTGTGCGTTACGCGGAAGTCGCCTCGGGCGAGATCAACCATGCATTGCGTTTCACTGTCCAACATACCCGAAATGCCTACCTCTGGCCGGCGCGCCACCAGGCTTCAGATTCTTCAAACCCAGCCTACCCGCCGATGGGACAGAGTTTCAGGCTAAAGGGGAGTTTCGATATCTCTGGTTTCCCTGCCGAAATACAGGTCATCTTACGCGCATTGAAGAAGTATGGCATGATCGTGGCGGATAATGGCAGTAACTGGTATATCTCAGGAGTGCCCGACCCGAACTGGAACAACGATATGCTGGTGAATCAGTTGAAAAAGGTGCCAGGTTCAGCTTTCGAAGCCGTCGATGTTTCCCCTCTCTTGATCAATCCCAATTCAGCACAAGCACGTCAGCTCGACTTTAAATACCACCTCGAATTTCCAGCCATTTTTCGATGAGCGAGGAGTGCATGCTTTTCATCTGCCGGGAGGAAGGCTATCTCCAAAGCATTCCTCTGCACCTGCTGGATGGCTGCTCGGTCTAATCCGGCTGCTGGCGCCGCAACATCGTATTCATATTCCAGATTTATCCCACTTATTCCGGGATCATCAGTATTGATCGTTGCCAGCAAACCCTCCCTTAAGAAATGGCCTATCGGGTGGCTGGGATAATTTGCCACCGTGCTGGTTTGAACATTGCTGGTCAGGTTGCATTCGATGCCAATTCGCTTCTCACACAAGTATTCTATCAGTCGTTGATCTTGCATTGCTGCCACGGCATGACCTATACGTTGGGCGCCCAGATCCCAGAGTGAATGCCAGATACTCTCGGGTCCGGCAATTTCACCGGCGTGCACTGTAACAGACCAGCCAATCTGGCGGGCAGCTACAAAATGCTCTTTGAAATGGATCGCCGGGAAACGCGCTTCATCGCCTGCCAGGTCCAGGGCGGTGATGCGCTCGCGTTGGGTGAGTAATGCCTGTAGCTCTTTCCAACAGGTCTGTGGTCCATAAGTACGGCTCAGAATACCGATAATATTGGCGCGCATACCAAAATCCTTTTGCCCACTTTCGATCCCATCACAGACCGCCTCAACCACACCTGCCGGATCCAGCCCGTGCGCCTCGGCCATAAACCAGGGGCTGAATCTCAATTCCACATAATCCAACCCCTCTCGCATAGCGTCCTCAACGTTCTCATAGGCCACTCTATAGCAGGCATCATAGTCAACCAATATCTGTGCCATCCAATGAAACTTGTCTATGAAAGCCATCACGCTGGGCTGAGGTCCGGTTACCTGCACATAAGGTCGCATCCCTTCGATATCCCAGGCAGGTAACGATAAGTTGTGTTGCCGGCCTAATTCCAGGATCGTTTCCAACCGGATACTGCCATCCAGGTGACGGTGTAGGTCGATCAGAGGCAAGTTGGGATCTATCAAGGATTTAGATTCTGCCATCAGTAATCAATCCAACTTTAATCATTACTCAATCCAGCCTTCCTGATCAGTCCAAATTTTTGACTGATCGCTCGCCCTTTATTGGAACGCCCGATATAACACCAGGACACGATTCGATTGCGCCAGGAACACATAATCACCCATTAATGCACTGCCGTACGGGAAGCCATCTGATTGCCCGCCGCCTGGGTCGAATGAGGTGAAAGTCTTGAATCCACCTGACACCAGCCAGGCAGCCGCGCCATTGGTCACCATTGCGTTATTATCCAAAGCGCACACTCGCGCTTGAGCTGGCTCAGAATAAACGAGACCCGGTTTCTCTGGGACGCCCAATTCCCATATCTCCAACATCGAATCGGCGCAGGCCACCAGTTGATTTTCAAAAATGTAATAATGATATGCAGTCAGTTTGTGCTCATAAGCAGCTATCTCGCGCGGCTCGGTTGGGTCGCTGAAATCCAGCACCAGGTTACGCGCTGTACCCGCTGCTGTGTTTAATAGTCCGGAGGCATATAGATAATTCTGGTAACCTACCACAGTAAACAAGGAAACATCCTGACCCGCATCATATTGACTTACCAGCCGGGGAAATTCCGGTTTTGATAGGTCATATACCCCCAGGTAACGTTGCCCTGCGGCTAATAAATAGTTTCCATAAAGCGCCAGATTGAATATGCTCTGGTCCGTCAGACTTTTCAAATAACCTGGGATAGAAGGGTCGCTTACATCCACCACATCCAGACCGGCATAACCATAAACATACAGGAATGGATCATTCAATAACAACCCATTTCCGTTTTGAAGTTGCAGGCTGGAGACTGGTTTTTGAAACGTCTGCATACTGGGGCTTACCGAAAACTCATTCAAATCGAAGACATCCAGCGTGCCTCCCGGAGTCAATAAATAAAGGTAACCATCTTTAACTGCAACACCGCGCGCCCCCTGACCTGCCTCCACTGGCAGGATTTGCGCAACAGGCTGGTAACTTGAAGGGGGATTTTGAAATGGCGTTGGAGTTTCAGATGGGGTCGCTGGTATTTCTTGCGTGGGTGTAACGCTCGCTGGAATTGGCTGGAGAACCTCGGCAGTCAGCGAGGGCGTGATCACCTTGTTTCCAGCTGCAACTCCAGGTGTGACGGTTAGAGCAGCCAGCGTAGACCGGATCGGTGCTTTGACTTGAGTTGGGAATATCGGTCCTAAAAACTTGTTAATAACCAATATCAAACAAAAGCCGATGACAATCAATAAAGCAGCTCCCCCGCCAACAAATGGCCAGACAGTTGGACGCCGCCTCGGTAAAGCATAAATCTGCGCGGAGCCTGATATCGCACCCTGAGTAGAGTGTATCTCGCTGGATGATGGGAGTATTTCTCCAGCCTGGGGGACCGACACTGGTTTCTCGAGCTCTTGTGTTGCTGCCGAGAAGTGCTGCACGGCTTCAGTTTTCGCAACCGCATCGGCGTCCCCCTCTGTCTGGCGCAATGCAGCTAGCAACTCTTCAACCGACTGGTAACGCCGGTCGGTATCCAATTCGGTGGATCGCAGGATAATTTTTTCAACAGTTGGGCTGATTTCATTGTTTAATTGCCGCGGCGGAGACATATTCACCCGGTTTAGCATCCGCTTCATACTATCCGGCGGAGCCTTTCCAGTGAGCAGGTGGTAAACCGTCGCGCCTAAAGCGTAGATATCCGAACGCCGGTCGGTACCACCGGTGCCATACTGCTCAGGAGGTGAATACCCGGGAGTGAATGCGCGCGCGCCGAGAGTAGTCGCCAATGACGGTTCGTAAACCTTGGCAATACCAAAATCCACTAACATAGCACGACCATCTGGTCGAATTTTAATATTTCCGGGTTTGATATCACGGTGGATAATTGGGGATGATTGATTGTGCAAATAAGCCAGCGCGTCACATATTTGGCTTATCCAGATCAATACCTGTGGCTCGGGCAGGTGCCCCAGACGCTCGAGCATGGATTGCAAGTCTTCACCATCGACGTAATCCATCACCAGGTATTGGCCGACTCCTGGAATAATAAAACTATCGATCACGCGCGTCAAATTGGGGTGGGCCAAGCGCGCCAGGATCTGAGCTTCGCGGGTAAATTGTTTTTGGGCTTCTGGAGAAGCGTCAAGATTTTCTTTGATTGCAACCGGAATTTCCAGGTTCGTATCCCAGGCCAGGTACACGGAACCCATCCCCCCTTGACCGAGCAGACTATCAAGTCGATAGCGATCGTGATGAATTGTCTGTCCGATCTCTAGAGGCATGGTTCACCATCCCGGGTTCGATTCAAACATTGTGAGTTTTATTAGGACGATTTCACATTCAATCCCTGAATGATACTCCAGCTTCAAAAGGATCGCAAGTCTGCACCGCCTGCCCCTATTCCCTCCGTGCTGAACAAGAGGCAAAGCGGGCGACTTGAAATAACTCGCGATTATCATCCCATCAATAACATACCTTAATCCTGACAATCGAAAAAAGGTAGTGGGAAAATGCCAGTTTCGGCTATAATAGGAGGCTGGTTCAGATTTTAGTAATGGCTATGCGAAGACTATCATGAGTTCAACGGTTTTCTGGGTTTGTGGAAAGCTATATAAATTTAGAAAAGTGAGGATAAGAAAACAGGATGGATGATCAGCAAGAACTGGAAGGCCTGGATGAAACTGTCGGTGAAATCCAGGAGAAGTCTGAAAGCCCGCTCAAGCGCTACTGGCTTGTGATCGTTATTGGCGTAGCCATGTTGTTGGTAGGCGGCGTATTGGGTTATATCGGCCGCGGCGTCTACGGTCCTGAAGCGGTCGCTGCAAATGCTACATCTTCTGCGGTTGCAGTTGCAATCCAAACACGCGCTGCCGCCAACAAGGAAGTAATGACCATGCTCATCGGAGAGACACGCCACTTCAAAGGAGACGCCAACGCTCCGGTGACAATCATCGAATTTAGCGATTTTCAGTGACCATATTGCGGCACATTTGCCTCTGGCGCGGGTCGTCAGATCGATGAAAAATACGTAACAACCGGTAAGGTTCGCTTCGGATATTTTCAAAACGCTTTCCTGGGTGATGAATCTCAATGGTCATCTGAGGCCAGCGAGTGCGCTGCGGACCAGAATAAGTTTTGGGAATACCATGATCTATTATTCAACAGCCAAAACGGTGAGAACCAGGGTGCCTTCAGCAAGGACAATCTCAAGAAATTCGCCCAACAAATGGGATTGGACACAAAGGCATTCAATGATTGCCTGGATACTGGAAAATACACTCAAGTTATCCAGCAACAAACCGGTCTAGCCAGGCAAATTGGCGTGCAAAGCACACCAAGCTTTGTGATCAATGGAACTCCTCTGGTGGGCGGCCAGCCATTTGAGGCTTTCCAAAAGATTATCGAGCAATTTATCACCCAATAACATCAAGATTAATTTCGTACGAAAACCCCGCATTTAAACCTTAACCGTGAATGAGCAGAAATATCGCCCATTCACGGTTAAATATATTAGGTCATGCTGACCTTGACCAGCCCATCCATTTGTGGAAGAATCGGTGAGTTAGATTAAAGGTAAGTTTATCGAAGTTACCCAGCCTTCGGAGATGTTGGCTGTACAAAACAACTTTATCCAAAATAAGCTATGAGAAATTCGATTGTTATTTCACTGGTCGTATTTGATGGCGATGACACCTTATGGACTGGACTGGACGGCGGTTACGTCTCCGGGACAAGTTACCCTAATTATGACCGGGATGATTTTACCTTCCATGCGCTAAAACCTCTGTTGATCCAAAGGGATGACGGGCAGCGGTTCAGGCTTTTCCCGGAAGTCCCTAAACTTTTGCCCAATTTAATCCAGCTAGGAGTGTTGGTTTCGCTTGCCAGTTACAACCATATCAAGCCTTTGATGCGGACACTTGAAGCTTTTGGGATATCCGGTTACTTCCAACATCCCGTTGTGGAATGGAACGGGCGAAAAGATAAAATGTTGCGAAACATCCTGCGCAGCTTTACCCAGGATGGCTACCTGGTCAGCCCGCAGACAACCCTGTTCATCGACGATGATTACCGTGGGTTGTATCGCGGGCAGATGGCCTCAATCGGTGTCCACTTCCTGCAAAAAAATGTTGATATTCAAAATTTGAACGAGTTACTAAACCACCCTCATTTCCAGCTCGTCCCCGCTCAAAAGAGCCTGATTTAAGACGTCAACTATCTATATTCAGACAATTTCAACAGATTAGATTAGCGCAGTCTCGATTATTTGCAGTCGATCACGACCGACTGACCGTTTACTTTGCCTGTGTAGATAATATCCTGGAATAGCTTTAGGTTTTTTATCCCCAATCGGTTCATCATCCACAATGAGACATGGTAGGTGCCAATCCGCTGATCTTTCACCGCTTGCACCAGTTCGTCCGCAGTCCACCCATAAAAGCCTTCTGGTATCTTATGGTTGCCGACCTCACGCTTCTCAATCTCTGTACATGTCCCAGCCTGGTCGGGCAGCGCTCCTTGTAATACATGCGAGGCTTCGTGCGCCAGCACCATGGCGATCCAATATTTATTTCCGAATAAGTCCTGGCGGTCCAATTCAACGACACCAGTGCCAGTGTAAGTCAGACCGACGGCTCGACCAAGGTCATTCGTTACAATCACGGATACCTGAGGCCCAAATAGAGTGCTCGTTAAATCCTTCAGCTCGGGGCGGTTGTACAAAGCGAAAGCCTCATTTAGCTGGATGATTTGCATGGCGCTCAAGGACTCCTCAAGACCATAAAATCCGGTTTTGATCCCGGCCAAAGGCAAGAAGAACCGCGGGTAACTCGCATAAGCGAAATATTTGTTGCTCGGATAAAAGGCTTCCAACAGATCGCGCAATTTCTTTTCATTTGGATTTTCGATATCCAATTTTCGCGCATCCGCCTGTAGTATCGTTCGCCCGCTAGGATCGTAATATTCAATGAAATTGCCATCCGAACTCACACGTTGATCCAATCCGTCGATGATGGGTGCAAGCAGCAAGCCTACCGGCTTCGCTCGTGTATCCCTTGCAACCATAAAATACCGCAGCGCTCCCGAGGTATCATCTATCAGATATAGAGCAATATGATCGCCATTTTGAACGTCTGGCGTTATCTGAGCTCTTAATTGGAACTGAGCTTTATTATTTAGCTGGCTTTTATCCAGTAATCTGGTAAGTTCACCCCATTGCTTCAGGAAGGCAACCATCATACCTGTCTCAGTTTGAGTAAGTTCTGATTGACC
>Ga0315297_10003498_pt1 | contig 10093 bp, 13 predicted proteins | sample YL17G15_0_MG_FD_203628 | JGI IMG/M metagenome (GOLD analysis project Ga0315297, IMG submission 203628) | Sediment microbial communities from Yellowstone Lake, YNP, Wyoming, USA - YL17G15_0 | ecosystem: Environmental > Aquatic > Freshwater > Lake > Sediment | place: USA: Wyoming | collected...
TCTATAATCCAGTAGTATGAAGCTGAAACAAACCCCGGAAGACTTCATTGTAAGGGAAATAAGCTCAATAGAGCCGGGAAAGGAAGGCGAATACACGTATTTCCTGCTGAAAAAGCGAAATTACACAACGCTAAAGGCAATGCAGGTAATTGCTGACGCGATTCACACCCCGCTGAAGCACATTGGGTGCGCAGGAAACAAGGACAAGACCGCTGTAACAGAGCAGGTTTGCTCTGTCACATCTGATTCCCCTTACTCTTTGGAAAAAATTTCCATAAATGACATTGAAATAAAGCTGATTGGAAAAGGAAACAAGCCCGTCAGCCTCGGGGACCTGAAAGGAAACGAGTTTGAAATTGTTGTCAGGGATATTGAAAAGCTTCCTGCGGCAAAAAACAGGTTTGTCAACCTGTTCGGGGAGCAAAGGTTCAGCACAAACAATGCCGCAATCGGAAAGGCGCTTGTGAAAAGGGATTTCAAGCAGGCTGTTGCCCTGATTCTTATCACAAAAAGCATGGCGGCAATGAAAATCCACGAAATTCTTGCGCTGGAGCCCAAGAACTACCTTGGCGCACTTAAGAAAACCCCCCTGCGCCTGCTGAAGCTTTATGTCCACGCATACCAGTCATTATTGTGGAACGAGCTCGCGAAAAAGCACGCTGACACGCACAATGAAAACACAAAACTGCCTGTTGTCGGCTTTGGAACTGCCCCTGACAGGCAGCTTGATGAAATCCTGAAGCGCGAGGGCATTTCAACAAGGGATTTTGTCATAAAGGAATTCCCTGAACTCAGCTCCGAAGGCACAGAAAGGGATGTTTTTGCAGATGCTTCTGAACTTAAAATCGGCGCGCTTGAGAGCGATGAGCTAAACGAGGGCAAAAAGAAAGCAAAGCTCACATTCAGGCTGCCAAAGGGATGCTATGCGACAGAATTCTTGAGGCAATTGTTCAGCTGAGAGCCTGCATAATAAGCTTGAAGACTTCCTCAACAGTCCCAGTGCCGTCAATCACGTGGACAATTTCCCTTGGCTTGTAGTATTCCACCAACGGCTCTGTTTCCTCGCGGTAATGCTTAAGGCGCTCTTTGACAATCTCAGGCGTGTCATCCTTGCGCTGGAAAAGTTCTCCGCCGCATTCAGCGCACTTCTTCGCATCAGGCCCGAAAACAGCAGCGCACTTCCTGCAGGTCCTTCTTCCTGAAATTCTTTTTACAGAAATATCCTCAGGAATATCAACAACGATGACCGCATCAATATCAGTGACGGTGTCGAGGAATTCTGCCTGTTCAAGCTGCCTCGGGTAGCCGTCAATGACAAACCCTTTTTTCGCGTCAGGCTCTTCAAGGCGGAGCTTTATGATTTTGTCAACCGCTTCAGGGGGCACGAGTTCGCCTTTCATCATTGGCTTCTCGATTATTTTTCCTATTTCTGTCTTTTTTGCAATATGCTCCCTTAGCAAAGAGCCGGTGTCAATATGAGGGATGCTGAAGCGCTTGCTTATGAGGTCTGCCTGTGTGCCCTTGCCAGAACCCTGCGGGCCCATAATAACTATTTTCATCCGAAATACCCCACAGCATCTTTTTTCGCCATTGGCTTTGGCCAGCTTTCGGCAAGCTTCTGGACAAAAGGCTTCAATGCCTGCCTTATCGCAGGGAATTCAGCAGCAGCCCTTGATATTAATGCAGCGTCCTGCGCGTTATCTGCGCTCAAGTCAGCGGCAATTGACGCCCTTAACAGTGCCATAAGCAGCTGGAACTGCTTCAGTACCTCCTGCCTCTCAGACTCTGACAAACAGCGGTACTCAAAAATAGAGCAGAATGAATTTGCGTCAGGCTGAAGCAACGGGTCAAGGAAATGTGTGATGTTCTCAATGCGCTCGCCAATCTTTTTCCTTATCGCGCCAATCAGCAAAATAGGCTTTTCTATTGTTGATATTTCAAACTCCCTGTCAAGAAGGGCAAAATCAGGCAAAGAGAACTTTTTCTTAAGCTCAGCATAGTGATGGTCAATATCGCTTGGCATAATCGTGCTCTGTGAGAAGGGGATATTTATGGATTGCGGTTAATCCTTCATGCTCAGGTATACCAACATTTCAGGCACTGTGAAGAACGCCATTAGGATAATTGCGTATTTTGGTCCGACAGCGTCAAGAACAAAACCGCCGATTAAAAAACCAACAACGCCCACAATTGAACACGAAAGCGTAAAGAATGAAAGGACAGTTGCGCGGACTTTGGAAGGGGTATAACGCTGCTGCAGGTCAGCCAGTACAGGACCGTTCAAAACAAGAAATGCAATTCCAAGATAAACAATTACCACCCACAACCATTTGCCCGGCTCAACAAAAAACAGCAAAAGGACAACGAGCAGGTGGAAAAGCGCAATAAGGACAAGCGCGTGGACATGGGACATTCTTTTGGTCAATAATGTGCTGAACGGCGCAACAATAGTCCTGATTATACTCTGAATTGAGTTAACAATGCCTATGCCTGCCAATGGCAACAAAGCAAGAGCAAAAAGGGGCTGCCACCCTATTTCTGCAGAAAAAGTCATGAAGCCTACAGCGTTGCCGATTAGAAGCATCCTTAAGTTATGGTGTGAGAAAACAAAACTGCCTGCTTTTAATGATAATTTAATTGTTTTCTTGATTAGCTTGGGCAGTGGAGGAAGCACTGGCTTGTGCCAATGCTCATGTGTAAGCCACAATGGAATTAGGGCAAGGAAAAAGAACGCGCCATCGATTAGGAACAGCCACCTTAGCGCAACATAGTTTACGAGAACTGCAGCTGCCAAAGGGCCAAATATCATTCCAAGGCTGTGAAATGACAGGCTTTTTCCAAAAAAAGTCTGGATGAGATTTTCTTTTTTGTGATGGCGCAGGTTGTCAACAGCCCAAGCAGGCCATGCTCCTGACTGAAAAGAGACCCCCATACCAAATAAAAAGAACAATATGACAAGCCCGGGCACACTGTGAATAAATGCCATTAAGGGTATGCACATTGCAGGCAAACCCAAACCAATCAGCACAGAACGTTTTCTGCCAAATGCATCTGCAAAAGCCCCGGATGGAATCTCAAAAATAAGGTTTCCCACAAAAAAAGAAATTGATGTTAATGAGATTTCGACAAAGGAAAGCCCAAGGTCGCGATAAAAGAAAAGAAACATGTAAGTTGCTGCCAAGGTGCCAAAACCAGCCAGAAATTCTGAAATGTAAAATGGCAATAACTGTTTCAGCTCACCCTTTTGGAATAATTGCATATCGCCGGTTTGGCTGTGTGTCTTTAAAAACCATGCTGTCCAGTTAGTCAAGATTTCTTGAGCGAAAATATATAAGCGGCAGGGCTTATCCCATATGCATGCAACAAGCAAGCCTTGGAAAGGAGGAAAGGGAAAAAGTGTTCCAGCTGTTCCTCAAGAACAGGCAGTTGAGGTTTTCTGACATTGAGGAAGGAGTTGGCATAAGGTCAAACAACCTTTCTTATCATCTTGAACAGATGCAAAAAGACGGCGTAATCACAAAAGACGGCGAGCTTTACACGCTGACTGATAAGGCAGAGCAGATGATTCCATTCTTCAACCAGATGACAGGCAAGGAAGTAGGAGTGATGCCTGTTGTGCTTGTGGCAATACAGCACAAGGGAAAAATCTGCCTTTTAAGAAGGGAAAAGCGGCCATACAAGGGATACTGGGGGCTTATCGGAGGAAAGCCTAAACTGCAGGAGTCAATCCCTGAGGCAGCATTGCGCGAGGCAAAGGAGGAAACAGGGCTTGAATGCGAATTTGAGAAGATTAACGCAATAGTGCACGAGCGCGTAAATGAGGAAGGGACAATGAAGCACGCATTCCTTTTGATGCTGACAACTGTAAAGCCAAAATCTGACAAGCTCTGGGAAAGCGATGAAGGAAAAGTCGCTTGGTTTGATTCTGAGAAGCTTGACAAAAGCACAATCATACCATCAGATTACTGGATGATTGAAAACCATTTGAAAAAACAGTCAGCTATACCTCATGTTGTTCTTGAGCAAAAAGGAGAGGAAGTAATAGGTTTTAGGGTGGAATGAATGAGAACAGCTCTTGCCCAACAAGACGGCAGCATAACCGATGAAGAGATTTCTGACGCAGTAGCACACGCAATTTTCACATTCCGTGATGACGCAGATATGTCAAACCGCGAGATTCTTGAAGGCATGCTTAAGTGCGGATACATTGACGCTTTGCAGTATTTCAGGGCAATGACCAGGAAATCACTTATGGTAAAGCTGGGCAGTGTCACAAAGTACATGATTAACAGGGGAAGGGAGCTCTGGGAATACCACGCAGGAGAGAGAAGCAGGGACCAGCTTCTGACTCTTGACAACACTGCGCCGATAAGCAACACATACTTGAAGATGATTGAGAAATATGCGCCAGTATGGAAAAATGCGCAGGTTTTATAAGACAATAACTGATTTTCTCACTTAATGGCATACCAGCAAAGGTGCATTGTTTGCAAGAAGAACATGGTGCTGATTACTTATTACAAGCAGCGCCCTGTTTGCTTGGAATGCGAGATGAAGGACATAAGCGATGAGATTACAAACAAGAAATGGAAGAAATTCTTTGACATTGACCCTGAGCTTTACAAGAAAAGCTCTTTTCTTCGCAGCATAAAGAGAAATTATCTCAGGCAGGGCATGCTAACTGTAAAACAAAAGGAAATGTTCAAGAAAGTCGTGAAAGAAGGCGCGCAGGGATTCCCTAAAAAGAAGAAAAAGGAAACAAAATCAGATGAAAACAAAAATTCTAAAGCTCAACCAGAAGAAACCACAAGCAAATTTGATTAGAAAGGCAGCAGAGCTTCTCAAAAAAGGGCAGGTTGTTGCATTTCCGACAGAAACAGTGTACGGCTTAGGGGCTGACGCGTTCAATCCTTCTGCTGTCAAGAAGATTTTTTCAGCAAAAGGCAGGCCTGCTGATGATCCTTTGATTGTTCATGTTGCCTCGATAGCTGACGCTGAGAAGGCAGTGAAAGAAATCCCTGCTGTTGCGCGCAGGCTAATGAAAAAATACTGGCCAGGACCGCTAACGCTGGTGATGTCCAAGTCAAAAAAAGTGCCTGCGGTTGTTACTGCGGGCTTGAAGACTGTTGCTGTGCGAATGCCTTCTCATCCTGTTGCGCTTGCGCTGTGCAAAGCAGTCGGACCGATTGCTGCTCCGAGCGCAAATTCGTTTGGCAAACCATCGCCGACCAAAGCAGCACATGTCTTTGCTGATTTGAAAGGAAAAATACCCTTGATTCTTGACTCAGGAAGCACGCACATCGGAGTTGAGTCAACAATTGTCTCTCTTACAACAAAGCCTGCGAAGCTTTTGAGGCCCGGTAAGATTACTGTTGAAGAATTGCGCAGGATTTTGCCTGTTGAGATTGTCACAAGCGTGAAAAAATCAGAAAGACCGCTTGCTCCTGGGATGAAATACCGCCATTATTCACCAAAGACGCCTGTTTTGCTTGTCTTGAAGCCGACTGCAGAAAAAATAGAAAAGCTTGTTGAAAAAGAGCAGAAAAAAGGCAAACAAATCGGATTGCTTTGCCTCGGAAGGTATCACACAAGCGCTGAAAGAGTCATAATCATCGGCAAAACCCCAGAAGCAGCTGCAAAAAGATTGTTTGATGCTTTGCGGTGGCTTGATTTGCAAAAGCTTGACCTGATAATCGCAGAAGGATTGCCTGAAAAAGGGTTTGGGATGGCAGTGATGAACAGATTGAGAAGGGCTGCATCAAGAATTCTTTGAGAAAGATTAAAATAGTGAATAAGAAGAAAAGTGTCCATGAACATCACCAAACTTATTGTTTCAATTGCAATACCATTGCTTGCGGGCTTTATTGGCAGCCTCTTCACAACAAAATCAATTCCTAACTGGTATGCGACAATTCAAAAGCCGTCATTTAACCCGCCAAACTGGATTTTTGGGCCTGTCTGGACAACATTGTTCATAATGATGGGCATTGCGCTTTATCTTGTCTGGACTTCTGGAAAGGCAAACAATGCGGTATTGTGGATTTTCGGAATACAGCTCGGCCTCAATGCGTTATGGTCAATACTGTTCTTCGGCCTTCACTCGCCATTGTGGGCATTTGTGGACATAATCGCATTATGGCTGGCAATACTCGCAACAATAATCAGCTTTTACAGTGTTTCAGCAACAGCATCATGCCTGCTAATTCCTTACATTCTATGGGTCAGCTTTGCAACAATACTAAACTGGAAAATTATGGTGTTAAATTAAGAAATCTGTGCTGAAGCCCCCGGAGGGAGTTGCACCCTCGACCTCCTGCTTACAAGGCAGGTGCTATAGCTACTAAGCTACGGAGGCGATAACATACAGGCATAAATGACGCTATTTAAAGATTATCATATCCCAAGCAATAGACGAATACTAATAACGGCTCCTTACAGTCGCGGTGCCAACGATAAGAGGAAGTTCTTGTTCTATTATCCCGAGCTGCTGAATGAGTCGAGGAGCTTGCGACGAGACGAATTCGCAGCGAGTGTCTTTTGCCGAAGGCACGTAATTAGCAGAATCCGTATTTCAATGATTTTGATTATTGAAAACGTTCCAAATTGAGGAATGCCTTGACCTGGTCCTTGATCTGGATGGTGTCGTTCCTGACGCTTGTGATGAAGCCGCTGAGGAACGGCGTGTAAACATACTTCTCAAACAGGGAGCGAAGGACGTAAAATGCAGGCTGGGTTTCCCACTTGTGCTCGTAGTCTGTCTCAAGCCAGGAATCAAAAGTCATTATGACCTTTCCCTTCTGCATCTTTTTCTTGTGGCCGTCCTTTGCCACCTCAACATCAGTAAGGTTGTGCGCTGTTGCGTGAATCCTGATAACACTCTTTGCGTAGTCAGAAAACTTTTTGAACGGCTCAAGCTCAAGCTCAACGTGCTTGCCTGATTTTGTGACGCTTTCCTGTGCGCGCTTCTCAATCGGCACATATCCCTTGTCGCCCATCCACCCATAAAGAATCTTGTAGAGCTCCTTCAGGCTGAAAATACCCTCATAAATCACCTGTTCGTGTTCAATAACCGGGCGCTTCTCAACCATCAGCTCACCTCTATTCCGAGCACGTCCTTGATTACCGCAAGCAGTTCTACCTGCTTCAGCATAAGGTCGTCCTCCCAAACGTCCTTGATAGTCTGCCGTATAATATACTTTTGATAAATGTCATGCAACCACTGGACAAACTTATTGCCCTTAAACCTCTTTGTGTAGTCAAACTGGAGCTCACCGCCAACTTCGGCATTGATATACCCCTCGTCAAGCTTGTGCTTCTCACCGTCCCTGATAACCTCAACTTCCTTAAGGTCACGAATCCACATGTGAACAGTAATTACATACCTGACATATTCTGTTACGTCACGCTCTGACTTTATCTCATACTCAGCCTCGTCGGCCTTGAGCTTGTATTTTGGCGCGTGAAACTTGTAACTGTTGTCATCAAACCATTTCTGGATAGAGCTGACAAGCAGCTTGTGATTAAAAGTACCCCTGTGCTTCAGATAAAGCGTCGGGGACGGGTCACTGGGGGCAGCATGCTCTACCATATGCAGAGAAGTCCTTGGATGCCTATTTAAATTTTGTCTCGCAATAGGCTAAACTGCGCACAAACCAGCCAATCAGCCTTCAGGGATGCGCTTTGGCCAGAACTCAGGCAATTCCTTTGTCGGCAGGTATGTCTCAATGGTCAGGAATGTGTTGATTGCGTCGCGGAACTGCATTGCCTCGCGGTACAGCTCCTTTTCAAGCATGTCAAACTGCTGCTTCCACATCCTGCCGTAAAGAAGCTTTTTCAAGTCCTTGAACGCGCTCTTTTCCATTATTTTGTCAGGGTCGCGGACAAGGTTTGCTGAGACATTGGCCTCTGCCTCGCCCTGCTGCGCCTTGTATTTCTTGCCTGCGATAATGACTTCAACATCCTTCAGTGTGAGGATGTGCACGTCAATATTCAGGTCAAAGCGCCAGAGCTTGTTGTTAGCCATCGGCAGTTTTGTCGGGCGCCAGCGCCACCATATTTCCTTTCCTCCATGCGAAGAGCCTTCCTTGTGCAGGTAATATTTTTCAGGAAACTTGTAATCATCCCTTGTTGCGTAGCCGTGCTCAATAAGCCACTCGTGCATAAGCAAATACAGGTTGTTCAGGTGGAAAACATCCTTCCTGTTGACAGTATAAGATGTAACGTTCTTGTAATCTGTGCCGGTATACCTGTGCCTGATCAGCGCCATTCGCCCAAACAATTGGCAAACAGGTTTAAAAGGCTTTCTACACAAAAGTTTATAAGAGAACGCCCTGAAATAACCCGTTATGCAAGTCGGAGTGGTGGGCAAGGCAAACGTTGGAAAAAGCACGTTTTTCAAGGCGCTAACATTAGCTGAAGTGCTGATCGCAAACTATCCTTTCGCGACAATTGAGCCGAACAAGGGGTGTGCATTTGTCAGGGTGCCGTGCGCTGACAGGGACTTCGGAGTGCAGTGCAATCCGCGGTTTGGGCACTGCATGAATGGCACACGCTTTGTCCCTGTTGAGGTTATTGACGTAGCAGGGCTTGTCCCTGGCGCGCACCTCGGAAAGGGAATGGGAAACCAGTTCCTTGACGACCTGAGGCAGGCGCACGCTCTTATTCACATTGTTGACATGGCAGGCTCGACAAATGAGAAAGGGGAGCCGATAGAGCCGGGCAAATATGACCCTGCGTTTGACGTCAAATTCCTTGAGGTTGAGCTTGACTTCTGGTACCTCGCAATTTTGAAGAAAGGCTGGGACAAGCTTGCAAGGAACCTCCAGCATGAGCACAAGGAAATCGCAAAAGCGCTCGCAACACAGCTCTGCGGCCTTGGCGTGACAGAGGCAATGGTTGTTGATGCGATAAAGCAATTGAAGCTCAGCGAAAACACAACCGCATGGACAGAGGAGCAAATGCTCCAGATGGCAACAATACTCAGAAAGAAAACAAAGCCAATGCTCATTGTGGCAAACAAAATGGACATTCCCTGCGCAAAAGCAAACCTTGAAAGGGTGAGCAAGCAGTTCCCTGAATACATTTTCGTTCCCTGCTCTGCAGAAAGCGAGCTCGCACTGAAAGAAGCGTCCAGAAAAGGGCTTATTGAGTACCTGCCTGGCAGCAAGGACTTCAAGCCGACAGGGCAATTGCAGCCTGCCCAGGAAAAAGCCCTGAATTTCATCAAGGCAAACGTCCTTGATGCGCTTGGCTCAACAGGAGTGCAGGACGCAATTGACACCGCAGTGTTCAAGCTTTTGAATTACATCGCGATTTTCCCTGGCGGAGTGAACAAGCTCTCTGACCAGTTTGGAAATGTCCTTCCTGACTGCTTCCTGCTGCCGCCAGGAAGCACTGCGCTTGATTTTGCTGCAAAAATCCACACAGACCTGGCAAAGAACTTTGTCGCGGCTATTGACGTGAAGACAAAACGCAAGGTTGGAAGGGAACACTTATTGAAACACCGCGATGTTGTGGAAATTATGACAAGCAAATGAACAGCAAAGAAATAATCAGCAATATCAGGGACATCTTCAAGAAATTTCCTGTTCCGATAAACCTGCAGAGGCACCTTTTCAAGGTGACTGCTGTCGGCGAGGTGATTGCAGACCACTGGAAAGGCCCTGCGCTTGACAGGGATGAGCTTGTGGCATTCATGCTTCTCCACGACATTGGCAATCTTGTCAAGTATGATTTCAACCACAAGCTTTACGACGGCGATATTGGGTCTGACATTGAGGGATGGAAGAAAAAGCAAAAGGAAACAATCGCAAAATACGGCGAAGACGACCTGAAGGCAACGATTGCATTTGCAAAAGAGCTTAATGTTTCCAGCCGAATGATTGAGCTTTTGGAAGAAAGCCACTTCCACAGGCTCAGGCAAACGCTGGAGAGCAGCGACTGGGTGCTAAAAATCGGGAAATACTCAGATATGAGGGCTGCGCCGCAGGGAATTGTTTCCGTGGACAGGAGGTTTGATGACCTTGAGAAGCGCTACATCGGCAGGCAAATCAGATTAAGCCTGCCTGATTTTGAGGAACACAGGAAATTGGCG
>Ga0315297_10003499_pt1 | contig 10093 bp, 8 predicted proteins | sample YL17G15_0_MG_FD_203628 | JGI IMG/M metagenome (GOLD analysis project Ga0315297, IMG submission 203628) | Sediment microbial communities from Yellowstone Lake, YNP, Wyoming, USA - YL17G15_0 | ecosystem: Environmental > Aquatic > Freshwater > Lake > Sediment | place: USA: Wyoming | collected...
TAGCCGGAGAGTCAGCGAGCTTGGAGTCAAGAATAAAATAGTCATTCCAGAGAAGATTTTACAGGAGATTAAGAATAACAATCCTAAAGGAATAATTCTTTCCGGAGGGCCTGGTTTTGTCAACGAAAAAGGTTCACCGACAGTCAGCAAAAAAGTCTTTAACCTCAATATTCCGATTCTCGGAATCTGCTACGGTCAGCAGTTGACGGCTCACCTTTTAGGCGGTCAGGTCATTCCGGGAAAAGTTAAAGAATACGGTCCCACCTTCATTAAAATTACGGCGGGCAAGCCCGCTTTATTATTCAGCAATATTCCCAGTAAATTTCGCGTCTGGATGAGCCATGGAGATAAAGTAGAAAAGCTACCTAAGGGATTTAGATACATTGCTACTTCTGAAAATATTAAGGCCGGTGCTATCGCCGACGAAAAAAGACGGATATATTGTGTCCAGTTTCACCCGGAAGTTCAGCACACAGAGCATGGGATGGAAATTCTTAAAAATTTCTTGAATATCTGTGACGAAGAGCCAAAAAAAGAAGAAATTGATATTAAAGGAATTATAAAAAATATCAAAGAAACGGTTGGGAAGAAAAAAATCATTATGGCTTTATCAGGCGGTACTGATTCGTTTGTTGCTGCTGCCTTGATTGCCAAAGCGATCGGAAAAAGTCTATTTCCGATTCATGTTTATTCGGGAATGATGAGAGATGACGCTTTAAAAAACATAGGAGTTTTTGAAAAAATATTTAAAATAAAACCTAAAATAATCAATGGCAAAAAATTATTTATTAAAAAGCTGAAAAATATTATCGACCCAGAAAAGAAAAGAAAGACTATTGGTAGGCTTTATATTAATTTATTTGAAAAATTTGTCACAGGGAAAAAAGATATAGTGTTTTTGGGTCAAGGAACAACCTATGCTGATTTTATTCACAGTAAAAGCACTAAACACGCCAGCCTTATTAAGTCTCATCATAATGTCGGCGGACTACCAAAAAAAATGAAATTAAAACTATTGGAGCCGATCCGTTATTTTTATACCGACCAAGTGAGATTTATAGGAAAAAAATTGGGTTTACCTGATAATATAATCAGTCAACAACCCTTTCCGGGACCTGGATTTACGGTTAGGATTATAGGAGAAGTCAATGAAAAACGTTTGGCCAAGATAAAACAAGCTGACTCAATTGTCGTAAATGAAATAGAAAGAGCTGGATTGAAAGATAAGATTTTCCAATATTTTGCAGTTCTGACCGGCGTCAACAGTACGGCCATTAAAGGCGATGGCCGTTTTTACGGGGAGGTGGTAGCGATCCGGGCATATACGACCAAAGATCGGATGACGGCTGACTGGGCTAAAATTCCCTACGAAGTTCTACAGAAGATTTCCACTCGGATAGTCAATGAAGTTGTCGGAGTCTCACGTGTAGTCTACGATATCACTACCAAACCTCCAGGGACGATGGAATGGGAGTAAAGAGTGGGTGAGGAGGGAGTCGTTAAACTCGCAGTTAATGAACTTTTAGTGATTCTTACTGCGAGTTAATCCCGCTTTGCGGGAAACCCTCTTTGTGCCGGGGGAGGGAGTCGAACCCTCATGAAGTTGCCCTCACAGGTTTTTGAGACCTGCGCGTCTGCCATTCCGCCACCCCGGCTATCAATTTTCTCTACTCCCGATGTCGCTTCGCTCATCGGGACTAACTGGCAGTAATACTCACTTCGTTCGTAAACTGCCAGTTGAGCATTCCAGCACTCACCCAAACTTCATTATTATATCAACTTTTTCATTATTAATTAAAATCGACTTTATGATATCTATTAATAAAGTAAATAAACAAAATATATTGATATAGTTTGATATAAATACTTTAAAAGTTGACATTTTTCAATCTTTATGATAGAATCAGTTCTACAAAATAATGAATAACAATAATAAATTTGTTATCAAAATTGATGAATATAAAGGGACATCCCCACGTATTATTGGTTTTAGAAAACTCAAAGAAGCAGGTTTAACTATTCCAGAACCAATTTTTGTTCTTACTAAAGAAGCTTTTTTAAAATACAAAAAATTTGGAATGATAGATTCGTTAAAAAAACAAATATCAGATGCTTTCTTAAAAATTAAAGAGAAAAATCGCAAAAAAGGAGTTATCGTGAGGCGGGCCTATGTTGTGCCAGGTATCGAAAGCCCACCAGGACCTCGAAGCTCATCCACAACTTCATCGTCAGTAACTATTAAAGAAGTTGAAAAAGTCTTTGATTTCGCAATAAATAACAAATTTGATATTGATGGTTCAGAAATATCTGTATTTATGCACCCTCATATAAATCCAAAAATTCCATCAGGAGGAGGTTGTGTCACCGGAGAAGGTCATAGAGATATTAAGGGGATATTAATAGAAGTAATATATGGTAATGATGAAGGAGTACAAAGCTTTCCTCATGACGACTATCTATTAGACTATAAAAAAAACCGTTTTATTCAAAAAATTATTCACTACAAAAACAAATGTTTATCAGCGATCAATCAATTAGAATATAAAACTCTTCCAGTGCCAAGGAAACTGCGAAACGTTCAAGTCCTCGACGATGATATTGTCTTGAAAATTGGCCGAGATTATAGAAAGTTTGCCAAACTATTTGGTTATCATCGTTTGGAATTTGATGTTTTATCCACCGGTACCTTCTATATCGAAGCCACACCTTATAAAAAGAAAGATATTACCGGATCAATGATCCAATTTTCCGGTAAAGTCATTACTGTTAAAAACAATAAAGACGTCAGTCATATTCAAGCCGGCAATAAACTGATATTTGTTGATCCTAAAGTAATAAAAGCACGCAATATGGATCTTTTGACATATTTAGCGTGTAATCTGCCTGAGGCCCGCGTAATTCTTTATCCAGGATCAACATCAACTGCTCATGCATCGGTGATATTTAGAGAAATGGGCCATACCATTGTTTATGTAGGATATGAAATTTTTCATAATGGTGAAGAGGTTGTTGTTCAGATTGAAGATGGTGAATTGGTTGTTCATAGGCAGTTTTTAATATGAAAAAATATATATTAACGTTTAACGAAATTAAAAAAAATCAAAAAAATATTGTTGGTGGAAAAGCTTATAATCTCTCTCAGCTTTGGAAAAAAAGGTTTTCTGTTCCTAAGGGTTTTGTTGTCAGCACTTTAAGTTTTGATAGTTTTCTAAAAGCCAACTCATTCAATATTCTTCATCGGTCATTGAATTTAAATCTATCTTTAAAGGACAATCTTTTTGTAGCTCAGGATTTAAGAGAAAAGATATTAAATCAGTCTCTGTCCGGCAGTATTGAAAAACAAATTAATCATGCCTTAAAACATCTGGAATTTGATAGTTTGGCGGTCAGATCTTCGGCGACGATTGAAGACGGTCGTCAACATTCTTTTGCCGGTCAGTTTGAATCGTATTTAAATGTAAAAAAAGTTGATGTTTTGGAAAACATTATTAAATGTTTTTCTTCGCTTTTTTCACCCCGGGTGATTATCTATGCCTATCGAAAAAAAATATCTTTAAACAAAGCAAAGATGGCGGTAGTAATTCACCAGATGATCAATCCAGACATAGCAGGAAACTTATTTACTATTAATTTTTTAAACAAAAATAAAAAGCAAGTTCTGATTGAGACCGTTAAAGGTTCTGGTGATAAAGTTACCGATGGGACAGGAGACAGTTCTAGATTGATTATTGATAAAAAAAATTTTCTCTTGATAAAGAAAAACAAAGAAAGATTTTTTGTGAACTCCAACATTATTTTTCAACTATGCAAAATTTCTTTAGATATTGAAAGAGTTTTTAAGATGCCGCAGGAAATTGAATGGGCAGTTACTGATAATAGAATTTATATTATTCAATCTCGACCAATTTCATTTTATCGACAAAATGCCTATTGACATATCTATGAGATTACTGTTAAATATTATTTTCAGAAGCTATGAATAGTTCTGAAAAATTTTTTATAAAAAAATTATTAAACCCCACTATGCGGGGATTTTTTTATGTTTAAATCTAACGTCTCTTTTGATCTTCATTTTTCTCATTTAGTTAAAATTAATGAAAGCTTGAATGTTGGCGCCTTCAACAACTACAAAAAAATAGGATTAACCTATGTAGATGTGCCGGAAATGGTCGGCATAACTGGTGCCTGCGAGAACGTTGACACTTTATTCAAAATAAAAAATCGGGTCGATCTGCCGTTATTTTTTACGCAAACCGGACAGTTATCTCTTGAACAGGCTCTTCAAAATCTGCCAGGAGTTTTTACAGTAATTCATTCCGGTCGCGATGAGGAAGAAGAGGATGAAAGACATTTGAGACAATTCAGGCTGACAGAGGAGGAGTTTGACTGCACAATGGAGGGTATGAGAAGAACAAATTATAACGAAGAAAAAATGTTTAGAGCTCTTTTAAGACATATCCAATCGACAGTTCAAGCGATGATCGCCCAGGTATTAAAAGATAATTCAGCTACTCTTAAAAAATATTTTAAAAGAGATATTACTAAACTCCAACAGGCTATTAAAAAAGATTTTTATCAAATTTCTTATGATCAGGCAGTAAAATTACTTAATAAAAATGGATATCCTCAGGTTAAATTTGGAGATGACCTTAAGGCTCATCACGAAGCAAAAATAGTTTTGTTTCTAAATAAAAAAGATGAGGAAGTTCCTGTTTTTATCACCCGGTATCCAAAAGAAATCAAGTTTTTCAACATGAAAGTTTCAACCAGTGATCCGAGAGTAGTTCTTTCTGCCGATTTGATTTTTCCTTATTCGGGAGAAGGGACTGGTTCAGCTGTCCGTGAACACGACTATAAAAAATTAAACAAAAGACTAATGACGTCGACGATGTATAAACTTCATATTCAAAGAGGCGGAAAATATGAAGATTTTAAATGGTATCTTGATATTATTAAGGCAAAAAAAAGCAGTCCTCACGCCGGATATGGAATTGGTAATGAGAGAGTGATTCAATATATTTTAGGTGAAAAAGATATTCGCAGGGCTTCGCTTTTTTCGCTTTTATCCAATCAAACCGGCGATTGGGATAAAAAGAAATACGGAACCGGGTCAATAGTGATTTCCTCACCGCAAAAACATATTCTTTTGGCGATTGGAGAAATAAAAAATAAAAAATATCTCTTACCATATATTAAAAACCTGGGAAAGAAATCTAACTGTATTTTTTACACTACAGAAAAAACCCATAATTTTCTCAAGAAAGAAAAAGTTAACACCTCTCTTGTTTATAAAATTTCCCAGATGGGAAAGACGCCAAACATATCAGACCTTCTACAAAGAAGAGTCTTTGACATTATCATTAATATTCCCAGCCGTGAAGCAATAGAAAAGAAAGACAGCTTTACTGATGGTAACCTAATCCGTAAAGGAGCTTTGGCAATGGGAATAACCTTAATTACAGATTGTGAAGTTGCTAGCATGGTATTAGAAAATTTAAAAAATAAATAAAATGAATACACAGATAAAACTTTTTCGGAAAAAATTAAAAAATCCGCTGTTTCTTCCATCGGGGATTATCAATGAAGTTGCTGATCATAAGCTAGCAGTTGATGCCGGAGCCGGGTGTGTAATCTTAAAATCAATGACAGTTGAGCCAAGGGAAGGTAACCCGATTCCCCGGGTTGTCAAATATGAATACGGAATTTTAAATTCGGTCGGATTGAGAAACCCGGGATTAGAAGCTGGCAAAAAACAGATTAAGGAATTTTTGAAGAAAACTAAAACCCCGGTTATTATCAGTGTCTTTGCCACCAATCTAAAAGATTTTAAAAAAATGGTTAGCGCAATGTCTGCGTTAAAACCGTTTGCAATCGAAATTAACCTTTCCTGTCCCAATGTTGAAAGTGAGTTTGGTGAAATGATCGGCAATAAAGCTAAGCAGTCATATGAAGTAATAAAAGGAGTAAAAAAACCTGCAGGCAAAATTCCACTGATCGCCAAACTGACGCCCAATGTTGATTCCATCTCCGATATTGCCAAAGCTTGTGAGCAGGCAGGTGCCGATGCCATTTCTGCCATCAATACCGTAGCCCCGAGCATGATTATTGATATTTATAAGCGAAGGCCGATATTAGGGATGAAAAAAGGCGGTCTTTCTGGACCTGGGATTCGACCGGTCGCCGTTGCGAAAATCTATGAAATTTATGAGGCAGTAAAAATCCCTATTTTAGGGATGGGCGGAGTGGAGAAATGGCAGGATGCGGTTGAGTTGATGATGGCGGGAGCTACATTAGTCGGTGTTGGTTCCGCTGTTTATTTAAGGGGCTATAAAATCTATCAGGAAATATTGAGTGGTTTAAAAATTTTTCTGAAGGAACAAAAAATTACTAATATTAGAAAATTAATAGGATTGGCTCATAATGGAAAATAATTTTTAATTATTATAATTTATTAATTTAATATGAAAGACGATGTAATTTTGATCTTAAAAAAAGTTGGAGCAATTTTAACCGATGATCACTTCGTTTATACTTCAGGCAAGCATGGGTCAGTTTATATTAATAAGGATTTTTTGTATCCTCATACCAAAGAAACTGCACAAGTGGGAAAAATGTTTGCAGAAAAGTTTAAAAGTAAGGCTATTGATGTTGTTGCTGCGCCGGCTGTAGGGGGAACCATTCTTTGTACCTGGACGGCATATTATCTTTCTAAATTTAAAAAAAAGGAAGTATTGAGTGTTTATACTGAAAAAGACAAAGGAACGACCGCCTCGGCCGCCGAGAGCGAACAGATGTTTAGACGTGGTTACGACAAATTTATCAAAGGAAAAAAAGTTCTTGTTCTTGAAGATCTGACGACAACCGGTATATCAGTCAAAAAAACCGTTGACGCTGTTCGGAAAGCAGGAGGTAAAGTGACTGCTGTTGGTGTTATGGTTAATCGAAATCCTTCTCAAGTCAATTCGAAATTTGTTGGAACACCTTTTTTTGCCTTGGGTGTTTTTCCTGCACACGCTTTTGACGAAAAAGATTGCCCGTTGTGCAAAAAAGGAGTTCCTATTAATACGAAAATCGGGCACGGAAAAAAGTTTTTAGAACACAAAAAATGACTTTTCAACAGAAACTTGAAAAAATCGTTAAAAAGAATAATTCTCTTGTGTGCGTGGGGTTGGATTCTGACATAAATAAAATTCCCCGGGGAAGGCAATTCTTGTTCAATAAGTCTATCATCGAAGCCACTTCCGACTTGGTTTGTTCATACAAGTTGAACACTGCCTTCTATGAAGCTATAGGATATAAAGGTGTTGAAGCATTAAAAAAGACTTGCGACTACTTAAGGAAAAAATTTCCGAAAATTCCCATCATCATCGATGCCAAGCGGGGGGATATTGGCAATACAAATAGCGGATATGTTCAATTTGTTTTTACATTTCTCGGCGCCGACGCCGTCACTGTTCAACCCTACCTTGGAGAAGAGGCTATAAGACCATTTTTAGACTGCAAAGATAAAGGAATTATTATTTTATGTCGTACTTCCAATCCAGGAGGGGGCGAGTTTCAGGATTTGAAAGTCGGAAACAGTCCTTTGTACAAAATTATTGCCAAAAACGTCGCCAAAAAATGGAATAAGAATAAAAACTGCCTTTTGGTTGTTGGGGCTACTTATCCTAATGAATTAAGGCAAGTAAGAGAAATCGTTGGTGAGGAAATGACATTATTAGTGCCTGGTATCGGCGCCCAGGGAGGCGATCTTGAAGCCACGCTTAAAGCCGGACTAAACAAGAAAAAAAGAGGCTTAATTATCAACTCCTCCCGCGGCATTATTTTTGCCAAAGATCCTCGAGAGGAAGCAAAAAAATTGAAAGAAGAAATTAATAACTATAGAAAATAGTTTAATTTGACATAAAAGCAAAAAACATATAAAATGGCAAAAAATAAAATGAGTCTATCAACTGAAAATTCTATTGCTACGTATAGATATAATAGTAAAAAACTTCCCAACTATCTGATTCCAACCGATGCTAATAGATTATTGATAAGCAGCAAGGCAAAAGAAGGAAAAAATGGCCCATTTGACGTTGTTTTTGATTATGGCCGGACAAGAGAAGTATTAAAGGCAAAAGTTCCCACTTCTGAGCGGATTACACAAAATAGACTTAGATTAGAATATTTGTCTTTTGGCGATCCAAGAATGACTTTGGTCATGGATAGAATAACTAATATTAATAGCAATAATAAGCCTGAAGATGACGTGGTGAGATTTAACTACCAGAACAATCTATATCAGGTATTTCGTCCAATAACAAAAAGAGTCAAAGAATTAATTCAGGGAGAAACGGTTTTTTTTCCACCCTTAAGAGGAGCTGACTTAGTCAGAGCCTTTTTTCAATTAGAAGGTTTTGATATTAACACTGAAAACACGGTCGACTATGAATTAAAAAGAGTGCTTCTTGAACAAGGAAATCTTCTTGTTGGGGAAACCTTTAACAAAACTCTTCCAAAAAAGGTAAAATTTCAAACAGCCATAGTAATAGACGATTGCATAGCCTCTGATGTTAGTATGTCGGCGACTGTCCAGACAATTTTAGAAAAATACCCTGACATCAAAAATATTATCATTGCTGTTTCTGCTGCTTCACAAAGAGGTATGGAATCATTGCAGGAAGAATCCAAGAACCAAAACATAGATCTTCACCTTATTGCTGCCGTTCCTGTCTTTCAGATGAACGACCTTTTTTATTTACAAAGGACAAAGGAAGAAGGCTATAGTGAGGGTACTCAATACGTTGGCGATATGGGTAAATGGGCAAAAAAACTACCTGACTCGTTTAATTCAAATGCACCTTGGAATAAGCTAAGCATAATAATGCTATAATTAATTTCCTATATGTATACTCCTTCCCAAAAAATCCTGGAAAACTATGCCAAAGCGATGGTGGATTTTGCCCTAGGAAAAGGAAAGGGGATTAAAGAAAAAGAAATCATCTATCTTCAATACGATGCCGAAGCCTTACCGTTGTCATTGGCTGTTTTTAAGCGGATTTTGGAAAAAGGCGCTTATCCGCTGGTGAAAAGCAGTGAGGAACAGTTTCAAAAAGTTCTTTTTAATACGGCCTCCGATGATCAGCTGGAATTTTTTCCAAAAAAATATACAAAGTCGTTAGTTAACACGATTGATCACAGAATCTATCTCATCGCCCCTCGTGACCCGTTTTTACTGAAAACCGTAGATCCGAAAAAGATTGTTAAAGCCAATAAAGCTAATAATATTCTCCGCCAATGGATTCATCAAAAAGAAGATAAAGGAAAATTGACTTGGTCGCTTTGTCTCTACGGCACAGAAGGAATGGCTAAAGAGGCCGGATTGACACTGAAAGAATTTTGGCAGGAGATTATTAAAGCCTGTTATCTGGAAACGGATGACCCAATTTCTACATGGAAGTTAACTTTCAGACAGATAGATGATTTAATGTTCAAACTAAACCGTCTTCAGGTTGAAAAATTTCATATTGTTTCAGAAAAAACCGACCTCTATATTACTTTAGGGGAAAAAAGGCGATGGTTAGAAGGGAGAGGAGCCAATATTCCATCTTTTGAAATATTTACTTCGCCGGATTGGAGAGGATTTAACGGCCATATGTTTTTTAATTTTCCGCTATACCGCTACGGCAATATCATTGAAAAAATATATTTTGAATTTAAAGACGGAATAATTATTAAAGCTAAAGCTGAAAAAAATGAAGGTCTGCTCAAAGCTCTTGTCGCCCAAAAAAATGCCAATAAAATCGGAGAATTTTCCCTAACTGACAAAAGATTTTCCAAAATCTCAAAGTTTATGGCTAATACTTTATATGACGAAAATTTCGGCGGTCAATTTGGCAATTCCCATCTGGCCTTTGGTTCTTCTTATCATGATACTTATGATGGCGATATAAGAAAAATGACAAAAAAAGACTGGGAAAAACTAGGTTTTAATGAATCAATAGAACATCTTGACGTCATTAATACTCAAGAAAAAACCGTCGAGGCGATTATGAAAAATGGAACAGAAAAAATCATCTATAAAAACGGAATTTTTGTGATATAACTAATT
>Ga0315297_10003500_pt1 | contig 10093 bp, 11 predicted proteins | sample YL17G15_0_MG_FD_203628 | JGI IMG/M metagenome (GOLD analysis project Ga0315297, IMG submission 203628) | Sediment microbial communities from Yellowstone Lake, YNP, Wyoming, USA - YL17G15_0 | ecosystem: Environmental > Aquatic > Freshwater > Lake > Sediment | place: USA: Wyoming | collected...
CGGCAGCGCGCGGCTGTTGCACGCGCTCTGGTAACGCGACCGAGGCTCGTGCTGGCGGACGAACCGACCGGCAACCTCGACGGCCGCAACGCCGAGGGCGTGCTCGAACTCATGCTCGAACTGAATCGCGAGCTCGGCACCAGCCTCGTGCTGGTCACGCATTCCAGCCAAATCGCCTCGCGCATGCAGCGCGTCCTCACGCTGCGTGATGGCCAGCTCGTCGAGGGCTGAATCGGGCTGAACGCACCGATTAGTCGCGTCGCCATCGACTGGGCTACCCTGCACGCTGACGTCCTCGCGGTCGGGACGTTGAACCATGTGGCAAATGGCGGCAGGCCTCCTGGCCGGCTCCTGTGCGGTGCTCAGCCTGCCGCAGGCGCTTCCAGTCGCGCTGGCGTGGACCGGTCTTTGCACGAGCATCGCTGGCGCCTGCGCGTGGCGCAAGTCCTGGCTGCTGGGCCCCGGGGTGGGGTTGTGGCTCACCGCCCTGCAGCTCAATGCAGGCCTGGCCGACCGGCTGAACCCGGCGCTGGAAGGGCAGACCGTGCGCCTGCGTGGCGTGGTCACGAGCGTGCCACAGGGGACGCTCGACGTGCTCAAGTTCCGCTTCTCGCCACTGCCGGACGGCGACTCACGATCGCTGCCCCGGCTCATCGAGCTGACCTGGTACGACGCTCCCGGCCGAGTCGATGCCGCGGAGACGCTCGAACTTGCAGTGAAACTGCGTCGGCCCCGGGGTTTCGCCAACCCGGGCGGTCACGACAACGAGGCGCGGATGCTGCGTGACCGCGTTGGTGCGAGCGGCTACGTGCGTTCCGGCGAACGACTCGGTCGCGAGCCAGGCGCTGCCTTCAAGTACCCGGTGTTGCTCGCTCGCGCGAAGGTCGCGGCGGTCATTCGTGACGCACTCGGCGAACGGCCGTCAGCCGGCATCGTCGCCGGGCTCGCCGTCGGCCTCCAGGACGCGCTGAGCCGCGAGCAGTGGCTGCAACTCTCGCGCAGTGGCACGAGCCACCTGATGGCGATCTCCGGCCTGCACATCGCGATGGTGGCCGCGGTCTTTGCCTGGCTCGGTGGGCGCGTGCAGCGATTCCGGCAGGGCCGTGGTGCGACGGGTGCCGCGCGCGATGCGTCGGTCGTTGCAGCTGCCATCGCGGCGTTGGGCTACAGCCTGCTCGCAGGCTGGTCCGTGCCGACGCAGCGCACGATGGTCATGATCGCGTGCGGCGCCGTTGCGCTCCTGTTGCGTCGCAGGATCGGTGTCGCTGATGGACTGGGCTTCTGCGTGGTCGGCGTGCTGCTGCTCGACCCGCTGGCGCCGCTCGCGCCCGGGTTCTGGTTGTCGTTCGGCGCCGTGGCCGTGATTCTCTATGGAGCCACCGGGCACGTCCGGCCACTCGGTCTGATGCGCGGCTACCTGCTGGTCCAGATCGTCGTCACGCTAGGACTCGTGCCCGTCCTTGCGGGCAGCTTCGGGTCGGTTTCACTCGTTTCCGCCCTGGTCAACCTGTACGCGATCCCGCTCTATACGCTGCTGATTGTGCCTGCAGTGCTGGTGTCGTGCGCCGTAGCAATGATTGCCGCTGTCACGGGCGCGGTCATGCTCGACTGGACCGGCCGGCTGATCGAATCGACGTGGCCGCTGATCGAGGTGCCGGCATCGTGGGGGCTCGCCACCTGGTCGATCGCCGGGCTCGACGGCATCGCCTGGATCGCCCTCATTCTTGGCACGCTCGCAGCTCTGTCGCCTGTGCCGATCCCGGGTCGCATTGCCGGTGGCGTACTCATTGCAACTGGTTGCCTGTGGCGGCCTGCGCTCCTGCCTGATGGAGTCGCGCGCGTCACGATTCTCGACGTTGGACAGGGGCTGTCGGTCGTGATCGAAACGCGTGGGCACACGCTCGTTTACGACGCAGGACCTTCGTTTCGCACCGGCAGCGACACCGGGCAGCTCGTCGTCGTTCCATTCCTCAGGTCGCGCGGCATCCGCACAGTGGATCGCGTCGTCGTCAGTCACGACGATGACGATCACAAGGGCGGGGCGGGCAGCGTGCTGGCGCTCATGGACGCGCGTGCCCTGACATTGGGCCCGAGCCTGCGGGCGAGCTCATTCGATCGCAAGCGAGCCGATTTGACTCGGGACACCTGCCGGCGTGGCGAGTCGTGGGCCTGGGATGGAGTCGACTTTCGCTGGGTGCATCCCGGCGGCGTTCGCTACCAACGCGACAACGACAGTTCGTGCGTGTTGCTCGTGAGCGCAGGCGGGCACGCGGCGCTCGTCACCGGCGACATCGAGGCCGAGGCCGAACGTGAGCTGGTGCGCGAAGGGGCTCTGGCACCCGTCGACATCGTCGTCGTGCCACACCATGGCAGCCGCACGTCCTCGACGCAGGACTTCGTGGCGGCGTTGCGGCCGCGCTGGGCCGTCTATGCAGTGGGGTACCACAACCGCTGGAATTTCCCCGTGCGGCGCGTCGTGGAGCGTTGGGAGCAGGCTGGAGCCGTGGGGGTGCGGACGAGCGATGGCGGAGCCATCACGTTCGAGCTTGCACCGGGACCGGCCCTGGCGCCGCCGAGCGAATGGCGGCGCGAACAGCCGCGCCCTTGGCGTGATCCTTGAACCACGCCCGTCGCCGCGGGAGAGGGGTTCCAGTATCATCGGCGGGTCATTTTTGCCGGGCACAGGGACTCGAGCGCGCCACATGTTCGAAATCGTGAAGGCCGGCGGCATCGTCATGGTGCCGCTCATCCTCTGCTCAATACTTGCCGCCGCCATCACGCTCGAGCGCCTCTGGACGCTGCGGAGCCAGCGCGTCGTGCCCGAAGAACTGGTCGACAAGGTGTGGCGCTGGGTCGAAAACCGCACCCTGTCCGACAAGCAGATCCTCGCGCTGCAACTGCACTCGCCGTTGGGTCGCGTCCTGGCCGCGGGGCTCGCGAACCGCAACCGCGACCGCTCGCTGATGATCGAAGCCATCGAGGACGCCGGACGCCACGTCGCCCACGAACTGGAGCGGTACCTGAACGCCCTTGGCACGATCGCGGGGATTTCGCCGCTGCTCGGCCTGCTCGGCACCGTGACGGGCATGATGCGGACTTTCAAGGCAATCACCGTCGCCGGTGTCGGCAATCCAACGGCCATGGCCTCCGGCATCGCCGAGGCGCTCATCACGACCGCGGCCGGCCTCATCATCGCCATTCCGGCGCTCGTGGCCTATCGACTGCTGCGCGGCAGGGTCGACGGCCACGTCATCGACATGGAGAAGGAATCGCTCAAGCTGGTGCAGGCGATCGATCGGGCGAGTGTGTTGCGTCCCGCCGCCGCAGTCGAGATTGGCGCTGCGCTGTCGGCCTCGCAAGCCGCGCAAGCCGCGCAGGAAGCCGTCGCTTGAAGTTCCAGAAGCGGCCGCACGAAGAGATCGAGCTCAACATGACGTCGCTGATCGACGTCGTGCTGTTGCTGCTGATCTTCTTCATGATGTCCACCAAGTTCATCGACGAGGGCCGGCTGCAGGTGCGGTTGCCCGCGGCCGGTGTCCAGCCCGACGAGGCCTCGGTCAAGCAAACGGTCGAGGTCGAAGTCACCGCCGAAGGCAATTACCGCGTAGGCGGCCGCGATCTCGTCAACAACAGTCCCGATACGCTCGCTACGGCACTTGCACGTGCCACCAACGGCGACCGTTCGCAACCCCTCACGATCCGCGCCGACGCGCGGGCCGTGCACCAGTCGGTCGTCACGGCGATGGACGTCGCCGGGCGCCTCGGCTACCGCCAGATCAACATCGCCACGGTGCACGATGGGTCGGAAAGCCGATAAGCGCATCGACCTGAAGATGCCGGAAGGCGCCCTGCACACGTACCGGCGTCTGCTCGGCTACCTGCGGCCGCACAAGGCCATGTTCGCGGTCGGCGTGGTCGGCATGACGATCTTCGCCGCGACCGACGCCGGCTGGGCCGCGTTCGTGAAATTCTTCCTCGACGGCACCTTCGTCGCCAAGGACCCGCGCATGGTCTGGCTGGTGCCCTTGGCGCTCGTCGGCCTCTTCATCCTGCGCGGCGTCGGCGACTTCATGCAGACGTACTGCCCGGGGTTCGTCGGCCGGCACATCGTGAAGACACTGCGCGGGCAGATCTTCGAGCGCTACGTGCACCTGCCGGTGTCGTATTTCGACACCAACACGTCGGGCGTGCTGCTGTCCAAGCTCACCTACAACACGGAGCAGGTGGCTACCGCGACGACGGATTCGGTCACGGTGTTCATCCGCGACACGCTGACGATCATCGGCCTGATCGGCTACCTGCTCTACCTCAACCCGAAGCTCACGCTGTTCAGCCTGATCGTCGGTCCGCTGATCGCGGTGCTGATCCGCAAGATCAACCTGCTGTTCCGCCGCTACAGCCGGCGCATCCAGAACTCCATGGGCGACGTGACGCGCGTCGCCAAGGAAGCGATCGAGGCGCCGCGGGTGATCCGCGTCTTCAGCGCGCAGGACTACGAAGCGCGGATGTTCGACGAGGTGACCGAACACAACCGTCGCTCGCACATGAAGCTCATGATGACCAAGGGCATGAGCAATCCCGTCGTGCAGACGATTGCGGCCATCGGCCTGGCGGGCGTGCTGTACCTGGCGACGGTCGACGCCATCAATGGCCTGATGTCGGTGGGCGAGTTCACCTCGTTCATCGCGGCGCTGATGCTGATCACGGCGCCGCTGCGCCGGCTGGTCAACGTCGCAGGCCCGCTGCAGCAGGGCATCGCAGCCGCGCAGAGCATTTTCGAAGTGCTCGACGCCCCGCTCGAGGACCAGGGCGGCGGGTTCCGGCTCGAACGTGCGCGCGGTGAGGTCGAATACCGCAGCGTCGAATTCAAGTACCCGACTGCGGCGGACCCTGTGCTGCACGGCGTGAGCTTTCATGCGAAACCCGGCGAGAAGATCGCGATCGTCGGTCGTTCCGGCAGCGGCAAGTCCACGCTCGTGGGATTGCTGCCCCGCTTCTACGACCCGACGGCGGGGCAGGTGCTGGTCGACGGCCACGACGCGCGCGAGTTTGCGCTCGGCGCCCTGCGCTCGCAGGTCAGCCTCGTGAGCCAGGACGTCGTGCTGTTCAACGACACGATCAAGAGCAACATCGCCTTCGGCTTTCCGGCAACGGACGCCGAAATCGAGGCCGCCGCTGCGACCGCGCGCGTCAATGAGTTCAGCGCGCATTTGCCGCTCGGGCTCGACACCGTCGTGGGCGACCGTGGCACGCTGCTCTCGGGTGGCCAGCGCCAGCGCATTGCGATCGCGCGTGCGCTGCTGCGGAACACGCCGATCCTGATCCTGGACGAAGCGACCTCGGCACTCGATACCGAGATCGAACGGCAGATCCAGGACCAGCTCGAAGCGCTCATGGCCAATCGCACGACGCTCGTGATCGCGCACCGTTTGTCGACGGTCGAAAAAGCCGACCGCATCCTGGTCATGGATGCGGGACGCGTCGTGGAATCGGGCACCCACCAGGAATTGCTGGCGCGCGATGGCCAGTATGCCGTGCTGCACCGGTTGCAGTTCAACGACTGACGCATGTCGCTCGACGCGCGGCTGCAGAGCGTCTGGTATGGCCCCGCCTGGCGCAGCTTGCCGCTGTGGCCGCTTTCCGTCCTTTTCCAGCTCATCCTCGCCTTGCGCGCGCTGGCATATCGCATGGGTGTCCTGCGCGTCGAACACGTCGACGTGCCGGTCATCGTGGTCGGCAACCTGACGGTCGGCGGCACCGGCAAGACGCCGGTCGCCGCCTGGCTGGCACGGCAGCTCGAGGCACGCGGCAGGCGAGTCGGCGTCGTGCTGCGCGGCTACGGTGGATCGCATCGCGGTGCGCCCAGGGTCGTGACGGCAACGGACGACCCCGGCGTCACGGGCGATGAGGCGTTGGTGCATGCCCGGCGCGGCGTGCACACCGTCGTCATCGGTGCCGATCGAGTGGCGGCGGCACGTCTCGCGGCCGAACAGGGCGCGGAGGTCGTCGTTTGCGATGACGGGCTCCAGCACGTGCGCCTGGCACGCGACTATGAAATCGCCGTCGTTGACGGCGCGCGCGGACTTGGCAACCGCTGGCTGTTGCCGGCAGGGCCGTTGCGCGAACCGGCATGCGAGCTGGATTCGGTCCATGCCGTCGTCGTGACCGAGCGCGGGGGCGAAGGACGCGCGGATTTGTCGGTTCGTTCGCCGCTGCTGCTGCGGGCGCAGTTCGATCTCGGCGACGCGGTGAACCTGCTCACGGGTGAGCGTCGTCCGTTGGTCGAGTTCGTCGGCACGCCCAACCTGCACGCGATCGCGGGCATCGGTCATCCCGACGCCTTTTTTCGCGGTCTGGAGCAACGGCGACTGGTCATCACGCCGCATGCGCTGCCGGACCATGCGCGGCTGGGTGCCGGGTCGCTGCCGTTCCCCGCGGACGCCATTGTCCTGATGACCGAGAAAGATGCCGTAAAATGCCGCCAGATCGCCCGTCCCGAGTGGTGGTGGGTCGACCTCGAAGTAAGCATCGGTCGCGCCGAGTCCGCGGCGCTGCTGACATCCGTTCTTGAACGCACCGGGCTGACCGGTGCGGGAGTGTCCCTTGGATAACAAGCTGCTCGATATCCTCGCTTGCCCGCTCTGCAAGGGGCCCCTGCAGTGGCATCGCGACGCGCAGGTCCTGGTGTGTCGCGCAGACCGCCTGGCGTTTCCGGTGCGCGACGGTGTCCCGGCGATGCTCGAGGAAGAGGCTCGCAGGCTGAATTCCGACGATCCGCTGCTCAAGGACTGAGCGACCGTGACCCATCACGTCGTCATCCCGGCGCGCTACGCCTCGACGCGTCTGCCCGGCAAGCCGTTGCTCGACATCGGTGGCCGCACGATGATCCAGCGCGTGGTGGAGCAGGCGGCGGCCAGTCGCGCTGACCAGGTGGTGGTCGCCACCGACGACGAGCGCATTGCCGCGGCAGTCCATGACCCGCGGGGACGCTCGTCGACGATTGCCGTGATGACCGATGCCGCGTTACCGTCCGGCACGGATCGTGTCGCCGCCGTCGCGCGCCAGCAGGGCTGGGCTGACGACACGATCGTCGTCAACGTGCAGGGGGACGAGCCGTTCGTGCCGCCGCGGCTGATCGACCAGGTGGCGGACCTGCTGGCGCGCGATCCGGCCGCTGCCATTGCTACGCTCGCGACCCCGATCGAGTCTTTGCACGATTTTCTCGACCCCAACGTGGTCAAGGTGGTGTTCGCGGCCGATGGCGCGGCACTGTATTTCAGTCGCGCCCCGATTCCCTGGTCGCGCGACGGCGCAGCCGCGGGACCAGGCAGCCAGACCGACTATTCCGGGGCGCTGCGGCACGTCGGGATGTACGCGTATCGCGTCGGTGCGCTCAAACGCATTACGGCAATGGCGCCTTCGTCCTACGAACGAGCGGAAAAGCTGGAACAGTTGCGCGCGCTGCAGGCGGGGCTGCGCATCACGGTGACCCTGTGCGCCGAACCGCCCGGGCCTGGAATCGACACGGACGCAGACCTGCAGCGTGCACGCACGTGCGCCGCCACCGAACCTGGAGCACGACGACCATGAATGATCCGTTGCTGGTGGCGTTTGGCATCACCTTCACGCCGTGGAAGCTCGTCGGTTACATCGGCGTCGCGTTGTTCGCAGGCCGGTGGTTCGTGCAGATGTTCTATTCGCGGCGGCACGGCCGGCCCGTCGTTCCGACGGTGTTCTGGGTGATGAGCATCAGCGGCAGCCTGCTGCTGTTGGCGTACTTCACGTTCGGCAAGAACGACTCGGTCGGCATCCTTTCGAACCTGTTCCCCGCTGGCGTCGCTGCCTACAACCTCGTTCTGGACCTGCGGCACAAGAAGGTGCAGCAGGAGGAAAGGGGTTAGGTCAGGGCGTTCGTTGCGGGTCTTCCCCGGGCGAGCGGAAAGGCAGACACGCGCCCTGGGAAAAGCCACGGATCGACCGCTTGCGACACCGCGCCTGAGTAGCCGCCCGGGCGATTTCCGTCAAAGCCCGAGAATTCGCACGGCGCAAGCAGCGTCAACGCGGTCATATCGCATGACCGTCCGCCAGTGATTCGCAACCGGCAATTTGCGGGGCTCAGTCACCAAATCGTGTTGCTGGAGCTCGTCCTGCTGCGTGCCATACGCCGAAAGCCGGCGGGCGGCGGTGAAAGCGACCCGTTGCAGCCCATCGATTCTGCGCCAAGCCGCCGCTCACCGGCGGGGAGGCAGAAATCTCATCCTCGTCGGTCCGGCTGATCCCGCACCGGGAAGTTGAATCCGCAATACGCGAAATAGCCGATGGTGCATGCCACGACCGTGAAATCGAGAGCAAAGGGAATCCAGAAACCAGCGACGTAGGGTTGCCTGGCGTTGGCAAGCACGAGCCAGACCATGAACGCTTTCTCGAGAACGCTGTAGAGGGCGATCGGGAAGCGCCAGCTGGGAAAAATTCCCGCGCCCATCATGAACAGGCCCATGAGCCCGACCATGATTCCCCAATGCTGGATGATGATCGTGTATTCAACCAGATAGGGGAGCTTCACAATATTTGGCATCGCCCAGGGGGGGGACGAACGCAAAGATCCCCACCAGCGCTGTCCCGGCACCGGTCAGCAGGTAAAAGGGCCGGAAGGTTCGGGAAAAAATCCTTCGAGATTCGTCATGCCGAAGCTGCTCCTGTGGAAAAACGAGCGACAAAGGCCGTGTCGTGCGCGATGGCCTGGAAGCCAGCTTCGCACCACGCTACTGCAGCCGGTGGCCCGGCGAACCCACGCGCGCTGGTGACTGGCGCGGTCAATCCATGCATGTTCGTCTCCACTTTGGGTCGAACAAGCGAACTGCACAGGCGTCGATCATGACACCCCTAACCCCGCTTGAGCGACAGCGTGGCACGCTTGCGCTCAGGCGGCTCAAGCAGCGGCTTCACCTCGGCCGCAGTCAGGTTGCGCCACTTGCCCACCGGCAGCGTGCCGAGCTGGATGTGCATGATCCGCACGCGCTGCAGGCGCCGCACCGTGTAATCGAAGTGCTCGCACATGCGGCGGATCTGGCGGTTGAGGCCCTGAGTGAGCACCATGCGGAAGGTATTGCGACCCACCTGCGTCACGCGGCAGGGATTGGTCACGGTGTCGAGGATCGGTACGCCACGTGCCATGCCTGACAGGAAGTCGGTCGTCAGCGGCCGGTCGACCGAGACGAGGTATTCCTTTTCATGCTCGTGCTCGGCACGGAGCACGCGATTGACGATGTCGCCGTCGTTGGTGAGCAGGATCAGCCCCTCGGAATCCTTGTCGAGGCGCCCGATGGGGAAGACACGTTCGCGGTGTCCAACGAAGGCGACGATATTGTTCGGCACGTCACGGTCGGTGGTGCATTCGATGCCGATCGGCTTGTTCAAAGCGAGGTAGACGCGCTCGGGCCTGAAGTTCAGCGCGCGGCCGTCGAGCGATACCTCGTCGCCCTCGGCGACCTTGGTGCCCAGCACGGCTGTCACGCCATTGACCGCGACGCGGCCCGCCTCAACCCATTGGTCGGCCTGCCGGCGCGAACAGACGCCAGTTTCACTCAGGAACTTGTTGATCCGCACGCCGGAATCAGCCACCGGACCGGCGCACCGTGTAGCCGAGTTTGCCAAGTTCCCCGAGCAGCAGATCGCGATGGTCGCCCTGGATTTCGATGCTCCCGGTGTCGACGGTGCCGCCGCATCCGCAACGTTTCTTCAGCTTCGCGGCAAGCGCCTCAAGTTCGTCGCCCACAAGCGGCACACCCTTGATCACCGTGACACCCTTGCCCTTGCGCCCCTTGGTCTCGCGACCGACGCGCACGATGCCGTCGCCTGGTGCCACGACGGGTTGTGCTGGCTTGCTGCGCTTGCAGCGGCATTCGGCCACCGGGCGGGTGCACTCGGGGCACAGGCGCCCGGGCCCGGTGGAGTAGACGAGGCGATTGGAACTCATCGGGTCGCTGCAGCCTCGGGTGCGCTCACTGAATGCCGTCGACAGCCATTGTAAGCCATGGTCCGGCCACGCCATACGGTTCGGACTGTTGGATCACTCCACGAGCCTTTTCGCCGT
>Ga0315297_10003501_pt1 | contig 10092 bp, 7 predicted proteins | sample YL17G15_0_MG_FD_203628 | JGI IMG/M metagenome (GOLD analysis project Ga0315297, IMG submission 203628) | Sediment microbial communities from Yellowstone Lake, YNP, Wyoming, USA - YL17G15_0 | ecosystem: Environmental > Aquatic > Freshwater > Lake > Sediment | place: USA: Wyoming | collected...
AGCTCAGGCTCCAACGGGAGTCGGAGGACGAGGCCCGCGCGAAGCGGACGGAGCTCTCCAACCTCGAGCGACGGCTCCTCCAGCGGGACGAGCAGCTCGACCAGCGGACCGACATGCTCGAGCAGCGCGACCGCAAGCTCCTCGACCGGGAGCGCGAGATCGAGCGGGCGCGCGAGGAGCTCGCTCGCACCAAGCTGGAGCAGATCGCGGCCCTCGAGCGCGTGAGCGGCCTGTCGGCCGCGGACGCCAAGGCGATCCTCCTCGAGGCGGTGCGCGACGAGGCGGAGCAGGATGCCGTCCGCCTGACGCGGGCCATCGAGCGCGAAGCGCGTGACTCCGCCGGGGACCGGGCGCGCGAGGTCATCGTCACGGCGATACAACGCGTCGCGGCGGACCACACGGCCGAGCACACCGTCACCACCGTCCACCTGCCGTCGGACGAGATGAAGGGGCGGATCATCGGCCGCGAGGGCCGCAACATCCGCGCGCTCGAGCAGGCGACCGGGATCGACCTCATCATCGACGACACCCCGGAGACGGTCATCCTCAGCGGCTTCGACCCGGTCCGCCGCGAGGTGGCGCGGATCGCCCTCACGAAGCTCATCCAGGACGGGCGGATCCACCCCGGCAGAATCGAGGAGGTCGTCGCGAAGGCGCGCGCGGAGGTCGACCTCGTCATCAAGGAGGCCGGCGAGACCGCTGCGTACGACGCCGGGGTCCCCGGGCTGCCGCCGGAGATCACCAAGCTCATCGGACGGCTCAAGTTCCGCACCAGCTACGGCCAGAACGTCCTCCTCCACGTGCTCGAGACGAGCCGTCTCGCCGCGGTCATCGCCGCGGAGCTGGGCGCCGACGTGGCCGCTGCGAAGATGGGCGGACTCCTCCACGACATCGGCAAGGCGGTCGACCACGAGGTCGAGGGCCCACACGCGGCCATCGGCGCGCAGATCGCGCAACGTCACAGCCTGCCGTTCAAGGTCGTCAACGCGATCGCCGCACACCACCAGGAGGTCGAGTACGCGTGCGTCGAGGCGCCGATCGTTCAGGTCGCGGACGCGATCAGCGCGTCGCGGCCGGGCGCGCGCGGCGAGTCCACCGAGACCTACGTGAAGCGGCTCGAGGAGCTCCAGGCGATCGCCGGCAGCTTCGCCGGTGTCGACCGCTCGTTCGCCGTGCAGGCGGGCCGCGAGGTGCGCATCCTCGTCCGACCAGAGGAGATCGACGACCTGTCCGCAGGTCGTCTCGCGCGGGACATCGTGAAGAAGATCGAAGAGAGCCTCACGTACCCCGGGCAGATCAAGGTGACGGTCATCCGCGAGACGCGGTCGATCGAGTACGCGAAGTAGGTCGGCGCACTCAGCGCAGCGCGGCGGCGACCTCCCGGGCCCAGGCGCGGATCGCGGCCCAGTCGCGGTAGTCGCCGGTGTGATGCGTCGCGAGGATCCCCGCTGCCACCTCAGGGGAATCCTCCCGGAGCCGGCCTCCGAACGTGCGGTGACCGCGGATGACGAGCCCGCCGATCGCCTCGACCACGTTCTTCGTCATGGGGATGTCCGCGGACTCGGCCGAGCGGTCGAGCGGACCGCTGCTGAAGAGCCAGACCGGCACCGCGTCGAGCGCCGCCCGGTGCGCCCGGACGAAGCGGTTGGCATCGCGCAGCCACGTCGCCGAGTAGAGCCCGCTCCCGAGCACGACCGCGCCGAACCCGGCGAGACCCCGGCCGTCGGCAGCGGGCCGAGCCTCGCCGCCGAGGCCCTCGTCGCGGAGGACGGCAGCGATCGCCTCACCGATCTCGCGCGTGGAGCCGTGCTTCGTCGCATACGCGACGAGCACGCGGAGCGATCCGCGCTCCACCGGCTGCGCGTCGGGAGACGACCCGTGGTCGACCGGCTGTGACATACCGCGTCGAGTGTAGCGACACGGGCGTGGGCCGACGGTGGTCGCCTCGAGGGAGGTCTCGAGGCCGGCGGCCCGGTCTTCTCGATGCGGCGGGGTACCATCCCGCACATGGATCGACCGACCGCACGCCACCGCCCAGCGCCGACCGGCCTCCGCCACGGGGCGGACCGACCGATGATTTCGCCCTCCGCCCCTGCACTCCCCGGAGCGGGCGCGTGAGCGGCGGGGGGCGTTGTCGCGTCCTCCTCATCGGGGACGTCATCGGGAAGCCCGGGCGGCTCGCCATCGAGCATCGGCTCGGGGCGCTCCGGGCGGACCGTGAGGTCGACTTCGTCGTCGCCAACGGCGAGAACCTCGCCGGCGGGATGGGCCTCACCGAATCGACCGCCGAGGCGCTCTTCACTGCCGGCGTCGACGTCATCACGTCCGGGAACCACATCTGGGACAAGCGCGAGATCTATCCGTACCTGGAGCGCAGCGACCGGGTGCTCCGTCCCCTCAACTACGGGACGCACGACGTCCCCGGCCGGGGATGGGCCGTGCACCAGGCCCTCGACGGGACCGACGTGGCCGTCATCAACCTCCAGGGCCGGGCCGCCATGACGCCGATCGAGAACCCGTTCACCGAGGCCGACCGACTCCTCGAGGAGGCGTCGGAGGCGCTGCCGCCCGTCCGGATCGTCGACTTCCACTGCGAGCTCACGAGCGAGAAGAACGCGCTGGGCTTCTACCTCGACGGGCGGGTGAGCGCGGTCGTGGGAACGCACACCCACGTCCCGACCGCGGACGAGCGGATCCTCCCGAAGGGGACCGCCTACCAGTCGGACCTCGGGATGACCGGTCCCCTCCACAGCATCATCGGCTTCGCGCCGCGGACCGTCCTCCCGCGGTTCATCAACGCGCTCCCGACCAGGTTCGAGGTCGGAGACGGACCGGTGGTCTTCAACGCACTCATCGTCGACATCGACCCCGCGACCGGGCGCGCGCTCGCCCTGGAGCGCCTGCGGGAGATCGTGGAGGCGTGACCGGGATCGAGCGCGGGTCCGGGACACGAGCCCTGCCGGTCCTGGAGGTGGTTCCACCGCCGGCGCAGGCCCCTCGCCCCGCCGTCGTCCCCGACGATCGGCGCGTCGCCGAGTTCCGGCCGGAGGACCAGGTGCTCCCGCGGTTCTACGTCTGGACGCTCGGGTGCCAGATGAACCGGAGCGACTCGGAGGAGATGGCCGGACGCCTCCTCGCGGCGGGATGCGCCGAGGCGTCCGCGATGGAGGACGCCGACCTCATCGTCATCAATACGTGCGCGATCCGGGAGACCGCCGAGGCCAAGGTGATCGGGCGGCAGGGGGGTCTCGCCGCGCTCAAGGGGCGCCATCCCGGGCTCCGGGTCGTGCTCACCGGCTGCGCGGTGCGCGAGATCGATCGCGCACGCCTCCCGCGTCGGTTCCCGGCCGTCGATCTCTTCCTCCGGCCCGACGAGGAGCCCGAGCTCGTGGACCGCCTCGGGCTCGCGAGCGCACAAGCGGCCGTCGGCGTCGCCGCGGGCCGCCAGACCGCGACGACGACCGTCGTGAACAGGACGATCGTCGGCGCCGCGGACAACCTCCCGGCGACCCGGGCATCCGCGGTCGCTGCGGGCTCGGTCCATCGGGCATCAAGGATCGCCGCGTGGCTCCCGATCGTCTACGGGTGCGACAAGACGTGCACGTACTGCATCGTGCCGCTCACGCGCGGCCCGGAGCGCAGCCGTCCGTTCGACGAGATCGTCGCCGAGGCGCGGGCACTCGCCGACGCCGGGTACGCAGAGGTCACGCTCCTCGGCCAGAACGTGAACAGCTACGGCCACGACCTCCCGGCCGAAGAGCGCTTCGGCCATGTCGACGCGGCGCGAACGGTGGGCCGGCGCATCGACCGCCGGGCGCGGCCCGACCTCGCCGAGTTGCTCCGCGCGATCGACGCGATCGAGACGCCGGATGGCCGCCCCGCGATCCCGCGACTCAGGTTCATCACGTCGCATCCGTGGGACCTGTCCGATCGGCTCGTGGACGCGATGGCCGACTGCCGATCGGCCTGCGAGCACCTCCACCTCCCGGTCCAGTCGGGCGACGACGCGGTCCTCCGGCGGATGGGGCGTCAGTACACCATCGAGCACTACCTCGAGCGGCTCGACCGGATCCGCGCGGCAGTGCCGGGCATCGCGATCAGCACGGACGTCATCGTCGGGTTCTGCGGCGAGACGGAAGATCAGTACGAGTCGACGCTCGGGCTCCTCGAGTCGGTCCGCTACGACCAGGTGTTCGCGGCCGCCTTCTCGCCGCGCCCGGGCACGCCCGCGGCCCGGCTCGACGACGATGTCCCTCCCTCCGTCAAGCGTCGACGCCTCAACGACCTGCTCGCCCTGCAGGAGGGGATCGGCCTCGAGCGGAACCGGGCTTGGGTGGGCCGGACCGTCGAGGTCCTCGTGGACCAGGCGGCGCCCCCGGCCGCGCATTCGCACGACGACGACGGCATCGGCGTCGACGCCGCCGGCGATCAGGATGGCGCCGGCGCGACCCCGGGTGGGCTGCCCTCGCCGGGTCCCGGCGAAGCGCGACTCGCCGGCAGGACGAGGCAGAGCAAGCTCGTGCACCTCGCGGGGAGCCCCGACCTCGTGGGCCGCCTGGTGGACGTGCGCGTGGCGCACGCGGGGCCGTTCTCGCTCCGGGGCCGGCTCGCCTGAGCGCCATGCCCCCGCTCCTCGTCGTCGCCGGCCCGACCGCGACCGGCAAGACGGGCCTCGCGATCCGGCTCGCGGAGGCACTCGCCCGTGACGGCCTCCGCGCGGAGATCGTCTCCGCCGATTCGCGGCAGGTCTACCAGGGGATGGACGTCGGCACCGCGAAGGCCACGGCCGACGAGAGGGCGCGCGTGCCCCATCACTGCCTCGACCTCGTGGATCCGGACGAGCCGTTCTCCGTCGCTGACTTCGTCGCGCACGCCTCCCGGGCTCTCGGCGGCATCGGGGACCGGGGCGGGCTCGGCGTCCTCGTCGGCGGCTCCGGGCTCTACCTGCGTGCGGTCGCGCGAGGCCTCGATGTCGAGGCGCTGCCGTGGGACCCCGTGGTCCGCGCGGCACTCGAAGCGGAGCTGTCGGGGGACGGGCTCGCACCGCTCGTGGCGCGCCTGCGCGACGTCGCGCCCGACACGGCCGCGCGTATCGATCTGCGCAACCCGCGCCGCGTGGTCCGTGCGCTGGAGCGCGCCTCGGTGGTCGGAGATGTGCCGCCGCCACCCCCGCGCGGGTACGACGGGCCGGTCGCGTGGCTGGGACTCGACCTCGACCGGACGACCCACCGACGCTGGATCGCGGCGCGCGCCGCCACCCAGCTGGACGGCGGTCTGCTCGAGGAGGCAGGGGCGCTGCGGGCGCGGTACCCCGAGACGCTGCCGGCGCTCTCGGCCATCGGCTACCGGGAGGCGTTCGACCTCCTCGACGGTCGGATCGACCGCGAGCGCTTCCTCGAGGTCAACGCGGGACGGAATGCCGCGTTCGCGCGCCGCCAGCGGACGTGGTTCCGGTCCGAGCCGGCCATCGCGTGGCTCGACGCGACGGCCGACGCGCTGCCGGCGACCCTCGACGCCGCACGCCGTCTCGTCGCGGCCGACGGCGTATCCTCCGCGCGATGACTCGCATGACCACGATCGACCTCGCACCCGCCATCGAGAAGGCGTTCCTCGTCGCGGTCGACACCGGCGAGGACCCCGGATGGACCGCCGAGGACTCGCTCGCTGAGCTCGGCAGCCTCGTCGACACCGCGGGCGCGGAGGTCGTCGGCGCCGAGTGGCAGAACCGGCGGCACATCGACCCCAACTGGTACATCGGCAAGGGCAAGGCGCAGGATCTCGTCGCGGCCAAGGCCGAGACCGGGTTCGGGCTCCTCGTCGCCGACGACGAGCTGAGCCCTACGCAGCAGAAGTCGCTCGAGCAGCTCCTCGGCATCAAGGTCATCGACCGGTCGCGCCTCATCCTCGACATCTTCGCCCAGCACGCGCGGACGAAGGAGGGTCGCCTCCAGGTCGAGCTCGCCCAGCTCGAGTACCAGCTGCCACGCCTCACGCGGATGTGGACCCACCTCTCGCGGACCGGCGGCGGGATCGGCACCCGTGGACCCGGAGAGACCCAGCTCGAGACCGACCGTCGGGTCATCCGCGAGCGCATCAAGAAGATGAAGGGGCGGGTCGACGAGGTCCGACAGCAGCGCGAGACCGCCGCGCGCGGCCGCGACCGTCGCCTCGTCCCGACCGTCGGGATCGTCGGGTACACGAACGCAGGCAAGTCGACGCTCCTCAACTCGCTCGTCGGTGAGGAGGTGGCGCTCGCCGAGGACCGACTCTTCGCGACGCTCGATCCCACGAGCCGCCAGGTGAAGCTCGGGGAGGGCCAGGTCGCCATCCTCACGGACACGGTCGGGTTCATCCATAAGCTCCCGCACCAGCTCATCGACGCGTTCCGGGCCACGCTGGAAGAGGCGAACCGCGCCGACGTCCTCATCGAAGTCGTCGATGCGTCGGACCCGCACTTCACCGAGCACAGGGCGACCGTCCAGCAGGTCCTCGACGAGCTCGGCGCCGGCGACAAGCCGCGCCTCGTGGCGTTCAACAAGGTCGACCTCGTCGAGTCGCGAGCCGCCGATGGCACGGCGCCCGCCCCGGTCATCGCCGGCGCCGTCCTCATGAGCGCCCTCACCGGCTACGGGCTCCCCGAGCTGCGGATCGAGCTCGCGGCCCTGCTCGCATCCCTCTGGGAGGACGTCGACGCGGTGGTCCCGTACACGGAGGGTGCGCTCATCGCCCGCATCCGCGAACGCGGGGCGGCGGACCTCACCTACGACGGCACCGGGGTGCGAGTCCACGGGCGGGTCCCGCCGGCGCTCGCGGCAGAGCTCAGGCGTGCCGCGGGAGAGCGGGCCGCGGCGACCGCCGAGGGCTGGGAGGCCGACGAGGCGCCGCTGCCGGGTCCTCCCGACTGACACGGCCCCGCCCGGTGTGGATGGATTGTGGATAGAGGTCGGCCGCAGAGGCGAGAAGTGCGAGATCTCGTGGACAACCCGCTGGACGGGGCGCGGGGCGCGCCCGTATGGTTGGCCCTGCCCGGAGGGGCGACGAACCGGTACCGAGTCGACGGGTCCTTGGATCCGACGGAACGATGAGCGGGGAGTGGTTCCTCCGGGCGCTTTCGTGTGCGCCGAGGGACCGATGACCGCAGCGGCTGGCAGCCGGGATCCCGTCCGCCGGGTCGCGACCGCGGTCCTGTTCGTGGCGCCGAGCGCGCTCGTCGTCTGCGCGGCCGCGGTGCGGCCGCTCCGCCTCCCCGCGCTCGCGGTCCTCGCCGTCGGTCTCGTCCTGGCGCGACGAAGCGCCGACCCGCGCATCCGGGCCGCGTGGGCCGCCCCACTGCCGGTGGCGGTGATGCTCGCGCTCGCGCTCGTGCCCGAGCCATCTCCCGTCGCGGGCGCCGCAGCCTGCACAGACCCTCTGCCGCCACGCATGTTCCGACGGGTCCTCGAGATGATCGCGGTGCTCCTGACGGTCGTCGTCGCCGGGCTGCTCTCATCCTCGTCACGGGACGCGCTCCGACTCCGGCGTCCGTCCGGCCGCATCGCAGTCCTCTCGATCGGCCTGTTCCTCGTCGCCACGCCGGTCGCCGTCGTCGCCGGGCCTGCGCTCGCGGAGCCGTTCTTCGGCCCGGTGGGGTTCGACATCCCCGGCCCGCTCGTGCTCGTGCCCGCGCTCGTCTTCGCGCTCGCGAACTCCGTCGAGGAGGAGGTCGCCTACCGAGGGGCCTGGCTCGGATGGGGCGAGCGGTCGCTCGGGCCCCTGCTGGCGCTCGGGTCGCAGGGGCTGGCGTTCGGCTTCGCGCACGCCGGCACCGACTACACCGGCCCGGCGCTCCCGGTCGTCGCCACCATGGTCGCGGGCGGGATCCTCGCCGGGGTCATCGCGCGCCGGACGGACAGCCTCGCGCTGCCCATCGCCCTCCACGCCGCCGCGGACGTGCCGATCTTCCTCGCGGCGGTCTGCCGGACCGGCTGAGCCCGAGTGCCGCCGCGACGCACGCCGCGGCGCGATCGATGCCGTAGAGTCCGTGGGTGTCTCAGCAGCTCGCGCGCGTGCCGACGGAAGCCGGCGAGGTCGTCCGGCAGGTCAAGGGCTTCACCGGCGTTCCCTGGCGGCGCCTGCTCGCCTACCTCCGACCGCACCTGCTCCTCTTCTCGTTCGCGCTCGTCGGCCTCCTCGTCTCGGCCGGCCTCGGGCTGCTCTTCCCGCTCCTCATGGCCCGCATCACGACCGAGGTCGTCACCGGCGGCGATACCGCCGGCCTCGACGGGCTCGTCCTCGCGCTCGTCCTCCTGTTCGTCGTCATGGCGATCGGGAGCTTCCTCCAGACCTACCTGCTCGGCGTGGTGGGGGAGCGCATCGTCGCCCGCCTGCGCTCGGAGACCTTCGCCCGTCTCGTGACGCTGTCGCTCGACTTCTACGGGCAGAAGCGGGTAGGGGAGCTGATCTCGCGCCTCTCGAGCGACGTGACGCAGGTGCGGACGATGCTCACCCAGACGATCACGAACCTCCTCTCGGCCACGGTCGGCCTCGTCGGCGCGGTCGTCATCCTGTTCATGCTGTCGCCGACGCTCCTCGTCATCGTCCTGTTCCTCGCGCCCGCGCTCATCGTCGTCGCCGTCCTGTTCGGCCGCCCCCTGCAGCGCGTGAGCACCGAGGTGCAGGACGAGATCGCGCGGAGCACGACGACGGCCGAGGAGGCGCTCTCCGGGATCCGGGTCGTGAAGAGCTTCGTCCGCGAGGACTGGGAGCTCCATCGCTACGACGTGGACCTCCGACGGATCGTCGCCACGGCATCGAAGCTCGCCCTCTGGCGCGCCATCTTCGGCGCGGTCATGACGTTCCTCGGCTTCGGCGCGATCGCGGTCCTGCTCTGGTACACCGGGCGCCAGGTCATCGAGGGAGCTCTCGCGGTCGGGACGCTCACGAGCTTCCTCCTGTACGGCGTGACGATCGCGGCGAACCTCGGCAGCATCGCCAGCACGTACGGGCAGTTCCGCGAGGGGACCGGCGCCGTCCAGCGCGTCTTCGAGATCCTCGACACGGTCCCGACCGTCGTCGATCCGGTCCCAGCACCCGCACTGCCGCGCGCGGAGGGCAGGATCTCGTTCGAGGACGTCTCGTTCGGGTACGGCAGCGAGCGGCTCGTGCTCCGGCGGATCGACCTCGATGTCGCACCAGGCGAGATCCTCGCCCTCGTCGGCCCGTCGGGGGCGGGCAAGACGACCGTCTGCAACCTCATCCCGCGACTCTGGGACGTCACGGGGGGCGCGATCCGCATCGATGGCGTCGACGTCCGGACCGTGAGCGTCCGGAGCCTTCGCGACCAGATCGGCCTCGTCCCGCAGGAGCCGACACTCTTCGGCGGCACGATCCGGGAGAACATCCTCTACGGCCGCCTCGGGGCGACGGACGACGAGATGATCGAGGCGAGCCGCGCGGCGAACGCCCACGACTTCATCGTCGCGCTTCCGCAGGGGTACGAGACGCCGCTCGGGGACCGCGGGTCGCGACTGTCGGGCGGACAGCGCCAGCGCGTGGCGATCGCGCGGGCGATCCTCAAGGACCCCCGGATCCTCCTCCTCGACGAGGCGACGAGCGCGCTCGACAACGAGTCCGAGCGGCTCGTCCAGGAGGCGCTCGAGCGTCTCATGCGCGACCGCACGACCGTCATCGTCGCCCACCGGCTCTCGACGATCCGCGCGGCGCACCGGATCGCCGTCCTCGACGACGGCTGGCTCGTCGAGCTCGGGACGCAGGACGAGCTCCTCGCGCGCGACGGCCTCTACGCACGCCTCCACCGGATGCAGTTCGTCGACGACGAACCCGCCGCGGAGGAGCCGACGGCTGCGGCGGCCGGGTAGGGGAGGGCTCCGGTCGTCCGTTCGACGTACGAACGGGATGACTGAAGGTCCCGCCCGCTCGTACCTCTTGCATCGGTCGCCGGCGGTGGTATGGTGGACGCAAGGACGCCCGCGGACCATCCGTGGGCCGACCGCGAGGACACTCGCAGCGATGTCGACGGCCAAGGTCTCGAACCTGCATCGGAGCGGTCCACCCCGGTCTTCCGGGCCGACCCTGCCGCAGACGGCCGACCAG
>Ga0315297_10003502_pt1 | contig 10090 bp, 7 predicted proteins | sample YL17G15_0_MG_FD_203628 | JGI IMG/M metagenome (GOLD analysis project Ga0315297, IMG submission 203628) | Sediment microbial communities from Yellowstone Lake, YNP, Wyoming, USA - YL17G15_0 | ecosystem: Environmental > Aquatic > Freshwater > Lake > Sediment | place: USA: Wyoming | collected...
CCCGCTGGCTTCAACGGCCACAAAGTCGGTCTGGAACTCCTTCTCCTGGCGGGCCCACAGGGCAGAGTTCCGCGTCTTGAAGAGGATGCGCCGCGTGCGAGGCGGGATCTCGGAGGCTTCCAGCGTCGCCGCGTCCAGGACCGTTGCCTTGCGCAGGTCAATGACGTAGGCACGCCCGGTGAGGACCTTCAGGGAAAGCGAGTCGATGCCCGGCGCCCCGTCGATGAAATGGAGCGGGGCATCGACGTGCGTCCCGGTATGCACGCCACAGGCGAGGTGCGACACGTTGGCGTTGGCGCCGTCGGCGATCTTCTTGACCCGCTCGAGGGTCACCGGGGGATCCCCGGGCCAGACGGGAAGCCCAGGAGAGATGCCAATCGTCAGGTCATAGATTCGCATGGAGCACCTCCGTGGCGGCACGAATTATAGATTCGAATGCGGAGGGCGCAAATCGCCCTTTCGTCCAACCCCGGACGCGCTTCAACGGCCGGCCTGGGGCTCCGACTCCCAGGTCTGTTCGTCTTGTCGGACGGGCGGCTCTGGGCTATAATCCTCTGCGCTCGGGGCGTAGCGCAGTTCGGCTAGCGCACCTGCATGGGGTGCAGGGGGTCGGCGGTTCAAATCCGCCCGCCCCGACCACGAAGGAGATGACCGCCGGCTGGTTTGCGGCGGTCGTCTTGTTTCTCAGGGGACCGTCCCCGCCAAGGCCTCCTATCGATTGTCGACCGGCGCCAAGGGAGATACAATGGGCCCGAAACCGGAGCCGCGGCTCCGGCGGCTGAACCCACTCCCGCCAGGATCTCCTCCTCTTGAAGGATCCTGAGCAGCCAACGAGGCACACGCCCATGCAGAATGTCCGTCTCAAGGTCATCAACGAGGTGGGTCTGCACGCCCGCCCGGCAGCCCTGTTCGTCAGCGGCGCCCAGAAGTACAAATCCCAGGTCAGCGTGCGAAACCTGACGGCTGAGACGGACTGGGTGGACGCCAAGAGCATCCTGAGCATTCTGACCCTGGGTGTCGAAAAGGACCACGAGATCGAGATCGCGGCTGAAGGCGAAGACGAGGCCGCCGCCGTCGCCTCGCTGGAGTCCCTCGTTCGCTCCGACTTCTCCGTCAAAGCTTAGGAGCTTGATGAGAAGACCTTGGTTCCTGAGAAAAGGCGGTATGTGTGGTGGTTGGGGCGAAGCCCTAACCACCACACATACGGTTCTCCTCACCGGCAAGGCGTCTTCTTGTCACCTTGCCAGGGATCGCGCGATGGCATTCCTCTGCACACAACTGCTGGTTGTGTTCCCGAAGCCCGAGGCCTGCTGCTCATGACGAGTCCCTGCCGCTCCCTCAAAGGCATTGCCGCCGCACCTGGTCTTGCAGCCGGCCCGGCTGCGGTCTGGTACGAGGAGAGCCTGAGTATCCCCCGCCGAACGGACTCCGATCCCCTGACCGAGAACCACCGCTTGGACCAGGCACGGAAGGCGGTGGGCGAAGAGATCGCGGAATTGCGGCGCAAGGTCGCCAACGAAGCCGGCGAGGCCGAGGCGGCCATCTTCGACGCCCACGGCATGTTCCTCACCGACACCTCTCTGCTCCAACGAACCTCCCAGGAGCTCGAGCGGGGCCTGAACGCCGAGGCGGCCTGGATGGACGCCATCGAGCACTTCGCCGGCCAGCTTGCCAGCCTCCCCGATCCGACTCTCAGCGCCCGTGCCGCCGACGTCCGGGATGTAGGCCAGCGTGTGCTGCGCACGCTCCTTGGCCGGAGCGCGCTGCCCGGCCTGGCGCTGATTAAGCCCTCGGTCATCGTCGCTCGCGACCTGGCTCCTTCACAGACCGTATCCTTGGAGAAGCGGCTGGTTCTGGCATTCTGCACCGCCGAAGGCGGGCCGACCTCCCACACCGCCATCCTGTCGCGGGCCCTGGGACTGCCCGCCGTCGTCGGACTGGGTCACGACATCCTAGAGGTCGCCGAGGGTGCGACCCTGCTCGTTGACGGCGACCGGGGTGAAGCCATCCTCGAACCCGACGAGCGGAGCCTCCAGGCGTTCAATGAGCGCGGCCGCCAGGCCCGCCAGAAAGCCGAGGCTGAACAGGCTCGGGCCAGCGAGCCGGCGGTCACCCGGGACGGCCAACGGGTGGAGATCGTTGCCAACGTCGGCAGCCCGGCCGACGCGGAGACCGCACTGGCTTGTGGAGCCGAGGGCATCGGCCTTCTTCGGACGGAGTTCCTCTACCTCGACCGGCAGGTGGCGCCCAGCGAAGCCGAGCAGGGTTCTGCCTACGACTCCATTCTGGACATCATGGGCCAGCGTCCGGTCGTCGTCCGGACGCTGGACGTCGGAGGGGACAAGAGCCTGCCGTACCTCGACCTGGGTCATGAAGCCAACCCCTTCCTCGGGTGGCGCGCCATCCGGATGTGCCTGGACCGGCCCGACTTCTTCAAGACCCAGCTCCGGGCGCTTCTACGCTCCGGCGCCGGCCATGACCTGCGGATCATGTTCCCGATGGTCTCGACCCTCGAGGAAGTCCGCAAGGCGAAGGTGCTTCTGGCCGAGGCGCAGGACGAGGCCCAGGCCGCGGGGCATCCGGTGGCCGAGGGAGTCCAGGTTGGGATCATGGTCGAGGTCCCCTCGGTGGCGGTTCTCGCCGACCTGTTTGCCTCCGAAGTGGACTTCTTCAGCATCGGGACGAACGACCTGACCCAGTACACCATGGCCGCTGAACGGACGAACAACCGGGTGGCCCACCTGAGCGACGCCCTGCACCCGGCCGTTCTCCGGCAGATCCAGCGCGTGATCGCCGCCGGGCACGAAGCAGGCATTTGGGTTGGCGTGTGCGGGGAACTGGCGGGCGATCCCGAGGGCGTTCCGGTGTTGCTTGGCCTTGGGCTGGATGAGTTCAGCATGTCCCCGCCGCTCATCCCGCGGGCCAAGGCCATCCTGCGACGGTGGACGCTCACCGAAGCCCGGCAGTTGGCGGAGGAGGCGCTGAAGCTTGACACCGCAGGCGGTGTGCGGGAGCTGGTGCAGGCACGTCAGCCGTCATGAGGCAGCCGAAGCTCTCAAGGTGACCAGGCGCACCGCCGGCCTCGACGCCAGCGGTCGTGTTGACCCGAGAGCGCGTGGTCCGAGGTCTCCTACGGGGCCTCCGGCGGCGAAGAGGAAGCCTCGACCTTCCGCTGCTTGTCCAGGTACATCCTGGCATCCGCCTCTTGAAGAAGAGAGGCCATCGAGCATCCCCGTTCGCCGGTGGCGATGCCCAAGGACAGGCTCAGCGACTGCCCCGGATAGCGCCCATTGTGAATCCTGAGCCCGTCTTGGACGCGGACGAGGGCTCGCTCGGCAGCCGAGGCATCGGCCCCTGGAAGCAAAACACCAAACTCGTCGCCTCCGATCCGGGCCACGACATCCTCGCTCCGGAAGGCCGCCTGCAGCACCGCCGCCGCCCGACGCAACAGATCATCGCCGGCGGCATGCCCATCCCGGTCATTGACGGGCTTCAGATGATCGATGTCAGACACCACGGCGCTCACCGGGAAGAGCCTGCCTCGCTCCACGCGCGCCATCTCCTCTTCGAAGTACGCGCGGTTGTACAGACCGGTCAGGGCATCGTGCGTGCTCAGGTATCGCAACCTCTGCTCTGCCTGTTTTCCTTCGGTGACGTCGCGGAAGACGCCGATGCTGCCGGTGACCTCGCCGCTTGCGCCCCGCCTGGGCGTCGCGGTCACGACCAGACTGCACTTCTCCCCATCCGGGCGCATGATCTCGACGTCATAGATTGACTTCTCGCCGGCCTTGCGCTGGGAGGTCTGCCGCTGCCAAGCCTGGAACTGCGCCGGGGAGGTGAACTCCTCCAGGCTCTTGCCGAGGAGCCCGCCCGGGCCGACCCCGAAGATCCTCTCCGCTGCGGGATTGGCGAAGATGAACCGCTCCTGCGTGTCGACAATGCCGGCTCCCTCACCCAGGCTCTCCACCAGTGACCGGAACCGCTCCTCGCCTTCGCGTTGAGCATCCTCTGCCCGCTTGCTCTCGATGGCCATGGCCACCTGCTCGGAGACGAACGTGAGAATTCCCTTGTCCTCTTCCTGGTACCGGACGCCCGGGGTGTAGCTCTGGACGACCAGGACCCCCAGGACCTCCTCCCCTGCCCTCAGTGGAACTCCAAGCCAGTCAACCGAGGGCGCACCCATGGTCTCGACCTCGCCATGGCGCACAAGCGCTTCAAAGACCTCAGGAGAGGCCAGCAGTGGCTCCCCGGTCCTGAGAACGTACTCGGTCAGCCCGTCGCCCATCGGCCGCGGTTCGGGCCTCTCGTCGACCTGATCTACGAAGTACGGGAAGCTGATGGTCTGTGTGGCGTGATCGTACAGGGCGATGTACAGATTCTGCGCCGGGATGAGCTCCGCCACGACCGCGTGGATCGAGCCGAAGAGCTCGTCCAGGTCCCGGACGGTGCTTGCCGCCTGTGAGACCCGATAGGCTGCTTCTCTGAGGCGATCCGCCTTCTTGCGCTCGGTGATCTCTCTAGCCACGCCGCACAGGCCGGTGATCTCCCCGGCGGCATTCCTCATGGGCGCCTTGACCAGGTGGAAGATGTGGGTCGCCCCCCGTACCATCCTGGCGACCTCCTCCTCCACCACCTCACCCTGCAACACCCGCCGGTCGACCTCCTGGATCTGGCCGCCAACCTCCTCGCCCCAGATACCGATGTCATCCTGCCCGCAGATCTCCGAGCCAGGCAGGTCAAAGAGCCGCTCCATCGCCGGATTGACATGGGTGTAGCGGAGTTGCAGGTCCTTGATGAAGATCACATCCTGGGCATTCTCGAAGACCGCCCGGAAGCGCTCCTCGCTCTCCCGGATCTCCTGCTGCGACGACTCCGCTCTGGCCAGCATGCCATTGATGGCCTCGCCCAGTCTGCCCAACTCGTCCGCGCCCTGCACCTGGACCCGGCCTGCCGGATCGCCGCTGGCTGCCAGCCGGTCGACACTTGCCGAGAGACGCTCGAGACGCGCCAGAACCATCGTTTCCAGAACGCGCAGCGTCACGCCTCCAAGCACCAACCCGACGATCAGGATCGATAGGCTGACCTCCAGCAGGCTCTCCTTCCCCAAGGCGTAGGCATCCCGAGGTGCCTCAACCCGTAGCAGGAGCGCTGGGCGGCCTTGGAGGTCGGTAAGCCGGGCGTAGCCGGCGATCGTGTCCGCGGTCAAGGGCGCGATGAAGACCGGCTCATCGGCCGAAGTCGAGGCCAGTGCCCGCTGAAAGTCCTCCGGCAAGGCCGGATCGTCGGTGGTGTAGGCGCTGGCCTGGAGCCGCGTCGTCTCTGAGATCTCGCCCAGCAGGCTCGCATCCATTGCCCTGCCCATGATCAGGGTCCCTCGGACCGGTCCCTGACGCTCGCTGGTCATGATGGGCCGGGCAGCGGCTAGAAACGGCCTGCCGGAAACGAGGAGGATGCCGGCCAGGCTGTCTTCCGCGTCGTCTAGCGGAACAAGCAGGCCCGCCCCGGAGAGCTGAGTTTGCAGGTCATCGGGAAGCGGTGTCCCTTCCCCCGAGGCCGAGGTGACGGACTCGGCAAAGACAACCTCGCCTGAGACGTTGGCGAAGGCGATGAAGCTGATCCCCAGATCAGCCAGGGCGGCGGCGCCCAGGTTGGCCTGGATGTACGCCGGGGCGCGGGTCTGGACGAAAGCGCAGGTGTCGTCCCACAGAGACCAGTCGCCGGTCGTCGCATTGAGCTGGGCCAGGTCACGCGACATTGTCTGTGTTGCCCGCTCCAAGTCCCGCCGCGTGGCCTGCTGCTCGCTCCGATGGGCGCTGCCCAGAATGATGGCCCGGGAGACGCCGTACAGGGCCAGCAAGAGAACGACCAACGTCGCCCCGGTGATCGCCAGCGTCCTTGTGCGCAGGTTCATCTGCTCGCCCTTCACTTCCCCCGCCAGCTCCCTCACGCAGGGGCGCAGGAGGCTGTGCAGTGGACCGGTCCTGCCCTGCGGATTGCCCCCTCCCACCAACGGACGGCAAACTCAACCGAATTTCGTCCCGTTGCCGTCCATTATAGGCGTTGCGTCGCCTTCCGAGACTTACGTTCGCCTAACGTGTTGGCAATGCCCGTGGCGAGGGTGTTGAAAGCCGCCGATGGGTGGAGAAGAAGGGCTATCCATGGTGGTGTGGGCTCCGCCCACACCACCATGGATAGCCCATTACACTCCGCACCGGGGCCACCCCAGCACCCTCGTCGCAGGACAACACGGACGGCTGCCGAGCCTGCAACACAAGCGGGCCGCGGACGGTCCCGGCAGCCCGCTCGCTGGGGTTCTCCCGCAGCCTCCCGGTTGCACCGGTTTCGCGTTTGGGTTAGAGTCGGGGCCTCACCCCATGGTCGAGGAGTCGGAATTGGATCCGGTGAAACCAAGGCAGCGAATCGCCAACATTCTGGGCTGGAACCGCACCAGCTACATGCTGATGAGCACGCTCGCGGCCACCATCTTCGTGATCGTCCTGGTCTGGTGGCCCCTCGTGGTGGACTACCTTGCTCTGCTCGATCCGAAGCACTCCCTCTGGGCGCAGCTTGACTGGCTCCTGCTGGGCGTCTTTGCCGCCATGTCGCTCCTGATCATGGCCGGCGCCAACATGCGCAGCGATGTCCTGATCGTCCTGGTCGGTCTGGCCGGCGGACTGGCGATCGAGAGCTGGGGGACCCAGACGCAGCTCTGGACCTACTTCACCCTCGAGCGGCCTCCCCTCTGGATCATCCCAGCCTGGCCCATTGCCAGCCTCTCAATCGACCGCCTCTTCCGCACCTTCGACCGGCTGATTCCCGCTCGCGCTTCGCCGGTCTTCCGCCGCGTCTACTGGCCGGTCTTCCTGGGCTTCTACGCCCTGATGCTCATCTTCGTCTGGCCGACGCTGGACCGGTCGCTCACGATCATGTCGCTGGCCTTGTGCGCCTTTCTCATCCTCACCCCGACCGACCACCGCGCCGCCGTCCTGACCTTCCTCGCCGGCGCCGGCCTCGGGTATTTCCTCGAGCGCTGGGGCACCACCCGCCTTTGCTGGACGTACTACACCCGGGCGACGCCGCCGCTCTTCGCCGTCCTGGCACACGGCATGGCCGCCGTCGCCTTCTGGCGCGCCGCCCGCGCGGCCGCCGTTCTGAAGCCTACCTGGCAGCGCCTCAGGGGCCTTCTCCCCAGGCGGCTGACCCCCTCTCGCCGGTCCGGCATCGCGCCCCAAGACGGTCCTTGACCGCGCCCGGCACCTTATCGGAGACGGCAAGCCTGCCCCACCTCGCCGACCCGCCCCAGAGACCGCGGGACGGCGGCCAAGATGGCCGCCGTCCTCAAGTTGCCATGTCCAGGAGTCCAGACGCGGGGGCAGGCCAGTCGGCCAGCCTCTCCCGCGGTCGCTCTAGTTTCCCGTTCCGGAAGTTCGATGAGGAGGTCCTTCGCACTCTGCGAGGCCTTCGGCCTCACCCCCTTCCCCTCGCCCTGGATCCCGAGCGCACGCGAGGGGCTCTCCGCCGGGAAGCTGCCGCCGACACAGCCGTCAGTGGCGGAGAGGGGGAGGATCTCAAGGAGGCGGGGGCCTTCGGCCCCCCGCCTCCTTCAAAACCTGACCCCTCCCCCGGCTAGACTCCCTCCTGGGAACACTCACACGCGCCGGGGGAGGGGTCAGGGGCGGAGGAGGACTACGGCCGTTCGGCATGCTCCCGTGGCGCGGCCGTGAAAGTGCACGTCGAGATCACCAGCCGCAGTTAGTCTACGAACTTATGACGCGCGACACTAGCAGGGTGATGAGAAACCGACTTGCCGGAGAAGAGAACCGTTCCTCTCAGCCACCAAGGCATTTTCATCACGCTCCTAGTGCCACGGAGGCAGGATTTCTCCCTGGGTCCGGCATGAACGAAGCCCGGTGTCCTGCGTGCAGGACACCGGGCTTCGTGCCGATGAGAAGACTCCCCTCAGCCCTGCGCCGCCGGTTCGGCGTAGGTGTCCGCCCGGGCAATGGCGACCGCCGCCAGTTGGGCCACGATCTTGAGCAGGTCGTGATCATCGTCGGTGAACTCGCGGTCCGAGGTCTTGTTGAGGGCTTCGATGACGCCCAGAACCCGCTCGCCATCTAAGAGAGGAACACACGCCAGGGAGCGCGTGCGAAAACCGAAGGTCTCGTCAATCAGGGGTGAGAAGCGGGGGTCGAGGCGGACGTCGCGCACCACGTGGGGCTTCTTACTGGCTACGACCCAGCCGGCGATGCCCTGATTCTGGGGCATCCGGTAGCCGGTCAGGCTCTGGCGCATCTGCCCGCGGACCACGGCGAAGACGAGAGCACCAGCCTGCTCGTCCAAGAGGAGCAGGGACCCGTCGTCCGCGCCCATGACCACCAAAGCCGAGGCCAGCAAGTCATCGAGCAGAGCCGTCACGTCCGCCTGAGGGGTCAAGCGCTGGATGATGTCCTGCAGGGCGCTGAGCGCCCGCACCGACGAGCGCAAGACCGTCAGCTCTTCTTTGAGCTCGCGGTTCTCCTCGCGCAGGCGCCCGATCTCGAGTTGTAGGAAACGAAGAGGGTCGTGGCTGTCCATCTCGCCCTCAATCTTCCTTGATCATAGCACGAGTTTCCGGGCAGCGATACCACCCGAGTTGCCAGGGGAGTCTGCGCCCCACGACGCAGGCTTCCCCGTCTTCGGGGCCGATGAAGCCGTATCCTTTGACCGTGCTAAACCACTTCACCGTACCCTTGAATCGCTCGGACATTGTCGTGCAAGCCTCCTGTAGCGGTGTCTTGACCGGCCGCAGCCCAAGGGGCCAACGCAAGACCGCCTGGACACCTACCCGGGCGGTTGACCTTGTCGTCCCGTACTCAGACTGCGTCCTGCACGCAAGACATGGTATCATGCCCGCCAGAGGTCGTCGAGGCCTTGTGGGAGAGCGTGTCGGAAAGGCCCTGGTGCGGGGTCTTCTCCATCCATCGGCGCTTTTCGACACTCTCTGTGGAGCCCACCGGAGCACGACACCTCACGCCTGCGCCCCCGCAACGTTGGAGACCGGATCCATGAACCTGTACTTCTCGTGTTCCCTCACCGGCGGGCGAAAAGACCAGGCCGTCTACGCCGCCATCGTCCAGCACATGCTCGCCCTCGGTCACCAGGTCCCGACAGCCCACCTCGCCCACCCCGAGGTGATGGCTCTGGAGCAGGTCGTCGTCCCGGCAGATGTCTATCGGCGCGACATCGCCTGGATCCGAGACTGCGACGCCTTGGTCGCCGAGGTCAGCACTCCGTCTCACGGCGTAGGATATGAGATCGCCTACGCCCTGGGCCTGGGGAAGTCCGTCCTGTGCTGCTACCGCCGCGGCGCCGGGGTGTCGAAGATGATCACCGGCAACGACTCGCCCGGGTTGGTCCTGTGTCAATACGGAGACCTTACGGAGGCCCTGGCCGGCCTGGATGCCTTCTTGGCCCGCATTTGATCTCGAGGCTGCCCGCCATCTCGGAGCTCAGGGCGCCAGGATTGGGAGCGTGATGAAGACGCCTTGGATCCTCTGAGGAATTCGTACATGTGGCGGTTGGAGCAAAGCCCCGATCCCCAAATATGCGGTTCTCTTCTCCGGGCAGGGCGCCTTCTCATGATCCCGTTAGGGAGGTAACCCATGGAACATCCTGTGCTTGTCGAGCATCTCCATTGGCTGGGACATGACAGCTTTCGGCTTGACCATCCCATCGTCGTCTACCTTGATCCCTGGAAGCTCCCTCCCGACAGCCCCCCGGCCGACCTAATCCTGATCAGCCACGAGCACGATGACCACTGCTCTCCCGAGGACGTGCAGCAACTGCGCCGGCCCAGCACCGCCGTGGTGGCCAACCCCGCCGCGGCGGCGCGCCTCGAGCCGCCCGTGACCATCTTGCGACCAGGCGAGAGGACAACGGTGGGAAAAGTGACGGTCGAGGCCGTCCCCGCCTACAACATCGGCAAGCGCTTCCATCCCCGGGAAGCCGAAGGCCTCGGCTTCATCTTGACATTGGCTGGCGAGCGGCTGTACTTCGCCGGGGATACCGACCGCATCCCCGAGATGCCCGGCTTTGCCTGCGATCTGGC
>Ga0315297_10003503_pt1 | contig 10087 bp, 10 predicted proteins | sample YL17G15_0_MG_FD_203628 | JGI IMG/M metagenome (GOLD analysis project Ga0315297, IMG submission 203628) | Sediment microbial communities from Yellowstone Lake, YNP, Wyoming, USA - YL17G15_0 | ecosystem: Environmental > Aquatic > Freshwater > Lake > Sediment | place: USA: Wyoming | collected...
TGCCACCAGAAAATAGAAAGGGGAAAGAACCGGAGCCGCTTCAGGGATGGGGTGGAGCAGGAGAGTGGCCCTGTCCTTTTCTCCTTTAGTGAGTTGGCTCTGAGTAGGGAAGTTTAGCATGCGTAGCTGGGGGAGGAAAGTTGCTGTCCTGGCGGTGGCAGGTGTGCTTGCCCTGGGTCTCGTGGCGTTGCTCCAGGCCATGCAGACGGCCTCCTCTGGGGGCAGCCGTGCATAGCATCCAGCTGTGCCTCAGAGGAGGCCGTCCCGAGCGTCCAAGCAAGGGCTGTCAGCGCCAGGGCAAGTGTTGCCCCAGACCTGACCAGCACAATCATCAATCGGCTAGTGCGCATGGCTCACCTCCAGTGAACTGGGCCGCTTTGACGGTCCCATCCTACTCGTAGACGGGAGGGCTGGCAAGGGAAGCTCCTACGGTCACCACGGGCCAAGCGAGGGCGTTAGCCAGCGGCAGGGCGGGGGGCTATCCATCTCGCGGCGCCAGGGCCGCAGCAAGCCTATCCATCGCCGCACGCCCCAGCTTCTCTACCGTGGCCTGCAATTGCCCTAGCTCTTGGGCGCTCAGAGCCGAAAACAGTTCCTCAGTCAGGCCGGTTGCCACGGGGAAGGCCTCTTCCAGTTTTCGTTCGCCCTTTTCGGTCAGGCGGACCCAGGTCTTGCGGCGGTCGCGCCTGTCGAAGACTCTTTCCACGAAGCCGCGCTCTTCCAGCCTGTCCACCACTCCGGTCATTGTCTGGCTTTGCCTGACTATTGCCCGGCTTATCTCGCCGGTGGTGAGGGTTCCCCCCGCGCCTTTCAGGACGCTCAGGATATGAAGATGGGGAAAAGAAAGGCCATGGGGCAGAAGGGCCGATTCGGTCAGCTTGTAGACAGCGTTGTAGACCTGATAGATGGCTTTCCACTGGGCCATGCCCCTGATGCCATCAAGCTTGGCTTGCCACTCTCTTTGTTCTCGCGTCGTCATGACGTCAACCCCCTCTTGTGCCTTTTGTGCGGATAGTAGCTCCATCCTACTCGCAGCCGCGAGGGTTAGCAAGGAGCCACGCCTCGGTTTGCCCCTTGCCGGCTGCACTAGCTGCAACCGAATATACACCCTATATCCCCCAGCGTTTACTGAAGACCGTGGCCTACCCGTGCTATCTTGGAACCAAGGTAGGAGGGCAACGCCAAGGTGAACGAAGAGGAGCGCGCCAAGAGGCTCAGCGACGCCATAGACGCAGTGCTCCAGGGCGGCCAGCCGGAGCTGGAGCTGGACGATGACGACCTCATCGAGCTGCTGCGCATCGCTCGGCTCCGCCGCCGCGCTGGCCAAGCCCTCGCCGACGCCGCTCCCGCCCATCAAGAGCTGCTGTGGCGCGAGCTTGAGGCCCGTATGGTGGCCCGCCAGATGAACCAGGAGGTGGGGCCACACCGCCGGAAGCGCACGACCCCCTAGACCCCAGCTGACGGCCATCCTCATCCCTCTTGCTACTCTCCCTCTCCTGCGATTGCTGGCCCATGAACGCCCTGGAAATCAGCGTCACCAGGGACCGCCTGCGAGATGAACCCGCTCACCTTGACCTTAGCGACGAGCTTCGGACCCGCCGAACCACACTCTGGACAGTGTATCAGGCCCGTTGCTTCCCCCGTTGTGCCTTCGAACGGCCACCCCTCATAGTCGGAGCACACTATGAAGTGCAGCCCGCACTTTAGGCACTTGATCCGGTGCTGCCAGTAGGCTGACATGGTTGACCTCCTCCCAAGGCGATGAGGAAGGCGACGGCATCGACACGGATAACCTTTGACATGTGACCTGCCCCCCGAAAACGAGCCCAGAACCCCTCTGTGCTAACATAGGGGGTGGACTCGTTCTTGGGGGCAAGGTCACAATCGTTCCACACGATTGCCTCGTGGTGACGTTGCCTCCGAGCGCTCCCTTTGCACTCCGGCTCTTTCGCTCTCCTCCTCGATGCAGCAGGTTCTCTTGCAATCCAGCGAGCATTATGTCACATTGAAACGGCGACCTGCGCACTCTAGGTTCCTGAAGCAAAGCAGAAAAGGATCTCGTTGACATGCCGTGGCCTCGATCCGGCAGGCGTATTCCGGTAGGCCGTAGGAGCGGGCTGGAACGGGCCTGGAGCTGGTCCTGGGAACCGCTGGGGCCCGAGAGGGCCCGCTGGCAGCAGTGGCCGTGGGTCGTTGGGGACATCGTTGTGGCGGTCGGCCTGACGCTGGCGACCACCCTTATAGCGCTGCTTGCCCCCTCTGTTGGACCGGCTCGCATCGGCCTGAGCCTCGCCTTTGTCCTTTTCCTGCCGGGGTATGTGCTTGTGGCCGCCCTCTATCCTCGGAAGGGTGACCTAGAGCTTGTTGAGCGGCTGGCGCTGAGCCTCGGCCTGAGCATTGCGGTGGTTCCCCTGATAGGCCTAGGGCTCAACTACTCTCCTTGGGGCATTCGGCTCAATCCGACATTGGCCTTCGTAACCCTGTTCATCGTCCTCGCCGCCGGTGTGGCCGCGTACAGAAGATTGACGTTGCCCTCCGACGAGGCTATGGGCATTCCCCTGAATCTCGCCCTCCCGAAATGGTCGCGAGTCCGCTTGGCGGACCGATTACTGTGGCCCCTTCTTGTGCTCGCACTGGTGGGCTTGGGGGTCGGCACCTACTTTCTGGCCAGCTCCTCGACCGGTTCGGAAGAGCTCACGCAGTTCTATGTCTTAGGGCCGAGCGGCAAAGCTGAGGAGTACCCCAGGACAGTCGATGTCGGAGACAAGTTCACGCTTATCCTGGGTGTTGTGAATCATGAAGGCGAAGAGGCCAGCTACCAGGTGCAGGCCAAGATGGCCGGTCGGCTCGTTGTGAGCCTTGGCAGCCTCCAACTTGCCAACAACGAGAAGTGGGAAAGACCCCTGGTATTGACGGCCACGCAGCCGGGCAGCAATCTGAAACTGGAGTTTGTCCTGTACAAAGGGGACAGCGACGCGCCCTACAGGACTCTCCACCTGTGGCTGGACGTGGACGGCCAGCCTCCGGAAGCATAGGGTGAGCTCGTTCAGAAACATGGGTGACACCTTAGAATGGTGTCACTAATGTACTGGACGAGTACATAGGGTTGATCTTGGGTTGACAAGTTGCTTCTTCTGGCACACCTAGGCGGCACAACAGGGGCGGTCAGGATATCGCAGAAGCTCGTCCTCAACCGACCTCTCGACTATCGCCTGGTCCTCCTGATGGCCATCCTGCCCGACGTCATCGATCGCCTCCTGTACGTGTTCGTGATACCTGAGGCCGAATCCGGGAGGCTCTTCGCTCACACTCTTCTCTTCAACCTTGTGCTGCTGGCCATCTTGGTGGCCATTCGCCGCGATCTGTGGATATATGGTGTGCTGCTCCTAGGCCATCTCTTGCTTGACTTGGAATGTACGTCGGCTCACCAACTCTTCTGGCCGTTTTGGGGAGCTGACTTGAGCAACATCCATATCTCGACTTGCCTCGCGGAGACAGGAGACCAGTCGTATACCGGCCGGATCGGAGATCGGATCGGGGACATTCTGGGGACCTACAGCAGAGCAGGCCTTCGGTCAGTTCTAATCGATGCCGCAGGTCTGGCCCTCCTGGTCATCCTGGCCGCGAGGTCTAGGCTCTACGAGCCGAGGCGCCTCGCACGGCTAATCACGACCGGTCGCATCTAGATATGGGTTGGCGGTGTACGGGGTCGCCCGCTCTCTGTTCCGTACGGAGCCGCGGTCCCGCAGAACTTGACAAATACATTATTTAGTGCTAGAAACAAAGATGCGGCCATGATTTCCAGCATCACGACGACAACGGTTTCGACGATCAACAGCACGGAGGGGTTCGCCGCTTCCTTGGCACTGATCGCTCTGCTGGCGCTCGCCAGCGTCCTGGTGGCCAAGGAGCTCTCCAGCGCCGCTCAGTCACCGCGGGTGCAGCGGCTCGGGCGCGGCCTCAACGTCGCCATCGTTCCTCTTCTCATGGTCTTCACCGCTATCGTGGCGGCCAAGCTGGTGGAAATCCTGTAGGGCAAACCTCTCTCTAGACATGGCTTTGGCTCCCTCGCTGAGGGGGCCATTGTTGTGCCAGTCGGTGTAAGGCTGCTAGTCAGCCGACATGACGCCGGCAGCCCCGATCAGTTGGCGGCGATGGCCGTGAAGGGCACTATGACATAGAGGACCACATTGGCTATTCCGTGGCACAAGCTCACACCCAACAGCGAGCCGGTTTTCGCTACCACCCAGCCAAAGAACAGCGCCACAAGGAACACGAAAGCCACATCCGGCGCTGACTTGTAGCCCACGTGGAGCGCGGCAAACACGATGGCAACGTAGGGGATGGCCGCCTTGCCCAGGGCCTCTGCCGACGCGGACTGCATCACGCCTCGGAAGACCAGCTCCTCAGCGAACCCCGTGGCGACCAGCAGGATCAGTGCGGGCCACCAAGCCTGCTGCCAGGTAAGCTCGTCAACGAGGGCGTCAGGCTTCAGGATGAGGTACTCAGCGATGCCCAACCCCACACCCAAAGCGCCTACTAGCAACTGCACAGGCATGGCGCGGACAGTCAGCCCCAGGTCGTATCGGGTCAACCCAAGGGTGCGAGCAGCGAGGAGAGCGGCCACAATCATGGGCACACCCACGATCAGGAACCAGTAGACAAGAGCCACATCCTCCAGGGGCATGCCGAGGCTAAGGATGCGGATGAGAGGCGCCAGGCACAGCGCCAGGAGGAGCTTGGCCTCTGAACGTTCTTCAGCCCAGGAGAAGTGGGCAAGCAGGGCCCAGAGAATGGCTACGTGAAGGCCCACGCCCCAGCGGGCGTCGACCAGCGCTGTCACCATCTCGGCCGCGACGATAGCGGCAACGTATGCCGGCAGGACAACGACTGAGAAACGCGACAGCCCCGGCCACGCCGCCGCTTCGAGAAGCAGACTCCTTCCGGCCCTGCTGGGCGACCTCACGGGCGGCGGCCTCTGGTCTTCATCCGGCAACTGCCACCGCCATTTGTACTGGCCGGAGCCGCGCATCCCTACGAGGCGAGCCATGGGCGACCTCGCTGACGGGAATACGTGCCTAGAAGCTCCGCGCCGCTGAGGAGACCCGGAGGCGCTGTCGCAAGGGCGGGCAAGGCGTGAACCATGAGGGCGGCGGTGGCCAGGTGGCTGGGAATGCCACCCTCGATGCGAGCGCTGATCGGGGGCCGTCCGCGAATCACGATGGCGTCGTGGGGGTCAGGCGCTCCCAGGAAGGCAAGCAAGTCCAGGCTCAGCATCTCGGCGCCGCTCCTATAGCCGCGGGCGAGCTGTCGCAAGCCCGCTATCCTGCCCCTCGCCACAATCGCAGCTTCGGTTTCCCAACGTCTCGTGGCCTGGATCGGCTCGATCGTCTCCGCCACCTTATCGAGGCGCCAGCCCAGGCTTGCGGCCATCAGGGCCACGGAGTCCAGAAGCGCTGGCAAGCCTACTAACCCCTCGCTGGCGGCCTGGCGAAAAGCATCCACGGTCATGCCGACGCCGGCGGCGGCCCACAGAGCCGAAGGCGCCTTGGCCAAGTCGATCACTCTGGTCACCGATAGGGCCTCCACCTCCACACAGGCAGAGGCAAGGAACAACGGCAGCGAATCGGTGACGAACCCGAGGCTCGTCCCAACGGCAAGTAGGGCTACACCAGCCTCTTTGGCTGTCGCATCCAGCCTTGACGCCATCTCGGGATGACTCGTCCAAGGGCAGACCAGCTCATCGCAAGCTGAAATGACGCTCTTGCCGCTGGCCAGAAGAGGCAGTAGCTGGGGCGAGGCCACGCTCAGGTAGGGGCTGGTGGCGTGAATCACCACATCAGCGTCAACGCCGCTAACTAGAAGCTCCGGCTCGCAGCAGACGGTGACCCCGAGGCCATAGCCGAGGCCAACAACCTCACCAAGGTCCCTGCCAACGTTCAGCGGATCCGTGTCCAGAGCGCCCACAATCTGAACGTCCGCGCGCCGGATCAGCAGAGCCACCACCCGCTTACCGACCTCGCCCAGGCCGTAGTGAGCCGTCCGCAGCCGCCGCCTCTCCGTGCTGCGCGCCTCTTGCCTGCCGGTCACGGGTGCGGCTTCCGGTTCGCGATGCCGACGGGCCACCCACACCATTCGTTATCTCCCCTCAGCAACGACAGCTCTCCCACCGCTTAACCTCACAAGATGATGGTCGCCAGGAGAGCGCTGTTATGTTAACATATCTGCCGCAGATCACAAAGGCGGAAAACCTGTCAAGTAGCCTGAGAGAACTGGGAGTCGTTGGAAGTCGAGGCAGAGACTGGGGTAGAGGCTGCTGGCGCCACGCAGCGGCTAGGGGGCATTCTGCGAAGGCTTCTCGGCACACGGCTCTACGCCAACGCCTTCTATCTGTGGGCCAATGCTGTCGTCACCTCCGCTTCCGGGCTCATCTTCTGGGTAGTGGTGGCGAGGCTCTACGACGCCGAAGACGTGGGGCTGGCCGCCGCTGCCGTCTCTGCCTTGATGCTGCTGGGAGTGGTGTCCAATCTCGGCCTTGGCCTTGGCCTGATCCGCTTTCTGCCTGAGGCGGGCGATAGAGTTGGCTCCCTTCTCAATGGCTCTTTCACGCTGGGAGCTTTGGCGGCTACGGCAACCGCCACCGCATTCCTCGTGGGGCTGCCACTATGGTCGCCATCCCTTGCTTTCCTGCGGGAGCAACCGCTCCAATTCGTTCTGTACGCGCTGTTCGCGGTCTTTGTCACCGTATGGTCCATTCAGATGCAAGCCTTCGTGGCTCTACGCAGAGCCGAGTTCGTTCTCCTGGCATCCGCAGCGGGAAGTGTCCTGAAGCTCGGCCTGCCGCTGGCGCTGGCCGCATTCCTGGCTCCTTTCACTATCGTAGGCGCTTGGGCAAGCGCTGCCGTACTGGGCGTAGCAGTAAGCTCTTTCTGGCTGCTGCGCCGCGCTCACGCCGCCTACCGGCCAGCGATCAACCTCAAGAGATGGCCCGCCCTAAACATGCTGTCGTACTCTTTCGGCAACCACATTTCGACGCTTCTTCTGTCGGCACCCGACTTCGTTTTGCCTCTCATCGTTGTCAGCCGACTGGGAGGCGAGTCCGGCGCCTACTTCTACGTGGCATGGGCGGTAAGCATGATAATAGTCACTGTGCCCGTGTCGTTGTCTCTGTCTCTCTTTTCGGAGGGGTCTCATTACCAGCAACGCTTGCATCGGGATCTTTGGAGAGCGCTTGGACCGGCTCTTGTCGTCTCTGCGCTCGGGGCAGGCGTCCTGCTCGTCGCTGGCGATAAGCTGCTCTTGGCTTTTGGAGGCGACTACGCCAGAGAGGGAAGAGATGTCATGAGACTGCTGGCTGTGGCGGCCTTGCCAGCCTGCGTTACAAGCGTCTACGTGGGCGTAGAGCGGGTAAGAAAGGCCGTCCGCAGGCTTATCCTGATGTCACTGCTGATCGCAGGGATAACTCTTGGGGGCGGCTACGCCTTGTTGCCGTCGATGGGCGTCAAAGGAGTCGCCATCGCCTGGCTTGCGGCCCAATGCATGGCGGCAGCCATAGCGACCGGGCAGTACTTCTTCGAGCGCCGCCGCCTGACCAGAGCTTCCCCGCTGTAGGGCGTCGACCGATCATGCTGGGCGGTGTCCTGTTTAGCGACGCCATATCTGAAAGCTTCCGTCGTCATAGATGCGGCTCGATGTCTCAGACACGCTCGCCTGGAACTTCTCCGGCTCAAACGCCGGGTCGAACTTCGACGGGTCAACCTCCTCTATGTATGAATTGGGGTCCAACCCTCTGAAGGCGACCACCAAAGATCCTAGGGAAAGGTCTACCCCCTGCGTTCCCACGACCTTGATCTTGTCCCACTGATCCATGGGAAGAATCAGACCCATGGCATACCGTTCGTCAGTCAGGAACGCATCGACTTCTTCATACGTTACCCTGCCGTCGAGATAACTCTCGAGTCTCCTCCATTCGGTCGGGTGCTCGCCGCCCTGCACCCAGCTCACCGAGGGGTTGTACAAGTGCTGAGGTATGTATCGGTTTCCCCACTGACCGATCATGGAAGAGAACACGAAAAGGGCTGCCACCCCCACTAGGATGGCGGCCGGAACATACCTCATGGGAGCCAGGCGACCTGCTAGCTGCGTATAGAAGACGCCCGCGCAAAACGCTACGAAAGGCATGAAGATCCCCACTGCCCTGTAGGGCGGCCCTGTGTATTTGAAGGCAGCGTCTGCCAAAACGGGTATTGCCAAGAGGAGGATGGCAGAAATGAAGAAAAGCCTTGTCGGGGTGTATCTTCGCCGCACGACGATGAGGACGAAGCCCAGGATCGCTCCGCCGAACATGAGAACATTTCGCAGAAGCAAGACGGCCACAGCCCACCAAGGCGAGGGGTAGGTGTACCCGGTTTGCCAAATGGCGGGCTCGGCCGCCCCCGAATGCAGGATCTTGCTGAACCTGTCGGCAACATTGCCCACGTACGGCCAGATAACGGTGGCAGCCTCATTCCACCAGAGGAACAGGAAGACCACGGCTATCGCTCCGAGCATCAAGAAGGGAGCGAACTGATACGCTCCTGCCAAGAACTCACGCCGCCCAAGCGCTTCCGAGTATCTGGAGGCAACGGTCAATACCAAAGCCAGAACGAACAGGTACAGGACTGCCAGAAACGAGGTGTAGTGATGGGTGATAATCAGAGCGGCCGTGACGACGATGAGGAGAAGACTGAGGACCGGCGACGGTCTGTGAAGATGTCTGTAAGCTAGATAGAAGAACCCCAACAGTAGCACCACTGCCATGTATTGGTACTTGTAGAGCGGCGGGACGCCCTCGTTCAGAAATGGGGATGTCACCAAGATCAGCAGGGAGAAGGGCAGGAGGCCGTTTGCGAACGAAAAGTCGGAAGCGAACTCTCTGAGCAGTAGGTATGCCAACAGCAGGAAGGCTGCGAATAGCGCCCAGGGTAGAAACATGGCCACATCTAGGGGCGCCACGTTGCCCACCTCCGAGAGCGCCGCACCTACGAAATGGATCCCTGGCCATCCGTTGTACAGCGAGGTCACTGCGCGGTCAGGCGCATATTCTGGTGCCAGGGACACCTTGCCGTCCTGGAGAGAGGTTGACAGCACCCAATACTGACCATAGGGGTCGCCCCACGGCAGCACGGCGTAATGAGTGGCCAGGCCGTAAACGTGCATTATGAGGAAAGAAATGAAGAACACCTGAATGATCACAAAGCTTCGATGCTCTCGGCAGACTAGCAGCGAGAAGCCTACGATGATCGCAAGCGCAGCCGAGCCTGCCAGGTAGACCCCCAGCGGGAAAGCCTTTGTCCAAAGCTGGTAGGCGATCAGCGCGGCGAGAAGAGCCTCGGCCAGGACTATAGCCGGAAGCCTATACCTGGCCATCACCATCTTCCCCGAACAACGGCTCACCACCGGGGTGCCGGTACAGCATTCGCAGCGTCTGGTCGAACGCTTGCTGGTACACCGTCTCGTAGTCGTACTTCCGGGCTAGGGAGGCCATGTTCGCCCTGTACCTCTGCAAAACTTCCTCGCTCCCAAGCAGACGCGCGTAGGCGTCAGCGAAGGCCTCGGCAGTGCACTCGACCACGATGCCGGCACCAGCTCTCTCGATTTCTTGAGCCAGAGCCGGCGCGCGCGTGACGATGACAGGCAAGCCTGCTGCCATGTAGAGCTTGACCTTGCCGGGCTCCGTATAGCGAGCAGGTTGCCACGGAGCTGTCACGTAGGGCGCGATCGCTGCCGCGCACTGCGCCAACACCGCCCGGACGTCGTCCTGACCTTCAATGAACCCTAGGAACTCGACGTTGCGCATCAAGCCCAGGCTCCGCACTTTGCTCCTCAGCGCGGCCTCGGCAGGGCCTCTCCCGATGATGCGCAGCTTGATGTCCGGGATCGACCGCCTCACCTGGTCAACCGCGTCAATGCAGGCGTCGAGCGCCATCCTCTCCGTCAGCTCACCGACGTATGCGATGGCCGGCGCGGTTCTGGTGCCTGGCGGAGCGGCAGCGGGGGGCGCAGCATCGATGCCTATCGGGACAACGATTGCCGGAGTTCTCCGTCC
>Ga0315297_10003504_pt1 | contig 10083 bp, 10 predicted proteins | sample YL17G15_0_MG_FD_203628 | JGI IMG/M metagenome (GOLD analysis project Ga0315297, IMG submission 203628) | Sediment microbial communities from Yellowstone Lake, YNP, Wyoming, USA - YL17G15_0 | ecosystem: Environmental > Aquatic > Freshwater > Lake > Sediment | place: USA: Wyoming | collected...
ATTTGTCCAACGGAAACTCAATTGTCGGAATACCGCTTGGGTATGATGCACTAACACTTTTTTATAATGAGGATATTTTTGCAAAAGCCGGAAAAACACCACCCGCCACATGGGATGATCTTAGGGTTTTGGCAAGAGAACTTACGATTAAAGACGACCAAGGTGTGATTACTCAAGCCGGAATTGCTTTGGGGAGAACCGAAAACGTAGATCATTGGCCTGAAATTTTGGCTCTTTTAATGCTTCAGAATAATGTTGATTTAAGTAGTCCTGTCGGAAAAAACGCAGAAGGGGCACTTACTTTTTTTACCAATTTCTCATTAGTTGATGGAGTTTGGGATGCAACCCTGCCCCCATCTACCCAAGCGTTTGCGGCGGGTAAACTTGCGATGTATATAGCCCCGTCATGGCGTTATTTTGAGATTAAGTCGTCTAGTCCGGATTTAAAATTCAAAACGGCTATTATTCCACAAGTCCCCAAAGATAATCCTTCCCAACCGGATATCACGTATGCTACCTACTGGGCCCAAGGTGTTTCGGCAAAAAGCTCCAACAAAACTGCAGCTTGGGATTTTTTGAAATTCTTAAGTACACAGGAGTCTATGCAAAAAATGTTTCAGTCAGCCGCTACCACCAGAGGTTTTGGACAGATATATCCAAGAACCGATATGGCGCAACTTCTTAGCGATCATCCGATTCTCGGACCAATTGTTTCCCAAGCTCCGGGCGCTCAAAGCTGGTTTTTAGCATCCCGGACTTTTGACGGTGCAACGGGCATCAACTCTCAACTTGCAAATTATTTTGGCGATGCTATCAACATGGTTGCCAACGGCAAAGGATCGGCCACTCAGGCGCTCACAACTTGTGCGCAAGGAATTGCCCAGGTACTGTCTCAATACAGATTGGTAGTTAAATAATGTACAGCCTTTCCAAAACAACTTCAGGTAGTCAAAAAGGCAGAAAAATGATGGAAGAATCTGAAAAGCTCAGCGTTTCTTACCACGACCTTTTTGATTACCCCCTAACTTTTTCAGATTTAATCAAATGGAACACTTCAAAAAAAATCTCAGCAAACAATCGAAAAATTCAGGTTGTTTGTCAAAATAATTATTATTTTTTGAAAGGAAGAGAAGGATTGATTTATAAAAGACTGCTTACGGCCAGAAACTCGGATAAAAAATTAAAAATTGCCAAAAACGCCTCAAGAATCCTGTCTGTTATTCCAAGTGTTAAAATGGTTGCCGTTACAGGATCTCTGGCCATGAATAACAGTTCTGATGAAAGCGACATAGACTTGATGATTATTACCAAAAATAGAACCCTCTGGATAACCAGACTTTTGTCCTACTTTGTACTCCGTACCATGCACTATGTACTACGAAGTCCGACTGATCGTAACCAGAAAAACAAGTTGTGCTTAAATATGTGGATGGATGAAAACAATTTAATTTGGAGAAGTCCCAGAAATATATACACCGCCCACGAAATTGCTCAAATTATGCCATTGGTCAACAAAAACAAGACTTACGAAAAGTTTTTGTACAAAAATCGATGGATTTTAAAATTCTGGCCCAACTCAGTAAGAGCTATAAAGCCACCAAGAGACAAAGTTACAGAGAAATATAATTTTTTACTCTTTGTAATTTCCTTTGTTGAAAATATCGCTTATAAAATTCAATATTTATATATGCGAAAAAAGATCACCCGTGAACTCGTGACTCCCACCAGAGCTATTTTTCACCCCCATGATTGGGGAAATGTTATCATTTCCAGACTTAATAACAATGGAATATTTTAAACTTAAATTTATCGGTCTAGCCAGGAATCTTCCCTTAATAGCGGTTACACCAAAAATAAGAGTGGCTTCGGTCAATCTTTTGGGTGACATCGAACTATCGGAGGCCATTTCCCGAGAAGTTGTAAAAAAGATCAAAACGGTAGATTTTGATATATTAGTTGGCCCCGAAGTTAAGGTTGTTCCCGTACTACACGAGGTGGCAAAATTGCTTCACAAGAAGAGTTATGTTGTTTGCCGGAAAACCATTCACGGTTATATGATTTCTCCGGTCACATCCAAAACAAATCCTCCGCTTGTAATTGACGGGAAGGACGCTGATTTATTAAAAGGTAAAAAGGTGGTGGTTCTGGATGACGTAGTTTCTTCCGGAAAAACCATAAATGCGATATGTGATTTGGTCAAAGAAGTTGGAGGAAATGTTGTAAAAGTGGTTGCAATATTTAAACAAGAAGGCTTAAAAGAAGATCTGGGAGAAAATTTTATCTACCTTTCGACACTTCCGGTTTTCCGTTCCCATTGACTTGTTTTTGGGTTGGTTTATACTGACCTTGACAATATAAGAACCCGTGACGCCGCGGGAAAATTTATAAAATGGCAAAGTTGAATCTAAATGCTTTCGTTTGTTTGATTCGTTTTTCGTATCCCGCTTTCGGCGGGATTTTTTATCTATTAAATGATTGAATTTCAGGAAACATCAAAATATAGCGAACTGATTGAAATTGCATCTAATAGAAACAAAGAAATGCTGGATGGAATCAGACAGGTTGCGCCGTCGGTTCATAGGGTTGTGAAATTGAGAGGACGGCCCCCGGCAGGACAGGACATTGATGACATACTCTACGATTTCAATGATTTTGTAAGCGGATCCAATTGCGAAAGAGGCGAAATGGTTAGGAGGCTTGGGGACTTTTCTCTTATTGAGGCCACTTATTATAAATTGGCAGGCAATTTTGCGTATCAGACAGCAGAAACATATGGGTTGAAATACAGGGCAGGAGATTTTATAGATTTGGCAAAAGATGCCGTTGCTAGAATCGTTTGGAATAACTGGAAACCGGAACGTGGCGAAGATTTTATTTCGCTTCACCGAAAAATTGTTTCGGTGATGAGACACCACATTATTCACCTTTGGACAAACAGGTATGAGGGTTTTCCGTTTTCCTACATAAAAGATAATGTTTTGGATGCAGCGAAAGAAGTTAATATTGATGACAGCAAATCGTCTGAAGAGAAGCCTCTTTTACGATTTAGACGTGCAACCACAATTCTTCCTTTGCCTTCAATTATCGCCAGGATTGATTACGACTCCTCACCCATCGAAAAAATTTCAGCACTGGCTCTTATTGGATATTATCCTGACGGCAGAGGGTTTACGGGTGTCGCAACGGAGCTGGGTGTAATGAGTAAGACTTTGAGCTCGGCACTCGATAGGGTAATCGTCAAATTCAGGAAGTCTAAAGAAACATTACCAAAAAGACCGATCAAAGAAATTGTTAGTGAGCTCATAGACGGAGGGGTTATGAAGTATTCATCGGGTAAAAACGTCGAATTTGACAGCCCAAGATTAAAGCTTTTGAAAGCAAAATATAGTTTAAACGGACTTGATGCCACTGAGGAGAAGATTTTGGAAATGACCGTAGCGAGGAACAGAAGCGTATTTGTTTACTCCCTTGATGAAATAGCAAAAGCCAGCGGCTGCAGTTTTTCCAAAGCATCAAAAATAATAAATAAGTTGGCAAACCAACCCCTTGACAGGAACCTTTCTTGTGCGTAAAATAGCACTCGGAAGGTTGAAATGCTAACTAACGTATTGACAACCTTCTTTTATTTTCGTAAATTACTTAATTTGAAATGACAAAGCTGAACCTAAAACCAACCGCAGGATATCTTCTTATCGAGCCTCTTGAAAAAGAGGTCAAAACCGCGTCAGGTATATATCTTCCCGATACAGCTGGTGAAAAACCCCAAAAAGGAAAAGTATTAGCAGTGGGCCCGACCCAGTGTACTAAAGAAGAATGTAAAGACTGCAAATGTGGTGCGGAGGCTCCTTGCAAGGCCGGAGATACCGTGATTTACAAGAAATGGGGAGGAAACGAAGTTAAAGTCGGCAATATTGAATATCTTTTTGTAAAGTTTGAAGATGTTCTCGCCGTCGAAACCAAATAATATATGGCCAAACAACTTAAATTTTCCAACGAAGCAAGGCAATCTCTTCTAAAGGGTATTGATATCGTGGCTAGAGCTGTTGTGACCACATTGGGGCCTAAAGGAAGAAATATTGCTCTTGATAAAAAGTGGGGAGCTCCAAACATAGTTCACGATGGAGTCTCCGTTGCCAAAGAAATTGATCTTCCCGATCCTTTTGAAAACATGGGAGCCCAACTTGTAAAAGAAGCCGCCAGTAAAACAAATGATAATGCAGGAGACGGAACCACAACTTCAACCCTTTTGGCTCAAGTAATGACACAAAAGGGAATGGCCAAGATTAATGCCGGAGCCAACCCGATGATTGTTAAGAAAGGAATTGAAAAAGCAGTCGCTGCAGTTACAGAAGAACTTAAAAAGATGGCAAAACCCATCAAAAATCAGGAGGAGATAGCGCAGGTTGCCAGCATCTCCGCTGGGGATGACGAAATCGGAGCAAAAATTGCAGAAGCATTAGATAAAGTAGGTCGAGACGGAGTTGTAACAGTTGAAGAAGGAAAAGGTTTAACGATAGACATAGAATATAAAGAAGGAATGGAATTTGATCGTGGTTATGCCTCTGCCTATTTTGTGACCAACCCCGATAAGATGGAAGCAGAAATTGAGGGGGCTTATATTCTTATTACCGACAAAAAGATTTCTTCAATTCAGGATTTATTGCCTTTCCTTGAGAAATTTGTAAAAGTCTCCAAGAATTTGGTTATTATTGCCGATGAAATCGACGGTGAAGCTCTCGCAACTCTCGTTGTAAATAAACTCCGCGGTACATTTAATGTGTTGGCAATAAAAGCCCCCGGATTTGGCGACAGACGCAAAGAAATGCTTGAGGATATAGCAATTTTAAGCGGCGGAACATTGGTATCGGAAGATACGGGACGCAATTTTGAATCCATAGAAGTTGCCGATTTGGGACAGGCCGACAAGGTTTGGGCGGACAAGGACAATACCAGAATTATCGGAGGAAAAGGTGTTAAAAAGACAATTGAAGGAAGAATCGGGTCAATAAAAAAGCAAATAGAAGCCTCAGATAGCGATTTTGACAAAGAAAAATTTGAGGAAAGATTGGCAAAACTTGCCGGAGGTGTTGCGGTCATAAACGTTGGAGCGGCTACTGAAATTGAGCTTAACGATAAAAAAGAAAGAGTTAAAGACGCGGTTGGAGCCACAAAGGCTGCAACCGAGGAAGGAATAGTTCCCGGGGGTGAAACAGCCTTTATTAGGGCCCGAAAGGTTCTAAAGAAAGTTAAAGCTGCCAACAGTGATGAGCAAATTGGGATCGATATAGTTTGGGAGGCACTTGAAGAACCGATTAAATGGTTATCCAAAAACGCGGGCGAAGACGGAGAAGCAGTTTTGAAAAAAGTATTGGCGAGTAAAAACGTAGATTTTGGTTATAACGCTCTAACCGGAGAATATGGCTCAATGACAAAGTTTGGGGTACTTGATCCTGTAAAGGTTACAAGAAGCGCCCTTCAAAATGCCGCCAGCGTTGCCATGATGGTCCTTACAACTGAGGGACTGGTTACAGATATCCCTGAACCCAAGAAAGAAGCTGCCATGCCTCAAGGAGACATGGGTGGGATGGACTACTAGTCTATAATAGTCTTCATGTGGGAAAAGGCGGAAAAATTTCTTCTTAAAGATAAATATATTATGTCCCTTATCAAAAAGTGGGGGAGCTGCACTATCAAGAAAAGCCCCAAGTCAAAATATTTCTTCGATCTTCTTGAAGCCATAACAAACCAGCAACTTTCAGGAAAAGCGGCTTCTACTATTTTTGGCAGGGTAAAAGATCTATGTAAAGGGGGAATTAGCCCTGAGGCTATTTTAAAACTTTCCGAGACTAAACTCCGAGGTGCCGGGCTTTCCTTTGCCAAGATAAAATACGTTAAAGACTTGGCAGGCAAGGTTAAAAACGGGAAGTTAAAAGTTAAAAGTTTGGATAAATTGCCTGACGAGGAAGTTAAGAGGGAACTTGTGGCGGTTAAGGGAATTGGTCCGTGGACTGCAGATATGTTTCTTATGTTTTCTCTGGGCCGGCCCGATATTTTCCCCACAGAGGATCTGGGCATTCGAAACGGCTTTGAGAGAGTTGCCGGAAAGAAGTTTGATAAAGAGAAATCTGCCAGATTTGCCGAAAAACACTGGGCCCCTTATAGAACCGTTGCATCCTGGTACTTATGGCGGAGTCTTGAAAATAAGTGATGTTTGTGTAATTATTCGTCGATGAATGAAGAAAGGGTCGAGCGGAGAGAACCTGAAAGAGAAGGTGTAATCTTCCTGATCTGTAAAGACGGAAAAGTCCTCCTGGAAGACAGGAATCTCCCCACCAAGGCCTACTCCGGATATAGAATAATTCCTGGGGGAAAGGTAGAAAAGCAAAAGGATATTAGCCACGAGGAAGCATTAAAGAGGGAGGCTTGGGAAGAATGTGGAATTGAGGTTGTCGAGATGATACATCTTGACACCTTCCTCCACGTGACTATTAGCAACCATTTATATAATACCTCCGCCTATTTAATTACCAAATTTAATGGGGAAGTCAGGAATGTTGAAGGGAAATCCGAACATATATGGGTTGATTTCGACGAAGCCATTAAATCAATGCTGTTTGCAGATTCGAGATATGTTGTTTTGCTGGCAAAACAACATCTTAACGGGAAAGAACTGTCAAAGGATTAAGGGAGACTCCATTTTGGTGAATTTCAAGGTGAAGATGTGTGCCTGTTGCGTGGCCAGTAGCACCCATTTCCCCAATCTCGGTATTTATATCAACAACTCTGCCTGTTGCAACCTCAATTTTTGAGAGGTGGGCGTAGTATGAATCAAAACCGTTTTTATGCGTCAGTACAACTAAATTTCCATAGCCCGAACGGTCAAATCCTGAATATGCAACAACACCAGGCATAATGGGCTTAACGGGATCTCCTTTTACACCTCCAAGATCCAGCCCAGGATGGAAAAAGCCGTAACCCTGATTAACTTTTACAGACTCAACAGGATATTGCATGCCTTTTTGGGTAAAAAGGTTGGTTTGGGATTCGACAACAGCCATATCTGTTCCTTCGGCCTGAATATTGGTAGATTGGGGTGTGAACGAGGCTAATGTGGCTACAATTGCAAAGTTGGCGGCAAGAACCTTCCTGATACCTTTATGATCGGCAAAATAACGGATAAGCCTTCCCGTAAATGTGCCTGTTCGGTATTTTCTGTTAACAGTGGCTTTTGTGGGTAAAATAGGCTCAACCAACAGGGGTTTACGCCTCTTAACCAGCTTCGCATGAAGCTCAAGGCGGAATTTAGGTAACTCAAGGCTAATTTTTTGCATATTCGGGTAGGGAACAAAAAATCCCGCGAATTGCGGGATGAGTCGCTATTCTATCCTATGAAAGACGCCAAAGTCAAGTTTGGGGGGAGACAAAATTCTTAAGAGGCCACGACCAGAATCGAACTGGTGCGATAGCTGTTTTGCAGACAGCCGTGTTTCCACTTCACCACGTGGCCAGATGCTTGTATTTTAACACATTACTTTGCTACACTCGGACCACGATGAAAGTAGTTAGAACAATAATTATTGTATTAATTTCACTAACAGCTGTAATTGCAGCAGTATTTTTTTCAATAAGTTACTTCAGAGAAAAGCCGGCAGGTATATTTATCGATACGAGCCCGATTTCGGATGTTTTTATTAACGGGAGTTTGGTAGGTAAGACTCCCTATAGAAACACCTATAAAGCAGGGGAAATAATGCTCAAAATAGTTCCGAATTCTTCCGACTCCAAGCTAATTGCTTATGAAACAAAGATTACACTTGTTTCCGGTATAGAAACCACAATAAGGAGAGTATTTGGCGTCTCGGAAGAAACATCTTCCGGAGACGTTATTTCTTTTGATAAAATCGGGGTAAGGGAAACGGGACTTATCGTGATATCGATACCTGAGAATGCTCAAGTTTCAGTAGACGGTTTACCCCAGGGATTTACCCCCTACAAAACTTCAGGAATTTCCCCTGCTCAGCACCAAATTACAGTTAAGTCACCAGGGTATGCGGATCGGGTCATGACGCTTAATACTCAAGTTGGATACCGTCTTTCTCTTTTTGCAAAATTAGCCAAAGTCACCGAGTTAAAGCCAACTCCTACTCCAACACCTGAGGCAAAAACGTATGTAGAAATACTTACAACACCGACGGGATTTTTAAGAGTCAGAACGGCCCCCGGTACGGGAGGGAGTGAAATTGCCCAAGTTAAACCGGGAGATAGATATTTATTTCTTAGTGAAGACGCGGCAACGGGGTGGATGGAAATTCAGTATGAAGCACCGGCTCCGGGTTTACCCAATGGAATTACCGGTTGGGTATCCGGGCAATTTGTCAAAAAGATAATTCAAACAGAAGAAGCCACGAAAAGCGCAAATTTGAATTGATTTCAGATTCCTGAAACGGAGACCCCGCTATAAAGAACCCAATATACAAAGGTGAGCCAAAGGACAACCGTAATTATAAGGGGTTTATCTGTCAGAAGAAGTTTTTCCGGAGTTTCACTTTTACCCTCGAAAATTAAATATTCATATCTCATTATTCCGAAAATGGTGATGGGGATAGACACCATCAAAAGTTTGCCGATTGTTGTGGTTCTTGAAAGCTCCGCCAGTACCAGCCAAAACGGAAGCGCAGCCTTGGGACTTTCGAAAAAAGTAAAAAGGGCCCAGCTCATCCAGGAAGCGTTTCCGAACATGGTGACGTATGAACCAAGAAGCTCCTTCTTGTAAGTTATCAGACTTTTTCTGGTACCATAACCGAAATTTTGAGCAATATTTATTTCCGCTCTCCTTTTACCCGATGCCAAAAATAGGGCTACGGATATTACGCATAACAAAAACCAAACTGAAATATGAGCATCGATTGCGAAGGCTCCGGCATAAACCCGGAGAACAAACCCCGAGGCTATGATAATTATATCGACGATAGCCACATTTTTAAGAGCAAAACTGTAAACAATTTGCATAACAAGATAAATAATAACGGTTGATATAAATAACGAATTAAAACCAACGTTTATTGCCAGAAAAATTGACGATGAAGCCAAAAATATAGCCTGTAAAACAGCAAGAGAAACAGGTAAGGCTCCGGATGCAACGGGTCTATATTTTTTGGCAGGATGAAGCCTGTCGGCATTAATGTCTAAAACGTCGTTAATCAGGTATGTTGACGAAGTAATGAAACAAAAAATAATAAATGCCCAGATAATTTTAACAAAGTCTCCTTTTTCGAATAAGGCTCCCGTAAGAAATATCGCGGCAAAAATTGAGAGATTTTTTATCCAATGCACCGGCCGCATTGCTTTAAAAGCAGCAATAATTATATTATCTTTTGTTTTTCCGGCGGTTTCGGTCTGTATGTCAGCCATATGATAAGACCCCCCAAACCAAGTGCTATACCGATCATTGTATAGAGCTTTGTGGCAGTATTCAAATTAAGTGCTAAAAGTCCTAAAAATGCCGTGACTCCCCAATAAAAATATGCCACCTGCCTTTTAGTCAGTCCCGCGTCAAGGAGTTTGTGATGAAGATGGCCTCTGTCGCCCCAGACGGGGGACCTGCCGCTTATAATCCTTCTTATGATCGTATACCCCGTATCGATAAGGGGAATGCCAAGTACCACCATCAGAGCCCCCACCTTTGTTGTGGAAAGAATTGAAAGTACCGCTAAAAGATACCCCGCCATCGTACTTCCTCCATATCCCGGCATAATTTTTTGAGGGAAAATATGCCACGGTAAAAATCCCAAATATGCGCCTGCAGTAATTGCCGCCAAAATTATTACAGGCCATTGAGTAATATCGGCCGAAAATCTTAAAGAAAGGAAAGCGATGGTTAGAGCTGCAATTACGGTTACGCCGCTAAGTTGCCCGTCAACCCCTTTGGCACCCATATTTACCATATTCATCAGGAAAGTTATCCAAAGGATAGCGAAAAGGTCCGAAAGTACCCAAATACTATGTGCGCTTCCAAAAAGTGTAAAGTTTATCTGAGGTTGACTGAGATTAATCACACCCCCCAGGGGGTTACTGATAAAAGAT
>Ga0315297_10003508_pt1 | contig 10075 bp, 9 predicted proteins | sample YL17G15_0_MG_FD_203628 | JGI IMG/M metagenome (GOLD analysis project Ga0315297, IMG submission 203628) | Sediment microbial communities from Yellowstone Lake, YNP, Wyoming, USA - YL17G15_0 | ecosystem: Environmental > Aquatic > Freshwater > Lake > Sediment | place: USA: Wyoming | collected...
GAGATCTTGTTAAAGTAACTCACCAACAGCTGGTTGCAAATCAAATTGATAGAGATGTTTCTTCATACAGGCCCAAAAATGAGCATAGATTTGATGCGTTTTTTTACGTTCCAAATATTAACGGCGTAATAATGATTACTTCTGTTGGATTACCTGACACTCAAGATTGTAGCGGACTTTTTCTTGATATATATTATAAAAATGATAAGAGAGAAATAAAAAAACTTGTAGAAATACAAACAGTAAAAGTACCTGAAGCTGTTGAAGAACCAGAGGCGTTAGGGCTTTCGGGCTACTTACCTAGACAGTTGCTGCAAATTGCAGAAATTGTCAGAACCGCCAATCCCAGATCTCAAGAAATATATCAATCTTATTTCCAAGAACCCAAAGTCTCTTCAGGAATTGAAATGTAATTTATCTTTGCTTAAGAAGATGATTTTGAGGCCATTTTTTAATAGAGCTTCAATTATATAAGTATATAAATAGATAGACTTTATATGTTTTTATGAATAGGAGTTCCCTGTGGTTTTTTTCCTCTTAACATTCTCTCTTGGTCTAGTTTTGACCAATCTTCTAACTGAATTCCTCCTCGCTTGCTTGTATGAGACTTTCTTGCAAAGGAAAGCAAGGCAGCGGCTTGTGAGACGGGTAAATTAGGGAAGTCTTCAATAGTAGAGCCCGTTGGAGGAGCTGGAATTTCTGTGGCAACTCCAATTTGACGTAGTTTTGCCTCAATTGCTTTTATTGGATGCAAAACATAGAAAAACACCTCATTTAATCTTATTCTTTCACTCATCACAGTATTTTATCACATTTCATTTGAAAATTACCTGACTAAAACAATGTCTATCCTTATGGGGTTGGCTTGCCCTGAGCGAAGTCGAAGGGATAAGGAGATGATTTTAGGTTTTCTTTAGGTCACTCAATTCTAGAATATAAATTCCGTATTTAGTTAAATCTTTTTTGCTCCAGTACTTAGTCGATTTGTGGATTTTATGAAAGTCTTTTACTATCCGATCATAAAATCTTCCAGTCGCCTTACCTTTTCCATCTATTTCATGGAAACGAAGTATGTCACCTTTCTCCAGTTCAAACCGGGCCAAACGAGCTTCCAGATGATTGTATCTGTCTTTCTCAAAATACTTATCAGGCAAGTTCAAGTCAATAATTTTCATAAAATACCAGCAAGCTTTGGTATGCTTGCAAACTTTGCAACTTCAAGATTTTTATCAGTTTTAGTTCCTATCCCGAAACCACAGCCGCCAAGAATCAAAACTCTTGCGGGACCAATTCCTGTATCTTTACTGTGATGGTGATTGTCACCGGGTAATATTGTTATTAATCCTCCAAGTGCTTTTGGCTGAAAAACTTTATTATTAACATGGAAAGTAATACCGTCTACTAAAGGTATGTAAACTTCTATTCCGCCCGATTCAGCAGGAACAAAGTCTTCCTTTCCTTTTACGTCAACTTTTTTAAATCCATGAACTTCAGCTCCTGTATCTACTCTATGTGGAATTCTCTGAAGCAAGAAAAGAAGACTCCTGCCTATGGGTCCTTCTACTTTTTCTAAAATATGATAACGATGTTTTCCAAAAGCTAATATACCTACCTGTTCTGGGCTACCAACCGCTACTTCACCGACTGCTCTGGCTGGCTGGGTTGTCTGAAGATATAGAGATACAGGATCAATGCTACCATTGCTAATGCCAGTAGCGATTGTTTTTGCTAAAGTTTGCAGTCCTTCTGCGCACTGTTTGACTTCTTCTGTAGTAGTCTCCACAGTTACAACCTTCTTTCCATTTCCCGCTAAAAAAGCTTCAATTTTCTCTTCAAGAGTTGGGAAAACCCTACGTAGTTCTTCGGGGTAAATTTCTGTCAAATCTTGACGTTCTGGCATAGTTAATAACTAAACCTCCAATTTTTTAATTATATCTTTCGTTAATTTTGTTGTTTTCTCTAAACTTCCTTTAATCTCAAGATTGATCCTCGCTTTAGTGCGGGTTTGACTGATGTTAACTTTTAAATCAGGATATTTTTTTTCAACCGCCTCTATTAATTCTGCTTTATTCTGCGGCTTAAGAAAACTGCCTTTAGTTTTTACTTCGTAAATGATTTCGCGGATCAACTCTTCGGTCTGTCTGATGGTTAAATCATCTGATAAAACTTTTTCGTAAACTGTAAACATTTTTTTTAGATCTTTGATTCTTGAGAGAAGAAAGAGCTGGCTTATGTTAATAAGCTTCGAATAATATCCATCAACGATCATTTCGCTAATATGATTGAGGCGGTTCAGATGACAGATGTAAGAGGAAGTTAAAGAAAGTTTTTTTGCTAAGTCTATAACTTTATAATTTTTTTCTCTAAGAAGATAACGAATTAACTTAGCTTTACTAAAAACGTCTGTCTCCTTTTTTATCTTTTCAATCGTTTCATCCATGAAGTTATTTTACACGATTCTTTATTAAAAGCTCGACACCGTTTTTTTCGCAGACTTCACCCTAAAGGGACCCAAGTCATTTGCTCAAAAAAGGTATCTTCGCTTTTTTAAAACGGGTGTCGAGAAGAATGGGTTCCCGACTGCGCGCAGATCAGTCGATATTCACCGACTGTCGAGCACAGGCGGGAATGAATTCGAGACAGGACCCGTTTAGATAACAGAAACGTAAGCTTCTCCTCTTTTTTGGAAGAATTTCACTGTGCCCTTTTTTAATGCCATTATTGTAAAATCGCGACCTAACATCGTTCCCTGTCCCGCATTAACCTTGGTTCCTCTTTGGCGGATAATAATATTGCCGGGAGAAATTAATTCTCCACCATAGACTTTGACTCCTAGCATTTTTGGCTGAGAGTCTCGATTGCCTTTAACTGTCTTTTGTGCTTTTGTGTGTGCCATACTATAAAATTTCTAATTTCTAATTGACCTAATTTCTAAAAAATTCTCAAGTTCCAATTCCCAATTTGGAATTTGGTAATTGGTCATTTTTTAGGTTAATTAGAATAATTAGATCAATTAGATCAATTTATATTTTTGTTATCTTTAACGTTGTCAATTGCGGACGGAATCCCCTAACCTTTCTATATCTGACTTTAGCCTTAAAATGTGCCACTCTAATCTTATCACCCTTAAAATGAGAAACAACTTCTGCCTGGACTTTTTTGGTTAGATCAGGTCTGCCTAAATCAACTGATTTTCCTTCTTCATCAAAAATCATCAACGTCTCTAAATCGATTTTTTCCTTCTCTTTTGATTCTATTCGATCAACAACAATCTCCATCCCCTCTTTAATCAGATACTGTTTTCCTCCAGTTTTGACAACGGCAAAAGTTACCATAGATTTAAATTATACAAAAAAAATATCGATTCGCAATCATAATTGGAAAAGCGAGACACCTATTTTTGAGTCTATGGCTTGGGGGACCCCCCTTTAGGGGGTGAAGCCGACGAAAAAATACGGTGGCGAGCTTTTAACTTAAGGCAACAAAGCAAAGCCTATCAACAAAGCAAGTACTGATGATCCTCCGTATGAAATAAACGGTAAAGCCACACCGGCGACCGGCAACAACCCCATATTCATGCCGACATTTACTAAAAATTGAAATATTAAGTAAGAAAGTAGTCCAACAGAAAAAAGGAATTTACCTTTCCCTCCTTCCTTTTTTTCAAAATAAAACTTAATCGTCCTTTTGGCGACAAAATAAATCAACAACGAGTAAAAAAATATTATCATTAAACCACCAAAAAATCCGAATTGCTCAATTAAAGAGGCGAAAGCAAAATCAGTTGTGTTCTCCGGTAAAAAAAAGAGACGAGACTGGGTTCCCAGACCTAATCCTCTTCCAAAAAATTTTCCACTGCCGATCGTTATTATCGATTGAATCATGTTATAAGCTGTTCCTTGAATGTCAAGGTGAGGATTAAAAAAACTCGAGATTCTTACTTTTTGATAATCTTTCAAAATAAACCAACACAAAGGTAAAAACAAAGCTATAAACCCGAAAAAATATGTCAAATATTTTTTAGGAATATTGGAGAAAAAAACTATAATCAGGTAGATAAATAAAAAAGCAATCGCATTTCCCAAATCGGGCTGTTTAAAAATAATAAAAAAAGGCAGGAAAAAATAAAAGAAGCTTCTGACAAACAAAGTTAAATCATTTTTAAAAATATTTTCATCAGAAAAGTACTGGCTCAAAAAAATAATAAAGAACGGTTTGAAAAATTCGCTAGCTTGAAAACTAATAAAATAAAAGTCTAACCACCGTCTTGATCCTTTTACTTCAATGCCGACGATATAAGTAATCAATAAGACAACAATAAAAAACCAGTAAAAAAAGCGGCTATTGATTTGAAAAAAATGGCGCCCGATTGACCTAATAACAAAATAAATAATAAATGCTAACAGGCAGTAAACCAGTTGCCGGAAAAAAAGGCTTTGGTTAAGACCAAAAAGGTTAAATAATCCAAATACCGAAAGAAAGATTGAAGAAAAGATCATTTTTATTTTGAAACAACTAGCGTTTGACCGACGCTAACTTTTTTTGCCATGACCTTCTTCTTAATGAAATCCGAATCTTCCAAATAAGATTCGGGAACTGTCAGTACGATAAAATCAGTCTGTTTTAAACCTAATTCTTTTCGTTTTGATTGAATGCTTCTTATTAAATCTCTAACGCTGCCTTCGTGATTAAGATCATCTTCGGAAACAATCATTTCTTTTTTAGGAAACCGCTGAGTTTTATTGACCGCGATATTTTTTATATTCAATTCATCAAGAACTATCTGCCAGACTGACGGAGAAATTTTTGAAAAGTCGCCTTCAACTTCAAGCTCTAATTTTGCTAAAGGCATTCTTACCTTTTTTCCTTCTTCTTTTCTTTTGCTATGACCGACTTCAACCACTTTTCTTGCCATTTCCATCTCTTTTTCTAGTTTTGAGTTTTGATATTTGAGATTTGGGTTTATTTCCGGCCAACTTTCCAAATGAACAGATTCTTTTTCGGTTAAGTTTACATATATTTCCTCACTGATAAACGGCATAAAAGGTGAAAGAACAATTGAAAGATTGACTAAAATATAATAAAGAGACGAATAAAAAGCCTCCTTATCTTTTTTATCTTCGCTATTAACCCAGATCCTGTTCCGACTGCGTCTGATATACCAAGTTGACAGATCACTGACAAACTTCTCAATTTCTAAAGCAGAATCTTTAGCGTTATATTCTTTCAAATTTTTCTCAACAAAAACTACTAATGAAGAAAACCTGCTAAGGATCCATCTATCTAAGATATTGAAGCGAAAATACCCTTTTTGAGACAATCGCTTGGGGGACCCCCCTTTAGGGGGTGAAGCGGTCGAAAAAAGCGGTATCGAGCTTCTTGACAGTTCGTCCAAATTAACATACTCAACAAAAAACTTATACACATTCCACAACATCAGATAAAACCTTCTTGTTACATCTTTAACCTTATGTTCCCCAAAAAGAATATTATCTGCGGGATTATTAGAGATACAAATCCATCTTATAATATCGGCTCCAAATCTATTTGCTCCTTCAACAAACTCAATCGTATTACCCAAGCTTTTATGGAAAGGTCTTCCGGTTTCATCAAACATTGTCCCAAATCCTAAAACCGTTTTAAAAGGTTTTTCGTTTTCCAAAACAGTTGACATGGCAATTAAAGCATAAAACCAGTTTTTAAACTGGCCTGGAAAAGACTCGGTGATAAAATCAGCCGGAAACCAATTTCTCCATTCTTTTTTATTTTTTAAATATAACGATTCGCCTTGATTGTTTTCAGAGATCGTCGAATAAGCAACAATACCGGCATCAAGCCAAGGATTGCCGACATCATCAATCCGTGAAACTATCTGGCCGCATTTGGAACATTTTATTTTCACTTCGTCAACATAAGGTTTATGAGGCGAATGTCCCGCAAAATTTTGCCAACCGCTAACAGCTCTTTTATTAAGCTCTTCTTTCGATCCAATTACCTCAAATCCCCCACATCCCCCATCTCCCCCACATTCATAAATAGGAAGCGCTAAACCCCAATAACGGTTTTTTTTGGAAATAAGCCAATCGTGCATGTTTTTTAGCCAGTCCAGTTCTCGGTCCAAACCAAACTCCGGCATCCATTTAATCTTCTTCGCCACCTCAATCATTCTTTCTCTTAATGTTTTATTAATTCTTAACTTTTCACTTTTCACTTTTAACTGCGATGGTTTATCCATCGCCACATACCACTCATCTTCTACCTTCCACACCAGTTCTGTTTTACATCGCCAGCAAGCCGGATAACGGTGTTTGTATTTTTCGATTTTAAACACAAAACCTTTTTCTTTAAGAAAATCTAAAATAATCTCTGGGTGCTTTTTGGCATTTTTCCCAGACAAAAATCCAAGATCGGGTAAATAGTCGGCATTATCCTGAATAACAGGAATCATAGGTAAACTAAGCTTCTTTCCCATCTTGAAATCTTCCGTACCTGCAGAAACCGCCGTATGCACCATTCCTGTCCCTTCAGCAGTTGTTACTGGAAGAATATTCTGATCAGTCGCAAAAACAGTATGAAAGTTATTTGAATTTTCTTCAGCAACCTTCTTAACAGCTGGTAAATCATCAAACGGTCCTTTGTATTTTAGTCCCACTAATTCTTCTCCTTTAACTGTTTTTATAACTTTATGAACTTTATCTTTAAAAACTTCCTTAATTCTATTCGCTGCCAACCAAAGTCTTTCACGCTCGACTTCGACCAAGGAATAATTAAATGTTTTGTCAATAGCTACAGCAATGTTGGCTAGAATAGTCCACGGCGTAGTCGTCCAAACAAGCAAAAACTCGTTTTGATGTTTGATATTTGATGTTTGATGTTTATTTGTAATTTGTGATTTGTTATTTATTATTGGTAATTTAAAATATATCGACTCATGCACCAGCTCTTTATAATCTTCTGTCAACATTTCGTGTTGGGAAATTGCGGTCTCGCAGCGCGGACACCAGGGAACCGACTCACGACCTTTATAAATCCAACCATTTTCATAACAAATTTTAAGAAAGCGCCAGATCATGTAGTTATTTTCGTCGCTCATCGTAAAGTATGAGTGATCCCAATCGGCAAAGTAGCCTAGTCTTTTTGACTGTTCTGTCTGTACCTTGGAGAATTTCATTACTCGATCCTTACAGAGTTGGACAAATTTGGCAATAGAAGCATATTTATCTCCCGGTACCAGATTTTCTATATCTTTTTTCGTTTTTAACCCTAATTCTTTTTCCACTTCCACTTCAACCCAGAGTCCCTGGCAGTCAAAGCCGTTTTGAAAACGCTGTTTATATCCCAAAAGATTATAAAACCGAGGCCAAAGGTCTTTGTAAGTTCTTCCCCAGGCATGGTGGACACCCATCGGGTTGTTGGCGGTAATCGGACCGTCTAGAAACGAGAAGTATTTTTCCGACTGGTTATTTTTCTGTAGATATTTTTTTGTAATTCCCTTTTCATACCAATGTTTTAACCATTTCTTTTCCATTTCAGGAAAATTCTGATTGTTTTCTACCGACTTAAACATAAATGTAAATTATAGCAGTTATTTTTTTCTTAGGAAAGCCGGAATGTCGAATTCTGAGGTATCGTCTAAAAATTCTTCTTCATTGTCTTCTTCTGTTTTATCTTTCTTATCAACCGCGGGTTCGACGGTAACAGACGGTTCGGATTTTGTATAATCTTCACCTTTTTTAAATCGGAAAAGTTTTAACTTGTTATCGTCAAACTTGGTAGCAATAATAGTGATTTTTAATTGATCCATCAATCTATCGTCAATTACGGCCCCAAAAATTATTTCTGCGTCAGGATCGACGCTCTTGGCAATTATAGTAGCGGCCTCGTCAATTTCCGCCATGGTCATATCCGGTCCACCAACGACATTGAAAAGTACTCCTCGGGCGCCTTCTATGGAAATATCCAGTAATGGAGAAGATATTGCTTGTTTAATAGCGGCAATCGCTCTTTTATCTCCACTCCCCATCCCCATTCCCATCAAGGCCGTTCCGGAATTCATCATAATCGACTTGACGTCGGCAAAGTCGACATTAATCAATCCGGGAGTGGTAATCAATTCGGCAATACCTCTGACTCCAGAAATCAAAACCGTGTCTATTTTCCTGAAAGCTTCGAGTATCGGTGTTTTTTTGTCAATAATATTTAAAACTCTCTGATTGGGAACAACAATCAAAGTATCGACTTTTTCTTTTAACTGGGAAATGCCGTCTTCAGCAGTAAATTTTCTTTTTACGCCTTCAAATTCAAAAGGCTTGGTGACAACGGCCACGGTTAAAGCACCAGTCTCTTTGGCAATCTCGGCAATAATAGGAGAAGCGCCGGTTCCGGTTCCTCCTCCTTCACCACAGGTAAGAAATATCATATCGGCACCTACGAGTTCCTCCTTTAATCTTTCTCTTGACTCCTCGGCGGCCTGGCGGCCGATTTCCGCGTCGCCTCCAGACCCGAGTCCTTTGGTCAAATTTTCCCCAATTTGAATTTTAATGGACGTTTTGTTATTGAGAAGCGCCTGGGCATCGGTATTAACAGCGATAAATTCAACTCCAGCAATTCCACCTTCGGCGACCAGCGATGAAATCGCATTGCCACCGCCGCCGCCAACGCCAACGACCTTTATTCTCGCCGCCTGTCCGGCTCGAGGTTTAATTAACATAAAAATAGTCTATAAAGTTTATAAAGTCTTTAAAGTTCATAAAGTATTTTACTTTATAGACTTTACGACTTTAAGGACTTTATGACTCCTATGGAATAAACTGTTTAAAAAAATTCTTCAAATTCCCTAAACTATTACCTAATTTAAAATCTTTCAAAATTCTACCAAAATTTTTGAACCCATCTCTAGTATCAGTCATTATATTTTTTAATCCATACAAAAGCAATCCCTGCGTCGATGAATATTGAGGGTCATTGCTTTCATCAATCAGGCCGGTTACTTTATCAGGAATGCCTATTCTTATCGGCAGGCCAACGACTCGCTTACCGGTTTCCACCATTCCGACTGTCAAAGCGCCACCGCCTGTTATCACCAGTCCCGAAGGCACTTGTTGTCCAAATTCACTTTTCTCTATTTCTTTAAACACCAGTTTAAAAATTTCTTCGAGTCTTGGAGCAATAATCCCGTCGACCAAAGTCTTTAAAGATACTTCAGTAATATTTTCTTCTAAATTTAATTCGTTGAGATTAATCTGTGGCGGTTTTTTTTTATCAGCGCTCAAATTTTTGCCCAAGTAAAGTTTGATTTTCTCGGCAGAATCCAAAGATACTCTCAGTCCAACGGCAATATCGTTAGTGATATGTCGGGCACCTATCGGAATTGAAGAAGAATAAGACAAAGCGCCATCGGTAAATATAGCAATATCTATCTTGCCGCCGCCAATATCAATCAAAACTACTCCTAATTCTTTTTCTGTATTGGTTAAAACTGCTTCAGCTGAAGCCAGGCCGGAAAAAACAAAACCTTGATTTTCTATTCCCAAATCGTTTAAAACACGATCAATATTTTTAAGATTGGTTGAAGACGCGGTAATAATATGAGTTTCTACTTCTAACCTGACACCGCTCATTCCAACTGAACTTTTTATCCCTGGCTGCCCGTCGACAATATAATCTCTTGGAATAACTTCGATGATTTGACGAGTGGTTGAGAGAGAAATCGCCCGAGCGGCCTCGAGTACCCTAGCGACGTCTTCTTCAGAAATTTCTCCTTGCGGGTTGGCAATGGCAACAATTCCGTGGGAATTTAAAGAAGAGATGTGAGGCCCACCGACAGAAACAAAGGTTTTGTTGATTTTATGACCGGCCATTCTTTCGGCTTTCTCAACGCTTTCTTCGACAACTTCTGTCACCTCTTTGATATCGACTATCAGACCTTTTCTTATTCCGCGAGCGACAGTAGTATTAAATCCGATGATTTTTAATTCACTGGTTTCGTCGGATTTCATCCCAACTATAGTAGCAATCTTGCTACTACCAATGTCAATACCGCATATCAAAGTGTCAGCCATAAACTTTATAGACT
>Ga0315297_10003511_pt1 | contig 10073 bp, 17 predicted proteins | sample YL17G15_0_MG_FD_203628 | JGI IMG/M metagenome (GOLD analysis project Ga0315297, IMG submission 203628) | Sediment microbial communities from Yellowstone Lake, YNP, Wyoming, USA - YL17G15_0 | ecosystem: Environmental > Aquatic > Freshwater > Lake > Sediment | place: USA: Wyoming | collected...
CCGCCCCCCGCCCCGCCGGGATTCCCCCGATCGGGAAGTTGGCACGCGATATGCTTATCGAGATTGGCACGGGAATTGAGAGAGGGAAGCGGGCCGGCGGCCCCGGTACGGTGCGCGGCGAGACGGAGGGGGATCTCTGGACCGACGCCGCCGGTTTGCTATTTCTTCGCCCGCGTGAATAACACGAGCGCTACGATCGCGAGAATCCAAACAATCGAATTACCGCCGGCGCCCGCGAGGAGCGGCGCGGCCGGCGAGCCCCGTACCTCGTCCGCGGCCGAGGCGGACGCCGAGGGATACGGGAACGACGCATGGTTTTCGGGATGATTAACCCAATCGTCCTCGGTCCCGGTGCGCGGGCCCTGTTTCGTATTCCCCGGAATCACGTTCCCCGCCGGCGCCGTGACCGGGAGCGGGTTCCATATATCGCCGGGAAGATACGCGGCGAATCCTTTCGGCGCCGACGCGACGACGCCGTTCCATACGGTCGGCGGCGTGCCGACGCGACGATGGTTCGCCACGGCGTCGAGGGCCCCTTTCACCCATATCTGGTCCATCTTGGCCTCGTAGGCTTTCGTCGGATTGATGAGGTTCGTCGCGATCGCGATCGCCGGTTTCGCGATTAGTCCAGCAACGGCTAATACCATACGATCATCTCCTCTTGCGGCCGCGGACGTGACCGCGGGCCCGGCGGGTCCGCCACGCCTTCTTACCGGCGCGTACGCGCTTCGGGCTCTTGCGATGCTTCTTCATGATCGGAACCTCCTGTCACACGGGTAAATCGAAATAGAAAACTTGTATCGTCGCCACCGATGCCGGATTAACAACGGAGCCGTACACGTCTATGCCAATCCCTGTTATGTTCGTTTCGCGGGTACCGCCTCCGAACGGCACTGCTGATATTGAGGGATACGGTTCGACAAACATGATACTAGCGTGCGGCGTTGATGGAACGACCTCGAGCCTCAATATCCTGTTAGGGAAAAATCCCAACGCCGTAATGTCGGCTTGGGCCCCTTCGTCGGCTAACGCCCCCGCGCGCGACTGTAAGGATAGCGACGCGCCGCATACTCGCAAATTATTTCCGGTCGGTCGGATCGTCACCGGATACGGACCGCCGCCCGGAACGAACATAGAAAATACTTTCAACAGCGACGGCCAACTCTGATATTTCGGATATGTTTGAAACTGAACGGACGCGAGGCGTTCCTGATCCCACGAGCCGATCGATCCCGTGAAGGTCTTTTCGAGGTGCGCGAGGCGCCCGTCCAATCGCTCGAGATATTGCAGCAGCTGGCCCACGCCTCCGGCCGTCGCGGCGCCTCCGACGATGTTCTTCAGTCCCTTCGTGATGAGGTCGTCCATACCCCTTTATCCCTCGCCGCCGTGAGTATGACCTTGCGCGTCGATCCGTTCCTCGCGGTAGATCACCAAGAGTTGCAGCATCGTGACTCCGGCCGCGTGATTGCTATGATAGCGTATATAGATCGGCGTTCCTCCGGGCAGCGTCAAATTCAATTCTTCGTTGTGGTTGTTGTAGGGCGTGCTCTGCGTGGACATCTTGAAATACTTGAGTCCGTCGATGTACACGATGCCCGCCGCCGGCGGATCGTAGCGTTGATGCACCGTCATCCACGATTCGGTCGCGGCGATACATCCGAGCATGTCCCCCATCCATGTGATCCGCTCGATCGTCAATATCTTATCGGACGACGGGTCCAATTTGAGGAAGTAGTCCCCGATCCCCGTGATGACGTGAAGCATTTTGCTCTGATGTTTCCGTTCGGTATATATCATTCTTTCCTCTTTTTTTCCGCGGGATCAGGGACCGGCTTGTAGAGCCCCGAGACGTATCCTCCGCCGAATCCGGCGAGCCCGGCGATGACGGCGATCGCCGCGGATAGAATCACGCCGTTGAAACCGAGATAAAGAGCGAATCCCTCGAGCCCGCCGATCGTGACGATCGCCGCGATGATGCAAGGGGCTGATTTCAAAATGTCCCTCCTAATCGAACAGGTTTGTGCCGACCGAAAAGACGCCGATCCACCGCGACCGGTCGGCCGTGAGTTTACCGCATTCGTATCCGACGCCGAAACGGATCCGATTGTCGAACACGCCGACGTCGCCGATCACCGTCAAGTCGAGCGTCGCGGGATCGCCCTCGCGGGCCGCGAGCGCGAGGATCGGCACGTTGAACGATACGATCTTCTCGCCGTAGACATCGGGCGCGTAATAGAACGTGAGCCCGCCCCCGAATCCGATCATGGCCCGGACGTCGAGGGAGGCGCCCGGCGTGGTGCTCTCGACCATCTTCGCGAGCGGGATCGACGTCGACACGTCGAATTGCCATTTCCCCCCGATCGGATAGCTGAAAGCCCCCACGGGCCCCGAGGCTATCCCGAGGGCCGCCACGGCCAAAATTGACGCCAGAATGAGCCGTTTCACGTCAAGACCTCCAATCGTTGCGCGTATGCGAGTACTTTCGTTGCGTATCCGGCCCCGACCTCTCCGATCGGATCGCGCCGGACCGTTCCGATCCCGACGTTGTAGGCCCGGAGCGCGTCGAACCGTGAAAGCCCGTGCCGCGTCTCGAGCGTGCGAAGATACCAATATCCGACCGCGACGTTCGCTTGAGGCATCCCGGCGAGTTGCGAAAGCTGGTAGTCGGCGCCGCGCGCCGCGTTGTAGTCGTCGAGCGCCGGTTGCGTGATCTGCATCAGCCCGACCGCCCCGGCCGGCGATTTCGCGGCCGGGTTCCCGCCGCTCTCGACCGCGACGATCGCGGTCACGAGCCGCCGGTCCTCTTTACCGGATACCGCGTATTCCACCCACGAGCGTGTCGCTTCCCGGACCTTTCGGAGTTCCGCGTCGGTCATGAAGTACATTCGGAACAGCCTCCCCGCGTTCGCGTACCACGCGAGCCCGGCGATCCCGGCGAGCAAGAGCCATTCCACACGGTCACTTCCCTTTCAGCGGCGCCGCGACCGCGCGTCGCAATTTAGGGATGAGGATCAGCGCCGCGACGGCCGCGATCAGGAATCCCGACGGCCCGACGAGGATCGGCTTAACCTCTTTCAACAGAAGAGTGCCGAACGCCGTCAAGAGCGCCGCCGCGATTATCAGCGCGATCACGCTGATGGGGATCAGCGGCCCGGCGAGCGCGGGCGGCCCCTCGGCCCCGGTCGACGCCTTCGGGTCGCGGCTTTTTGCGACGACCGCCACGTCGACGTCGATCAGATTTCCGCCGCGGAACGCGATCTTATAGACGCGCATCATGAACGGAAATCCGGGAACCTCGAGGAATCCGTCGCCGGGAAGCGTAAAATTGCGCTTCGGCGTCGCGGCCTCGAACGTCAAGCGATAACTCCGGCCGACCTCGAGGTGCATCGCTTCGAATCCCGCGGCGACCGCGATCTTCGATGATGCACAGAAGTTGACAGAATCGCCGAGAAGATAGTCGATCTCGTGAAAGAATAATTTCGGCAAGTTATAGATGCCCGGCGCGCCGGGCATCGGCGGCGAATAGGTCTGTCCCCACGCGGCGATCCGCTTCATGGCGAGCGGCCAGCGAACGCGCATCGTCATTTGTAGCCTCTGCGCGAACGTCAATGAGGCCATCTTACACCTTCACGATAAAGAGCACTATGAACGCGGCCGCGAGCGCGAGCACCATCATGGTCGACGGCGCTTCCGCGTTCGTCGCCCCGCCGGCGGCGACGCCGGGCGGCGCGGCCGTGACCGGTAGCGCCTCCTTCTCCGCGATCAGTTTCGGTACGATCGGCCGCGGAGGTGGAATGTCGCCGAACGACGTACCGCCGTCCGGCATGACCGGCGATCGGGCCGTCACGACGACGCCCGATTCCGTCGTGCGCGAGGGTTGATAGGTTGCGAGGACGGCTTGCGCCTGTTTCACGATCTCCGCCACCTCGGCCCGCTGAGCCGGGGAGGTCACGATCGCGGTCGATGCCTGTTTCACCTGTTCCGCGAACGTCGGTACCGTCGCGACGGCCCTCGCGATCACATCCGCGGTCGCGCGCGCGGCCGCGACGTTCGCCGCGACGATCGCGGCGCCCGCCTCCGCCGTCTTGGTCTGCGCCGCGACCGTTTGCGTCTGCGCGGCGACTATCCCCGCGACGGTCGACGCCGGCGGCGCGGCCGATATGATCGGGCTCGGTACCGCGATCGGGCCCGGAACCGCGATCGTGATCGGCGTCGGCGGAGGGATCGAAAAGGTCGGCGTCCGCGATCCGAGCTGTCCGAGGATGGCGAAGCTCATAACGCGCCTCTTTTCATTTTATCACGAGGATGATCAAGAGCACCACTCCGACGACGACGACCGTCGTCGACACGCCGCCGAGCCCGAGGTCGTGCAATATCCCGCGCCCGAGCTCCGACGACGCCGCGGATTTAGTCAGACCGGAGGCCCCCTTCGCGACGGTCTTTGCCGCGTAAGTTTCGAGCTCGATCGCCGCTTTCGCGAGGGCGAGGGAGGCGGCGCCGGCCGCCTCCCCTTTGACGATATCCCACGCGTCGGATGCGGTCGAGGTGATCGGATTCCCGATCGCCTTCGCGGCCACGTCAGTCGGCCTTCGTCGCGACGCCGAGGGCGTCGCGGATGACGGCGCTCGCCTGACCGTGTCCGGCGCGGTCCTTCGTCGCGAGCTTCCCGGCGAGGTCGGTCGCGTTCGTCGCGCGCGTGATGACCTGCTTCTCGCGATTGAACTTCATCCCGGTCGTGAGCACGATCGGATTCGATGCGCCCGTGACCGTGAACACGAGCCCGAGGCGATCCTCGAGGGCGCCGTTGATCTCGCCCTCCGCCCGGTGCAGGATAACGCCGAGGAGGCTCGAGCCGGCCGCGACCGGATTCCTCATGGCCTCGAGGGCCTGCCACGCGGCGATCACGCCGGAGCCGTGGTTCTTGCCCCACTGCGTCGACACCTCCGTGATCGTCGACGCGGCGAGCGTCGCGAGCCCGGAAGCGCTGATCCGCGCCGTGAGGAGCGAATCGACGAGGTTCTCGGAGCTGATGGACTCGGCCGCCGTGATCGCGCCCGCATACACGAACTGATGTTGCAGGATCGCGAGGTCGTACCAGCACGTTCCGACGTCGAGGTCCGCGTAGAGTTCCGCGCGGAACGTGCCCGCGGTCGTGAAACCGGCGATATTCGGGCCGAACGTGATGTCCATCTCGTAGTTGTCGTCTGGCTCGATGAGTTCGACGTCCTTCGAGCCGGGGAGCACGCGCGGTATGTACGCGCTGAATTGATATGCTCCGATCGCGGCGTTTCCGCCTATTTCCGCGTTCTTGAAATCGGACCGGTTCTTGATCTGGAGCACGTCGAAGTCGACCGAGACGCGCACGTCGCCGCGGCGGCGGAACATGAGCCGCCCGACGTCCTGCACGCTGATCGCCGTTCCGGCCGACGTGCCGGTGAGACGTAGCATGAAGCCTTTCACCGCGAGCGGTCCGTCGATGTTCGCGAAGAAACGCACCATGCTGTTGTCGGATTTGATTCGCTTGAGGTTCATTCTGTTTGCCTCCGTTCCTTTCGCGCGACCGGGAGACTAGGTCGCCTGTCGAAAAGGTTTAGAGGAGTTTCAGTTTCTTCGCGATGAAGATGCCGGCTATAACAGCGGCGATCATGGGAAGCATTGTCTTGACGGCGTTCATGAGCGGGACCCCTTTCGGTAAGGCGTTCGATCCGGCCGGGATCGCATTTGATGAATCCTTACCATATCGGGGCCCCGGTGTCAACGATTATTTTCACGCCCGAAATACGCAGTAGTACGGCCGGAGGTCCCCGCCCGGCGGCGGCCACGACGGCAAGCGAGGGAGCGCCGCGACGCGGGAAGCCCCCTCGGCGCCGACGTGCCCGATCGACGCCAGATACGCGAGGTCGCGTGGTTCGCTCTGATTGAACGACACGATGGCGTCCGATTGAGACGTGAATAATTTCGGGATCTCCGCGGCCCGTTGCGCCACGAGGATGATCGACACGCGGTCATGCCGGCCGAACCGCACGAGGTCGAGATACGGCTTGTCGCGCGCCCAACAATCCGTAAAGATGTTGACTTCCTCCATGACGACCCACATGTTCCCGACCTCCCGGCAGAGGTCGACGGCCGTTTCGTATTCCTCGAGCTCGCCGAACGTGCACGCGACGCGGAAGCGCGGCCGCGCGTGCGCCTCCTCGAGGAACGACACGAGGGCCCCGATCGTGCGGCACCGGATCGCCGGGTATTCCTCGAGCGGATCGAGGATCACGACGCGCGGGAGTTTCTTCACGATCTCCCGCGCGAGTGAGCTTTTACCGCTACCCTTCCGACCGAGGATTACCAGAATCTTGTTCTTGAGCGACCGCAAGCGGCACCTCCTCGATGCGCGGCGAGGTCGAGACGATCACGATCATCGTCGTTGCGAACGTGATCTCCGGCGCGTATGCGAGAAGCCACCCGCCGTATTTTTGCCCGATCTGCTGGAGGGATTTGTCGAGCGCGTCGGATTGCTCCGGCGTCGGATCGATCCGACGCTTCGCGACGATCCCGACCACGTTCAAAAGGAACGCGTTCGCGAAATGGCACGTCGCGAGGTCGACCTCGAGGTCGCCGGCGGCGGCCGCCGTGGTGCCTTTTGCGCGCGCCCGGCGCCTTTTCGCGCGTTCCCGCTCGAGCCGCTTCCGGCGTTCTTCGGCCGTCTCCTCCGGCGCGCCGTCCTCCGGCGGCGCCGGCTTGAACCGGGCGAAATCGGGCCCGGCGCCGGGGTCGCCCGCGCTGTCGTCGACGATCTCGATTCTATTCCTTTTCATCGTCCTCCTCCGAATCTCCGAAAATGAAGTCGAAAAGGCTCTTTTCCTTCTTCGGCTTCCCGGCCGGCTTCTCCTGCAATTCGACCTCGACCTCGCCGTCCTCGCCGCGCGTCACGACGTGCACCGCGCCGCACTTCGCGCATGTGAACTTGACCTTCTTCATCCTGTCACCTCCTCGAATAGACCTGAAACCGTCTGGACCGTCGAACGGTCCACAGTACAACAAACGCCGAGCCCGGATCGCCGGACCGCCTCGACGTTATCGGCGCCCCAAGCGAGAAGGACGCTCCCGTGATCCGGATGCCCCGGGCAATTATCCGATTTTTCGAACGATATCCGGCCGCGAACAAAGCATACCACGTCGGCCGTCGATGCGACCTCCTGAAACCATTTCGTCTCGAGGCGTGCGAACACGAGCGCGACGCCGTTCCCATGCCCGGCGAGCCGTTCGAGCCACGATCGCGTATCGCGACCGTATGGAGGGTTGAGCCATACGCGCCCGGTCCACGGTGCCGCGAGCCCGTTCTCCGGTAGCACGATATGCCGCCGGGCCGGTATCCACGGCACCACTGCCCGCCCCGGCGAACACGGATCGAGGTCGAACTCGAGCCCGAGGGCGTCGAATATCCGGCGCGGCGTGTACCATTCGACGGAATTGTCTCCGTGAGCGCGTAGAAAGCCATATCTCATTTTCGGCTGTACCTCTCCCGATCTTCCGCGTTCTTCTCCGGCGTTCCCCACGCGAGGTTGGCCGCCCGGTTGTCGCCGGGGTCGTCGTTCATGTGCCGGACGTGCGCGGCCCCGTCGACGTAGTCCGGCGGGAGCCCGTGAAACGCCTCGCAAACGAGCCGGTGAACGTAGAACATTCCCCGCTCGCCGTCGACCACGAGCCGGACTTTCATGTATCCGTGACCGTTGTCGTGCGACCTCATGACGACGTCGGCGTTCGCAGTGCCCCGGCCGCGCACCTTCACGATCGAACCGTCCGAGCCCGCGACGTAGTCCGGCGCGAGCGCGATCCGGCGATATTCCAATCCATCACTCATAGCACCACCCGGAGCGGTTCCGTCCGGCCTCCCCGCAATACTGCGCGTTTGTCGTATTCCCTGTCAAGCGTTTTCGAATGCGACACCCAGACGTTCGGCCGTTCGCCCCGGCGCATCGCCTCGCGCATCCGGAGCGGCGCGGAAAATTCGACGTATGCGTCCTCGACGATCTTGTCTTGGAACGATAGCGGCACGCCCCGGACGTGTATCACGTTCCCGGTGTCGTCGACGCCGGTCATGGCGTACACTTTCGGGCGCCAGAACTCGCCGCGCAAATATCGCCCCTTCGATTCCCACTCTCCGAGCCCGCATCCGTATTTGAGCCGCGAGCCGCCGGCGAAGATCACGCTGTCCGTGTCGCAGTACACCAGGTCGTCGACCGCCTCGAGGGCGTCGTAAAGTTTCACGCGCCCGAGCGCCGTCACCCATGCGGCCCAGATGACGTTCGCGTATGCGGCCGGTTCGGGTTCCTCATCGACAAAATCGTAGAGGGTTCGCTCGCCGTCGATCCACGCGAACCGTTCGATCGTGCCGGTCGATCCGAATTTCCCGTAGAGGCTGTTCAAGAGCCCGGTCTTGTAGAACGCCCGCATCGCGGAGCGGCCCTCGCGTTCGGCCGCCTCCTTTTTCGGGTAGAACTCCCGGACGTATTCGGCGAGGTAGGGCCGCGCGTCGGCGAACCGCACGACGCGGAACGTCTCGAGCACCACGACGCCCGAGCGCCGGGCCCGCTCGAGCTCCGGCCCGCAATAGGTGGCGCGGAAACGCCCGACCGGGAACAACAGTTTTCCGTCTCTGCGGAGCGATAGCACCGGTATATGGCATTCCGGGACCTCGACCTCCACGTCGGCGACGTACCAAGGGTCGTCCGGGATCTCGTTCGCCTCATACGCGGTCGCGTAATTCGGGATCGGTTCGAGCATGAGCGACGGATACATGCTTTTCACGTCGACCGATTCGATCCGGTCCAAGACCTTCCCGTGCCGGAACACCTCGCACCGGCCGCCATAGTACGCGCCGCGATAAAATGCGAGCCGGTCCGAGTCGACCGGCGCGAACGACCGCTCGAGGAACCGGCGCCGGTAGATTTCGAGCGCGGCCGAGGGTGCCGTGAGCTTCAACTCGCCGCCCTCGGCCGCGTATAGGTCGCGGAGGAACGACGCGGCCCGATAGGCGATCTCCGCGTCGCGCATGCAATAAACGGGGTCGTTCGGCGCGAAATCGAGCTTCGGACATCCGAGCATTGCGCCCCACGATTTCGCCGATTGCGGGATATGGTTCCCGAGCTCGAACATGACGACGCCGGTCCCCTTGAGCTTCGCGAGAATCCATCGGCCGCGCACGAGCGTCACCTCGAACACGTCCGGCGTGAAAAACTCCGGCCACGCGGCGTTCATCACGTCGTATTCGAGGTTGATCGCGGCGATCCGCACGCGGCCCTTCAATTCCTGCATCATGAATTTCATCGTTTGCCGGCGCACCTCGGCCGGCGTGCCCACGTCGTCGACGTGAAAACATCGTTCGAGGGCCCCGTCGTCGCCGTAAAAACACGCCTGAATGATCTCCCCGGCCCGGTCCTCCGTGTCGAATCCGATCACCCGCGCCGGCGCGGCCCGGCGGGTCGACGGCGCAAACATGGCGGCGCGCCTCATCTTTTACTCCATTTATCCATTATGTATAGATACAAAAACAACAACGGCAAGGATAATCAATAACATCTTCATTTATAGCCCCGGATCACGATTTTCGGCTTTATCGTTTTGAGCTTCGGCTGGACGACCTCGCCCGCCGCCTCGGCCGCCCGGATCGCCGAGTTGATCCGGCGCCGGTCGGCCGTCCTCGGCTTCGCGCCCGCCGCCTCGGCCCGCAGCGCGATCAAATGTTGCTCCGTGTGGTAATCGTATTTGTGCCGGGCGAACGCCTTCGTGCGCTTGTCGCCCCACGATTTCCGGTCCTCCTCCGGCGTGACCGCGTATCCCTGCTCCTCGAGGGCCCGCTTGATCTCGAACCGGACGCGGTCCATCGGCGTTTCGTTCATTTCGCGCCCGTTCCATCGGCCGCGTTTTTTGCGGTCGGTCGCCACGAGCGGAATCTTGAGCTTCGCCACGATCCGTTCGCCGTTGAGCCAGACCTCCACGTCGGCGAGCTTGTATCCCTTCAGCGTCTCGCGCGCGGGCTCGAGGGTGTCGTGCAGGGACCGGAACGATCGGAGCACCAC
>Ga0315297_10003512_pt1 | contig 10072 bp, 9 predicted proteins | sample YL17G15_0_MG_FD_203628 | JGI IMG/M metagenome (GOLD analysis project Ga0315297, IMG submission 203628) | Sediment microbial communities from Yellowstone Lake, YNP, Wyoming, USA - YL17G15_0 | ecosystem: Environmental > Aquatic > Freshwater > Lake > Sediment | place: USA: Wyoming | collected...
TCGGATTTCCCAACTACAACGAGGTCTTGAAGAAAATGAACGGCCGGATGACTCCCTGGTCCATTCTCAAGTTCCTCTGGTTCAAGAAAAGGATCAAGGGAGTGCGCATCCTTGTTTTCGGCATTCTTAAGGAATACCGTATGACCGGGGTCAGCTACCTTCTCTACTCCAAGATAGACCAAGGCTGCAAGAACAACCCTCATTGCCAATGGGCCGAGACCTCCTGGCAGCTCGAGGACAACGAAGCCGTGAACAGGTTTGTGCTCTCGATCGGCGGGAAGATTTACAAGAAATACCGGATCTATGAAAAGAAGCTGGCCTGAGCCTGGCCGGCGCGACCGATGAATTCAGAGAAAAGGCCGGGGCCTTACAGGAAAAAAGAAGGCCGAACATCGGGGGCCGATAGCCCCAAGGAGAGTGGCATGGACAATTATCAAGGGAAGTTGCAGGCCAAGGGATTCAAGATAGCCGTGGTGGTCAGTCGGTTTAACGGGTTTCTCACCGAGCGGCTCTTGGAGGGAGCGCTGGATGCCTTGACCAAGTTGGGCGCCGAGTCTGCGGATATCGCTGTTTACAAGGTGCCGGGCGCGTTCGAGATTCCGATCGTGGTCAAGAAAATCTTCAAGGCCAAGAAGGCGGACGGTGTCGTCTGCCTGGGGGCTCTGGTCAGGGGCGATACCCCCCACTTTGATTTTCTCAGCGCCGAGGTGACCAAGGGGATCGCCCAAACCTCGCTCGAGGACGGCCTGCCGGTCTCCTTCGGCATCCTGACCGTGGACACCATCGAGCAGGGTATCGAGCGGGCCGGGACAAAGTCCGGGAACAAGGGCTGGGACGCGGTTCTATCCCTGGTGGAAACGCTCAACCTGCTCAAAACGGCCGGGCTAGCCTGAGCGCGCGGCCGCGTCATGGGGGTCCGGAGAAAGTCCAGGGAGGCGGCCTTGCAGCTTCTCTACCAGTCGGAGTTCGATGACTCCAGCCCCAAAATCCGCTTGAACCGGTTTTGGGCGTCCCGCAAGGAGGACCGCTCCGTGCGCGAATATGCCGACCGGCTGGTGCTGGGCATCCTGGAGCACCGCCAGGACCTGGACGGCCTGATCCAGTCGGTCTCCAAGAACTGGCGGATATCCCGGATGTCGATCATCGACCGCAACATTCTCCGGATGGCGACCTATGAGCTTCGCCATGAGGTCGGGCTGGCTCCGGCCGTGGTCATCAACGAGGCCATCGAAATCGCCAAGCGCTACGGCGGCCAGGAAGCGGCCGTGTTCATCAACGGCGTCCTGGACGGAATCCGCAAAAGCATCAAGGGCTTCGAGCCCGTTGTCGAGGACGATCATGGTCCCAAAAAAGGACAAGGAACTGAAAAAGGAACAGACACACCAACCGCCGTCCGCGGCGTCCGGCGAAAACGACCTGACTGACCAGGAAGCGGTCCGCCGGGAAAAGCTGGAGAAGCTGGCCGAGGAGGGGGTTGACCTTTTTCCGGTCAAGGCCGAGCGGACCCATTCCGTCTACGAAGCCGTCCGTGATTTTTCCGGGTTGTCCAAGGAGGACCTCGAGCGGCGCGGCATGGCCGTCGCGGTCCCGGGGCGAATCCTGTCCATCCGCCGCATGGGCCGGGCCACCTTCTTCCACATTTCGGACGGCCGGGCCAAGCTTCAGGCGTACATCCGCGAGGACGTGTCCGGTCCCAAGGCTTACGAAATATTCGGCCTGTTCGATATCGGCGACATCGTCGAAGTCAAGGGCAAGCTGTTCAAGACCAGGACCGGCGAGCTGACCGTCCTGGCCGAAGCCGTCGTTTTCCTGGCCAAGTGTTTGCACCCCCTGCCGGAAAAGTGGCACGGCCTGCAGGACGTCGAGCTCCGCTTCCGCAAAAGATACCTGGATCTGATCATGAACCCCGAGGTGGGCGAAGTCTTCCGACTGCGCAGCGCCATCATCACCTCCATCCGGAAGTTCTTCGACGGCCGGGGCTTCATCGAAGTCGAGACGCCGATGATGCAGGTCCTCCCGGGCGGCGCCCTGGCTAGGCCGTTCCAAACCTACCACAACGCCCTGGATATGGAGCTGTTCCTTCGCATCGCGCCCGAGCTGTACCTGAAGAGATTGGTCGTCGGCGGGTTCGAGAAAGTGTACGAGATCAACCGGAATTTCCGGAACGAAGGCATCGACTCCGAACACAACCCGGAATTCACCATGCTGGAGTTCTATGAAGCCTACGCCGATTACCACGATATGATGGACCTGACCGAGGAGCTTCTTCTCGGGCTGTGCTCTTCGCTCCTGGGCCGGGAGGAGGTCCGTTTCGGAGAGGCGACGATTTCCTTCAAGCGTCCCTGGAAACGGATCAAATTCATGGAGGCCGTCAGCGTCCACAGCGGTCTGGCTCCCAGCCGCTTCAGCGACCGGGCAGGGATCATCGACTACGCCGCGACGCTGGCCCCCGACAAACAGCCCCTGACCTTCGGCCAGGCCCTGGATATCATCTTCGACAAACACGTCAAGCATCACCTCGTCCAGCCGACGTTCGTCATCGACCCCCCCAAGGAAATCTCGCCCTTGGCCAAGCCCTCGCGCGACAATCCCGAAGAGGCGGAGCGGTTCGAGCTGCTGGTGGCCGGGATGGAGGTGGCCAACGCGTTCAGCGAGCTGACCGACCCGGCGGACCAGCGCCGGCGGTTCGAGCAGCAGGCCGAGGATAAAAAACGGGGCGACGCCGAAGCGCACCCCGTCGATCGGGACTACATCCAGGCCCTGGAATACGGACTGCCCCCCACGGGCGGCGAGGGGATCGGCATCGACCGTCTGGTCATGCTTTTGTCCGAGCGGAGGTCGATCCGCGACGTCATCCTCTTCCCGCTGCTGAGGCCCCGCTGAGATGAACTACGAGCTCTTTATCGCCAAACGCTACTTGACGGCCAAGCGCAAGCAAGCCTTTGTCTCGGTCATCACCTTTATCTCCATGCTGGGGATCACCATCGGGGTCATGGCCCTCATCATCGCTTTGGGCTTGATCACCGGGTTTCAACAGGACGTTCAGAACAAGATCCTGGGCGCCACCTCGCACATTATGGTCCAGGACCTGACGGGCGAGGGGCTGAAGGATTACGCCCTTCTCCAGGAACGAATCGTCCGGCTGCCGGGAGTCAAGTCCGCGACGCCGGTCGCCTACAACACCGTCCTCCTGTCCGGTTTCGCCAAAAGCTCGGGGGCGGTCCTCAAGGGCGTCGATTTCGGCTTGGAAAGGCAGCAGGCGCCCTGGCTGCAGAAGCTCGAAACCGGCCGCCTGCCCGGTGAGGAATCGCCCGAAGGCGCCGTGCTGGGCAGTCGGCTGGCCGAGCAGGTGGGCGCGGCCGTGGGCGACACGGTGACGGTCTATGCCGCCTCCACCAGGCTGTCGCCCCTAGGGCCTTTGCCCAAGCTCCGAAAATTCAAAGTCACGGGGATTTTTTCCACGGGCTTGTTCGAGTTCGATGCCTCCACCGCCCTGGTCAACCTCCCGGCGGCCCAAAAATATTTTAACCTGGACGGCCGGGTGAGCTACCTGCAGGTCATGCTCCAGGATATATTCCAGGCCGAGCGCCTGGGGCAGGAGATCAGCCGGATCGCTCCGGCTTCGGTCTACATCACCACCTGGATGGAGTTGAACAAGCCTCTCTTCTCCGCGCTCAAGCTGGAGAAGAATATCATTTTTCTGACGATCACCCTGATCGTGATCGTGGCCGCTCTCAACATCATCGCCACTCTGATCCTGATGGTCATGGAGAAAACACGGGACATCGGCATTCTGATCGCCCTGGGGGCCACCTCGCGCAACATCCGCAAGATTTTTTTCCTGCAGGGATCGATCATCGGGCTGCTGGGCACCACCGCCGGGGTCATCCTGGGCCTGGGCTGGTGCGGCCTAGCCAACGTGTTTAAAATCATCCGCGTCCCGGTGGCCATTTATCAAATTTCCTACGTCCCCTTTCATGTCAAATTCGTCGACCTTTTGGCCATCATCGGCCTGTCGCTCCTGATCAGCCTGGGCTCCACCTGGTTTCCCTCCCGGCGGGCGGCTAAGGTCGACCCGGTGATCGCGTTGAAATATGAGTAATTTTCTGCGCGTTGAAAACCTGTCCAAGGATTATCCTTTGCCCCGCGGGTCCTACCCTGTTTTTAAGGGATTGAATTTTGAGGTCGGACGCGGTTCGCTGGCCGCCATCATGGGCGCTTCCGGAGTGGGGAAAACGACCCTGCTCAACCTTTTGGGTGCGCTGGACAAGCCTTCGTCCGGCAAGGTTTTTTTGCAGGACGAGGATGTCTTTGCCAAGAATGAAATCGACCTGGCTTCTTTCCGTAATAAGAAGATCGGGTTTGTCTTCCAGTTTTTCCATCTTCTCCCTGAATTTTCCGCCCTGGAAAACGTCGCCTTTCCCCTGATGATCGGGGGAACCTCGAAGGATGAGGGCCTGGAGCGCGCCCGGTCCATGCTGGGCGAAGTCCGTCTGGGGGACAAGACAAGCTCCCGGCCGGCCCAGCTTTCGGGGGGGGAACAGCAGCGCGTGGCCATCGCCCGGGCCTTGGTCGGCCAACCCTCCCTGCTCCTGGCCGACGAGCCGACGGGCAACCTCGACTGGAAAGCCGGGGAGAGGGTTCTCCAACTCATCCTGGAACTCCATGGCAGTCGCTCGCTTACCTCGCTCATCGTCACTCATAACGAAAAAGTGGCGATTTTCTGCCAGGAGCAATTCTTGATGGAGGCCGGGGAATTGAAACGAATATCCATCGCCTGACGTTTTTTAAGTGTGCGGGCTGCTCCGCGTTTTGAAAAAAGACCCCGAATATGGTATAAGAGGAGAGTTATGAAAAAGGCTTATATGATCGTCCTCTTCCTTCTCCTGCCCCTGAGCCTGTACAGCCAGGAACTCATCGAAAAGCTTGAGATCGTAGGCAACGACCGGGTGACCCAGGAAACCATCATGTACTACATCACCGCCCGGGAAGGGGACTATTTTAATGAAGAAGCCCTGAAAAAGGATTTCGGCGTGCTGTGGTCCACGGGCTTTTTCTCCGATGTCCGGATCGACCAGGCCGCCGGCCAGAACGGCAAGATCATCCGGGTGATCGTCAAGGAAAATCCGATCGTCAAGACCGTTATATTTAAGACGGGGAAAAAAGTCGGCGAGGAAGATATCGTCAATAAACTCAAGGAAAAAGACGAGTATATCGCTCCTTATTCGTACTACAGCTCCTATAAAATCCTACGCGCCAGAAAGACAATCGAGGCATTGCTTTTGGATAAGGGGCTCCCGGCCGCGAAAGTGGAAGTGGAGGAGTCGGCCAAGGGGAAGAACGAGGTCGAAATCCTATTCCGGATCGATGAAGGCCCCAAAATTCTGGTGGGCCAGGTCGTTTTTGAAGGCCGGCCCAAGCTGCCAGAGAGCGAGCTAAAGAGCGCCCTGAGCGACAATAAAGAGCATGGCCTGCTCAGCTGGATTTCGGGCAAGGATGTCTTCAAGCTGAACAAGCTGCAGGAGGAGTTGGACCAGGTCAAGAAAAAGCTCCAGGAAAACGGCTACATGGAGGCCACTCTCGGGGAGCCCCGGACCGAGGAGATGACTCGGCGCACGGTCTTCTTCAAGACCAAGAAGATGATGCGGATCATCATCCCGGTCAATGCCGGCTACTTGTACCGGGTGGGCGAGATCAGCGTCGAGGGGACAAAAGCCGTCAACGCCAAGTTTATCAAATCCATGGTGACCCTGCGCCCCGGGGAAATTTACAGCACCAAAGCCCGGGAGAAGTCCGTGGAGGAAATCAGCAAGCTGTACAGGAACGGCGGCTTCCTCTACTGCCAGGTCGTGCCGGTGGAGAACCTGGACCCTAAGAACAAGCTGGTCAACCTGGCCTTCAACATCATGGAGGGCGAGGTCTGCTATCTCAACCGCCTGGACTTCAAGGGCAATGTCTACACCAAGGATAAAGTCATGCGCCGGGAGATGCTTCTCCGGGAGGGCGATCGGCTGAGCCTGGCCATGTTTACGGACAGCATCCTGCGCATCCGCCAAGTGGGGCTGGTGGACGTCGAAAAAGACCCGGACATCAAGCCTTTGGCCGGCGACCCCACCAAGTTCGACGTGACGGTCAACATCAAAGAGCTGCAGCGGAACAATATCCAATTCACGGGCGGGTACAGCGGCTACGAGGGTTACTTTGTGGCTTTTTCCTACCAGACCGTCAATTTCCTGGGGGCGGGGGAGAACCTGAACCTGACCCTGCAGACCGGGAAACGCATCAAAAATTATTCCTTCGGCTTCAACGAGCCCTACGTTTTCGACCGTCCCATCAGCCTGGGGTTCAACATCTATAACCGGTATATGATCTTGCCCTACCTGTACGACCAGAAAAGCAAGGGGGTCGACCTGATGTTCGGCACGCGCCTGTTCGGCTATTGGCGCCTGAACGCCACCTACACCTATCAGGATGTCAACGTCACGTTTCCCGAGGACACGACCATCGACGCGATGTATCAGGCCAGGTACGGTCTGGGGAACTACATTGAAAGCAGCATAACGCCGGAGCTGTTCTATTCCACGATCGACAGCCCCTTGACCCCCAGCTCGGGAACCATGTACATGGTCTCGGCCAAGTTTGCCGGCTCGTTCCTGGGCGGAGAGGTCCACATCATCAAGCCCACCTTCCAGTTCACCCATTACCAGCCGTTGTTTGCCAAACAGTCCCTGGGCGTGCACGCCGAGTATCAATACCTGAAGACGATCAAGTCCGACAGCATCATCCCCATCTGGGAAAGATTCTTTTTGGGCGGCGAGCGCGATATCCGCGGTTACGAGATCTATACCATCGGGCCGAAAACCATCGGGGGGAGCAATACGGGCGGCCAGAAAGCGTTCATTATTAACTTCGAATACATCATCAACGTGGCGGGTCCGCTGTACATCATCTTTTTCCACGACATGGGCAACTCCCTGTCCTCCACGGAGAAGGTCAGCCTTAAAAACGTATACACTTCGTCCGGCCTCGAGGCCCGGATCTTTATCCCGGCCCTCCGTGTTCCCTTTCGACTGATTTTTTCCTATAATAACCGCAGAATCTATAAGGACGATTCGAACTTCGCTTTTCGTTTCGCCCTGGGAACGACTTTTTAAGAGTCGGATAGATCGACTGAAAGACTAAGTCTAGATCGTCAATCCAGAGAGGAGGTACAACGATGAGGCTATCGAAGACAGTCGTCAAAATTCTGCCCCTGGCCCTGACCGTTCTGTTCGTCACGGCCGGGCTGGCCCAACAGGCTTCCAAGATCGCCGCGATCAATTCCCAAGAAGTCTTGGAAAAATCCATCGAAGGCAAGAAAGTCATCGGCCGGCTTCAGGAACGGGACAAGAAAAATCAAAACGACTTGGCCAAGTTGGACGAGGATATCCGGGGCCTGGAAACAAAGCTCAGCACCCAGCGGCTGACCCTCAGCGAGGAAGCGCTGATTCAGCTCAGCTCCGACCTGGACAAGAAAAAGAAAGACCGGACTCGGTTCGCCGAGGACGCCATGAGGGACATCCAAGAGCTTCAGGTTCGGCTCTACACTAAACTCCAGAACGAGCTGCTGCCCATCATCGAGGCCATCGGCAAGGACAAGGGCTACGACATCATCTTAGACCTGGGCAAGAGCGGAGCCGTATATTTCAACCCCGGCATCGATGTCACCCAAGACGTCATCAAGCGCTACGACGCGTCCAAGGGGTCGCCCGCGGCCAAGTAAGGAAGCGATATGCTTTTCAAGGTAGAGGATATCCAGAGATTCCTCCCGCATCGTTATCCATTTCTGCTGGTCGATCGCGTCCTGGAAATGGAGGCCGGCCGGAGAATCGTCGGGCTGAAGAACGTCACGGTCAATGAAGCCTTTTTTCAGGGCCATTTCCCCCAGATCAAAATCATGCCCGGCGTCCTGATCGTAGAGGCCATCGCCCAGGCGGGAGGAATTCTCCTCTATCATTCCATCGACAACCCCCAGACTAAGATCGTCCTCCTCAGCAAGCTGGACAACGTCAAATTCCGTCGGCCGGTCGTCCCGGGCGACCAGCTCACGCTGAAGGCCGAGATCCTCAAGCTCAAAACCCGCATATGCCACTTGAGCGGCCAAGCCTTGGTCGGGGACGACGTGGCGGTCGAGGGCGAGATGATGGCCTCGCTGTTGGACATCCAGGAGGCGTATGCCCGCTCCTGAAACCGTCATCCACCCCACCGCAACCGTCCATCCCCAAGCCCAGCTGGATGGCGGAGTCTTCGTCGGTCCCTACTGTCTGATCGGCCGGGGGGCCATCCTTCACCGCAACGTGCGGCTCGAAAGCCATGCGGTCCTGGAGGGCCTGGTCGAAGTCGGCCCCGATTGCCGCATATCCAGCCATACGGTCATCGGCACCGAGCCGCAGGACATCGGCTACGCAGGGGAGGAAACGCGGGTCGAGATCGGGGCGGGGAATATTTTCCGCGAATTCGTCACCATTCACCGGGGGACGGCCCGCGGCGCGGGGGTGACCCGACTCGGGGATAAAAATTATCTGATGGCCTTCACCCATGTAGGCCACGATTGCCGGATCGGAAATGAAACGATCCTGACCCATGGGGTCACCCTGGGGGGGCACGTTGTGGTCGAGGATTTCGCCAATGTCGGAGGCCTGACCGGGGTCCATCAATTCTGCCGCATCGGCCGTTTGGCCTTCATCGGCGGCTACTCGGTCCTGACCCAGGACGTAGCTCCCTTCAGCCGGGTAGCCGGCAGCCGTCCCCCCCGGTTTTTTGGGTTGAACCTGGTCGGCTTGAGAAGGCGGGGCTTCGACAAGGAACGCCTCGGAGCCCTCAAGGATATATTCAAGATCTTGTTCTATTCCGACCTGAACACCGGCCAGGCGGTGGATAAGATCAAAGCCGAATTCCCGTCCAACGAGGACGGCAGGGAACTCCTGGCCTTCATCGGCTCATCCAAGAGGGGCTTTATTAAAAAGGGTGCCGACCAATGGGACCTCGAATCGGGCTGATCGCCGGGTCGGGAGATTTTCCCCTTCTTGTGCTGAATGAAGCCAAAACCAAAGGTCTATGGTGCGCGGTCCTGGCCGTCCAGGCCGGGACTCCGGCCGCGCTCGAATCCCAAGCCGACGCCTGGTGCCGGATCGGCGCCGGCCGGCCGGCTGAGGCCTTCGCTTTTCTCAGGAAACATGAAGTCCGCGATATCATCTTCGCGGGTAAAATCGACCCGTCCGTCGTTTTCGGCCCGGGCGGCCTGGAGGCGATGAGCCGGAGGCTTATCGAAGGCCTTCCGGACAAAAGGCCTTCAGCGCTTATCCAGCGGGTGTTTGATTTTTTCACGGCTCAAGGATTTCGGATTATGGACCCGGAGCCGTTTCTGAAGCCCTTTTTTTGCGCGGAGGGCGATTTGACCCAGACCGCGCCGTCCCGGGAGGCAGGGGACGATATCGCCTTCGGCTGGCCGATCGTCCGGGCGATCGCCGACTTGGATATCGGCCAGACTCTGGTGGTCAAGGACAAGATGATCGTGGCCGTGGAAGGTTGGGAGGGGACGGACGAGGCCATCCGGCGCGGCGGCCGGCTGGCCGGGCCGGGGACTGTGGTCCTCAAGGTCGGGCGGACGGCCCAGCAGCTGAGCGTGGACCTGCCGGGCGTGGGCCTAACTACGGTGCGCAGCCTGATCGAGGCCGGGGCTTCGGCCCTGTGCCTGGAAGCGGGCCGCGTGCCGTTCTTTCAACAAACTGAGGCCGTGGCTTTAGCCGGGTCGAGAGGCCTGGCCCTGACCGCGCGCCGCGGCTGAGGTCGAAGAGGGGTCTATGGACAAGGTCCGAGTGGGAATCATCGGAGTCGGATATCTGGGGACCCAACACGCCCGCATCCTTTCCTATTTGGAGGAGGCCGAGCTCAAAGGCGTGGCCGACACCAATTTCAAGAAGGCCATGGAGATCGGCAACCGGCACGGCGTGCGATACTATGCCGGCTACGAGGAGATGCTGGACGATATCGACGCGGCCATCGTCGCCACGCCCACCACGGAACATTTTGC